>ERZ780157.37-NODE-37-length-169495-cov-18.749734_pt1 | contig 169495 bp, 158 predicted proteins | sample MGYA00511169_ERZ780157 | MGnify/ENA primary metagenome ERZ780157 (study PRJEB29588, sample SAMEA1965149) | human gut metagenome | biome: human gut; feature: human-associated habitat; material: faeces | place: Denmark | collected 2008/2010 ...
CCAGAACACCGATTATCGCTAAGCCGATTACAAATTCCCCGATCGTTAGCGCTGATAGGCTTATTTGAAAATTTTTCAATAGCCTTAAGTGTCTTACCAAAGATACTTTTTCGCCAAACCCTTTAAGGAGCTGGTTTTGCGGGCGCCCCCCCCCCCTGGTAATTCAAGCTATGTCTGTCTTTCATACTTCGTTGCTCCTTTTTTTTATGCTCAATTTTGGGCGGTCATAGCGCCTTGGTTTTATTATAAACCATTTTTTATGGACGCGCAAGGGGGCAAAATTATTTTTTAGGAGCTTTATATTAATATAAATATTAGTTAAGGAGTAAAAATGAAAATTCAAAACAATTATACACAAACAAATTTTGGACAACTCTACATAGCATCAATAGAAGCAGAAAAACTTTTAAAAAAGGCTGACCGTGTTATTAAAGCTAATCCAAATGTAACTTACATAAATACAAACATTCCAGAAGGTCACTCAAAACCACTTTGGTCAGTTTTTTCACAAGCAATTAAAGAACGCCAGGCACAAAACCCAAACAATATAATCATTGAACTTGCAGATAAAGCCAAGCAGCTTTTATCGGTAAAAACTCTTGATGAAAAAGGGTTTACGCAAAGTTCATATATTGTATCACCAATTCCAAAGTTTGGGACACATAATGAGATGTTTCCAACGGATGATATGTACAGAAATTACTACCACAGCTTTGATACCAAACGTTACGGAAGCAGTGAATTATTAGATGTACTTGACCGTGCAGAATTTGAAGTTGACCTAATGAACTCTTCAATACAAAAAAATAAAACAAAATCAGAACCGCTTCTAAAGGCAAAAACAAGAAACTACACCGCTGGACAAATAAAAAATCCGCGCAGAATTGAAAAAGCAAGACGCAGGATTATTCTTCATACGCAACGACCATTTGAAAAGCTGAAAAGCATGCTTTTGCCTGAGCAAAGTTCTGAAAAACTAACAAAATCCGGTAAAGAAAAACTTCCGAGAAAATTGAAAAAAGAATTGGCAAAAAACGAATAAAGCTTCTCTTGTCATAAAGAAAAATAATATTATACTGTTGGTATGCATTTTATAGTAATAAAAGATAACCTACAAAAACAGTATTATGTATTGAAGACGCCTTTTCTGCCGGAATTTTATTCTATAATCAAACGCAAAAATAGCAGCCGTTACAAGCTTAAAGTATTTGAGAATAATTACACACAAAGACTTTTTAAAATCTTTTACGTGAAATACTTAATCTCACAGAAATACCGCTACCGCAGAAAACTTCTTAACGATTTTTTGAGCGTTGCAGATTAGAGATTTTGCCTGCAATAAATCAATAAATTTACCATTTTTTAAAGATAAAGAACACTGCAAGAATTATAAAAAAGAAGCCAACAAGATAATTCCAGCGAAATTCTTCTTTCAGGTAAAGCACCGAAAAAACACTAAATACAACAAGCGTTATAACCTCCTGAATAGTTTTAAGCTGGGCAGCCGAGAAAAATTCATGCCCTATGCGGTTAGCCGGCACCTGGAAACAGTATTCAAAAAGCGCAATCCCCCAGCTTATGAGGATAACAAGCAAAAGCGGCGCCGACTTGAATTTCAAATGCCCATACCATGCAAAAGTCATAAAAATATTTGAAATTGTCAAAAGCAAAATAGGCGCGCATTGTCTCAGCATAGTTAAACCTCCAATATTCACGAAATAATTATACACAAAAAAGTTAATAAGAAAAAACTCTTGACAGTGAAAAATTTTCTATATAGAATAAGACATGTGACTTGCCGACTTGGCTCAATGGTAGAGCAACGGTTTTGTAAACCGTAGGTTGTAGGTTCGATTCCTATAGTCGGCATTTTTTATTGGATTTTTGAATTAAGAAGATTTTTCATCAAGTGTAAAATATAATTTTGCCGGACAAAAACATCTTGAACCCCTATTTATCCGAGATTAACGACTGACTTTTGTCATGGTTGTATTGTTTTACTCAACCTATGTATTTGTAAAAAAATGTTAATCAAATAGCAAAAAAAAATTTTACAGTATTTATATAATCATCAACATAGAAAGGACATTATATGATAAAAATATTATCAACCACAAAATATGCCGGAGGAACGGTCGTTGAGAAAAAACTTAATCAATATAAAGTGCCTCATCTTCCCTATATTACTAATATACTAAGTAAAGAGATTACTCCAGCACCAAACTCTAAGCTGGCCAAAGCAGGTGTTCAAAACATAATACTAGAGAAAACATACAGACTTCTACCGAAAGGTTTAACTGACAGCGAGAACCTTTCAAAGGTTCCAAAATTAAGAAGTAAATCAATTGCATTTAAGTTTAAAGAAGAAGGTGAGTCTTATTTGCTAGAATTACCTAAAGTAGACAAAAAACTGATACTAAAATGACAAGAGATTTTATAGGATTTATGAAGGATCATTCCTGGCACCCCAGCAGAGTTACTATGTACTTTAATTGGAAGAACTGGGCAAAAGACACGTTAAAACAGGGTTTAAACCCCTGGGAATTTTAACCATTGACAAAAGCAAAAAGCCCTTATATATATTTAATAAAAAGCTCTGGTATATCCGGGGCTTTTTTATTAATTCTCTTTTCAAGAATAGGCAAGAAAAACTATTGACATAACATTTTGTTCTTGATACTTTAAATAAGTAACCAAAAGCTTTATACAGCTGGTTATTGACAAGCCAAATATTTTGACAGGGTAGTAAACCTTTGTGGCGCAGGGACTCTGCCGAGAAAAAAGATTAAGTATCTTTTTTCGAGAGGAAAGCACTCGCTGAGTCGCGTCAGAGAAAAAACAAACAAGCCTTTGTGGCGCAGGGGTAGCGCACTCCCTTGGTAAGGGAGAGGCCACGGGTTCAAATCCCGTCAAAGGCAATTTATGAAAATTAAATATGGGTAGGTGGCCGAGTGGCTAAAGGCGACAGACTGTAAATCTGTTCCCGCGAGGGTACGGTGGTTCGAATCCACCCCTGCCCACCATTTAAAAGAGAGTTTTTTAACTCTCTTTTTTAATTCACTTTCTCAAACGCAGAAACTCAATTTATTGTTTTACAAATATTTACATGCTTGATGAAAATGGCCTTTAAGTGTATGATTTTAGTGGAATTTAGTATTATAGGAGAATGAGTATGAAAAATATCTTCAAAATAATGCTCTCAACTTTAGTGATTGTGCTTGGAACTGGATGTGCCTTTGCATTTCCTGACGTTTCAGACACGCATTGGGCAGCAAAACAGATTAATGAACTTAGCGAAAGAGGAATTATTGTCGGCTATCCGGATGGAACCTTCCAGCCCGATGAAAACGTAACACGCGCAGAATTTGCCAGTATGGCAATTAAAGCACTCGGACAAGATGGAATTCATGTGGCACAGCCTGTCAAGTTTACAGATATAACTCCGGAATTTTGGGCTTATGATTCTATTCAAAAATCGCTGTATTTTGACTTAATTTCATATTCACCCGAAAGCACACTATTCAGACCGGACGACTCTGTATCCCGCGCCGAATCAATCTCAATGGCCGTAAACGCTTTAACAACACAAGAAATTACGGATATTAAGGCTGTAGAAGTATTAAAACAGTATTCAGATTTGGCCTCTGTTCCGGCCTCCTTCCTAATTCCTGCCGGAAAAGCAGAAATCCTAAACATGCTTGTAACAATTCCGTCAGAAAATTCAAAAAAGATTGAAGCCACACGCCCTGCAACTCGTGCAGAAGTATCAGCAATTCTTTACAGAATGATAGAAGAAGCAAGACTTAATCCGAATGCAAAACTTGCTGAAGTCATGAGCAAGAAAAAAGGCGACGGTTATGTAATAGACGGCGCAACAGTACAAGGTTCAATAGGTACAATTCCGGCAGGTTCAATCGTTCCGATAAGACTTACAAAAGCAATAAGCTCTCAAATAAACCAGTCAGGCGATATTTATGTTGCAGTTGCTCCTATGAATTTTGTCACAAAGGAAAATTATATTTTGATTTATAAAGGTTCAACCTTCAAAGGACAGCTTCTTGATGTAAGAAAAGGCAAATGGTTTGTCAGAAACGGTGTTCTTGTTCTTGACAACAATCTTATCGTAACGCCGAATGACCAAACTGCAAAATTCCCGGCCAGCGGAGAAATTACAAAACACAGAAACTGGTTTATGAAAATAGTCAGAGCGCTTTTGAAAGGCGAAAAACTTGAAAATTTCCCCGACAATTCAGTTGATGTAAAATTGTTGAATCCTATTAAGATAGATTTGACAAACGGCTGGATTATTGAATAAAAATTTTCCGTCGTCAGCAAGAAATTTCAAACAAAAAAGCTCATGCAATTTAAAGCATGGGCTTTTATGCAAAGTACCTGATTGGTAATTGAAATTACAACGCAAATAGTATAAACTCATTTTATGAGTGAAAATCTTGCAGAAATCAAAAATTTATATGTTGAATACAAAACCGATAAAGGAGTTTTTGGCGGAACGCAGACAATTTATGCAGTAAACGGAGTTAACCTTGAAATAAGAAAAGGCGAAATCCTTGCACTTGCCGGCGAATCCGGTTGCGGCAAATCAACACTCGCAAAAGCAATTATAAAACTTGAACCTTCAAAAAGCGGTGAAATCCTCTTCGACAATAAAAACATGCTTGAGATGAAATCCGATGAACTGAAAAATTTCAGAAAAAAAGTCCAGATGATTTTTCAAAATCCATACTCAAGCCTTGACCCGAAAATGAAGATTTACGACACTCTAAAAGAGCCGCTTAAAATAAACACAAATCTCTCAAATGACGAAATTGACAAAATAATCACAGAAACCGCCTGCAAAGTCGGACTGGACAAAGAATGCCTTTCGCTTTACCCGCATGAATTTTCGGGAGGCCAGCGCCAGCGCATTGCAATTGCAAGAGCGCTTGTTTTGAATCCGGAATTTGTTCTTGCCGACGAGCCGGTCAGTGCGCTTGATGTCAGCATTCAGGCGCAGATAATTAATCTTCTAAAAGAGCTGAAAGAAAATTATAATCTCACGTTTATGCTGATTACGCATGACTTAAGCGTCATAAAATATCTTGCAGACCGTGTTGCAATAATGTATCTCGGCGAAATTGTCGAAATCGGCACCGTGGAAGAAATTTTTACAAATCCAAAGCATCCGTACACGCAAGCCTTGTTAAGTGCAATTCCAAAAATCGAAAACGAAGGTCAGGAAAAAATTTTACTGAAAGGCGAACTTCCCTCTCCCTCAAACCCGCCCCAAGGCTGTAAATTTCACACCCGCTGCCCGAAAGTTATGCTAAAATGTAAAGAAAACGAACCTGCTGTAACAGAAATTTCTGATGGACATTGTGTAAAATGTTTTTTATATAAATAGCAAAAATAAATTTTAGCTGTTTTATAAAAATATGCTTAAAGTCGGAAAAACTGCAAAATTACCCCTAAAAATTTGCAAAGGTTCAGCGCAGGAACGCATAGAACTTGCAAAACAGTATAACGAAAAACTCTTTAACAGCATTTGTAAAAGCTTTAAAGGCAAATGGCTGGACAAAGATGTGTTCACTCAGGAACTTAAAAACGTGCATAATGGGAAAACCAACTTTACCTTAAAAAACGCAAATCCGAAAGGTTTCGTCGGCAATACCGCACCAATGTGCAACAAAAAAGAGGTTGTAAGTTATGATATTTATCTTCCTTTGAACAAATTCGGTAAAAAAATGTATTTACGTAATATGAATATATTTATGCATGAAACGTTTCATTATTTTTTCGAAATTACAAACCCTAAACATATAAAAAATGCTTGTACAATGCATGAAAATAAATTAAATATTGAAACTAATAAATTTTATCACGATAAGCTATACAATAAGCAGGGAGATACGGATTTAATAAAAATAGCTCTCCCTGCATATATTAAAAATTTTTACCCCAAAGATCAAATCACTATTTTACAAAGCTGGAGATACCGCCTTACAGAAGAAGTTTATGCCTACAAAGAAGGCGCAAAATATTACGAAAAAATTCAAGATATTTATAAAGATACATTGCATAAAAAATTAAAATGCGATGACGGTTCGGATTTTCATTTTGAAGAAAAAATCAAAATTATAGAGGAAACTTTAGCTAAAATACTCGAAAAAGTCAGAAAAAATTTATAGAATTATTTTTATGCTAAAATCTAATTATGGAGAAAAAAGTTATCACCACAAACAGAAAAGCTTATCACGACTACACGATTTTCGACAAATACGTAGCCGGAATTGTGCTGACCGGAACCGAAATTAAGTCAATCCGCAAAAACGCAATCAATTTGAAAGATGCTTTCTGCAAAATTGAAGATAACGAAATTTTTCTCTATAACTGCCATATTTCGCCTTACGAGCAGGGAAATCGTTTCAATCATAAGGCCGAACGCACGCGTAAACTACTTCTTACAAAAAAAGAAATTCTAAAAATGCATTCTAAAGTCAAAAAAGATGGTTACTCAATAGTTCCGCTTGAAGTTTTTCTAACACACGGATTTGCAAAAGTAGAAATCGGACTTGCAAAAGGTAAAAAGCTTCACGACAAACGTGATGACATTGCAAAAAAAGACCAGAAACGCGAAATGGACAGAGCTTCAAAAATCAGATACTAAAATATTTTCTCACGCCTGACGCGGCCGGAGTTCAAACAGGAATTTTGTTCATGTTTCATTAATTTTCAGACTGCGGGCGGAAAAATAAAAATCTTACGGGTTAGTTATGAAAGTAATTCTTTTAGGAAAAGGTAAAATGCTTGCGAATATGATTGAGAGCGCAAGAGATTCTGGCGTTGAAATTGCAGGCGTTTTGAGATACGAAAGAACAATTTTGAAACCTTTTCAGCTTTTTTGGCATGATTTATTCAAAACCTCACACGATTTAACGCTCATAAAAAAATACAAACTTCCGGAAATTAAATGCCGTTCTGCAAACTCAGAAGAATTTCGAGAATTTGTATTAAAGACGAATGCCGACATCATTATGGTCGGAACCTGGCGTGAAAAACTCGAACGAAAAACATTTTCAATGCCGAAAATCGGCACGGTTAATCTTCATCCATCGCTTTTGCCGCGTTACAGAGGCCCCAATCCATACATGCAGGTAATTTTAAGGGGTGAAAAGAAATCGGGAATTACGCTTCATCTTATGGACGAAAATCTTGACACAGGCGCAATTCTTTTGCAAAAAGAGATTGATATTTTTACCGGTGATACAGGAAAAGAATTGCGCGAAAGGACTTTTACAGCAACGCGCGAAATTGCATCGGAATTTTTCAGAAAAATCCAATCAGAAGTAATAATTCCGATAAAACAAAACGAAAGCCGCGCAACGTATTTCGGAAACATTAACGAAAGCTTAAAAATGCTTGATTTCAAAAACAAACCGGCGGAAGAAATTTATGCAATAATCCGTGCACTCCATCCGTGGCTGCCCTGCTACATCACAATCGGGAAAAGATTTTTGCAGGTAAACCCTTACAAAGTTACGATTTTAGCGCACTCAAATGCAACACTCACTGAGACAATCTTTAAAAACCTAACCCGCTCGGAAGAAACAGGTGCCGAACGCGTTGAACTTTCCTGCAAGCCTGGCGAAATTATCCAAAAAGATTACAAAACCCGCTCGCTTACGATAATGTGCAAAGACGGCAAAGCCTTAAAAATGGAGGGGTTAAAACTCTGGGGAGTTTTCCTCAAACCTTACACAAAATTATTTATAAAAAGGTTGAAAACAGGCGCATTTGCGGATTAAATCACAGCGAAAAAGTATTTTGAACAACTTCTTAGAAAATTCCCCGCTGTCATTTGAAGTACGGATAAAACTTAAAAAGCGCCTAAATGCAGTTTAGAATTTAAAATCACGCTCGCCATTGTGGATTTTTATTAAATCCTCTTCAACCGTTTCCTTAATTTTTGCATTTTCAAGAGTTTGAACCTCACGTTCAATAAGCTTTTCACCGACGCTTCTGGTTTCGGCAGACGCGTAATCCTCCAGATACTCTTTCAAAGTCATAATCGCATTCGGATGGCAGAAATTGTGGATTTGCTGATCCTTGCAGATTTCCATAAACCTGTCGCCGGTTCTTCCGCTTCCGTAACACGCCGTGCAGAAACTCGGAAGATATCCAAGTTCCATAAGCCACCTGATAACTTCATCAAGCGGACGTCTGTCAGAAACATCAAACTGTGCGGAATCATCTTTCTCCGGCATTGGTTCAAAATAGCCGCCGACACTGGTTTTTGAGCCGCCTGAAATCTGAGAAACACCTAAATGCAGCAATCTTTTACGGCATTCTTCCCTTTCGCGGGTTGAAATAATCATTCCGGTATACGGAACAGCAATTCTAATACAAGCAGCAATTTTTGCAAACGTATCATCATCAATTCCGTTGTCAAAAGCGTCAGGGTCAATATCGTCAGCTTTTTTAATTCTCGGAACACTGATTGTGTGAGGGCCGACGCCAAATGCAGCTTCCAAATGCTCAGCGTGCATTAAAAGTGCAGAAAATTCATATTTATAACCTTCAAGCCCGAAAAGAACACCCAGGCCGACATCATCAATTCCGCCCTGCATAGCGCGGTCCATGGCTTCGGTGTGATAAGCGTAATTGTGCTTTGGCCCTGTCGGATGAAGTTTTTCATAACTTTCTTTGTTATAGGTTTCCTGAAATAAAATATATGTACCTATTCCTGCTTCATGAAGTTTTTTGTAATTTTCAACTGTTGTTGCGGCAATATTGACATTCACGCGGCGAATTGCGCCGTTTTTGTGTTTGATAGAATAAATTGTTTTGATAGATTCCAAAATGTATTCAATCGGATTGTTAACAGGGTCTTCACCCGCCTCAATCGCAAGCCTTTTGTGCCCCATATCCTGAAGAGCAATAACTTCGTTTTTAATTTCTTCCTGCGTAAGCTTTCTGCGAGGAATATGCTTATTTTTGGCATGATAAGGGCAGTAAACACAACCGTTCACACAATAATTAGAAAGATAAAGAGGTGCAAAAAGTACAATCCTGTTGCCGTAATAATCTTTTTTAATTTTCTCGGCAAGCGCAAAAATCTCTTTGTTTTTCTCTTCAATTCCGCACGCAAGAAGAACTGCGGCTTCGCGGTGTTCAAGCCCTTTTCCGCGTTTTGCTTTTTCTAAAATTTTATCAATTAATTCAAGATTATTTTTGTTTTCTTCGGCGTAATTTATGGACGCCAAAACTTCTTCATGATTAATAAATTCTTCGGCTTTGTGTGATTTCGGGTTGTACATAAATCCCTCCTCCTAAATTCATGATACAACTACAATATTTTTTTACAAGGCAGGAAAAAGTTTATATAAAAAAAATATATTTCTTACGTATAGAATTGCAGCATCTTTTATTATAAGCTTTTAACATTAATCTAAGGAGCAGTAAATGGAAATCTCAATCTTACCTTTTCATACACGAAATCAAACAAGCTTTAAGGGCGCGGAATTAAATAAACGCGCAGCACAAGAACTTGAAACAGTTGTTAAACCGTTTTTGGCTCAATACAAACACCCGCAATATGACAGCCTAATGAGGCAACTCGCAGCAAAGCTGCAACAATTTGCGGATTCAAATGTATATATTCAGCCAAATTATAATACTAAACAATTTAAGGAAGTAAGCAGGTTAAAACTTGGTGAATTAGATACAAATCTGGAGGAATTTGAATACCTCACAAAGAAATCCGAAAACTGGTTTGCCGGAAACAATGCCCGCGCAGTGGCACAGACAATCAAAAAATACGGACTTTTTGAGGCTCCAGATTTTTTGTCCGACGCGTTTGGGTTTTACCAAAAGCTGAAAATGGATATCAAAAACGGACTTGTCAATATGACATATAAAAAATTAGCCCCAGAACAATACACAAAAGAAGTAAAACTATATAATGCTCAACAAAATCTGTTTATGAGTTCTTCCTGGTATTTAGATGTCGATTATTATACAAAACGGATTCAAAAAAACTTGGACAATAATTCACTAACAGAAAACATTTATGTTGACTCAATACAAAAAATATCAAACGCAATCAAGACGCATAAAAGACTATTACCCAATATCAAAGAAGCTACAGAGTCGGCGGAAACAATTAATAAAGAAATTTCTGTAACTCCGGAGGATAAAGCAATTTTAAGCAACCTTCACAAGCCCGCGCAAAGAGTTATAAGCCGTAATGTCAGCAGATTTAATGAAAAAGTTAAAAATATTAAACTCAGCAATGAGCAGGAAAATTTTCTGAAAGAATTATTCAAAAAACAGAAAGCCGCAATCGAAAACCTTTGGAATTCTATTGAAGAAGGCAAAAAAGCAGCTTTTTCACCAAAGGAACAAAATCTCCAAACCGATTTGCATTTTGACGATGATTTACCGTTTTAGTTGAATATAGCCGTGCTAATCTACAACAACGCCGCCGCCGATTAAATGACCGTCGATTAAGTCGTAAATTACGCCCGCCTGACCTGAAGTTACTGAATTTACCGGCTCATAAAAAGTTATGTCTGCAAAATTGTCGAACAACTTCACGTGCGCTTTTTTAGCGTGCATGTTGTAGCGGATTTTCACAAGAGCATCGAATTCTTTTGACGAGGTTTCAAAAGTTGTGTCAACAAGATTAAACTCATTGATTTTAAGGTTTGTTTTGTAATTATCCTCTTCGCGCCCCACGTAAACAATGTTTTTCTGCGCGTCGATTTTGATTACATACAAAGGATAGGGCGCTGCGATGCCAATGCCTTTTCGCTGGCCGATTGTGTATTGATAGCAGCCTTCGTGTTCACCCCATTTTTTGTCGGTCAAAATGTCTATGAAATCTCCGCGTTTTATCCCGAATTTTTCAATCAAATATTTTTTTGAAGTCATCGGCTTTTGGATAAAGCAAATATCCTGACTTTCTTTTGAGGATTTAGTCGGAAGATTGTATTTTGCGGCAATTTCGCGAACTTCTGATTTTGTGAATTTTGATAAAGGAAAAAGGGTTTTTGAAAGCTGTTTTTGCGTCAAACGGCAAAGAAAATAAAGCTGGTCTTTGTGCTCATCAGCCGCCGGAAAAAGCTTAAAAATTCCGTTTTCGTTTACGATATTTGCGTAATGGCCGGTTGCATAAACAACCGCTCCAAGAGTTTCAACCGCAAAATCAAGCAGAAGCCCCCACTTAATGAATTTATTGCACATAATGCAGGGATTAGGGGTTTTTCCACTCTGATAAGTGTTTTCAAAATAGTCAATGACTTTTTGTTTAAAAATTTCGCTTGCGTCAAAAACATGGTGTTCAATGTCAAGGCTTTCAGCAACAGCTTTTGCATTTTGAACAACAATATCAGCAGCCGGCGTATCTACCATTCTGCCTGTAAGCCCGATGACTTCATACCCTTGCTGTTTCAGCAAAAGAGCGGCAACAGAACTGTCCAAACCGCCGCTTAATGCAACAACTGCTTTTTTACCTTGATTTTCCATATTCAAATTCTAGCACAAAAAGGGATTAGGCTCATTTTTTATTAGAGAAAATCAGAGTGCAGTCTGGAGATTTACTCCTCAACAGAGCCGAGTTCAATGGTTTTTAGGTTTTCTTCCCTGATTTTGACCTTTTTGCCATCAGGATAAGTGCGGACACCTTCATATAAATTATCATATATTCTAGTCAACTCATCAGATATTCCATTGTTATGTTCTATAATTCTCTTGGTAATCGCACCGTTATCGTAGAACGTTTTGGAAACAGAACCGCCAAATTTTTCAATATATGTTACTTTTTCTCCGTTGGTATTGTATTCAAATATCGCCTGAGCAATCTTATTGCCATCTTCATCAGTGTATATAACCGGCCTTGTAGTATCTATGATGACACCGTTGTTTGTTTTTGCAACATTTTCTAACGCTATCGGTTCTGTTTTTGAAGCTTCTTGTGGCGGTTTGGTTTCTGTAGCGGGCTTGGATTCCGCTTTCAGATTTTCCGCGGCGGGTGCAGGTTCTGAGGAAGGCTTCGGTTCTGTTTTTGGAGTTTTAGTTTCTATGTTCGGCTCAGACTTCGGCTTAGGCTTCAAATCACCAGCTGCATTTTTGCCGGCTTTTGCCAAATCATCGCCGTTGCGCCCTCTGAATATAAAGTATCCACCAACAGCAAGCGCTAATGCTCCCAGTGCATACAGCCAATTTTTATTTACAGTGCTTTTGTTTTCTTCTTTTGCAGTAGTTGAAAGCTCAACTTTATCAGCTTCTCCGGCAAAAGATACCCGTTGTGGGTGTTCATTTATGCCGGGGTGTTTTACATTACTAAAACTTATACTTCCTATCTTTTCTATCATTTATTTACCCAATTTTTACTACACAACTTTTATAAAAACGCTTCATCGATATTTTTTGCTATTTTTTTATTATATTACAAAAACTTAACTTGAAAATTTTTTATGATAAGAATAAAATATAAGTGTAAAAAATACACTAGCGCAAAAATTTTTGTGTGATGTTTTTTAATAAAAGTTACTTTTAAAATATAAATGGCGGAAAATATGACAAATAAAAACGAAAATATCAGAAATATTGCAATAATTGCTCACGTTGACCACGGCAAAACAACGCTTGTCGATTGTTTATTGAAGCAGGCCGGTGCGTTTCGTGCAAACCAGCAGGTGCAGGAAAGAGTTCTTGACAGCAACGACCTCGAAAGAGAACGAGGCATAACAATTCTTTCAAAAAACATTTCAATCAACTATAAAAACACTAAAATTAACGTTGTTGATACCCCGGGACACGCAGACTTCGGAGGCGAAGTTGAACGCGTTCTTGGAATGGTTGACGGCGCACTTTTAATCGTTGATGCAGCAGAAGGCCCGATGCCTCAGACAAGATTTGTTTTGTCAAAGGCGCTTGAATTAGGTTTGAAAATCATCGTCGTTATTAATAAAATCGACAAACCCGCAGCTGAACCTTTGACAGCATTGGATAAGGTTTTTGACCTGTTTACGGAGTTAACTGACAATGAAGAGCTGCTAGATTTTCCGTTTATATTTGCAAGCAGTTTAAATGGTTTTGCAATCAATGATTTGGATGATGAAAGAAAAGATATGATACCGCTTTTGGACTCTATTTTAGAAAACATCCAGCCGCCGGCAGGCGATGCGTCAAAACCCTTCCAATTCAGAGCAACCACACTTGATTACAACGAATATGTAGGAAGAATTGTAATCGGCAGAATTGAAAACGGGTCTGTAAAGTCACAGGAACAGGTTTGCGTAATTCACGGCGACGGCTCACAGGAACGCGGCAAAATCACAAAGCTATACGGCTTCCATGACCTTGGCAGAGTTGAAATTGAAGAAGCTTTTGCAGGCGACATCGTCGGCATTGCAGGATTTTCTGATGTGCAAATCGGTGAAAGCATCTGCTCAACTGCTGACCCGCGGCCTTTGCCGCTGATTAAGGTTGACGAACCAACGCTTCAGATGAATTTTTCTGTAAATGACAGTCCTTTTGCAGGAACAGAAGGCAAATTTGTAACGTCGCGCCAGTTGAGAAAAAGACTTTACGATGAACTTGAAAAGAACGTAAGTTTACGGGTTGAAGATACTGATTCAACTGATGTTTTCAGAGTTTCAGGCCGCGGCGAACTCCATTTGGGAATTTTAATCGAAACAATGCGCCGTGAAGGATATGAATTTCAGGTTTCAAAACCGGAAGTTATTTACAAATCAATTAACGGTGAACATTGCGAACCTTACGAAAACTTAATCGTTGATGTACCGGAAAATTGTGCAGGAAGCTGTATCGACAGACTTTCAGGCAGAAAAGCCGAAATGAAAGAAATGAATAATGCGAAAGGCAGAACAACAATGACATTCCATATTCCTGCACGCGGATTAATCGGCTTCCGAAGCGAATTCATCAGAATGACACGCGGTGAAGGTATTATGTATCACACCTTCCTGCATTACAGACCTTTTGCAGGCGATATTCCCCGCCAGAGAAACGGGTCAATCATTGCGCACGAACAAGGCGAAGCTATTCCTTACGCACTAGCTCAATATGAAGACCGCGGAGTATTTTTTGTAACTCCTAAGACAAAGGTTTACCGCGGAATGATTATCGGCGAATGCAACAAGCCGCAGGACATTGTTGTTAACATTTGCAAGACCAAAAAACTTACAAATATGAGAAGCGCAACAGCAGATGTTATGGTAACTCTTCAAGCACACAAAGAAATGACGCTTGAAGAATGTATGGAATACATTGCTGATGACGAACTTGTTGAAATCACTCCTCAAAACGTAAGAATCAGAAAAGCCGATTTAACAAAGAAAATATATAATTAATCCAACAATATAAAAGAACAGCCGCAAAGGTCATTTTGACAATTTTGCGGCATGTTTTTATTTAAAGATTTTGACAAAGCTGTGAACTTAAAGAATTCCCGCCCCTCTTTTTTTTGAAAGGAGTGAGGAACGGGAACTATATCAGTAAAAGAGACATCACCAACATTATTATCTGTTTTTTTAAGAAGTCAAATATTTATGGATAAATTTTTCAATTTCGCATATAATGTCGTTATGAAAAGATTTTTAGTTTTAATCATGTCAGCATTTTTAACAATTCTTCCGGCTTTGGCGGAGGAAGCTGCAAATACAGCGGAAACGAAAGCAGAGCAGGCAAAGCTCTTATATGCAGATAATAATATTTCAGAAAGTTTTGACCTGCTGATTTCAATTCCCGAAAACGATAGAACAGCAGAAAACTGGCTTTTATTAGGAAACATTCTTCAAGATAAGGGAAGAAATGATGATGCTGTTTTTATGTATACACAGGCAATATTAAAAGATGCGAAATTTTATAAAGCATACTACAATTTGGGCAATTCATACCTTGAAGATAACAAACCAAATATGGCAATTGAACAATATAAAAAGGTTTTGAAGCTTAAAGATGATTATGCATACGCATATTACAACATGGGCTGTGCATATATCAAATTAGGAAAATATAAACAGGCAAGAAACGCTTTTCTTGACGCTATTTATTTTAAAAATGCAGAACCGGATTTTCATTACAATCTAGCCTATGTTTATAAAAAACTCGGCAAACAAAAAGATGCTGAAGCATATCTTCAAATCTATAATAAGCTGATGGAAAATAAAATTTAATAAAATAATAAAATTAAAAGGGACATTATGAAATACAAAGGAATAATTTTCGATTTTAACGGAACTTTATTGTTTGACTCCGAGAAACACCTTGAAGCCTGGCGCGAGTATTCAAAACAGCTTAGAGGAACGCCTTTCACAGATGAGGAAATGCGTGATTATATGTTCGGGCGGACAAATGAAGATATCATAGCTTACGCAATCGGCAAAAAGCCTGACCCGGAACTGGTAAATAAGCTCGGATTGGAAAAGGAAGCTGTTTACCGCGAGATGTGCAGAAAAGAAGGAGACAATCTAAAACTTGCGCCTCATGCAGAAGAATTTTTGGATTTCCTCTGTGAAAACGATATTCCGCATACAATTGCAACAATGTCCGGAATTGAAAATGTTGAATTTTATATTGAACAATTTAATCTTAAAAAATGGTTTGACATAGACAAAATAGTTTACGCAAACGGCAAAATTCCGGGGAAACCGGCTCCCGATATTTACCTTATTGCTGCGCAAAACCTCAGACTTGACCCGAAAGACTGTATTGTGGTTGAAGACGCCGTATCAGGGATTAATGCTGCCGAAAATGCAGGTATCGGAAAAATTATTGCGATGGCCTCAATGGAACCGGTTGAACTTTATGAAAACATGCCTTCTGTCGGCGAAATTATAACTGATTTTAACCAGCTTGACAGGAGTCAGTTTTACTTAAAAACACAATCTGTAATTGGTTAATATATTATGTAAAAATTTTTATTCATAATAGCAAAAAATCTTATTTTGCAGTTTTAGATATTGACAAGGAGTTTATATGCAGCTTAATCAATATCAAAAAACAGATAATATGAAATTTGCAGGTAATCTATATTCCCACCTCGGCCGCCATGTCACGAAACCAATTCATTGCTGTAAACATGGCGATTGGAAATTCATCAATTTCATAAACGAAATTGCAATGAAAAATTCTGATTCTTTCACAGTAAATGCGAAAGGATTTCCGAAAAAATCAATTGAGGTTAAAACTAAAGAATTTCCCGAACTTAGTTTGAGAGAAAAAATATGCTTTATCGTAACTCCGATACAAAACAAAGCAATTAACATGCGCAAAAACGGAAGGATTGATTCTTTCACATACCAGCTTAGTGAAAAAGAATACCAGAACTTGAAAAAAGAAGCCCGCCAAAGTATATTCTTTAGTAAGAAACTTTGCAAAACACTTGAAAACTTTGAAAATTATCTTAGAATAAAAATTCCTGATGCTGAAAACGCAGCTCTGGATAAAATAATATATTAATAGTATTATGATATTATTATGGATGAAAATTTGTTGAGCATTGACAAAGTTGATTTTATAGAAGATTTTACCGTCATTGATATTGAAACAACCGGATTATCATGCGAAAAAAACGAAATTATTGAACTTTCTGCAATCCGTGTTAGGAATGGGATTATTACGGACAAATTCTCCTCACTTGTCAAGCCTAACGGTCATATAAATTCATTTATTAAAAATCTTACCGGTATATCAAACGAAATGGTTGAAAATGCACCTGATATAACCTCTGTTTTGCCGGAATTTATGGAATTTATTTCGCAAGATGTTCTGCTCGGCCATAATATAAGTTTTGACCTGCGTTTTATAAGACACAATCTTTTTAAACATTTTAAAAAAGAGTTTTTCAATCAAAAATTAGACACAATGAGACTTTCAAGAAAATATATGACCCATCTTCCAAGCCACAGACTAAAAACCGTAGCAGAATACTTTAATGTAAGCACTAAAGGCCACCACAGAGCTTTGAACGACTGCTTAATTACTTATGAAATTTACAAAAACATTAAACAAATTTGTTCATAAATTTTCTAATCTTGCTTATCTTCAATATACTCTTTTAAAACAGCCGCATGATTAATTTTCTCATCTTTAGCCGCGTAAATGAGCGTTACATTTCTACGATTTAAAATCCGCCTGATTTTGTCAACATATATATTGTTTTTTAATTCCTCATCATATTTATTAGAAAATTCTTTGAACTTTTTTTCATCATGGTTAAACCATTCCCGAAGATTTGCAGATGGCGCAATATCTTTATACCAGAATTTAACATCTGCACGTGTTTTCGAAATACCACGCGGCCAAAGCCTGTCAACAAGAATTCTTATACCGTCTGATTTTTCCGGCGCTTCATAAACTCTTTTTATTTTAAGAATTGTCATACTGAAATTCTATCTGACCAAAATAAATATAAAATCCGTAAATAAGGCTAATTCTCTGCCCAGAATTCCGGATAATCTTTTTTCAAAATTTCTTTTTTCCCTATAAAAAGACGGTCGTTATCTGCTATTTTAATCTTTTCAAAGCATTTTTTTAATGTATTAACACTTATGACACTGTTAAGCTTTGATTTTGCGTCTTTACAGTAATTTGTACACAGAGTCCATGTATCATCATCTAGCGAATACTTATAATGTGTTTCTGAATATGTATACAAGTGTTTTTCAAACAGTGAAAGCTGTGGAACTCTTTGTATAAAAGCTTTTTTCAAATTCCTAAACTGTTCCATTGAATAAGGATTTCCCGTTAAATCTTTACCTCCAAGCAGAAGCCCGTGCTCAGGATTTTTTACGAACCTGAACATTTTTACTAAAATATCATGAAAATCTAACTCGTTTTGATAATCATCCCATAAATGAAAACCTTCAGCTTCTTTCAGGGGATTTACAAGTCCGCCGCCTGTGCAGGTTCTGATTTGTTCGGAATAAAATTCCTTAGCTTTCATCAAATTAGGTTCATTATGTTTATATCCGATACGGTCGCCGCCTTTAATCAAATCAAAAGCCGAACGGCTTACAAATTTTATATTGGACGTAAATGTTATAGAATTGTTTTGCATACACAAGTAAAAACAAAACAAATAAAAATTTGCCTATTTTGCCTTGTTTTTTAATACATTGTAATCAAATGTAAACTGAATATCAATTGATTTACCATTATAGCCTTCAGGTAAAGGTTCAAATGGCGCAGTTTTAAGCAAAGCCTCTACGGCAGCATTGTCCATCTGCGAATCTCCAGAAGAATTCAAAACTTTATGATGAAGCAAGTCTCCATTTTTAGCAATAGTGAATAGCAGCATTACATGTTTGCTTTCATTATATTTAGGGGGATTCCAGTTTGCTTTAATATTGTTTTGCAAATTCCCCATATATGGCCCGAAATCAGGACCTTCTGAAGTAATTTTCATCTTGGAGAATTGTTTTTTATGTTCTCTAACAAAGGATTTTTCAGAGTATGTTTTTAAGTGATTTAAAACATTCTCAAAACTAAATGCTAAAAAAGCCGTTATCAGAAGAACTGCGACACAGGAAACAATAATCCAGACTCTTGAAAAACTTATATAAGAATCTTTATCAGTCTCACACCCAGACGATAGGTCTTTTAAATCATTTTTATCATTATTCATAGAATGCAAATTTATTAAATGGGGCGCCTGATGGGATTCGAACCCATGCATATCGGAACCACAATCCGAGGTCTTAACCGCTTGACGACAGGCGCCATCAATTGAGTACTTTTTTATAATAACATGAAAATATTTTTTGTCTAGAACTTTTAGAAACAAATTTTATATATATAAACTGAAAAAGCCCCTTTTTAAAGGAGCTTTTTATTAGTTTATATAATGCAGAAAAATTTAACTTATTCTTTGAAACATGTAACCAATTCCACGTGCTGTAAGAATTAATTCCGGATTTGCAGGGTCTGTTTCAAGTTTAGAACGAAGACGTGAAATATGAACATCAACAACACGGGTATCAATACGATGATCCGGCGGATAAGCCCAAACATGCTGTAGTATTTCGTTTCTTGAAAATGCCTGGCCTGAATTATTTACAAGAAGTTCAAGCAAGCTGAATTCCATTCCTGTAAGACGAATTCTTTCATTTTTGCGGAAAACCTGACGACGTGCAGTATCAATTTTTATATTGCCTGTTGTAATAACATTTTTAGTAACTTTACCTGACGGTGTTACTGTTTCACGATTATTTGTACGTCTTAAAACAGCTTTTACACGTGCTTCAAGTTCTTTTGGCGAGAAGGGTTTGATAACATAATCATCAGCGCCTAGTTCAAGTCCTGTAATTCTTTCTGAAACATCGCCCAATGCAGTAAGAATAATAATCGGAACATCAGCAGTCCGTCTAATTTCACGTGTTACACCGTAACCATCCATTTTTGGCATCATAACATCCAAAACCACTAAATCCGGGTTATATTTATTAAATGCTGCCACGGCTTCTTCACCATCAGCTGCGGTATAAACGTCGTAGCCTGCCATTTTCAAACGTGTTTCCAAAATCCGTCTGATACTGGCCTCGTCATCTGCAAGCAGAATCCTTTGACGATCTTCTGTTTCATTTTGCAATTCGGCATTTTCAGTCATAATTTTTTCTTTTCCTTACTTAAATAAATCTAACACCTCAATAAAAACATATATAATATTACAAAATATATACTTTTTTAAATTTTTATAACGATATATTAACCTAATTTACGAAAAAAAGCAAGTACTTTTTATAACATTTTAGGAAATTAGTTATTTATTTCAAAACATAAATGCTCGAACAGCTGTAACCATTACTATCAGGTGTACAGTCCCCATTTTGGAGATACTCAACTAAGTATTCATAAGCAAGAGGTTTAACAGCATCCTCCATTATATAAAAAACATAAATATCAATGCCGAATTTATTGGGATTTTTAGGGCCATTTACATCAATTGTAACCCATCCGCACCTGTCATAATTAAAATAGCCATTATAGTTAAATTTACAAGAAGCATCATCCAACCAAAAAAGAAGTGTGCTTCCGTTAGGAACAATCATTGTAGCAGCGGAATTGTTTAAGTAATTAGAGGTTGCAGGCGAACCGTTTAAAAGCTTAATTTTATCAAAGTCAGCAAAACAACTGCTTTTGACATCATCTTTAATATAAGGTTCATCACAGATTTTAACACTTTAAATTTTTTTGCAAAAGTATCACGAAAACAATTATGGCGTTGGGCTCCGGTGCAATCAATAATACTTGCTTGAAAAGTACCATATTCCGTAATCAAAGCCGAATGTGCCTGAGATAATATCGAATAACTAACTTTAAGCTGTGTGATATACTGACTCAGATTTATTTTACTATTTAATGATGGCAGAGTCATTGCGGCAACCACACCTACAACAACCAGCGTTATCAAAACTTCCGACATTGTAAACGCCTTAGAAATATTAACAAAATCCAACTAAAAAAATTTTCATAACTCCCTCCGAAATGTGATGTATTACTTCATAGCATATCCATCATAATACAAGAAAATTAAATTATGCAAGAATATGAAGTAATGTATCACAAAATAATATCTTCCAATATAAAAAAGCTCCGCAAAGAGGCAAAGCTTTCCCAGGAAGAACTTGCAGAAAAACTTAACTGCTCGCGTGAATTCATAAGCAGAGTCGAAAACCTTAAAGAAAAAGTCAGCTTAAAAATGCTCCTTAAACTTTCCGAACTTTTTAGTGTAAATCCGGCCTATTTTTTTGATAAAGCTTAAAGACTAAAGCCGCTCCTCAACTATTTTTTTGAACTTTTCTAAATCCTCAGCCGTATCTATTCCAACAGGTACAAAATCAACAACTGAAGTTTTGATTTTCATACCGTTTTCAAGTGCACGAAGCTGCTCAAGACTTTCTGTCTTTTCGAGCGGAGTTTGCGGCAGAGAAGTCATTTTTATCAAAGCCGCGCGCTTGTAACCGTAAATTCCCAAATGCCCATAAAAATTTCCGGAAATAGGATTTCTTTCAAAAGGGATTTTTGAACGTGAAAAATAGAGAGCATATCCGCTAATATCGACAACACATTTGACAAGGTTCGGATTGTTAATCTCATCTTCGGCTTTTAAAACTCTGATAAGCGTTGAAATATCAGCTTTTTCATCCTCCTGAACATTTCTTGCAACGGCGTCAATAGCAGAAGGTTCAATCAAAGGTTCGTCTCCTTGAAGATTAACTACAAAAGAAATTTCGGGGTGTCGGTCAACAACTTCGCGAATTCTATCAGAGCCGCATTTGTGGTCTTTTGAAGTCATTTCGACTTCTCCGCCGAATTCTTTAACCGCATTGAAAATTCTTTCATCATCGGTTGCAACAATAATCATATCTGCTAACTTTGCCTGCATAGCCTTTTCATAAACCCATTGAATAACAGATTTTCCGGCAACCTTCAAAAGAGGTTTGCCCTCAAGTCTGCTTGAGCCGTATCTTGCAGGTATTATAATTGCAGTTTTAGACATTTTAAAATTCCTTTCTTACAACCAGTGCAACCCATTGGTCTTGATGCATTTCTTCAATAAGTTTCAAATTGTGTTTCTGAATTGCTTCAAGTACAACCGGCTTTTTCTCGTCGAGAATTCCGGACAAAACCATTACGGCGCCGTCATTCATAATATTTTTCAAATCGCCCATGATTTCAGCAAGGATGTTGTGAAGAATATTTGCACAGACAAAATCGTATTTTTCTGTAATTTTGTCAGCAGTGTTGAGTTCAAATAAAAACCCCTCACCCGAATTTCTAAACTCACTTTCGTTCATTAAGAAATTCTCCCTCTCCCGCAAGGGGCGAGGGTTGATACCGTTTTTGACTGCATTTTCCACAGCAACATCAATTACAGTCGGGTCATTGTCGCAGCCGTAAACCTCATTTGCACCAAATTTTGCGGCACAAATTGCCAAAATTCCGCTTCCTGTACCGATATCAGCCATTTTAGCAGATTTCGGCATGTACTTTTCAATCGCTTTCATGCACAGTTGAGTTGTCTGGTGAGTACCGGTTCCAAAAGCACATCCTGGTTCAAGACGGATTATAACTTCATCTTCGCGATGCGGTGCATATTCAATCCAATCAGGCACAACTGTAATTCTGTCCGAAACATGTGTTACATCCCATTTCTCTTTCCATTTTTTTGACCAGTCTTCATTCGGCTTTTCTGTAAGCGTAAACTCCCAGCTTCCAAGCTCTTCGTCTGAAAAACCACGGGATTTTAGAAGTTCACGCTGTTCTTTCAAAAACTTTTCAACATCAGTTTTTTCAGTCAAAAACACCTTTAAAGTGCCTTCGGTCGTTGCAATCATCTCTAAGTCTTTGTAGGTTTCTTCTGCAAGAACAATGCCTTCGCAAGGCAAATTTTCAAAACAAATCTCTGATACAATATCTGCCATTTCAGGATTTATTTTAATTTGGAGTTCTAAATAATTTTCAGCCATTTTTACTCCAAAAATGCACCCATTTTACGGAATTTTTCGTAGCGGGATTTTTTAAGCTCGTCACCAGACATTTTTGACAATTCATCAAGGCTTTCCAGAATAGTTTTTTTCAATTCGTCAGCCATTACCTGATAATCGTGATGAGCGCCGCCGAGAGGTTCTTTAATCGCCCCGTCAATAATATCAAATTTCATCAAATCCGGTGCTGTAATTTTCAATGCATCAGCGGCTTCGCTTGCTTTTGAAGCGTCGCGCCAGAGAATTGAAGCGCAGCCTTCCGGTGAAATTACCGTATAATAAGCATGTTCAAGCAAGAAAACCCTATTTGCAACAGCAAGTCCGAGTGCACCGCCTGAGCAGCCTTCACCGGAAATTACAGCAATAACCGGAACTTTTAATTTAGCCATTTCGCGTAAATTTACGGCAATTGCGCCGCCCTGATTTGTTTCTTCTGCGCTGATACCGGGATATGCACCGGGTGTGTCTATAATTGTCACAATAGGAATATTGAATTTGTCAGCATGTTTGAAAAGACGTAATGCCTTTCTGTACCCCTGCGGTTGCGGCATACCAAAGTTGTATTCAAGATTTTCTTTTGTGGATTTACCTTTCATCGTGCCGATTATCATAACAGGTTTGCCGTCAATTTTTGCTAGCCCGCCGATAATTGCGCGATCATCCATTCCCTCATGGTCGCCGTGAAGTTCAATGAAATCCTCGCACATATGAGCCACATAATCCAAAAAATTCGGTCTTTCAGGATGTCTTGCAATCTGCAATTTTTGCGAAGGTTTCAGATTTGAATACAAATCTTTTTTGTAATCCTCAGCCTGCTGTTCAAATGTTTCTATTTCTTTATTTAAATCCATGCCGGACTCCAAACTTATTTTCTTTAGTTCATCGATTTTTTCTTGAATTTCCGTAATCGGTTTTTCAAAATCCAAAACTGTCATCTTCTACCTCTTTTAAAAATCATCTAGTTAACTAATTGGCTATTTCAGAGCCGGTTCATGCATTGCAAGAAGATTTCCGAGAATCTCCGGCAAATCTTTACGTTTTGCGACAACGTCAACCTGCCCGTATTTGAGCAGATATTCGGCAGTCTGGAAATCAGACGGCAGCTTTTGTCTGATAGTCTGCTCAATAACACGGCGTCCGGCAAAACCAATTCTTGCTCCCTGTTCGGCAATAATAATGTCGCCGAGCATGCCAAAACTTGCAGTAACCCCGCCGAAAGTCGGTTCTGTCAACAGGTTTATGTACAAAAGCCCCTCGTCATCAAGACGTGAAACTGCACAGGAGGTTTTTGCCATCTGCATCAAGCTTAACGCGCTTTCCTGCATTCTAGCACCGCCTGAAGAGGTAATAGCAAGAACAGGAAGTCTTAATTCGATTGCTTTTTCGATAATTCTTGTAACTTTTTCTCCTACAACAGACCCCATTGAGCCGCCCATAAAATCAAAGTCCATGATTGCTGTCGCGATTTTGTGCCCTTTGATTTTTGCAAGCCCTGTTACTACAGCATCGTTAAGCCCTGTTTTAGCATGTGCTCTTTCTATTCTGTCTTTATAACTTTCTGTATCAACAAATTCAAGCGGGTCAGTCGGCCGGATTTCAGCAAAAAGCTCCTCAAAACTGCCTTCATCAAAAAGCTGTTCAATTCTTGTTCTTGCATTTATTCTGAAATGATAATCGCAAACAGGACACACCATTTGATTTGCAGCTAAATCTTCTTTCAAAAGCTGTGCGTCGCAATGAACACATTTTGTCCAAAGGTCAGGATTTTTTTCAACTTCCGCTCTCGCTTCAAGCGCTCTGCGTTGAATTTGAGCTTCCTTACGTTTTTCAAACCAATCTTGAATTGTCATATCTTATATCCCTATAAAAATTTCTTTTAACATAAACATTATACACGAAAAATTAATTGTGTCACTTTTTACGGTTATTGTTAAGAAAAAATTTGCGCATATCCGGCGAAATTTGCAAGTTTTGCAGAGCAAGATTATATTTTTTAAGGTTTGCAATATTCTCCTGTTCTTCCAGCAAATCACGGCTTGGCGGGTTGTTTACGGATTTTTTCACCCGCTCAAACTCGCTTTCAGCTTTTCCTGCCATAACTTTTGCAATAATTTCGTCAATATCGCTTCCGCCAGTCTGATATCTTGAGGCAACCTCAGCAACTGTTGCGCCTTGCGGCAATCTGTAAAGCCAATTTACAGTCAAAACATCTCCTGATGAAACTTTGTTAACCCCGCGCTGGTGCGGTGTGTACATAATGTCTTTTTTATTCGGGCTGTGGCCTAAGCCCACGGCATGACCGATTTCATGAAGAATTGTGTGATAAACCTCGTTTTCATCCATGTAATCCGCATGGACTTTTCCCTCGGTTAAACCTATCGAAACCTCCGCACCATACAATCTGTGAGAAGCGTCGTACGAAAAGTTACAAAAGCCTAAAGCTTTTCGCTCAACCCTTTTCCACTCAATATTTATATTTGAGTCAAGCAGTGTTTCTACAATTCTAAAAGAAATTTTACCTTTTGTAGCAGCCTGCCATTCGTCAAGCGCTCGCCTTACAAGCCCTCTGTATTTGTAGTCTTCGCCGGCCTTTGAATAAAATTTCATCGGTGCAATATATACCTTTAAGGGCATTATTGTCCAGCGCATTAGTCTGCCGTTTTTTAAAGATTCTGAAACATAAGTGCACTTTTGCATAATTTTATTATATAATAAAATTAATAAAAATAGAAGACAGACTTAATGGAGGATATAAAGAAATGAATATTATGCAAATGATGAAGCAGGCTCAAAACTTGCAGCAAAAAATGAAAACTACTCAGGAAGAACTTGCTAATGTAGAAGTTACAGGTGAAGCAGGAAGCGGAGCTGTTGTTGTAACTTTTGACGGACAAGGTAAATTTAAAAATATCAAACTTTCTTCTCAAGCGACAAGTCTTGATACTGAAACTTTAGAAGATGTTATTTCTACTGCAATGAAACAGGCCGGCGAAAAAGCTTCTAAAATTATGGAAGACAAAATGAAAGCTTTGACAGGCGGAATTAACATCCCGGGATTATTCTAAGATGATTTACCCGAAATCAATAGCCACGCTGATTGAGCATTTTCAAAAGTTCCCGTCAGTCGGGCCTAAATCTGCTCAAAGAATGGCGTTTTATATGCTGAGAATGCCTGAAAGCGAAGTTCAAAAATTCGCTCAGGCTATTCTTGAAGCAAAAAGAAATACAAGGACTTGTGAAGTTTGTTTTAATCTTTCATCTTCAAGTCCTTGTGAAATTTGCACTAACCCCAAACGTGACCGTTCAATAATATGCGTTGTTGCCGAAACAAAAGACTTGATTGCAATTGAAAAAACAAATGAATTCAAAGGGCTATATCATGTTTTGCAGGGCTTAATTTCTCCGATGGACGGCATTGGCGCGGATGATATAAGAATAAAAGAGCTTTTAACCCGGCTTGCCTCAGATGAGGTCAAAGAAGTAATCCTTGCGCTTCCGCCCTCTGTAGAAGGCGAAGCAACAAGTCTTTATCTTACAAAATTAATAAAACCTTTTGGAATTACAATCTCAAGAATTGCATTTGGACTTCCCGTTGGTGCTGATTTGGAATACGCAGACGAAATCACAATTGCAAAAGCCATTGAAGGAAGGCGTGAGATTAATTAAGAGAAATAGTCAGTGAAGAGCGAACTTTATATATTATTCGCACAGTTCTTTGTACATTTTTAAATATTCTTTAGAACTCTTTTTCCAGGAAAAATCGGCTTCCATTGCAGATTTGCGCATTGCATTGAAGGTGTATTTATCTTTATAAACGTACATAGCACAGTTAATTGCATCAACCATTGCCCCTGAATCATATCCCCAGAATTTAAATCCTGTAGAATTCTCCAAAGGATAGCCTGTTACAGTGTCTTCAAGCCCGCCAGTTGCTCTGACAACAGGCAAAGAACCGTATCTCATTGCAATAAGCTGGCTAAGACCGCAGGGCTCAAACTTTGACGGCATTAAATAAAAATCGCTTGCAGCATAAATTCTGTTCGCAAGTTCGGCGTTATATCCTACAAAAGTACGGATATTTTCAGAATTGTTAGAAAGCCAGATAAAAAGATTTTCGTAATCCTTGTTTCCGGAACCCAGAAATACAAAGTCTGCCTCCATTGAACGCAATGCATTTTCAGCCCCTCTGATTAAGTCAATGCCTTTTTGTTCAACAAGACGCGAAATCATTACAAAAAGCGGTCTTTCCGGATTGTATTTCAGGCCGAAATATTCGCAAATATATTTTTTATTTTCTTCTTTTTTATCCAAAGATTTTACATCGTAATTTTTTACAAGAAGTTTATCAGTTTTCGGATTGAAAACATCATAGTCTATGCCGTTAAGAATTCCGCGAAGCTTATACTGTGCACCACGAAGGGTATAATCCATACCTTCGCCGTATTCGCCTGTAAGGATTTCTCTTGCATAGGTCGGAGAAACTGCAACAACACGGTCTGAATAATTGATTGCACCTTTCATCCAGTTAACTTTTCCGTAATGCTCCACGCCCCATTCGTTATAGACTATGTCTTTGCGCATATTAGCAAAGTCTAAGACGCTTTCAAACCAAACTCCCTGATATGCAAGATTGTGGATTTCAAAAACAGATTTTGTATTTTTCCAAAAATCATCAAATCTGTAATTACTGTGAAGATACACAGGAATCATTGCAGTATGCCAATCATTTGCATGAATAACATCTGCACGGAAGTTCAAAAGTTTTGCATATTCCATTGTCGCTAACGAAAACGCAATATATCTTTCATGTTCATACTCCGGGTCAAGCCATTTGGGATATACGTCTTTAAAACATGTAAAATACCAGTCATTATGTACAAAAAATACATTTATATTTGTACCGGGAAGTTTTGTCATGAAAAGTCTGAATTTATGGCCTCGGCCGTTAAAGGTCAGCCACATTTCAGAATTTTCAAGTTCTTTTATGCCGAATTTCTTCTGGTCAATCAGGCCATGCAAAGGCGTAAAAATAGCTATTTCAGCATCCTTTTCCAAATATTTCGGAAGGCTTCCGACAACATCTGCAAGACCTCCTGCTTTTGAAAACGGTGCAACCTCTGCTGCTGCAAATAGAACTTTCATTATCCCTCACTTCCTTCGCTGTTAGAAATAGCGTTAGTTTGCGGCATGTTTATATTACTCTCATCGTCCGGATCCTCAAGCGGAATATAGTGCGACGGGTCAGTATCAAAATTAAAGTTTATACCATGTTTTTGGGCCAGATATCCGCACTGTGCAATACAAATCTGCGCTTTATCTTCATGACCTTTATACATTAGAAGTTTATACATCTGGTATTTGAAAAGCATTAGAAGATATTCATTTGAAGAATCTGCTTTTTCAAGCTGAATTAATGAATTATTGACAATCCCGTAAGCAACTGTATAACGGCCTTGTTTAATATTCATTTCACTCATCAAGAACCATGCCGCATAAGTAAGATTTTTCATACCGTTGTCGCCGGTCTGTCTGATGATTTTGTAGATTATCAAAGACGCTTTATCATAAGATTCAAGAAGAATATAGGAGCGTCCGATAAGCAAATCGCAGAAAAGTTCAAGTTGATGAAGTTTATTAAATCTTGCAAGCTGTTTGGCCGCATAAATTTCTTCTGCAAATCCGTTAGCATCATTAAGATTTCTGGTAAACGCTTCCATGATATGGAAAAGAATTCCGGAGAACTTATCGTTATCGGAAACCATAACAGGGCTGTAAGACGCCTTTGCACCATGCATAAATTCCTGCAGTGCATTAAAAATATCATAAGAAGGCGGAAGCTTTGGCAAATCAGTTTTTACAAGGTTCAAAAATTCCTGAACATTGCCTTTTAACTGAAGCACATTTGATAGAGCAACAAATCCTACAGCGTCAATAATAATTTTTTCAAACTGTTCTTTTGATAAGTAATCAGGTCTTAATTTATCCAGATTATTCTGATTTACAACGCTTAGAACCTTATAACCTATATCAATACAATCCTCCCAGGCGCCGATATTGAAAAGAATTTCAACATGAATAAGCGTCATCAGGAAGAAATACTTGTTGAAATCAGGTGCGGAAGGATCTATTGAAGAGCTTTGAATTCTTGAGAGAATTTTGTGTGTCAACTCAAGTGCATGAAGATAATTTCCACTGGCAAGACATCCCTGAATCATTTTGCTGCATAAAGTAATAACTTTTTCATCTTCACCGGCGCTTTCAAGACGTGCCAGAGTAGCTTCCGCGATACCGGTAGTTTTATCAGGAAGATATTCGTATAAATTATTAGAAATATTTTCAAACAAATCAAGTTTATATTTGTCGATTTCTTCCTGTTTTTCTTCATCAGTATTTTTGTCAAGAAGCTGAAGAATTTTATCCGCACAGTTTACATAAGAATTAAAGTCGCCCATTGAAAGGTTAATTTTTGCAAGATTTTCCCACTCTAAAAACTCGGATTTATAATCTTCCAAAAGTCCGTATAAATACGCTTTTGTAGGACTAGGCATGTTATCAACAAAAACCTTTTCAAATAAATCCTTGGCAATTTCGCAAAGAGTGTTTTGATCTAAGACAGAAAGAATGCTTTCGCGAAGAAGGTTATAATTCGGGAAATACATACAGTTGTTCCAGAAATAAATATAACCCATGTCAGCAAGTTTTTCAATTATTTCATCAATACCGTCATACTTAAGGCTCTTTATAGTTTCCTGATCAACGCGCGTACCTAAAAGAACACAAGTTGCCAGGAATTTTATCGCATCAGGATCATCTTCAAGAAGATTTAGTCTGCGTTTCATCAGTTTATTTAAGCTTGAAGGTATTATTATAGTTTTTGGACTTACAAGCTCAATGCAGTCATCACTGGCAGAGAAGACTCCACACTCAATCAGGTATTGTATCGCAATATCGAGAAATAATATACTTCCGTAAGAATATTTCGCTATTCTATGGAAATAAAAACTATCCATAATTTTGCGGTAATATTCTTTATTTTCGGCAATCATTTTTTCAAAAGATGTAGGTTTAAGAGCGATTTCAGTGTAATAAGGCTTAGATAAAAGCGAGTATGTATCTTTATGCAGAGAGAAATCTTTATCATAAGAAATCAAGTAGCTGATTTTCAAACGTTCAAACTGTTCAAAGAGAAGTCTCATTACATCATAAGAACTCTGGTCAATTTTATCGAAATTTTCAATAAAAATAAGTGTGTTTGGAATTACATTCAACAAAGTAAAGAAGATATCAAAATATGTCGTTCTGGTATCCAAATTATTGGTAATACTGCGTTCATTAAGAGTGATTAAGTCTTTAATAAGATTATCAGGGTCAATTGAACGGAACATTGAAAAATCATTTGTATTGAAGAGTTTTTGAGAAACAGTATATTCAAATATTGCAGCAACAAGTTCTCTGAAGAAAGAATACGGTGAATATTTCATCTCATCGTAGCAAGTAATGCTGATAATATTTTTATAAATTCCCAATTCTTCAATAGTAGAGATAATTTTCAGGGAGTATGGAACATAAAGAGGCGGTGTTTTAATCGCACAAATTCCATACGGATGCTCTGAAAGTTTATTTACAACATGATAAAACACTTCAATATTTTCAGTGCGGATAAAATCACATTTAATTTCATTGAAATGAATAGTTTCAATATCATAAATTGCATCAGGGTCAGTCGGACTTTCAAGCTTGCTCAAAGCTTCGCCGTCAAGTTTATCCTGCTCAACTAGCATATTTTGAACAAAGTTTGGAATTTCAATATCTTCATCCGGCTTGTCTTCAAGGTCTTCATAATTTATATGAATATGACTGTTAACATCAACTTCATGGAACATTACCATTTCACCCTTGACCATTACCGAGTTCAAAGGACTTGTGCGGTAAATATTGTCAAGCGAATCCTGAACATAATTATCTGCAATAACCTGGAAGGTATTCAAAACTCTTTGTTTTAAATTTTCACTTTGCTTAACCATGCTGATATTAAATCCTGATTTAATATCATACGGGTTGTCATTCACGCTTCTTCTGAGCAAAAACATATTACATCTTACCGTGGCGTTTTTCTTGTTGGTAAGCTTGTAATTCATTTTTGTGATTTCGGTAAGAATCTTAATTACAGTTGTAATTGCGGTATTCACACTGCTGTTAAAAGTGTAATCTTTATCAAATCTTATAATATAAGTGTTATTTACAACCTGACGGCGTACTCCGGCAGATTTTGTAACATCATAAATGATTTTATCAAGTTTAATCTTGAATTTATTCAAAAGCTGAACAGAGCCTAGCAGATTTCGCAGCTCATTTACGTTTGGAAAATCCAGAGTCATCAGCGCAAAATTGTCAGTGTTTGCCTCATTTAAAATAACACTCTGTTCTAACGAAAATCCGCATTTTTTGCACTGCTTATCTACGGTCTGGTTAACCTTACCGCATTTGTTGCATTTGGTAACAATAACGTAACCGCATTTTTTGCATGTATTTGTTTTGTTTATGGTTTTGCAGATAGGACAAACAACTTTAAGCACCTTTTTACAATTAGGGCACACCGTGGTCTTTTCATCTATCTCTAAACCGCACTTTGGACATTCCATACTGAGATTATATCATGAAGGACTTATTTTGTACAATGTGAATTTTATGGGAAATAGCAGGCTGATAAACACAATATGTATTTAATGCCAGCCTGCCTAATCCTAGTTATTCGTAACGAATTCCGGCATCTTTCATACGCTGAATTGCTTTTTTAATAGTTTCGACATCTTTTGTCAAAGCAACGCGGAAATAGCCTTCTCCGCAGCGTCCGTAGCCATTTCCCGGCGGAACAACAACGTGAGCTTTTTCAAGCATAACTGTCACAAATTCTTCTGAAGTCATACCTTTCGGAACAGGAAGCCACAAATAGAAGGTTGCTTTTGAAGGTTTAATATCCCATCCAAGTTCACGGAAACCGTTTTCAGCCGCGTCGCGTCTTTCCTGATACATTTTATTCAAATTGTCAATCAAAGACTGGTCAACTGTAAATGCGGCAGCTGCAGCATCCTGAATTGCTTTAAAAGTTCCGCTGTCAATATTGTTTTTAATTGTACCGAGAGCTTTTACAGCCTCGGCGTTGCCGCAGACAAAGCCGACACGCCAGCCTGTCATATTGTAAGATTTCGAATGCGAGTAAAACTCTATTGCAACATCTTTTCCGCCTTCAACCTGCAAAACAGAAGGGGCTTTGTAACCGTCAAATGTCATTTCCGAATAAGCCATATCCGAGCAAAGCAAAATATCATATTTTTTACAAAAATCTACTGCCTTTTTCCAGAAATCCAAATCTGCAACAGCGCTTGTCGGATTGTTCGGGTAGTTTAAGAACATTAATTTAGATTTTCTTGCAATGTCTTCAGGGATTTTGTCGAAATCCGGAAGGAAGCCGTTTTCCTCTAACAAAGGCATTTCATAAGGAGTTCCGCCGGCAAAAATCGTAGCATTATGATAAACCGGATAACCGGGGTCAGGAACTAAAGTATAATCGCCTTTATCAACAAAAGCAAAAAAGATATGCGCAATAGCTTCTTTTGAACCGATATTCGCAAGCATTTCAGTATCCGGATTTAATTCAACGCCAAAACGTCTTTTCATCCAGTCGCAAGCGGCTTTTCTGAAATTTTCGGTACCGTTGTATGGCGGATAATCATGATTTTTAGGATTATCAATTGCCTTGTGCATTTCTTCAACAACCGGCGCCAAAGTCGGTGTATCCGGGTCTCCGATACCAAGGCTTATAATATCAAAACCTTTTGCTTTAGCTTCTGCAATTTTTCTATCAATCTCCGCAAACAAATACGGAGGAATTTTTTCCAAACGTTCTGAAACTTTCATAACTTCTCCTTCTTCTATCTATCCCATAAGTTAATTTTATGCTATCATGAAATTGAGAAATAAACAATTTTTTAAAATTTATACAAAAAACAGGCGGAACTTATGAGTATAATTTCAGACGACAATTTCGGGAAAAATCACAAACGCGTTGACATTAACGCGCATAAAAATCCTGTAATTAAGGCAGAAAGCATTGAATGCGACAAAAATTTTGAAAACTCAATCCGCCCGAAGTCTTTCGATACATATATAGGCCAAAGCGCACTCAAAGAAACCTTAAAAATCACAATTGCAGCAGCAAAAAAACGTGAACAGCCGCTTGACCACCTTTTGTTTTACGGCCCGCCGGGACTCGGGAAGACTACCCTCGCTGGCGTAATTGCAGAACAAATGAATGTTCCGATTAGAATAACTTCTGCCCCTGCTTTAGAGCGTCCGCGCGATATTATCGGAATTCTGATGTCTTTAAAAGGCGGCGAAATACTTTTTATTGATGAAATTCACCGCTTAAACAAAGTTGCGGAAGAAATTCTTTATCCGGCGATGGAAGACTTTTTCCTTGATATGACGACAGGTAAAAGCCAAACCGTAAAAACTCTTCGCGTTCCGCTTCCAAAATTTACACTGATTGGTGCTACGACAAAAGCCGGTGAACTTTCAGGCCCGCTTCGCGACCGCTTTGGAATAATTCACCGCCTCGAATTCTACACCGAGGACGAACTTGCAGCAGTAATCGCGCGCACAGCAGGAATTTTAAAAATCGAAATTACAGAAGAAGGCGCACATGCAATTGCACGGCGCTCACGCGGAACTCCGCGTATTGCAAACAGACTCGTAAAACGCGTAAGCGACTTTGCGCTGGTAAAACATGACGGAAAAATTACAGAAGATGTCGCAAACGAGTCTCTGGATATTTTGAAAATTGACGGTTACGGGCTGGATAATACTGACCGGAACCTTTTAAAGCTTATAATCGAAAAATACGACGGCGGCCCTGTAGGTGTTGAAACAATTGCAGCTGCAATCGGCGAGGATGTAAGAACAATTGAAGATGTTTGCGAGCCGTTTCTTCTTCAAGCAGGGCTATTACAGCGAACCCCGCGCGGGCGTAAGGTTTCACCTGCGACATACAGGCATTTGGGCTACAAAGACCGCGACATCAATGAACAAAAGAATTTATTCTAACAGCCAGCTTTTATAGAGACAGTTTCCATCCGGACACCAGCGCTGCTTATTTATTTTATCACCCCAAGGTGCAATTCTGTCTATATTACCACTGTAGTTTGCATTATTATTACCTCCATCTCCATCATCACTAGCAATACTTTCTTTTGAGGCAAATCTTAGAACAAATCTATCTTTACCAAGCTTATTAGGATTTTTATCACCGTTAACATCCACAAGTATAGGAAATTCCTGATTGCTATAAAGATACCAGGCCATTCCGGAATAATCTACAAACGCATAACTTTCCTTAGTACAACCAAGCCAATTCGGCGCGGATGAGGAATACTTCCCAGCCTGACCGCTCTCACACACCCAGCATTCGTCAGCATTTCCATCAAAACATGTTTTTACCGAATTAAAATACTTTGATATGATTTTAAAATTTTCACCAATTGCCGGAGTATAATAATTTCCGCCACTAACAAGTTGAGGAGTTATTGCAACAAAATCTCCATCCTCCTGCATACGCAAAAAAGCCTGCGAAAAACTTGAATAAGCTTTTTTATAAGCAACTTTCCATTGTTTCTCCTTATAACTGCCGATTAATGAAGGCAAAGTTATAGCAGCCACAATCCCTATTATTCCCAAGGTTATTAAAACTTCAGATAATGTAAATCCAGAATATTTTTTACGATTAAACCTGAAAAATTGCAGGTTTAAGAAACCTATAAACAGGGTATTTTTACGTACCCCCCCCCCCCTGAAACTCAATCATAGTCTGCTTTTTCATACATAGCACTCCTTATCTTATATTATCTACTTAACTTATACATAATAGCAAATATTATTTTTTTTTGCAACATCGTGAATAATCATATTATTAATTTCATGCTAAAATTATTTTCAAAAGGGGATATTTATGAAAAAATTTTTAGTTTTACTGATGATACTTTTAACCGGATTGGTTATGCCGGTATTTGCAAATGAAGATACTGTTATGCCTTCCGAAACCGGAGTTGTCGAGGCAATTCAAAATATTTACAACGATGAAGAAAATAACCAGCAAAACACACAGCAAATTGTTGACGTAAAAGTTTTGTCAGGCGAATATAAAAATCAGACAAAACAGGTTGTTAATTTTTTAACAGATAATCCGGCATACAATATTTCCCTGAAAAAAGGTGACAAAGTAATTCTACACCTTGAAGAAGATGAAACGGGCGGTACAAACTTTTTTATTGCGGATTTAAAAAGAGATAATTCAATTTTGTTTTTTTCAGCAATATTTTGCGCTATTTTAGTAGCTATCGGACGCAAAAAAGGTTTCTTCAGCTTAATTTCAATAATCGCAACGGTTGTGCTTATACTTGCTGTTATGGTGCCTCTAATCTTAAACGGTTTCAGCCCGATAATTTCTGCAATAATTATCGGCGTGCTGAGTACGGTTATCACAATTTATCTTGTCGGCGGGTTTAATGCAAAAAGCACTTCTGCAATTCTCGGGACTATGTTCAGTCTGATTTTTGCCGGAGGTCTTTCAATGCTTGCGATTTATATGGCGCATCTGACAGGTTTTGCGGGTGAAGAAAATGTATTTTTATACGGAGTCCGTCCGGATTTAAGTTTCACCGGAATTTTGTCTGCATCTATGATAATTGCGGCGTTAGGCGCATTAATGGACACTTCTGTTTCAATTGCCAGCACAATTAACGAAATTCACGAAACTGACTCATCTTTAAATGTTATTGAGCTTTTCAAGTCAGGCATGAATGTCGGCCGTGACATAATCGGAACTATGTCAAACACACTGATATTAGTCTATATGGGAAGCGCATTACCGCTCGTACTTTTAGGAAGCAACATTGATTTACAAAAATTCTTTAATTTAAATCAGGTTTCAACAGAAATTTTATCAGCATTAATCGGCAGTATCGCAATTTTGGCTTGCGTGCCGTTTACGGCAATTGTTGCGGCGTATTTAATCAAACGAAAAAAAGAAGAGAATGTTGAATTTAAGTTTTAGAAACTCTTCGGCTCACCTGAACACAGCCGCGAAATCACATTTATTTATATTATAATTAACTTATGCAAATACTTTCAGAATTAGAGAAAATATCGAATTTATCGCTGGCACTCGGATTTTTTGACGGCGTGCATAAAGGGCATCAAGCTGTAATCAAGCAGGCTGTAAGTTTTGCAAGAGAAAACAATACTCAGTCTGCGGTCATAACTTTTTCAAATCATCCGTGCTGTTATTTTTACGGGATCTGCCCGAAATATCTTCTGACACGCAGCGGAAGACAAGAAAAAATTGCAGAGCTTGGAGTGGATTATCTTTTTGAATTAGATTTTGAAAGCATTTCAGGTTTGACCGGCGAAGAATATTTAAAAGACATTTTAGTAAAACATTTTACACCAAGTGCAATAACCACAGGCTGGAACCACAATTTCGGGTGCAACAAATCCGGTAATGTAAAGCTATTGGAAAAACAAGCGCAAAAATTCGGTTACAAATACTTCAAAATCCCGTCTCAAAAGGCAGGAATTCAAACAATAAGCAGCACGGCCATCAGAGATTGCCTTTTTGACGGCTTGATTGAAGATGCGAACAAAATGCTCGGTTATGAATTTTCAATAAAAGGCAAGGTTGTTGAAGGTCAAAAACTCGGCCGGACAATTGGTTTTAGAACTGCAAACCTGATTTATCCATCAGAATTGATTGATTTGCCTTTCGGAGTTTATGCATCAAAGGTCAAAGTCGGAGATGAAAATTACAAAGGAATTACCAATTTTGGAGTCCGTCCGACCGTTTCCGACTCAACAAGCCGCTCGCTTGAAACGCATATTCTTAACTTTGATAAAGATATTTACGGCGAAGAAATTGAAGTTAGTTTTTTGAAGATGATAAGGCAGGAAAAGAAATTCTCATCGCTTGAAGAACTTCAAAATCAAATCAGACTAGACATCCGTCAAAATTTTTAATTCTTTTCAATTTTTATATTATATCCTAAAAGTTCAAGAATTTGCAGAGTTTCTTTAAGTGTAATGCTTTCGCGTATAAGTTTTCCGGAGAGAGTATTTATTGTATATTTTTTGCCGGTTTTCTCACTCATCATTGCTGCTAGTTGCTTAAATGTAACAGCTTCGCGCGCCATATAATACTTTATATCATTTCGAATATCCATTATCTAATTATATTCTGCTTGCATTAATTTCTAAAATAAGTTATAATTTTCATGATATTTCAATATTTTTCATGATTTATAGAGAATTTTATAACTTAATAAGGAGTATTTATGAAAAGATTAACAGGCTTCACTATGTCCGAAGTTTTTATAACTCTGGGCATTATCGGAATTGTTGCTGCGATGATGTTACCTGCTGTCATAAACAGAGCAAATCATTATATTTTAAAACAACAGTTTAAAAAGGTTTACAATACATATTCAAATGCGCTCCTAAAAGTTTATGCCGAAAATGGAGCTGTTTTCGATTGCTATTATACTGAGGATAATGCTCCTGATCAATATACACATAACTCACAATGTGTTGAATTTACAGAATCATTTTTGAAAACATTAAACGTCATCCAAAAATGTGAAAACAATGCCTATGAAAAAGGATGCATTCCCAAATATAAAGGAGTAGATACTATTTATAAAGAACAACATTGAGGACAGGAAATTGACACAACAGGTTGTTCCGTTTTTTGGGAGAATAACATTTTAAATAAAAATACAGCTTATGTTTTAAGCGACGGCTCTATTATAGTAACGTACTTTAATGCATCTTATATGCACACAAAAATATTTCTTGTTGACATAAACGGACATAAAAAACCTAACAAATGGGGTCATGATTTATTTGTTTTTTTAATAAAAGGTAATGATAAACAAGTATATCTTGGCTATACAAATTCAAAAGGATGGTGTAGCCCGGTTGAGGATAATGGATACACAACACAACAAATGATTGAGGAAATTTACAAAAAATAAGCCCCTTTTTATCAAGGGGCTTATTTTTTTATTTAATCAGAGCCTGAATTTCTTTAAAACAAGGATTTTTTGCTGTTTTAAGCCATTCAAACAAAACAATTTCAACACACGAAACTTTTACTCCGTTTGAAGCCATTAGTTCTATTCCCTGTTTAAATTCATATTTACTGCGGCTTGCACAGGCATCTTTGATTACGTAAACCTCATAACCTTCTCTAAGCAGTGCCGCTGCTGTTTGATGAACGCAAATATGAGTTTCTATCCCGCAAATTACAATTTGCTTTTTATTAAAGGCTTTTATTTTTTCAAGAACACCGTCCGCCTCAAGTGCATTAAAAGAAGTTTTTTCAAAAACCGGTGTATTTTCAGCGAATTCTGCACTTACAGTTTCTACAGTTGCGCCAAGGCCTTTTGGATATTGCTCTGTGGCAACTACCGGGATATTTAACAGCCTTGCCGATTTTACAAGGTTTGTAACACGTTTTACAATAATATCTTTATCAAGTGCATTGACAAGTTTTTCCTGCACATCAATAATCAGCAATAATGAATTTTCCGGGGTTAATACGTTCATAATTCTCTCCTTAACTATCTATACAGCTTTTGTAATCCTTTATAAAATCTTCGGTCAATGCGCTAAGCAACAACTCCGTAAGGTCTTTTAACGGAATTGAATATTCTTTATTTTCAGGGCTGTCGAGTCCGCTGTGTGTAATATATATAACAACTTTTGCAAATCCCGGATAAACAATTGTCAGGCGGCTTGTTTGTTTTGGGCTTCGCAGGTGAAAGATACATCTGTTTTCATCCGTATACTGCTCAATTTTTGTTTCCGGAAGTGTTCCGTCATAAGTGCTTTGGAGTTTATAAAATACCGGAGTAATAACATTCTCCATCTTCTTAACAAAAAGTTGTTTAAATAATTTGAAATCTTTTTGAGTATTTTCAGGCTCTAAAGTCCAATCCTCTTCTTCAAGCAAAGCTTTCTCCTGATAAATAACATAATCATTAGCGCCGAGCATTGCATCAGTCAAGGCAACCGCAGCCTTTTGCTCAAGCTCCTGAAAGGATTTTCCTGAAGTTTCACAAAGTCCGGCTTTTATTCTAAAAGCGCCGTCTAAAGCTTTTTTTATTTTTTCAAAAACAATTTCAGCGCCTTTGATATCGGTATTTTCAAGCAGAATATAGAACTTGCCGTTTCTGAGTTTTATAACAATATCACGGTTTCTTATTGAACTGCGGATTGAAGCGGAAAGCTTTTCAAAATCAAACATAGCTCTGTCTAATTCGTCATAAGTTACAATTAAGAACGAGGATGGCATGCCGGTATTCAAAAGATTGTCCATTAATTCATTAGCGAATTTTTCCGTATAAAAACCGTCTTCTTCTGAAATACCTTCTAAATCCTCAAGAAGTTTTTTATTTATTGAAGAGGTTTCTCTTTCTGAGACAACTTTTAAAGCATTAACTGTTTTTATTAAGATATCTGCAGGCTTTGAATCTTTCAAAACATAATCCGCTGCGCCAGCATCATACATTGACATTATAAAATCGGTATTATAATTTTCAACGCCGAGTATCAAAATTGAATTTGGCAAATTTTCTTTGACAAATTCTGTAATTTGCAGCAGGCGAGGCTTTTCTTCTAAGCATAAAAATATAATTGATGGTTTTTCTGTCTCAAGAACCGAAAGTGCCTGCTCGAAACCGATTGTTTTTATTTTATCTGAGATTCTCACAAGCATAAGCTTCTCTTGCAGATTTTTCCATGCTTCAGCGTTTTCTGTTATTAATAAGATGTTATTTTTTTCCATAAATCTTACACTTGCAGGTGCTTTTTAATACACAAGAAACTTCCGCCTGCTCCAAAGAGAGTTCCCATTGCAAACATTATTATTATAACAAGATTTTGGGCATAAACAGGCGATGGCACCATAAAGAACTGGTGTACATTTATCAGTCCGTTTTGAACAAAGTTCAAAGGAATCAACGCCAAAAGTGAGCCTGTGAATCCATACACCGCACCCTGCATAATCAGAGGAAAGCGAATGTACCAGTTACTTACGCCCATAAGACGCATAATTTCAATTTCGTCTTTTCGGGATTGAATTACAAGCTGAATGGTGTTGTTGATGATTGTAATCGTCAGCAATGCCATGATTATGACAACAAAAACAGTTATCGTATTTACAACATGGTTAAGCGTCTGAATGCGCTTTGCCAAATCCTGAGCGTAACTCATATCTTCGACAGACGTCAGCCCTTTTATATTGTTAAAAACAACATCTATGTTTTCCGGTTTGTCAACCTTAACATGAAGCGTGTCAGGAAGCGGGTTTGAAATATCCGGCAAGTTCATTTCCCTTTTGAGATTTGACCAGGAAACGTCTTTTGGTATAATCTTTACACCCTCAACGTATTCAAATTCTTTAATTCTGTTTTTTACAGTATTTGTATCTGCTCCTGACTTAAGATATACAGAAATTTCCAGCACATTACCCAATTCATGCGCGAAAGACGAAATAGACATCGCTGTTCTGAAAAAAGTCCCGAAAATAGTTAATATTGCAGCCATTGTTGTTATAATTACAATATTTACGATTCCGGTTCTTCGTATATCATTAAAAGTTTCCATAGAAAGTCTGTATAGAATTCTAAGTTCGCATAACCAGTCTTTCGGAATGTGTTTTTTAACCTTTTTCTTTATTTTAAGTTTTTGATCATTCATAAGTACCTGCTTGTATATCCCTTACAATTTCCCCTTTATCAAGAGTAATTACGCGTTTTCTAAAATAATCAACCATTGCGTTATCATGGGTTGAAACAATAACAGTAATTCCTCTCTGATTAATCTGGTCTAAAATCTGCATAATTTCAAGAGAATTTTTAGGGTCAAGATTGCCTGTAGGTTCATCAGCAATCAGAAGCGGCGGCCCATTAACAATAGCCCTTGCAATACCTACTCTTTGCTGTTCACCGCCAGAAAGCTCCGCTGGCGTTGCGCGCATTTTTTCATGCAGACCGACAATTTTTAAAGCGCCTGTTACACGTGCGTTAATTTCTCTTGAACTTATACCAAGCGTTCTGATAACGTAGGCGACATTATCAAAAACACTTTGGTTTTGAAGAAGCTTGTAATCCTGGAAAACAATTCCCATACAACGGCGCAGATTCGGGACTTTGTCGTTCGAAAGATTTGCAATATTTATTCCTCCAATAGTAACAGTTCCGCTTGTCGGGCGCTCTTCATTGTAAAGAAGCTTCATTAAAGTTGATTTTCCGGCTCCGGACGCTCCAACAATAAATACAAACTCTCCTGACATAATATCAAGATTAATATTTTTTAAAGCGTAGTTATCATTTTTATATTTTTTTGTAACTGATCTGAATTGTATCATTAAACCTTAATTCCTCTATTTTCTTCTACAGAGCCTGTCAATTTCTTCCTTGATTGATTTGGCGAGTTTATCAGCAGACAAACCGTAGTAATCAAGAAGAAAATCCCATTTTCCGCTTTGACCGAACCGGTCGTTCACACCGATTCTTTTAACTTTTACCGGAGCATACTCACTCAAAAGTTCGCATACAGCACTTCCAAGCCCTCCGATTATTGAGTGATTTTCAACAGTTATCACAAAACCTGTTTTTTCTGCACTTTCTATTATTGTAACATCATCCAGCGGTTTGACAACCGGAGCATGAACAATCCTAATAGAATACCCTTGCTGCTTAAGAAGTTCGCCTGCAAGAATTGTTTCTGCCAGAGTTTCACCGTTTGTAATTACAGCTGCGTCACTACCTTCTGAAATAATTTTCGCTTTGCCGAATTCAAATTTATAGTTATCATCAAAGATATCACACACATTAGTTCGCGGAATACGAATATACATTGGCCCGTAATTTTCAGCAGCATATTTAATAACCTGCTCACACTCTCTGCAATCAGCAGGAACAATTACAGACATATGCGGAAGTCCGCGCATTAAAGAAACATCCTCCAAAGCCTGATGGCTTGCTCCGTCTTCTCCAACTGTAACTCCGCCGTGAGTTCCTACAATTTTCACATTGAATTCAGGATAGCAAACGGAATTTCTAATCTGGTCATACGTACGGCCTGTTACAAACATTGCAAAACTTGCAACAAACGGAATTTTACCGGCAGAAGCAAGGCCTGCCGCGGTTGCAATCATATCCTGCTCAGCAATACCACAGTCAAAAAATCTTTCAGGAAAGGACTTTGCAAAAAACTGGGTTTGTGTCGAGCATGCCAAATCCGCATCCATAACTATAATATTAGGATTTGTATGCCCTAATGCTTCAAGGGTTTTCCCGAAAGCTGAACGGATTGATTTTGTTTCTTTTTTATTGAGTATCATAAAAGCCGGCCTCGTAATTTATGTCTTAAACATATACAACTCACCTAATATAATATCATAAATAATCCGCAACATACAAAATAGTATAATATATTAAGCGTATTGTAAATTTTTTACCAGCCGAAACCCTCACGTCTTAATGTTTTTGGTATGATTATGTTAAGAATTATTAAAAATATCTTTAGATTTAGCAATTTATTTTATTCAGGGATATTTAAACAGTAGAATAGGAATAAGACAAAATTATTTATTGAAAGGAAATGATAAGATGATGCAAATTCCAAATCTCCCCAACCCTTACATGCAGGCTATACAACCTCAACAGCCTCAAAGTTACAATGCTGTTAAAATTGATGTACACAACCCATCTGTTATAGCACCTGGAGTTGCACAAGCAGCACCTCAAACAGCACAATATGCACAGCCGACAATGCCTTACTATCAGTATCCGCAAGCTCCGGTATATCAATACCCGCAAGCTCCGATTCAACCGTATTATATGCCTGCACAGCAGCCGGTTGTAATCCCGCCTCAGGTAACAGAACAAGCTCCGGCAGCACTTCCACAAACTCCTCAAGCTCCTCAAGCTCCGCAGGCTCAAGCTCCTGCTGCTGAAGTTGCAGCAGCTCCGGTTAATGTTCCGCAGCCTGTAGTCACCGAAAAACCTGCAGAAAAAACTGAAGTAAGCGATGCTAAAAAACCAGAAATTGAACCTTCGGCACCGTTAGAACCGCAAGTTGATTTAAATGCATTCATTTCAAAATTAGCAAACCCTGATTATGAAGTTCAAGCTTCAGCTATGGAAGAAATAGCAAACATGGTTAAAGACAATCCGCAAAAAGCTACTGAATTACTTGATGTTAAAGTAATGGATACATTAAATAATATTATTAATGCGGACTCTTCAAAACTCACAGGTCCGACACAAGAACAAATCGCAGCAAGACAAAAATTAATCAAAAATGAACAAATGACAGACGCTGAAAAAACTTTAGCTACTACAATCACACCGATGGAACAAGCTGAAAGAAATAAAAGCTATGCAATGTTCACAACAGCTATCTTGCAGAAACTCTACTCAGAGGAAGTTGCCAAATTAACCAACACTTCAGTTCCTCTAACAGAATTGCCGGGTGCAGTAACAATTGTTGAACAGTTGAAAAACAACCCGAACCCGATGGTAAGAACTTCAGCTATTGAAGCATTATCATACATCCAGCAGCCTGAATACAAAGCTGATTTGAATACATTATTCACAATTGCAAAGAACGATCAGGACAAAAATGTTCAGGAAGCAGCAACAGCAGCACTTGACAAATTAAATAAAATGGCAGAAGAAGTAAAACCTGAAGCAAAAAAAGTTGAAATGACACCTAATGCTCAAGCTCCTGCCCAAGCAGCATAATAAATCAAATTCCTTTCTTTAAATAAAAAGCGAAAAGACCTTTGAGAAAATTTCTTAAAGGTCTTTTTGCAAATAAAATAAATCTTACTTAAAACAACTGAACAATATTATGTATTTACAGTTTCTTTTACTGACTGGCGGCTTGCCGGAACAGGAAGACAGTTTTCATAACCTGCAAGTTTTGATATTTGTTCACCCCACTGATAAATGATTTCATCCTCTGGAAGTTGATACGAAATCGGTTTTCCTATGTGAAGTTTTACATTGCGTCTTGTGAAAGGCTTTAATTTCGGGTATCCATCAAAGCCTTCAATTCCAACAGGAACAATATCAGCTTTAGCATTTTTTGCAATTACAACAAAACCTTTTTTTACTTCATCAAGCTTCCCGTAAGGTCTTATGCCACCTTGAGGAAAAACTCCGAGCGACCAGCTTGTTGCAAGAATATCACGAACTGTTTTAAAAGTAGCGATTTCAGGCTTAGTTCTGTCAACAGCGAATGCACCTAATCTTTTTACAAGCCAGCTTAATTTTTCACTGTCTACAAAAAGCTCTTTTTTAGCCATATATGCAATAGGCCTCATTGCGGCCATAGAAACCATCGGCGGGTCAAAAATTGAAACATGATTTGCCGTATAAATAAATTTTCCGCTTTTTGCTTTGGTCGGCAAATTTTCTTTACCGGTTATCTCATAGTTATAGAATACTTTCATAAAGGGAATTACGACTACATACAAAAACCCCATGTAAAACAAAGTTCTGAAGATATTATATTCATATGGATAACGTCTGTTATAATTTCTTTGTTTTGCGGTCATACTTTCATTACTCCTTAATTCTTAATTTCAGGTTGAACATACTTGTAACCTGTTAATTTCTGAATTGAATCAATCCACTGAGAAACCATGCCTTCAACATCATCGCTATACGGAATAGGTTTTCCTACTTTAACAACAATTTTACCGGAAAACGGAAGTCGTTTAACCTCTTCAGTTCCAGTAATCCCAACAGGTAGAATTGCACATTTTGTAATTTTTGCCAATCCTGCAAACCCCTTAGTTACACCGGAAATAGTTCCGGGTAACCCTCTTGTTCCCTGAGGAAAAATACCAAAAACCCATTTACTTTTTTTGATATTCATAACTGTTTTAATAGTAGAAGGGCCGAGACTTTCGCGATTTACAGCAATCGCGCCGAGCCAATCAATCCACCATCTCAAAAATCTTATATCAAACAATTCCTGTTTTGCCATAAAAGCAATTCTTCTTGGCAATACACCGCACATAAGCGGAGGATCAAGCGTTGAAAGATGATTAGGACAGACAATATATTCATTATCCTTTGGAACATTTTCAAGACCTTCAACCTTCAAACGGTACACAAGCTTGAACCTGATCATATAAAAATATTTACATACAAGTATTTGAAAAAATGATCTGAATTTATTGAAGGATTCAGCAGATCTTTTGGCGTAGTTCTTTTTTTCTTTACTCATATTTGATACACTCCATTATAAACATTATATACCAAAATAAATATTGAACAACAGTTATTTTTTTTATATAATAAAAACACAGAGATTTAATAAGGAGAGAGTATGTCAGGATTGAAAAAATCAAAAAATGAACTTGAAAATGAACTTTTTGCAAGTGTCTATGAAAAGACACCTGATTATGTCAAAAACCTTAAACTTATGGATTTTGATAATAAAAAAGAATTTACCTTTATATTAAAGAAAGAACATCTTGCTCCTTATGATGCTGATAAAAATCCTGAAGGTTTGAATTTAAATGAATGGTTTGCAAACTATGCCAAAGAAGCAAAAGTTTCGACCGCAGGAATTCGCGGTCCTCAAAACATTTTATATCCGCAGGACACAAGATTTCCAATTAATCTTGTTGGAATTGTTCTTGCGACTTTGGCAAAAGCTCTTGTTGCAAAAGAAAAATATTCAGATAAAAAAATCCTAAAAATTGCAGGCCGTGAAGTCAGATACAATTCAGATTTGTACCTTGAAGCAATTGCAAGAATTCAGGCTGCACAAGGCATTAAGACTCTTCTCCCAGAAGGAAGAAAAACCATTCCAATCTGGCTTGCGTCATTTTTGGCTTTCAAACTTGACCTACTTGGCGGCGAATACATAACTTCAAGTCATGGAATTTCTGTCAAAAACGCAACAAAAGACTTAAATTCTCAAGGCAGCCAGTATTTGCCAGAAGAAAGCCTTGAATTCGTTGATAAAATTCAGGAAATTTTTGATGAAACCGAAAAGAACGGTAAATATGAAATTAAAATTGCCGCCTCTGATAATTCTCTAATTGATGAAACCATCATGAAAAAACTCGAAGACGGCACTGATTTATATGTTGAATATTTGAAATCCGGCGTCGCTCAAAAGTCAAATCTAAATTTGATAAAAGAACATAATGAAAAAATTATCATTGAAAATGTAGGCGGTTCGGCTTACAGAACTTTAAGCCGCGTTTTGAAAAAACTTGATATTTCAGAAAAATATGCTTGGTTTAATACTGAAGAAGACCCGTTTTTCCATTCAATCGGTAAATACGATCATACACCACAGGGTGAAAAAGCTTTTTACGATTATTCTGTTGACGCAACAGTACTGTCAAAACGCCCAAACGGTGAAAAATACTTCCCTGTTATCGAAACAATGCATTATGCAGAAAAATTAAAAGATTATCCTTATCTTACAACAGTTTTGATAACCGACCCGGACCACGACAGACTCACAATTGCGCAAAAAGAAAGCATTTTAAGAATTCCAAAGCTTGAAGAAGCCGGAATTGATTATATAAAACTTGATGAACGCTCAATTCTGACTATCTTCACCGCGAACCAGGCATTTTTAATGCTAATGGATTTCCAGGCTAAACAATTAAAAGCACAAGGGATGTGGAAAAACCATCCGCGGTTTATGATTAAAACCACGGCTTCTGCTCTAAGCTGGGATGAATGGGCAAAACATCAGGGTGTAAAAGTCGTCAATGTTCCAGTAGGCTTCAAAGAAATTGCAAACATAATGAAAAAAGTCGAACTTAAGCTTAAAAACAATCCGGAAAAAGAAGTAATAATTGATGATGTATTCTCAAATGCAATTAATCTCGGTGTAAATCCGCGCCTGATTTTTGCAGGTGAAGAAAGCGGCGGTATGATTATGGGAACCGAAGATTTGATAAAATCAAAAGCCGGAAGATTTGCAATTGCAATGCGCGAAAAAAGCGCCACCGAAGCAATTATTGTTGCATCTGCATTAATTTCACAGCTTAAAGATATTTCACTTTCAAGATATCTTGTTCAAATTTTTGAAGAATGCAATATCAAAGGCCGTTTTGACACCAGAATTGATATTGCATATTACAATGAATCCGAACCAGATATTGAAAAACTTAAGCTTGCAAAAGCAGAAGGTGAAAAGAAAAGAACCGAAAATGATTTATTTTACCTTTCCATGGCAATTGCAGTAAAAGAAGGTAAAATGACACTTGATAATGTGAAAGAAGTTTTAAACGATTCCTTCAAAAGTCTAAGTTTTGACAACCTTCAATCAATTAAATTTGTAGGCGACGGAACTTATTTGGAATTCACGGACAAATTCATTGAAATCAGACCTTCCGGAACTGATGCTAAGACTAAAGCTTACGGCGGAGGCTTGGATAAGCATGTTTTGGAACTTTACGCGGCAAATCTCGGAAATTACAGCGGCTACAGAACAGAACTTCATAAAAAATTCATTGATAATGAATTCTACAACTCTTCCAAGGAAAAAGCTATGAAATATTATCTTGAATTTGTAGAGAAAGATGCAAACAATGAAAAGTTTGAAATTCCAAACTATGAGTTTTAATAAATATGAAATTATGCGAAATTTACAATTCAGATAAACCTGTCATTTCCTTTGAAGTCTTTCCACCGGAGAATGATGAAAAAATTCAAGAGCTTTATTCTGAAATAAAGCTTATGATGAATTGCAAACCGCAGTTCATTTCACTCACATACGGCGCCGGCGGCAAAAATAACGAAAACTACAAAAAAGTTTTAAAAGCCTTAAAAATAGACTTAAAAGCTGATGTAATGCCGCATTTTACCTGCATGTGCAGCGGCAAAAGTTTTATTAAAGAAAATCTTGAATTCTTAAAATCCGCTGGCATTGAAAACATTCTGGCTCTTCGTGGTGATATTCCGCAGGAAATTAAAAAAATCTGCACTGATTTTTGTCATGCAAACGAACTCGTTGAATATTTAAAAAAGAAAACAGATTTTTCAATAGCTGTTGCAGGATACCCGGAAACTCACCTAGAAAGCGCTTCTGTTGAAGATGATATAAAATATTTAAAACAAAAAGTCGACGCAGGCGCAGAAGTTATTATAACCCAAATGTTTTTTGACAATGAAAAGTATTTCCAATTTTGCGAACACGCACAAAAAGCAGGGATTAATGTCCCTGTAATTCCGGGAATAATGCCTGTTATAAGCAATCAGCAGCTTTTAAAAATGACAAAACTCGCAAGAATTACAATACCAAAAACCTTTAAAGAAAAACTTGAAAAACATTCCGACAACAAAGCTTATATGAAAGAATTAGGAATAGAATTTGCAACAGCTCAATGCCAGGCGCTGCTAGATAAAAAAGTTAAAGGATTACACTTTTTTACGCTTAACAAATCCTATTCAACAGTAAAAATTTTAGAAAATATTTTATAAACCCACGGCAGGAGGAGAAATTATGGAGAATTTAAACAAACATATAGAACATACCCTTTTAAAACAAGACGCGAAATACGAAGATTTTATCAAACTGTTTGACGAAGCAAAAAAATACAACTTTCTCGGAGTTTGTGTAAATCCATTGTATGTCAAGCTTGCAAAAGAGCATCTTGCCGGAAGTAACATCAAAATCGTTACTGTTGTAGGATTTCCGCTTGGAGCAAATAAGAGTCAGGTAAAGGCTTACGAAACCCAACAAGCAATAGAAGACGGGGCTGACGAAATTGATATGGTAATAAATGTTACTGCACTCAAAAACAAAGACTACGAATTTGTAAAAAAAGATATTGAAACAGTTAAAGCTTTTTGCAAAGATAAACCGTTAAAAGTAATTTTGGAAACAGATTTGCTTGACAAAGACGAGATTAAAAAGGCCTGTGAAATTTGTGTGCAAGCCAAAGCCGATTTTGTTAAAACATCAACAGGCTTTGTAAAAAATGGAGTTGGCGCAAAAGTTGAAGATGTGAAATTAATGTATGAAACTGTCTCCCCTCATGGCTTGTGTGTAAAAGCATCAGGCGGAATTCGCGACAAAGAAACCGCGTTAAAAATGCTTGAAGCCGGCGCAGAACGGCTCGGTACCAGCAGCGGTGTAAAAATTATCGCATCGTAAATTTCTTTACAACCGGCAATACACGTTTTGCAATAAAAATTATGCACCACAAAAGGTTTTACCTTGGTAAATTGTTGAAATAATCCTTTTCGGTTAATGCATAATATGTACACCCTACGCCGTTAAATTCGTTCACGGATGAGACAGAACAGGTACTGCTCTTTACAGCGAATCTAGTATAGGGCGCCCCCATAGGCAAAAGTCTTCCATCATCCATTAGCTGGAATGTAAAAAGATCATGCCCCCAACGGTTAGGATTTTTACGATATCCGTTTACATCAACGCTTATATATAAATCGCTTGTTTCATTAGGGTTTTCAATCATTATCAGGCTTCCATCATTTAAAATAAATTGTCCATCGTCAAATAAGGATAAACGTGTTAATGGAGTTTTATTAAAAGTCATGTAGGTTTTAGAATTACGCTCATCGTTGCCAGGATTACCATAGTATGGAATACACCCTTTTGCCTGTGAACCTGTTTGTCCACAGTCATGAATTATTTTAAAATAGGGTTTTATTTCTGTGTACAAAGTTACACCACCGGCGCGTGACGTCAAAATTTTACGAGTTAATCTTTCACCATGTTCTGCTTGATACATATCAAGCGCGTGCTGAATTACAGCATAATTTTTCTTTAAGGACGCCTCAAGCGCTTTATTCTGATTACGCGTAATCAGTGCAGGCAAAGTCATTGCAGCGACAATACCAATAACACCCAGAGTTATAAGGACTTCGGCAAGAGTAAACCCTTGGAGGACAGTTTTATTGGAAGCCCCCCCCCCCCGAAAACTCAGTCATAGTCGTACTTTTCATGTTATTTAATCCTCCTATATATCTTTTCATTTATATTATACCAAATTTTTAATGTATATGCAATTATAACAATCTTGACCATGCTATAATATTTATTAATATAAGGAAGAACTATGGGTGATGAAGATAAACAGTTTGACGCGACGCCCCGAAAACTTGAACAGGCGCGCAAAGAAGGACAGGTTGTAAAATCCAAAGATTTTTCAACTGCAGTTTCGCTGCTTATTCTATTTACTGCAATTGTAGGACTTGCGCCTTTTATATGGGATCAGATTGCACAATTATTTACGCTTTTGTATGAACAAATTCCAAACGCGCATGTAGAAAAAATCGGATTAACATATATTTTTACTGTAACTGTAAAAACTGCCGTTTTAATTATAGGACCAATCTTGTTTTTGGCTTGGCTGGTTGCAATTCTAGCAGATTTCATTCAGGTTGGGCCGCTTGTTGCAACAGCACCACTGGCGCCTAAACTCGATAAACTTAATCCGACAAAATATTTCAAAAACATAATGTCTATAAAAACCCTGTTTGAACTTTTTAAAAATATCGTAAAAGTTGTTCTTTTGGGTTATATAGGCTGGACAGTTTATATGGCGCACATAGAAAATATTCTTATGCTTGCGGCAATTGACAACAACTTCGCAGTCATGATTGAATTCGGGAAGCTTATTACAGAATTTATTTTCAAAGCCTGCATTGCCTTTCTTGTAATTGCAGCCGCCGACTACGGCGTTACAAAATGGAAGTTCTTAAAAGACCAGAAAATGTCTTTTAAAGAAATTAAAGACGAATATAAAAACACCGAAGGCGACCCGAATGTTAAAGCTGCACTACGCCAGCGCCGTATGCAAATGCTTCAGCGCGGGATGATGGACGCGGTGCCGGATGCGGATTTTGTTGTTACAAACCCTACGCATATCGCCTGTGCACTCAAATACAAAGCTGAAGAAATGGATTCGCCGATGCTGATTGCCAAAGGCACAGAGCTTATAGCAAAAAAGATTATAAATATTGCGCGCGAGCATAATATCCCCGTTATTGAAAACGCACCGGTCGCAAGAGCACTGTTTAAAATGGTAGATTTAAACCATCAAATTCCGCCGGAACTTTACAAAGCAATCGCTGAAATTTTACTTTTTGTTTACAACTTGAAAAATAACAGAAATCAGAGTAGAATAACTAAAGAGCCTAATAATAAAAAATAATCATGATTATGCAGGAAAAAAATAAATTACAAGAATATATTGATATAGTAAAGAAGGTGGCAAAGGTTGAGCACAGAAGAATTCCGACTCATATGGTTGAGTATGAAGAGCTTTTGTCAATCGGGATTATTGCAATCCAGGCTCTAATAAAAAACAAAACCCCAGAACAGCTTGAAAGATATAATTCTGCTTATGTTGCCACTGCTGTAAGGTGGGCAATTAGGAACGAATTAAGAATACGTTACAAATGGTACTCATTAAAACATAAAGCAGACGATGAGATTGACCCCGAAGAAGAAGTTGAAGGAATGGATATGCAAAAGGCAAAGGTTCGTGAAACCATTTACGAAACCGTTTTGTCTATTGACGGACTTGCGGCTGCCGCAAGCGATAATGATTCGCCTTTTGACTTTTTAAAAGACAATCATGCAACACCTGACGAACAGGCTGAAATTACCGAAATGGGCAGAATGATTCGTGCTGCAATTTCAAAGCTTCCGCCAAAAGAAAGAACTGTTGTTGAATACAGATTTTACAGAAACATGCAGGTAAAAGATATTGCGACACAAATCGGACTTTCGCCTTCGCGTGTAACCCGTATTGTGCAGTCCTCGCTTAACTTTGTCAAAGAATACCTGAATTCACGGGAACAATACGATTATTAGGATTTCACAATTTTGACACGCTGGTCATCTCTGATTTCTATTGGTTTATCGAATTTTTTAATATAGTCGCATGCCAGTTTGTTTTTATCTAAGTTAAATTTTTTAACAACAAAATCAGGCTTTTCATTTGTAGGAAGATAGTTGTCGCCGCCTGTTGCAAAGAAATCATCCATAGCGCAGCTGAATTTTCGGTTCGGGTTTGGATTATTTACATCGATTGGCTGTTTGTTGCCATTCTTGTCAACATATTCTAAAGAAAGCAGTTCACCTTTATCATTTATAGTATAGTTCATACCTGAAATCAATAGAATACCGGGTTTTGAATTGTGACTGGTAAGAGATTTAGCACCCACCTTGATTGCGTTAACAATATCAACTTCAGATAAGTTACCAATCATCATTTTATCTTCAAAAGGAGTCACGTCGTTAACCAATCGTGAATCAATTTTGCCTACATCAAAGTGCCCGCGGATGTTTCCGGCATTCAAAATTGCAATATCTGTACCAAGTTCACTCCGCATAGCATCAACAATTAAATCCCCGTGAGGATTGTTTGCAATAAGTCTGTTTGGAGGTTCCTTATCAGCATAAGAAACATTTCCGAGAATTTGCGGTTTGCCGATTATTTCTTCAACAGCAGTTCTTGACGGAAGTGTACGATTGAAGTTTCTGGTATTAATTACGTTATTTTGAACTTTTGTCAAAACACCGTCCTCAGTCCATTCAACATTTAAAACACCGACATTCTCGCCATCTTTTCCGGCCTGGGTAATAACAACAGGTTCACCGGATTTTGACATTAAAAGATTTTCTCCGTCTTTAACGTCTTTAACCATATCATGAGAATGTCCACCAAGAATTATGTCTACGCCTTCGGTTTCTTGAGCCAGTCGTTTATCATGTTTTAAACCGCTGTGTGAAAGAAGGATTATTTTATTTATACCTTGAGAGCGAAGATTATTAACTTCCTCCTGAACTTTCTTAAGCGTAGTGTCAAAGTCATCAATTTTTATATCTTTTACTGAATCATTAAGTTTAACCCTTTCTGCCATATCAGAAGGAGCAATACCTATAATTCCGAATTTTTGTCCGTCATGTTCTTCTATAATAGACTTTCCTATTCGGCCGGCCATTGGACTTTGCGGATCAACAGAGGCATTTATAGCAAGAAGTTTGTAGTCAGCTTGTTTCATTAATTCCGCAAGTTTGCTTGGTACAACATCAAGCTCATGGTTTCCAAGAGCATTTGCCGTGACACCAATCCAGTTTAAAAACTTATTCGCGACCATATTTGAAATAAAGTTTGCACCTAAAATAATATCACCGGAGGCAAGTTTTAATTTTGCGGTATTTTCGTCTTTTTTGCTTTTGTCGAATATATCAGAAACTGTTTTAATACGCTCCATGTTAGTCATTTTTCCGTGAACGTCATTTACATAAAAAATGCTTGTTTTTACAGAAGACTGTTTCTTTTTGTCGGAATCCGACTGAGGCATTTGCTGAGACTTTGACAAATGCTGACTTAAGAAATTTATTTTTGGATATATGTTGTAATTATTCATTTCACTAACCTATTTTCTGATAGTTTAAACGTTTGTCAAAATAAAAATTGCTTTTATTTAAAGTTTTTGTTACAAAGCTTTAAGCTGCATTCTTTCCATTTTGCTGCTCTGCGGCTTTTTTTCGCATCTGGTTAAAGCTGTTAAAACCTTCAACCCAATTTTCTACAAGTTTTACATCATCTTTCACAACCTCCTGAGGCAGGCCGGCATGGTGAATTTTAGGAAGTAAATATTCTGCACTGTATTCTACCGCATTTGGAATGTCATCATCTGTGTCATTGCAGATATAAATTAAGTTTCCGTCTTTATCATACTTTTCACCGATTATTGTTATTTCATGACCGTTTATGATTTCGTTGTCAGGATTAATTTGTGTATATCCGATAATAACGTTTTCACCAAGCTTCAAGGCATCAGAAATCTGGCGTTTCATAGTATCAAAATCTGTCTCATAGCCAATCAATCTTGCGTTATCGTCTACGGTCTGGTATGTTACTGAAATCTTGTTTTTATCTTCTACTACTGACTCTGTAAATGTTTTTTCAAATTCAATCAAGCCTTTGTCATTTTGGTTAAATTTTCCTTTGCGCTTGTCGCTCAGAGAATCATAAGTCTGTTGAGACCCAATTTGCATTAAGGTTCCCTGCATTAAAGCATCTACAACAGACCGCTCATTTCCGTCACGGTTTGCAACCTGGATTTTTGCTCTGATATATGCATTTTTATCAGGCGCAAAGGTTAAATGAGCCTGATTAAAATCATCCATTTTATAAGGAACTTCAAAAGCATTTAAAAGCCAGATTGAGTCAAGAGTGTTATCAGTAAGGTTTTTAAGCTGGATTGTTTTATCAACGGCCATTCTGGGTGAAGTTATGCCTTCAACAAATCTGGCAAATTCAGAAGGCATTTTCTTTGCAAGATTAAATTCAATACTTGAAGCAACACAGGTTCCCGAATGTTCAACATCAATATCAAGCTGTGCAAGTTTTCGCGGAATAAGTTTATCCTTATCCATTTTATGAGCAGACATGTAAGTATCGATTAGTTCGCTTTTCATTTCTTTGGGAATATCGCCAAACTGCTGGGTTATAACATGCGGATCGACCAGCGTAGTTATTGTATCTTTAAGAATAATCTCTTTAGGAAGTCCGTTTGCGCGTTCTTTTGTTGCGATTTTATATAAGTTATCAAGCACGGTAGATTTGTCATTAGAATTCGAATTTAACAGAATGCCAGATTTTAAAAGTTCCTTCATCTGTTTTTTAGAGGTTTTATCAAGATTTGAAAGAATTGTATTATATTTATTCTTTTCCTCCTGACTGTTCATTCTGGTTCGAAGCGCAGAAGCAGTAAAGGAGGGATTAAACGGAATTGTATTAATTATAGGATTTGAAACATAAGAACAAGAAGCACCCTCCGGCTGAGCGGAAGTTTTTTTCACCGCTGAAGTCTTAACACGCTCTGTTGTGTTATAATTATATTGTCGAGAATTTACACCTACTGAATACACTATTTTCACTCCACTTATTTATATAAACAACAATAACTCAAAAAAATTGCCAGTGGAGAAAGAAAATAGTTAACAAATGTAACAATGAGGAAATATTGGAAAAGATTAAAATAAAACCGCTCACAATAGACCAGCTTAAAATTTCAATTGACAGACTCACAAGGTTTAAAAACACTGAAACCAAGTATTTGAGGGTTTTTAAAGATATTCTCACAAACAATTTGATTGCTCCTAAGTTCAAAAAATCAGAACTCGATGAACTTGATTATTCGATTTTAAGAGAACTGGCAGAAAAAATTATTAATTTCTCTCTGGAAACGCTAAACATCAAGCCTGACGGGGATTTACTTATAAACCAGAGACTTTATGATTATGAAAAATCTGTTTTCGTAATCAGTCCTGAAACAGAGCAATTACTTAAAAATAGAATTAATTACAAAGGTTTTTTAACACTTTTATCAGAAAATGAAGTTAAAAATCTTCTCTGGCTAAAAGAATTAAATTCAACCGGTGAAATAATTTCTTTACGCGAAGAAAAGTCACTTCATTTTCCGGTGGAAAAAGTTATTATTTGCGAAGGAATTACAGAAGAAACTCTGCTTCCTGAATTTGCGCGAATTTACGGGGAAGATTTTGAGAAAAAAGGTATTCATATAATTTCAGCAGGCGGCAAAAATCAGGTTGTAAAAACATATTACCAATTGTCAGAAATACTGAAACTGCCGATATTTGTGCTTTTGGATAAGGACGCCTCAGAAAATCTTAATTTAATTAATTCAAAATTACGTTCTTGCGATAGAGTTTACATATTGAATTGCGGAGAGTTTGAGGATTTGCTGACGCGAAATTTACTTGAAAGAACCTTAAATTATGCTTTTGAAAATATTTCTCTTGTGGATTTAAACATTTTGGAGGAAAACCTTCCTACAGTCAAAAAGCTTGAAGAGATTTTCAAGCATCGAGGCCTTCATGAGTTTAAAAAATCAGAGTTTGCGAATCTTGTGAAAATTAATATTTCAGGCAAAGAGGATTTGTCAGAAGAAATAATAAAAATACTTGAACAAATACAAGAAACCCTTTTAAAAACACCTAAATAAAGCAAAAGGAACTTAGAAATAAAGTTCCTTTGTAAAATGGAGTTTAATTTATTAGTATATTGAAAAATTAGTTTCCAACAAGTCTCAAAGCTTCTTCTAAGAGCTCTTTATTTGTAGAAACAAGTTTATTTGAAATTTCCATCTGAAGTTTCGCCATCTGGAAATACGAAATATTACCTTTAAAGTCAGCATTTGACATTTCCAAAAGTCCTGAACGTATTTGACCTACCCCAAGAAGCGGTTTGCCGGAGGCTTCCGTTTCAATAAAATAGCCTTCCTTAATTTCATACAAAGCTGCTGCATTATGGAAATTACGTGTTGTCACACGATAGAGCGGAACGGTTCTTTTGCCTCCGTCAGCTTTTCCGTAAATTGTTCCGTCTTCTTTTATTTCGTAATCGTCGTACTTGCCAAGATACTTGCCATTAGCAGGGTCAATCCACATTTTGATATTTGTTGTCGGAATGTCAAGCGAACCGCCTTTCAAAGCAGTTTGCTCATACAAATCCTGAGATACGGATTTTGTACCTTGCATAATCTCGCCTTTGTCATTCAAAATGTAGCCCTGGACAGTATTACCGTTTTTAGCTCTGTAAACTCCCTCGCCGTCAAATTTAAACTCACCTAAACGAGTATAAACACTTTTGCCTTCTGCAGTTTTTGTTAAGAAAAAGCCTTTGCCTTCAAGAAACAGGTTATCATTTGAGGTACCAGGAGTTGATTTTCCCTGACCTGTTTTTTTATCATAGTCATCGGCTATTGCTCCGCCGAGAAAGGTTTTGAAATTTACCTGCTGTTCTCTGAAACCCGGCGTATAAATATTTGTCATGTTATGCGCAATAACATCCATCCAGTTTTGCGTTGATTTCTGGGTATTTAGCGCGGTTGTGTAGGAATCATTCATTGTCTTTCTCCTTGTTGTTGCGTTTTTCATTCTGCTCTTGGTTGCGATGCCTGCTGTAGGTTAATTCATTATATGGCAAATCCTGCTCGTCAAATCGCTGCTTAAGGTAAGAGATATTATTTCTCAAATAGGCTTCCACAGCTTTGTCTCCGGGAATGAAGTTTGCATTAAGATTTCCATTTTTATCAACCCGCATAACAACAGAAACATCTTTATCAAAATCTATTCTGAAAGCTTTATTGGTTTTCATCGATTCTGATAAGGCTTCCATCAGGGCAGATGAAACTTTAGCAGTTTTATGAACATTTTGAACATTTGAAACATCAAGCGACTTTTGAAATTCAGATGCGATGCTTTGCATTGACATATCAGTCTTTGTCACAAGGTTTACAAAAAACTGCGCGTCATCATCGCTCATTGATATTGTACTGTAATCTAATGCCGGTTTGCCTGTATAAACGTCTTTGCTTATTTCAGAGGTAAAAGTCAAATTCTGAATAGAATTTACATCACCCAATTTTGATGCAGCATTAATTTTCAACATCTGTGCGATTTCCTCTGATAAAAGCTGATTTTCTTGATTGTGCTGCTGGCTGTTTTGCTGATTGGCATTTTGCTGGCCTTGCTGTTCTTTAGTTTCTTCTTTTACTGTATTCTCTTGCTTCTGTTCGGTTTTTTCAGCCTTTTCTTCGTTTTTTGCAGAAACTTTTGTTTCCTCCTCTTTAGGAGAGGTTTCTTTTGATTTAGTTTCATCAGCTTTCTCTGTTTTCGTTTCTGATTTTTCAGAAGAAGGCTGGGTTGTTTTTGTCTCAGACACCTCAGACAAAGAATTAAACTGGGATTTAAAAGCAGTATTACCTGTGTTCGTCCTGAAAGTTTGGGAGGAGGCCAGATAATTTGCCATCTCGTTATTTTGCGTTAAGCTTGATGTATCAATATTCATTTTATAAACCTTCCTCCAGTTGTTCCAACTGTTTTAGAATTTCCCGGTCTTCTTCTTCCTGCCGTTCTTTTGACTGGTTGAAGAATCTCTGGACTCCGAGTTCTGAAAATTGTTTTAATTCTGCTTTTTTCTCTTCCTCCAGATAGGCCTCGCGGTTCTTCTCTTTGTGTTTTTCCAAAACCTTTACAGCCTGTTCCAGTTTTACGAGTTTTGCCTTTTCCATATCCAGAACTTTTTGTGCTTCCGCACGAATCTGTTCAAGCTTTTCCGCCTTGTCCCAAAGGAATATAAGATAATTGTCATAAGTCTCATACATCATCGGGTCAGCCTGACGCATATTTATCTGCGTTTGACGGATTTCTTCGTTATTTTTCCGGATATTTTCTTCTGCAATAAATACTTCTTGCTGAGCCTTTTGAACAACCATAAGCTGTTCTTCTTTTTTTCGGATTCTGAAGTCAAGTACTTTTTGCAGTCGGTATCTAAAAGGCATTTGCTACACTTTCTTAATATGATTATCTTTTATTTTAAAAGTGTAGCAAACATCTATTTGTATGATATTAATTTAATGAAAATTTTCTTTTAGTCAAGAATTTGGATTCCGGTACCTGTAGCGCGGTTGGTATTATTATAGTAATAACCGTAATTGTCTCTGTAAAACTCTGAATTTCCGCCATCTTGCATGTCAAAATGATAAGTATCATACGGAGGAATTTGCGGGGAAAAGCCGGTCGGGCAGCCCATACCGAACATATCGCCCAGACGGCTTAGAGTATTTTTTATACCTTTATTGGTATTCATTGGAGGCATGTAGCCTCCATAGCAGGTTCCGTATGGAGAAGAATATTGTGAAGAAGCTATTGCATCTTTTAATACATCTACGCGCTTATTTAGATTTCCCTGCTGGATTGCGCCGAGAACCTGGGCTTCAAGGCGGGAAACCCTGCTCAAGTCATCTTCTTTTTCGTAAGTCTTTTTAAAAACATTTTTTTCAAGTTCAGACAATTCTTGTGGAATTGCATTTTGAAGCTCTTTATTATAATTTACAAAAAGATTTTCAATTCTTTCTTCATTACTAAGAGAAGGGTAAGTTTTATTAAACATTGATTTTTCAAGCCTGTTAAGGCGTAGATTTATCTCTTGATGGTCAAAAGATTTGCCATATATATTTTTCTCCACAAGAGAAAGCCTCGGGTCTTTTTGGTTCGCATCAGTTGTATAAGACACCGGTTTTATATTACTTGCAATATCAGAACGATTAAGCCTGTAAACTCTTGTTGGTGAAGAGTTATAACGGTGAATCGATCTGTTTAGATTATGAAACTTGTCAAAAGCATTTACATTCTGAGGTCTATAGTAATTGTTATAAGTCGGCCTCGGATAATTGTTGTTATAATAGCGTGTAGGATAATAATAACGGCTATTCCTCCAATTATTATTGTAGTTGCTATATCTGTTGTAGTAATTGCCGTAATACCCGTTATTGAAATTATATCGGCCTACACCAAAATACGACGAAGACGGCCGCACAAAAGGATTAAATCCTCTGTTGTATGGAATTGGCCGATAAGTTCTGATAACTCTTGCTTCTGTATATGCGTTTGAACTGATTAAGAGTAATACCAGTAATAATACAATTCTCTTCATTTTTTTCTCCTGTTGCTCATCAACTATAAGTTAATGCAGCAGAAAAACATATTCATCAGCCGGTAAGCTATTCTTGCGGCGAATTTTCTTTATTCAAAGACAGCTTCCCGCGTTTAGCCAATTCCCAGTCAAGAAACAAATCTTTAAGCAGATAAATTCTCTAACTTATTTCTTGCAGAATTTCAGTTGAATTAAACCTGCGTGGAGAATGAAGATTAATGTAGCCCTTCAAAAGTTCAAAGCAAACAGTACAAATCTTTTCTGTTGCCTTTTCTTCATAAGAACTGTGGTCAAAAAAGTCTGTTATCTCCAATTCTTTAAGGAAATCTCTTATTTTACTGTGCATAAGTACATAACCCGCAGAAATATCACTGCAGTTTTTGCAAACAACTCCACCACGATTGGATGAAAAATACATATTGTCATTTTTAATTTCGCATCCGCATTTTAGGCAAGTGTTCAGCTCAATGCCCAAACCGGACAAAGCCATCATTTTAAGCTGAAATTTCAAAACAGCAATCATAACTTCTATCTTGCCGGAGGATTTTGCAATACAGTCCAGAGTCTGATAAAGCAGTTCAAAAATTTCATTTGAACACGGGTCATCTTCAACACCAAAATTTGTCACAACCTCGCTTATATAAAGAGAGTAGAAGATTTTATCCATATTCTGCCGCGTTTTGGTGAAAGTATTCAAAGCCTCAGCCTGGCAAATAGTATCTAAATTCTTACCCTTATAAAGCATAAGTTTATTTGCAACAAGCAAATCCATGCGGGCGCCAAGTTTGCTTTTCGGCTTTTTTACACCTTTTGCAACACCGCGGATAAGACCTTTCTCGCGAGAATACATAACAATAATTTTATCAGCCTCACTTAAGTTATAAGACTTAAGATTAATGGCATCTGTTACAAAATTATTCATTCTATTGTTTATCCCTGTTTCCGGGAGCTGTTCCCTGGAATACTCCGCGGAACATCTGTCTGAGTTCATTTTTATCATCAGAATATTCCAATGCAGTCTCTTCTGTAACAAAACCTTCAGTATATAAAGAATACAAAGACATGTTCATTGTAATCATGTTGTTGAAAGAGCCTTTTTTAACAAGGTCATAAACCTCTTCAAGTTTATCTTTTTCAATGAAGTCTTTGACAGTAGAAGTCACAACCAGAAGTTCGCAAGCTGGACGTCTGCCCATTGAATCCTGAAGCGGAACGAGCCTTTGAGAAATTGTACCTCTAAGAATTTGGGCAATTTGAGCCCGAACAAATTGTCTGTCAGACGGTTCAAACATATTTACAATTCTGTTTACGGTCTGAACAGCATCGTTAGTATGGATTGTTGCAAAGACAAGGTGTCCTGTTTCAGCAGCCTTCAATGCACTCACAATTGTTTCTCTGTCACGAATTTCACCAATAAATATAACATCCGGGTCTTGTCTCAAAGCATATTTAATACCATCCGGAAATGATGGAGTATCAATTCCTATTTGGCGCTGGGAAACTATTGACTTGCGGTTGCTGAAAATAAATTCAACAGGGTCTTCAATTGTAATAATATGTTTAGGATAATTGAGGTTGATATAGTCAATCAACGCGGCAATAGTAGTTGACTTACCACTTCCAGTCGGGCCTGTAATAAGAACAAGACCGTTATTCTGATTTGAAAATTGTTCAATAGCTTTTGGAAGATGCAATTCAGCTACATTTTTAATTTCATAAGGAATAGTTCTTATGACAAGTGAATATCTACCAAGCTGTCTGCTTAAATTCACACGGAAACGTGAACAACCGAGGATTTCGTACGCAAAGTCCAAATCATAGACACTATCAAGATGATTATTATTTACACTTGCAGGAAGAATTGCGCTAAGAGCTTCATCAATATCAGTTTCCGTTAACATTGGCATGTTAATCTTTATAATTTTACCATCTTTTCTTATTGCCGGGTATTCATTTACCGCGAGATGAATATCTGAAGCTCCAATTGCAACAGCTCTTTCCAAAAATGCGACTATATCAAAACTGCTTTCCACTATTATTCCTCTCAATTCTTCTTGGTTGATATTATACCATTTTTGTAAGCATATGACAATAATTTTACAAAAAATACAACCATTTATAGGATTTGTTACAACCTTGTAACAAAATGAAAAAGAAAAGTCAATTTTGAGAGTCAAAAATACTTTATATAAATGTAAGGGAAATCAAAAATTATAATTGGTAAAACAATAAAGATAATATAAAAGATGTTCTAACATAGGACGAATTTAAAGAAAAAGATTTTTTATACTCTCTCTCTTAATATCCTCGTGTTTATTTAATGTTGCCTATTTCAGGCAACTTTTTTTTTGCGTTATTATTGGATATTGGTTAAAAAAGATAGTTTTAAAATTTTATAAAAATTATTTTTACCGTAAGAAAATGAGAAAACTCTGTAAAAACATTAAAAAGTTTTACAGAGTTTTATAGTTTTATAAATTTAATTAGGGAATTATTCCATGAAATACACGTAAATTTAATCTTAAACAGCCTGCGGAACGTCTTTCAAGCTTTCTATGTACTTAACCGCATAAACCGCTCCGACTGCACCGTCTGATGCCGCCGTAATAACCTGTCTCAAAGGAGTTTTACGGACATCACCTACTGCAAAAACGCCGTCAATTGAAGTTTTCATTGTCTCATCAGTAATAATAAACCCGCCTGCATCCTGTTCAACCTGTCCTGAAATACCTTCAATATTCGGAACCATTCCAATATAAGGGAAAACACCATTTACCTGTAAATTTGAACGTTCACCAGATTTTACATTCTCAAGAACTGCTGTGTGAACCAAATCGTCGCCTTTTATCTCTTTTACAACGCTGTCCCAGATAAATTCAATTTTTTCATTCTTGAATGCGCGTTCCTGAACGATTTTGTCTGCACGAAGTTCATTGCGGCGGTGAATAACATAAACTTTGTTTGCGAATTTTGTCAAATACATAGCTTCTTCAACCGCTGCATTTCCGCCGCCAACAACTGCGACAACTTTATCCTTGTAAAAAGCACCGTCGCAAACAGCACAGTAACTTACGCCGCGCCCGACAAATTCAGCCTCTCCGGGAACACCTAATTTCATTGGCTGTGCACCGCAGGCTATAATTACTGTTTTAGCCTTGAATTCTGCTTCTTTAGTCAGAATAACTTTCGGAGTAGATTTTAAATCCAAGCTTTCAATTTCCTGCATCGGGAATTTTTGAACACCAAACTTATCTGCATGTTCTTCAAACTTCTCCATCAAATCATATCCGCCTATAATAGGAAATCCCGGATAATTTTCAAGTTCCAAATAATTTGACGGCTGTCCGCCCATCATTGAAACATCCAGAATTGCGGTGGAAACCGCTCCGCGGCTTGCATATATCCCTGCGCTCAATCCAGCCGGACCGCCGCCTAAAATAACTGTATCAAATTCATAACTTTGCATAATTTATCCTCATTTTTCCAATACACTCATTCCTGAAATCTTTTCTCCAACAAGCACGTATTCTGCATTTTGAGTTTTTATAACCACTCCGCCGGCCGGAGAAATAGTTTGCAAAGTCAAACGGTTAACACCGGTAAATTTATTGCCATTAAGCTTCAATTCAACAGTATCCGTCAACTTTTTATTGTCTGACACCCCTTCTTTTGTGAATCTTATCACGTTACCTTTTACAAATTCAACCGACAAATCTGCAGATGCGCCTGTAAAAGGATTTGTTAAATTCATGACGTTTTCATTCCGTGATAAGTTCCACAAATCCGCACTTTTGGAACGGAAAACCTCCGGGCTGTCTGTTGTTTTCAAAACTGCTGCAACGCGCCAGGTTCCGAACAATCCTGAGGGGACATTTTCAATTAATGAGATTCCTGTTTTTAAAGTTGTGTCAGCTAAAACCATATTACTATTTAATCCTGTATTTTTTGAAAATATCAGGACAAAAGTAATTATAATCAGTGACAATATTTTTCTGCTTAAAATTTTCATTAAAGTTTTATAAATATCCCTCTTTAAATAATATAATAAAGACTTGAAAATTTTCAAGCCTTTATATAATACTAATAAATTTATTAATTAGACAGCAGCCGCCATTTTTGTCTGGAGAGTTTGCGCGCTGTCTTCATAGCCGGCTCTGCCCATAAGCGCGTATGTATAATTTTTTGCCTGCTCAACTCCGGGTTGATTAAAAGCATTAATATTATATAACTCACCGGCAATAGCTGTTTGAACCTCCAGCATATAAAGAAGCTGGCCTATATTGTAACCGTCTACTTTTTCAATAGAAATAGTAACGGTCGGTCTTCCATAATCTGCAAGCGCAACTCTTGTTGAATCAGCTTCGGCATTGATAAGCTGGTTTATTGATTTTCCGCCAAGGTATCCTATTCCTGTGTATTCAAAAATATTAGGAATTTCAAGCGTTGTATCAAAGTTTTCAACACGAATGAAGTTGATAATCTTATCATTCGGACCTTCGTTGTAAAGCTGTATTTGCGAATGCTGGTCAGTTGCCCCGAGAGCTTTTACAGGAGTCGGGCCGATGTTTACATCGCCTCCGTCTTTATCTTTATTTTTTCCCAGAGATTCTGCCCAAAGCTGAACATACCAGTCTGCTACGTATTTCAAGCGGCTTGAGTACGGCATCATAACTGAAATATTTTTACCTTTTTTCTTATCCAGAAGATAATGTATTAAAGCGTTCTGAGCGGCAATGTTATTGCGGATGTCAGTATTTTTAAGTGCTAAATCCATATCTTTAATACCGTTTACGATTTCATCAACATCAATCCCGACAAGCGCAAACGGCAGCAGTCCCACAGCAGAGAAAACTGAAAAGCGTCCGCCGACATCATCAGGCACAACAAAGGTTTTGTAACCTTCTTGTTCGGAAATCTGTCTTAAAATTCCTGTTTTACTATCAGTTGTAGCAACAATATTATAACGATATTTATCTCCGAGTTCTTTTTCAAGGCGGTCTTTCACAATCATAAATTGTGACATGGTTTCAGCAGTATCGCCGGATTTTGTAATAACATTTACGAGTGTTTTGTTCAAATCCAATGCATTAAAAAGACCATTCATAGTGTCAGGATCAATATTATCAAGAAAGAAAATCCTTGGCATGCCATTTCTTTGTTCTTCAGACAACAAATTCCAATAAGGCTTTAAAAGTGCTTCTGTAACCGCAATTCCACCCAAAGCAGACCCGCCAATCCCGAGCACAAGAATATTGTCAAAACGTCCCTTAACCATTGCTGCATATTCTTTTACATACCAGAGAGTTTCTTCGTTATAACCCAGATTCATCCACTGAAGCCATTGTCCGTTTTTATCTTTACGTTTGTTTAAATCTGCAATTATGCTGACGATTTTATCTTTGTATTCATCAAATTCCTGCTCCAGATGAAGACCGTTCTCCTCTCCTACAACTTGAGCATCAGCATTTTTGTAATTCAATTTAATCATTTTTAACCCTCATTGATATATAAAATTTGTACTATGAAATCATATCGGCGTGCATTTTAAAAATTTGAACGCTAAACGGAAGAATGCGCTCGTCACAACAATTATACGTGCTAAAGGTTAAAACTCAAGGGTTTTGAGGATAATTTAAGAATTATTAATATTATCCGATTTGTTAATTCTTTAAAATGATTTTAAAGAAAAGCTATGCTTCAACTTTTGATTTTGGCGTTGACATTTTAGCCTTTTGTTTTTCCTCGAGTCTTTTCTGTTCATAGCCGTAGCCTGCATAAATTGCAAGACCAATTAAAAGCCACAAGGGGAAATATAATGATGATGTTGTCAAAAATTTCATCGAATAAACCATCAGTCCGCCGCAGGTTAATATCCCAAGTACAGGAAATACCGGTGAAAATGGGACTTTGAACGGACGCGGTCTGTCAGGATCTGTTTTTCTAAGAATTAATACTGCAATACAAATAACAATAAACGATGTAAATGTACCAAAATTACAAAGTTCAGCTGAAATGTTCAAATCCATAAACAGTGAACACAAAATTACTATAATCCCGCTTATCCAGGTCAAAACGTGCGGAGTCCTGAACTTTTTGTGGATTAATCTTAAAGATTTAGGCAAAAACCTGTCACGGCTCATTGCATATAAAATACGCGTTGTACCAAGCTGATAAATTAATAAGACTGATGTTAACCCGCAAAGTGCGCCGACTGAAATTAATCCTGCAAACCAATCTTTTCCTATAAATCTCATAGCATGCGCAATCGGAGCCTGAGTATCAATATGCCCGAACGGAACTGTTCCGGTTAAAACAAGCGCAACACCGATATATAAAACAGTACATATGAACAAAGTACCCAAAATTCCAATCGGCAAATCACGCTGTGGATTTTCGGTTTCTTCGGCGGTTGTTGAGATTGCGTCAAATCCGATATATGCAAAGAAAATCAAAAACGCCCCCATAAACACGCCGCTAAAGCCATTCGGCGCAAATGGCACCCAGTTTTCAGGCTTGACATAAAATGCTCCCACCAGAATAAAAGAAGTTATGATTAACAGATTTACGCCGACCATGATACTTGCAAATCTTGTGGATTCTTTCACGCCTTTAATTAAAAGCATTGTCAGAACAAGCACAATTGCCATTGCCGGCAAATTCATTGCAACTGGTATATGTCCGAAAAGATAAGGGATTTTATCGTGAATATCCATGCCATATTTGTCGCAAATTGCAGCAATAGAACGGTAATCCATTCTCAGCCAAATCGGGAATTGAACAATAAAATCCGGAAGAATATGTTTAAAACCTTTTAAAAGCTGTGTAAAATATCCGGTCCATGCGCTTGCAACCGTTATATTTCCGATTGCATATTCCAGCATCAAAATCCAGCCGACCATCCACGCCATAAATTCACCCATTGTTGCATATGTATATGTGTAAGCACTTCCTGCAACCGGAATCATCGCCGCTATTTCACTATAGCAGAGCGCTGAAAAAATACAGGCAATAACAGCCAAAATCATTGAAATTATAATCGCCGGACCTGCACCAACACCTTCGGGGCCGCCCTGAATTGCGCTTCCTACAATCGTGAAAATTCCGGTGCCGACAACTGCGCCAATTCCGATTACAATTAAATCGAAAACATTCAAGGTCTTTTTCAATTCTGACTTTTTGCTTGTTGCAATAAGTTCATCAGGGCTTTTTTTCTTTAATGCGTTTGTAATTATATTTTTAATCATTTTCAATTTCCAATTTTACGATCTTATAAATTCGGCAGGCTTTTGAGCCGCGGAGACAACTGCCGCTTAACTATTTTTGAAGTTCAAGACGGCGCTGTTCAACTTTTTCTTTATGAATTTCGTTTTCTTTATAACGATTTTTTCTATATCCGTAAAAGAAGTATATGAAGGCTCCAATCCCGAGCCAAAGCGGGAAAAGAAGTGCTGAAGTTGTTAAAAACTTCATTGAATATACCATCAAACCGCCGCAGCAAAGAATTCCGAGAATCGGAGTTACCGGCGCAAAAGGCACCTTAAATGGACGCGGTCTGTCTGGGTCTGTTTTACGCAGAATCAAGACTGCAACACATACAATAATAAATGAGGTGAATGTTCCAAAGTTGCAGAGTTCTGCTGCGACATTCAAATCAAGTGTAAGCACACCGACAACTGAAAGCAAAGCAACTGTCCATGTCAAAACATGCGGGGTGTGGAATTTCGGATGTAATTTCTGAAATCTTTTTGAAATAAAATTATCACGGCTCATCGCATACAGAATTCTTGTTGCAGCCATCTGCAACACCAGAAGTACAGAGGTTAAACCTGCAAGAGAGCCGATTGAGATTAATCCTGCCGCCCAATTTTGGTGAGCAATTGTTGTCATTGCATAAGCCATCGGAGCCTTCAAAAATCCTGCAGGAACTACACCCTGTGTTGCCTGCATACCGGTCATTACAAGCGCAACAAGCACGTAAACAATTGTTGTAATTATTAAAGAACCGATAATACCAATCGGCAAATCTTTTTGTGGGTTTTTACATTCCTCGGCCGCAGTTGCAAGAGCATCAAAGCCGATATATGCAAAGAAAATTATAAACGCGCCCATGAAAATTCCTTCAAACCCGTTCGGAGCAAAAGGCGTCCAATTCTCAGGCTTAATAAAGAATGCTCCGGCAATTACAAATAATGCTATTACGCCGATTTTAACAGCAACCATTACAGCTGCCATTTTTGTTGAATCTTTTGTTCCGCGTATCAAAACCAGTGTCATTGCAAGAATTATCGCAATTGCAGGAATGTTTATACAAATCGGCATGCCAAATATTGTGGGAATAACCGAATGAGGGTCAACACCGCTGTCTAAAAGAATTTTTGTTGCTGATTTAACATCATTAACCAAATAAACCGGAGGATTTGCAATCCATGCCGGAAGATATTTTGAAAAACCCTGCAGGAATTGTATAAAGTGATTTGACCAGGCACATGCAACCGCAATAAATCCGATTGCATATTCAAGCATCAAAACCCAGCCAACCATCCATGCGGCAAATTCACCAAGTGTAGCAAATGTATAAATATAAGCGCCGCCCGACACTGGAATCATTGTCGCAAATTCACTGTAACAAAGCGCTGAAAACACACAACACACAGCGGCCAGAACCATTGATACCGTTAATGCAGGCCCTGCGCCAACGCTTTCCGGACCGCCGGCAGCTGCAATACCGACTATAGCGAAAATTCCGCTTCCGATAATTGCACCAATGCCTAATATTATCAAATCCCAAACGCCAAGAGTTTTTTCTAAGCCGTCAGCCTTTGCTGCTTCAAGCATCTCATCGGGGTTTTTAATTCTAATTAATCTTTGAATAAAGTTTTTTGATAAAGTTGGACGTTCAAATCTAGTTGCCATTAAATATCCTTATTTTATTTACAAAGAGGGAAGCCGAGTTCTTCTCTTTGAGCTACATACAATTTTGCAACAGCAGAAGCCATTGTTCTAACTCTGTTTATAAAGTTAATTCTTTCATCCTTGCTTATTACTCCGCGCGCATCCAGTAAGTTGAAGGTATGCGAACATTTTAAAACATAATCATAAGCAGGAAGCACAAGTTTTGCGCTAACACAATTATCGACTTCTTTCTGGTAGAGGTCAAACATTGTAAACAGGCTTTTGGCGTCTGAAACTTCGAAATTATATTTAGACTGCTCAATTTCATTTTGTAGGAAGATTTCGCCGTATTTAAGTTTGTCATTCCACATAATGTCATAAACAGAAGCTTTATCCTGTAAATACATTGCAATACGTTCAAGCCCGTAAGTCAGCTCAAGGGCAACGGGTTTAACTTCCAAACCGCCAACCTGTTGAAAATATGTGAACTGGGTAATTTCCATGCCGTCAAGCCAAACCTCCCAGCCTACACCTGCAGCGCCTAAAGTCGGAGATTCCCAATTGTCTTCAACAAATCTTACGTCATGCTCTTTTAAGTTTATGCCCATAGCCTCCAAACTTTTCAAGTAAAGCTCCTGAGCGTTGTCGGGAGAAGGTTTCAAAATAACCTGAAACTGATAATAATGCCCGAGCCTGTTTGGATTTTCACCGTATCTTGCATCGGTAGGTCTTCTGCATGGTTCAATCATTGCAGTATTCCATGGCTCCGGCCCCAAAGAACGCAAAAAGGTTGCCGGGTTCATTGTAGAAGCACCTTTTTCAATATCATAGGGCTGTTGAATTATGCAGCCGTAATCCGACCAAAATTTTTGTAAATTAAAAACCAATTCTTGAAAGTTTAAAGCCATAACACATCCATTATTGTACTATTTACACTCATTTACAGGCACAAGCCGGAACTTTTGCGGCGCGTGCTTTTTTCATACTACGACCAACATAGCAAAATTGCAAATTTTATGTTTACAAATATTAAGTGGGACAATTTTGGACAGAGTGTTGAAGTATTTTTGGGTGAAAAGTTAAATTAGTGAAAAGTGAGAAGTCCGTTACGTTTTTTGGTGTGGAAGGCAATAAGGCACTAAGTTCTTTTCAATATGAATATTTGTAAAACTTCCACCAAATTAACATTAAGGTAAAGACCTTTTCACTTTTCACTTTTCTACCCCTCACCCGCATTTGTACGGCTCGCTCAAACTCGCCTACAACTGCTCCCTCAGCTATGCATACAGGCTCACTCATCCTCACTTTGTTGTGGTGGTTCGCTTTGCATCCCGCAAGGGGCGAGGGAATGCTACTCTCTTTTCACTTAACAAAACGTAACGGACTGCTCACAGTTCACTGTTCACTCTTCACTTTTTCCATGCTATTTTTAAGAAAAAAGGAGAAAACATGGCTGATAAAATAATTATATTTTCAGGCAAACAGTATTCAGGCAAAGACACAGCCGCAAAAATTATGCTTGAACAAATGCCAAATTTTAAACGCTGCGCAATGGGTGATATTATAAAAATAACTTACGGAAAAGAAAAAAATCTTTCCTATGAAGAAATCGAAAAAAATAAAGCTGCTTATAGACAGGATTTAATAAACTTGGGGAATTGGGGGCGCTCACAGGACCCTGATTACTGGTTAAAAAAAATTCTTGAACAGGACGGGGATATAATTGTCACAGATGTGCGCGTTGCTCATGAATATGAAACCTTTAAAAATGCCGGAGCAATCACGATAAGAGTCGAAGCTACCCGTGAAACACGAGCTGGACGCGGCGAATTAATAGGTGAAGAAGATGTAACGGAAACCGGTTTGGATAATATAAAAGACTGGGATTACATTATTGATAACAACGGCGATTATGAAAATTTAAAAATTCAGGTAGAAAATATAATAAAAAAAATCTCTCGGGGGTAAACGAGAGATTTTTTATTTTTACACCATGCCCTCTTTAACAGCTTTGACCGCAGCTTGAACTCTGTCATTTACGCACATTTTCTGTAAAATAGAACAGACATGAGCTTTTGCGGTATGAACGCTTACAATAAGTTCTTTTGCAATTTCAGTATTACTTTTCCCTGTCACAAGATGCTTGAGAACTTCATATTCACGTTCAGTGAGTGGAACTCTTCCTTCGCCATGCGACTTACTAGGTAAAAAGCCGATATTATCAACTTTCGGGAAGGCATTCAGAGCCATTTGCGCAACCACGGGATCAATCCAGCAAACTCCGGCTGAAACATCACGGACGACATCTGCTAACTTTTGCGGATCAATATCCTTTAAACAATAAGCGCTCGCACCGGAACTCAATGCTGCAATAACTTCTTCTTCCCTGTCATGTGAGGTAAGAGCAATAATTTTTATTTCCGGAGCAAATTCCTTGACTTTAACCATTGCTTCAATACCATTCATGCCCGGAAGTCCCAAATCCATCAAAACAACATCGGGTTTGTGTTTTTCAATAAGTTTAATGCCTTCAATAGCATCTTCACTTTCTGCCACAACTTCCATATCCGGATTTTCATTCAACGCGCAGCGAAGCCCGACTCTTGTTAATTTGAAATCCTCAACAATAATGATATTGAGAACTTTTTGCTCACTCATGCAGAGTTCGGAACTTTGAAGATTTTGTACCATTTTTCACCTCTCTTTTTAATAAACTTTTAAATTAACTTTTCAGATGTCGACATGACTATTAAAGGATAGCTTTATGAATTAATCCATTACCCTATCAGCTAATATTGTATAAAGTACAATTAATATTTTTTTACAGAAGATTTTTTTAAATTGTGCTATAATCCTTTAGTAATGGAAGAAGGGAGTGTCGAAATGTTAGAATTTTTGTTTGGACGAAAAGGTAAAAATCCTCCAAAAGATGTACTCATAAACGAGATTTACACAAAATTATCCGACCATTTTGGCGTAAAAAATATTTCCGACGAGAGAAAAACTTATCTTAAAAATATAATGCTTAAACACGGATATTTGAATTTTCCTTACATAAAAGCGTTGGAAGAACTAACCGATGCGGAAGTTCTTTATGCGCTTCAGTACAAATGGATAGATAACCATATATTTAATGAAGGCAAATTCAGATTTGAGGACAAACGCATAAGCGTACTTGCGCGCGACAACGTAAGAAATTCCGAATGGATAAAAAAAGAAGGCCATGACATCAAGCTGATTAACCTTGCAGGACTGAAAGACGGTAATAAAACAAAAGAAACCGGTAAATTTATGGACTGGCTGAGACAGCTTCTTATTCTTCCAACCGGAAACATTCAAAACGAAATTTTTAATACAACAATATATCTAATTCCATTTCATCCAAGAGAATTCGGGTGCGCTTATCTTCCCAAAAGCAGCGAGGTCAGCGAAAAGCTTTTTGATAAAGAGATTTACGACCTGACAGGGCTTGATGCCAAGGGTCAGGTTCAAACTTTTATCACGCTTGCGCAGCTTGCAGGCCATCCGGTAATTTATGACATTCTGCCTCAGACAGGAAGATTTTCAAAAGCGGTTCTGGCAAATCCGGAAATCGCAAGATGGTATGACATAGAAGAATTAATCGAAAACTTAAAAAAACAGGTAAATTCCTTTGCAAAAATTTCAAACAATCAGCTTAAAGAGGAGCTTAAAAACAACGGAATTGAAACCTGCGACGAGGAGGACATTGAAGTTGTCAAAAATATTTATCTTCAAACTTTAAACGGCAGTGCAGGCGAGCTTGCGGAGAATTATCAAAAAATTTACAACGCCTTTGAAAAAGTGCTTGAACCATTCAAAAAACAAATGTCAAATTCTATGCTCACAAAAAATAACCAGCAAAAATTACACAAACGCGTAAGAGAAATTGTCGCTGGGGAACTTGGAATAAAAGCCGGGAAAAAACTTGAAGAAAACGACATAACAAAACAAATTGAAATAATCCAGCGGCTTATAAAAAAAGGTCTCTGGCCTGCACCCGGCGGTGCATGGTGTTCAGCAGGAGTTCCCGTTTTCGACAAAATGAGCGAAGGCAGAGATTATCCGATATTTAAGCATTACAACTTCAAAGGCGAAGATGTTTCCTGCTTTGCAAATTTGGACTGCCAAACTCCGTATTATTTTGCTTATCTTGAAAACGGAACATTTAACGAGCCGGTAATTGATTATTTCATCGATTATATGCAAAAGCTTCAATCCGAATATAATTTCGACGGCTTCCGTGTTGACCACATTGACCACATTGTTGATGAGGTTTCGGAAAAAGACAAAAAACCAATAAGCTACAGAGCGCCGCGAGTTGTTTTAAACAAACTCAACACCGCAATGAAAAATAAAATCCCGTATTTCGGCACTCTGGCAGAATATATGCTCTGGGATGATTTTTTGAAAGAATATCACGAAGATATGAATTTCGATTTGCTCTGGGGCAACGACATCGTGTCTCAATCTTCCAAAACTCCGGAATGCATAGCTCAAGACAACAATCATCTTTCAAATTATAATGTAAATTTGAAAAAAGATAATAAATTGTCTATTCTGAAAACCTACAACAATCAAGACGGAGAATTCAGGAGTATCGACCAGTATCCGGGTCAATTGGGTGAAAAAGGCGCACTTTTCAAATGGTTTAAATACAAATTTATGCCGGGCGGAAAGTTTGCACAGCGTCCAATGCTCTATATTGACGGCGATGAAAGCTTTACCAAAAACGGAATTGAAGGCGTTATTGGAGAAGAAATTTCAATGGCGCGCGAAAACCATTACGAATTTTACAAAAAATTCGACGCGATTGACAGATTTGTAAAACATCACAACGTAATTACGGATGGCGAAGCACAAATTATTCTTCAGGAGGATGACGGCTTTGCAGCCTGGATGGTTTCAAAAGAGCCGATAAAATCCGCATTTCTGGTTGTTGCAAACTACAAATACCCGACCGAAAAAATTACAAAATGCGACGACAACGGAAATTCTTACGGTGAAATCGTCAACGGCGAAGCGCTTCATAACAAAACACTTCAACTTCCGGGCGAATTCAAAATCACCTCTGAATACGTTATCGAAGATGAAAATTTCGTCAAAAAGAAATATAAAACTCAAGACAATGCAATTACAATAGAGCATCTTGAGCCTGGCGAATTCCGCCTGTTTGGAATTAAGAAGGGTTAATCCTTATTGTAAAAAATATTTAAAATATTGCTCAATTCAAGACTTTACGCTATTCTATAAGTATGATTAAGCAATTGAGAATTAAGGATTATATCTTAATAGACGAGTTGTGCGCAAATTTTGATAAAGGTTTGAACGTCATAACCGGTGAAACCGGTGCAGGAAAGAGCATTCTGATTAGTGCAATTGACCTGGCGTTTGCGCCGCGCGTTTCAAAAGAAGTCATAAAAAACGGTTCTGAAAAAGCTGTAATTGAACTTACTATAGAAAATACAAAACACGATTTAAAAACGCTTTTTGACGAAAACGGAATTGACGATTTCGGCGAAGAAATAACTCTAACAAAAGAAATTACGCAGAGTTCGGTTCGCTCGCGTGTAAACGGCACACTTGTTAATCAGGATTTTATCAAAAATCTTCGAACGCTGTTTTTGGATATTCACTCGCAGCATCAGACATATTCATTTTTGCAGCCGAAATATCATATAACACTTCTTGATACTTATGCAAAAGAGGTTTACGGCGCAAAACTCGGTGAATACAGAAAACTCTATTCAGAATACACCGAACTCAAATCAAGGCTCGAAAAAGCAAAAAATTCGGCAGATATCACAGAATCTCAAATTGAATTTCTGAAATTTCAGGTAAACGAAATTGAAACAGCAGAAATCCAATCCCCAATTGAAGATGACGAACTCAATGCAGAACTGGAGGTTCTTGAAAATGCGGAGAAACTCAAAGAATTAACCGGAGCGTCATACTGGGCAATTAACGGCGACGACGGCTCAATTCTGGAGGTACTCGGCAAAATTAAACAAAACATTTTAAAAGCCGCTTCGTTTGACACAAAACTTGAAGAACTTGAACAAAGTTTGATTGAAAACATTGAAAATCTTCATGAGATTTCAAGCGAACTGAGAAACTACAGCCAAAATCTTGACAACGACACAGAACGGTTAAACGAAATTCAGGAAAGACTGTATTTGCTCGACAAACTCAAACGCAAATACGGCGGAACTCTCGCCTCAGTGCTTGAAACTTACGAAAAACTTTCAAGCGAACTTTCTTCAATCGAATTTTCAACAAAAAACATTGACGAACTTGAAGAATTGATTGAAAAAGCCCGCAAAAACCTCTTTGAAAAAGCAAAAGAAATCAGCGAACACAGAAAAAATTATGCAAATGTTCTTTCTGTTTATATTCAGGAGCGGCTTGCCAAATTAGAGCTTCCAAAAGCCCGTTTTGAAATTTCGGTCAGAGAAAAAGACCTCTGTAATGACGGCATTGACGAAATTGAATTTTTGATTTCCACAAACGTTTCAGAGGATTTAAAACCGCTTGCAAAAGTCGCATCCGGCGGTGAAATTTCGCGTGTTATGCTTGCGATAAAATCAATTTTTGCTCAAACTGACGACATTGATACCGTAATTTTTGACGAAATAGACACAGGAATTTCCGGCAAAGCCTCACAGAGTGTTGCTGATGAAATCGTAGAACTTTCAAAATTCCACCAGATAATTTTAATCACGCACCAGGCAATAATTGCCTCAAAAGCCGACAAACATTTTTACGTCAAAAAGTCGCAGGAGGATGAAACAAAAGTTGATGTATATGTTTTGACCGGCGAAAACAGAATTAAAGCGCTTGCAGAACTTGCAGGCGGCGATATTAACGAACAATCAATGGAATTTGCAAAATCACTTATTGAAACATAACTTATGCAGCCAGCTCTGCATCGATTAAGAAAGGGGTAAAAATGAATTGTCCAAAATGTAAAATTGAATTGGAATGCCTGAAAATTAAAGGTTTGGCACTCCAATACTGCAAAACCTGCAAAGCCATGTTGATTAAGTTTCCGACCTTGAAAAAAATCGGAGAAATGCTTGATTTGAAAAGCGATATTCTTAATCCTATTGAAATGGAAGCCGTTAAGGTTAAAGAAGAGGCAAGAACCTGTCCTGACTGCGGCAAAGCAATGGAGAAAGTATATTTTAACGGAATAATTGTTGACAAATGTTCGGATTGCAGCGGAATTTGGTTTGACAACGGAGAATTGTCAAAATATTTCGGATTATTCATGAAGCAGGCTCCGGCAATCACTGACAACATAACTTTTATTGAAAGATATTGCGACCCGTCCTTGAAACATAAATCAGAACCAGCATTTCAGGAACTTGAAATCCAGAGTAAAGAAAAAGAAAAACGGGTTGTATCAATGAACGGATTTATCGTATTATTGTTCATGCTCTTAGGCGCAGCAGTAATCCTTTGCCTGGGACTGCTTCTTCCGTTATTAATTCCTGTAGGAATAGGACTTTTTGTCTTTTTATGCGCCGGCTTCAAAATCCTTAAACCGCAGGAAGCCTTGGTATTGACAGTTTTCGGTAAATATATCGGAACTTTACGCGGAGCAGGCTTTCATTGGGTTAACCCTTTTGCTCAAAGCGTAACCCCTTTTGTACCGATTTCGCTTAAAGCAATGACGCTTGACAACGGCAAACAAAAAATCAACGACGAACTCGGCAACCCGATTGAAGTCGGTATTATCGTAATCTGGGAAGTTCAGGACACGGCAAAAGCAATCTTTAATGTTAATGATTATAAAACATTCATTTCTGCCCAGAGCGACTCAGCCTTGAGAAACATTGTCAGAATGTACCCTTATGACGCCCCGGAAGACAAAGATGTTCAATCACTGCGCGGCGACAGCGCTGAAATTTCTGCAAAATTAAAAGCCGAAATTCAACGCAATGTAAAAGTTGCCGGGATAAATGTTGTTGATGCAAAAATTACTCACCTTGCTTATGCTCCGGAAATCGCGGTTGCAATGCTTCAAAGACAGCAGGCTTCCGCTGTAATTGATGCAAAACGTGCAATTGTTGACGGCGCGGTTGGAATGGTTGAGATGGCATTGAACAGATTAAGCGAAAACAACATAGTTCAGCTTGATGAACTTGAAAAAGCCAAAATGGTTAACAATCTTCTTGTTACGCTTTGCGCAAACAAAGAAGCCCAGCCGGTTATTAAAAACAATCTGGTTTAACAAACAAATTATAAAAAGCCTTCCAATTAAACGGAGGGCTTTTTAGTTAGCCTACAACAAAAATAAAACCGGCTGTTGCCGGCTTATAGAAACTAATCCTCAATAAAATCCCTAAAATGTTTCAACTCTTCTTTCTCTCTGATTTTGCTAAGAGCAATATCTTCCAATTGCCTGATACGCTCTTTGGAATATCCCATTTCGCGGCCTAATTGTTCCAGCGTCATTTGAGAGTGTCCGTTAATTCCAAACCGGCAGTTGATAATCTTTTTTTCGCGCTCGTTCAACGTGCTTAAAAGATGCTCTATAGACCCTTTTAAACTGTTGTTTTTCGTTTGTTCGTCCGGAGAATTATGTTTCTTATCCTGAATATAATCCCCAACATTCAAATCATCAGTAACCGGAGTTTCAAGACTAATCGGCTCTTTTATAATAGATTTTCTGATTGCAGAAAGCTTTTTGGGCGGCAGTCCCATTCTTTCTGCAACTTCTGCATCGCTCGGTTCACGCCCCAATTCAAAAGAAAGCATTGTATAAACTTTTTTGTATTTTCTTATTTTATCCGCCATATGAACAGGGATTCTGATAGTGCGCGAATTGTTTGAAATTGCTCTGATAATGGTCTGTTTAATCCACCAGGTTGCATAAGTTGAGAATTTAAAATTCTTTGAATAATCAAACTTCTCAGCCGCCTTGATTAAGCCCAAAGAGCCTTCCTGAACCAAATCCATGAACAAAACACCCTGCCCGATGTATTTTTTTGCAATACTGACAACAAGCCTCAAATTTGCCTGAATAAGTTTTCTTTTTGCAATTTCCGCCTGAGTAGGTTTTCCTTCTTTTATTTGTTTTCCAAGAATTTTTTCCTCTTTTGAGGTCAAAAGTTTAACTTTACCGATATCTTTCAAATACATTTGCAGCAAATCATCTTCATTAGCAATTGAATTGAAAGTTTTTGGCTCGCAAACGACCTCATCATCTTCTTCACGGCAAATAATATCTTCCTGCAAATAATTACTCTGAAAATCTTTAAATAAAGTTTCATTATCTTCCTGAAGCTGAACGTTTACACTCATTCACATATCCTCTCTTCTTAATTTCAAAAAAATAAAAACTCTTTGATTTAAAAGACGGAAAATTTAAATTTTTGTTGCAAAATATGTCGATAAAATTTAAAAACACTTGAGAAAATTAGAGATTTAATATAATATTTGCACAAACATAAATTATTAATGAAAGGTCTCAATATGCAAGTTTCTCCTATTCAATGCAACAATACTCAATCTGCAAAATCTCTTAACTTCTGCCACAGGGCTAAAATTACACCTAGTTTTCGCACCTATAACGGTTCTTTTGAAAATATTCAAAATATAAATATTCAAAGTTGGGGTGAAAGAAACAAAATAACCTCAAATTTTGATAACTTAATGACAGCAATAAAACTTGGGGATATGTTCAAAAAAACAGAAGGGTTTGAGAAGTTATTTTCATCTTATAAAGAAAATGGATTGAAAGGTTTGTTATATCTTCTTGGCCAACCCGACGGGGATATGCTAAAACAGGTTCAGAAAGGCTCCTTCGATAATTATGGGGATCGATTACTTGCTACCCTGCCTGACAAATCAAAATATTTATCTATCAAAAACCATGGGCCATGGGGTTTTTGGAATAATCTTCTGAACAGAAAGACAAAAAACGAAATTGTACTGAAATTCGTTAATAATGAACAGAATAAACCATACAGTTCAATAGCTTACGGATTAGATAAAAAAGATGATTACAGAATTGCCACAAGCGGTAATTATAATACAACTGTGACTTTTTACTCATGCAAAGACGGAATAAAAGAAGTAGAAGAGCCAAAAGTAGATTTATACTTACCGCCGGGACTATAAAATTGTGGCTGCAATTTTTACAGAGAAACCCAATTAAAAAATGGAGCGTACGAGACTCGAACTCGTGACCCCGACACTGCCAGTGTCGTGCGCTACCAACTGCGCTAACGCCCCATGCGTAAAAGTATGTAATTTTCTGACTCTTTAGGGGAGAGCCCCCCCCTTCAAATTCGACATTTACCTTTGCAAAGTTTAACTATTAAAAAAGACCGCTTAGAACGGTCTTTTTTATGGTGGGCGTTAGAAGACTCGAACTTCTGACCCTCTCCTTGTAAGGGAGACGCTCTACCAACTGAGCTAAACGCCCTTGCCTTTCGACATTTACTATCGTATCAAAAAAAATTTTGCTGTCAAGAACTTTTTTAGTAATTTAGTCTTCTATTAATTTAAACCCCTCCGGTAATCGAGTTTCAACCTCTTGTATAAATTCCGAAAACGACATACCAAAGGCATTTGCGAGTTTCCACAAAGTACAAAATTGAACATCTCTTACCCCTTTTTCCAATAACGCAATTGAGCTGTTGGCAATGTCATATTCATAACTTAAAAGCAGAATTCCTTTGTGTTTGGCGAGCCGTTTCTCTTTTATTATGCTGCCAACAACTTTCAAGAGTAATTCTTTTTTAGGATCCATAATCTTTTTGTCATTTTTCATATTTACAATCCTAATAAGATATGGTAAATTAGTTATAGTTAATTAAATATATCTAATTAGATATTTTATTTTGAGGAGAATTTTTATGAAAAAATTTGCATTTACGTTGGCCGAAGTTCTGATAACTTTAGGGATTATCGGAATTGTTGCCGCTATGACTCTGCCGTCACTAATAACACGCAATCAAAATAAAGCTCTTGAAGCCGGCTTAAAGAAAAATTATTCAATAATTCAACAAGCTTTTGAAATGTATCAGGCCGAGCATGGTGAAACTTTAAAACCAGAAGATATAGGAATTAAAAAAGACGCAAACAATTTATATAATCTTATTAAACCATATTTTGCGATAATACATGACTGCGGAATTACATATACAAAATGTATGCCAAACCAAGGAGATAACAGTTATGCAGATAGAATATCTTCTATCTACACAACGTACAATAATAAGACATTAAGACTAGCATTACTTGACGATGGACAATTCGTTTTAAAAGATGGTAGTCTTATACTACTAGAAAACTCCTCAGACGCAACAGATCGGACACGATTAGTTAGTGTCGATGTAAACGGTATCAACAAAAATCCAAACAGATGGGGGCACGATCTATTTACTTTTCAATTAATGGATGACGGCAGGATTTTACCTATGGGAGCACCAAACACCACGTATATAGACAAAAACACATACTGCTCTCAAACTTCAACAGACCCGTACAACGGCATTGGATGCACATATTACGCACTAACCGATAAAGACTATTTCAACAATCTTCCGCGCTAGTTTGTGTTAAAATCAACTTATGCATGAAAATGATATCGTTAACCTTAATATTGAAAAATTTTCAAACCTTGGATATGGCATTGCAAAAGCCGACGGATATGTTGTGTTTGTAGAAGGCGCCTGCCCCGGGGATTTCGTCAGTGCAAAAGTCACAAAAGCAAACAAAAATTTTGCAAACGCAAAAACAATTGAAGTTTTAACTCCATCTAAACACAGAGTTGAACCGTTCTGCCCAATGCAAAAAGTCTGCGGAGCATGCCAGCTTCAATTTATTGATTACGATTATCAATTGGAATTAAAAAGACAAATTGTTGAAGATGCAATGCGCTCAATTGCTAATCTTGATATTGAAATCCCAAAACCAATCGCAAGTCCCGATATAAAAAAATACAGACACAAAATTCAGTATCCGGTTTCAGAGACAAAGGTTTCAAAACGAATTCTGGCGGGATATTACAAACCTCAAACACATGAAATTGTAAACATTAAGCATTGCCCGATTCAACCTGAAATTTGTGACAGAATTGTTGATTTTATAAGAGAACATGCACTTGATTTTAAAATTTCCGGCTTTAATGAGAAAAAACATTCGGGCGACCTCCGCCATGTTGTAATACGCGCATCTGCGGGAAACGGGAAACTGCTTGTGACACTTGTTGTGAATGCCACAAAAACTTTTGGTCGCTTAAAGGACTTTGCAACAGCTATTTTTAATGAATTTGAAGAGATTGCAGGTGTGTGCGTAAATTTTAATTCGCAAAAGACAAACGTAATTCTCGGTAAAAAATCAGAATGCATTGCAGGTGCAGATTTTATTGAGGAAAAACTTTTAGGCAAAACTTTTACTATTGGAGCAAACACATTTTTTCAGGTAAATCCCAAAAGTGCAGAAAACATTTTCAAATATGTAAAAGATTTTATCCAAAACAATTATGAAAACCCGATTATTTTAGATGCTTACGCTGGAATTTCGACATTCGGCATCTGCGTTTCGGATGTTGCACAAAAAGTTATTACGGTTGAAGAAAATTCTGAATCAACAGAACGTGCCAAAGAAAGTCTAAAAATAAACAAAATCTTTAACGTTGAAATTTACAATTCAGACGCAGCAGAGTTTTTCAAAAATGAAAAGCGCATATTTGATATTTCAATTGTTGACCCGCCGCGCAAAGGCTGCACAAAAGAAGCTTTAGATGAAGTTTTGCGGCTCACAAAAGGGCATATTATATATGTAAGCTGTAATCCTGCAACTTTAGCAAGGGATTTAAAATTTCTAATTGAAAAAGGCTGCCGCGTTGAAAGCATACAGCCTTTTGATATGTTTTGCCACACTTATCATGTTGAAAATGTTGCAATAATTAAAGTTTAAGTCTTTTTTAAATCAGACTGATAATTGAAATGTTCAATTGTATTACTCAAAATATCTTTAATTTCATTCAGGCAATTTCTGTCATGCCTTAAGTCTTTTGAAAGCTGTTTTTTAGCACTGTCACTGCTGCTTGCAGCTTTCTTAGCTTCAGCATAAACAGAACTCATACGGTCATGAAGCCCAGAGAAATAATTATTAAACATGCCTATATCAGTTTCTGTAAAATGAATAGGAATTTCATCTGAAATATCATATAAATCTTTATTCTTAGCATTTAAAAATAACTTTTCAGAAATTTTGCCTCTGAACATTTGAGTAATAAGTTCAATATAACGATTAGCTTTATGTGAGTGTGAGCCAATTGTATCATCAGAAAATTTCATTGACAGCTCGTCAAACTTTCTCAATGCATCATAAACATATTTGGATTCATCATGCTTTGCTTTTGAATAATTCGGGCCAAATAGTATAATCAATTCATGCTGGATAGGATTTTTCTTCTTATCGAAATCTCTAATGAAGCGCATTTGAATATCTTCATAACCGGATTTCTGCGGCTTGCTAATGCTGTACCTCAAATGGGGGTCAAGTTTGGTAACCTGTTCTGAAACATTTTCCAATCTTATATCCAAATCCGGAACAGTTATTTCCTTGCTTAAATCAGCTTCTTCAACGGCGTTGGGCACATAACCTCTTTTTACCAAATCTTTTATGGTTCTTTCTGTAGTTGAGAGTATGTAACCACGTTTTTGCATTTCAGGAAGAAGTCCGTCATTTAACACAGACAAATCATAAGCATTATTACAATATAAAGTTGCTCTAATAGTATCAGGAACTTTGAAATGTCCGGAGCGGACAACTTTACTTGTATAAGATTTAGGCGACTTAACTGGATTAAGTTCACAGTATGCTCTGTCAAACAAAAAGCCTTTCTCTTTCAACCCGCTAGCAACGGATTCCAAAACATCCAAATAAGTTGTTGCAATACGGGAAAGCCTTCCGGAATCAGCGGCTATCTGAGCCTGAAGATGGTCGGCAACCGTAACTAATTGTCTTGGGGTATTTCCAAATGAGACAGTATCTTTTACCAAAGTATTCGCATACTTTGGTAAACTAACAGTACTGTTAGTTTGATATGACTGGTTTTGATTGGCCTGCTTTGCTCTTTGAAATGTTTGGAATTTTGGGGTAATTGATAGATTCATGATTTCTCCTTCCAGTTTCACTTTTTCTAAAAGTCCTGAATTTTAAATTTTAACTTGTTTTGAATTTATATTACTAATTATTTACAAATTTTTACAAATAAGTTTTTTTGTTAAAAAGTCATGTTTGTATTATTATTTTTATAAGAGCGTATAATTAATTTTAATTATTAGAATAGTAAATCAAAATAAGGAGGTTAGTTAATTATGCCAGGAAAAACTATAACAGTTGACGGCAATTACGCCGCAGCGCATGTCGCTTATGCAATGAGCGAAGTTTCCGCAATTTACCCTATCACGCCTTCTTCTACAATGGGAGAATGGATTGATGAATGGGCATCTCAACACAAAAAGAACATCTGGGGCGAAGAAGTTCGTGTCGCAGAAATGCAATCTGAAGCCGGTGCAGCAGGTGCTGTTCATGGTTCTTTAGCAGCAGGTTCTTTAACATCAACTTACACAGCTTCACAAGGTTTGCTGTTGATGATTCCTGTAATGCACAAAATGGCAGGTGAAATGCTTCCGCACGTAATTCACGTTGCAGCACGTGCTATCGCAGCACAATCATTGGCAATTTTCGGAGACCATTCTGACGTTATGGGCTGCCGTAACACAGGTTATGCAATGCTTGCAGCAAACTCAGTTCAGGAAGAAATGGATTTGGCTTTAGTTGCTCATCTTGCAACATATAAATCAAAAGTTCCGTTCTTGCAGTTCTTCGACGGTTTTAGAACATCTCACGAAGTTCACAAAATCGAAGAAATTTCTTATGAAGATATTGCAAAACTTGTTGAACCTAAATATATTGAAGAATTCAGACAAAGAGCCTTAAGACCGGAAGCTCCGGTATGCAAAGTCGGCGCTCAGAACACCGATGTTTACTTCCAGGGCCGCGAAACAGTTAACAAATACTATGATGCTGTTCCGGAAATCGTTCAGGAATATATGGATAAAGTTGCAAAAGTTACAGGAAGACAATATCATCCGTTTGATTATGTCGGTGCTCCTGATGCAACCGATATCATAGTTGCAATGGGCTCTGGCTGTGAAACTATTGAAGAAACTATTGAATACTTAAACGCTAAACGCGGTACTAAATACGGTTTGGTAAAAGTAAGATTGTACAGACCGTTTGACGTTGAAAGATTTAAAGCAGCTATTCCTGCTTCAGTTAAACGTATTACAGTTCTTGACAGAACAAAAGAACCCGGAGCTATCGGCGAACCGCTTTATTTGGATGTTGTTGCAGCACTTGAAGGCAAAAACATTAGAATTATTGGCGGACGTTATGGTTTGGCATCAAAAGAATTCACACCGTCAATGGTTTATGCAGTTTACAAACATGCTGAAAACAACGGCTTCCACGGCTTCACAGTTGGTATCGAAGACGATGTAACTCACAAATCATTGAAAGTTGAAGAACACATCGTTACTGAACCGGAAGGAACTACAAACTGTATGTTCTGGGGCTTGGGCTCAGACGGTACTGTAGGTGCTAACAAAAACTCAATCAAAATTATCGGTCAATACACTAACAAAGATGCTCAGGCATACTTTGCTTATGACTCTAAAAAATCTTTCGGCGTAACTGTTTCTCACTTGAGATTCGGCGACAAACCGATTAAATCTACATACCTTATCACAGCACCAGATTTCGTATCCTGCTCTGCTCATGCATACATCGGCAGATATGATATGCTTAAAGGTATCAAAGAAGGTGGAACCTTCCTTCTTAACAGCCCCTGGTCAAAAGAAGAAGCTTTCTCTCACTTAACAAGAGATATGCAGAAAACTATTATTGACAAGAAAATCAAATTCTATAATGTTAACGCCGAAGCTCTTATTGAACAGCAGCCAGGCTTACGCGGCAAAGGTGCAAACACTGTTATGATGGTTGCTTACTTCAAAGTTTCAGGCATTATTCCGTTCGAACAAGCTCTTGAAGGTATGAGAGAAATGACTAAGAAAACCTTCAAGAAAAAAGGCGATGATGTTGTTAACATGAACCTTGCATTGATTGATGCTGCAGTTAACGCTACTGAAGAAGTTGTTATTCCGGCTTCATTAGAAGGTGTTTGCACAGCAGAAGATGCGAAATTAATCCCGGATGACGCATCTGAATTCGCTAAGAAAATCATTGAACCTTCAATGAAACAAAAAGGCGATGATATTCCGGTTTCAGCAATGTCAGTAGACGGCGTTATTCCGACAGGAACAGCCTGCCTTGAAAAACGCGGTATTGCACCCCGTGTTCCTCACTGGAATTCTGAAAACTGTATTCAGTGCGGAATTTGTGCCTCTGCTTGTCCTCACGCTGCAATCAGAACTAAATTGATTGAAGCTGATGATTTGAAAAATGCTCCGGAATCATTCAACACAATTGATGCAAAACCGAACGACCACGGTGAAAAATTCAAAGTTCAGGTTTACTGCAAAGATTGTACCGGCTGCGGAGTTTGCGTAGACCAGTGCCCGATGAACAAAAACCCTGAAAAAGCAGCTTTAACCTGGTCTTCAATTGAAAAAGAAGAAGAAGCTTGCGAAATGGTTAACGAAGAATTCTTTGACGCATTGCCAGACAACGTTATGGGTAAAAACAACACCAACACAATTAAAGGTGCAATGCTCAGAAAACCGTTATTCGAATTCTCAGGCGCCTGCGCTGGCTGCGGTGAAACACCTTACGTTAAATTGGTTTCACAATTGTTCGGTGAAAACGTTATCGTTGCAAACGCAACAGGCTGCTCTTCAATTTACTCAGGTACCTTCCCGACAATTCCGTACACTACAAACAAAGACGGAAGAGGTCCGGCTTGGGCTAACTCATTATTTGAAGACAACGCTGAATTCGGTTTTGGTATGAGACTCGCAGTTGATTCTAACAGAACAACTTTGAAATCTTATGCTGAAAGAGTTTTAGCTAACGAAAAAACTCCGGCTGATTTGAAAGAAGCTCTCGAAGGTGCTCTTGCTCACTGGGAAAATTCAAAAACAGAAGAAGCAGTTGCAGCTCAGGAAAATGCAAAGAAAGTTCTTGCAAAATATGCAGACGTTGATTGCCCTGACTTAGCAAAAGTAAGAGAACTTCAAGATTACTTTACAGATAAATCAGTTTGGATTATCGGCGGCGACGGCTGGGCAAACGACATCGGCTACGGCGGTATTGACCACGTATTAGCTCAGGATAAAGATGTTAACATCCTTGTTCTTGATACCGAAGTTTACTCAAATACCGGCGGTCAGGCTTCTAAATCAACTCCTACCGGCGCAGTTGCAAAATTCGCTACAGGCGGTAAGAGAACTTACAAGAAAAACATGGGCTTGATGAGCATGTCATACGGTTATGTATATGTTGCATCAGTTGCATTGGGTGCTGACAGAGCGCAAACTCTTAAAGCCTTCAAAGAAGCTGAAGCTTACAAAGGACCTTCAATCATCTTTGCTTATGCACCTTGTATCGCACACGGTATCGACATGAGCAAAACCCAGACAGAACAAAAACGTGCTGTTGAAGCAGGTTACTTCCCGCTTTACAGATACAATCCGGCAAATCCGGAAGCACCGTTCAGCTGGGATGCAAAAGATCCGAAAGGAAGCTACCAGGACTTCATCAGAAGCGAAGGCCGTTACAAGTCATTGCTTAAAACAAATCCGGAAGCAGCTGAAGCGCTATACGCTCAAGCAGAAGAAGATGCTGCAAAACGTATGGCTGTTTACAAAGCTGTTGGTGAATTAATGAAGTAATAACTTCTGAAAGAAAACAAAAACGAGATACCTTATGGTATCTCGTTTTTTATTGACTCAGAACCGTTAATTTGATATAATTCAAAAAGTTCTATGAAAGGGAGCTTAAATGAACAAATTAAACATAATGACATTTAGTAAAAGAACGCTTTATGAAATGCCAAGGCAGCATGCAAAGAATGCGAATATATTATATTCTGATGAATTGGCACATCATATCCCTAAAATTTTTAACGAGGAGACACTCTCAACATTAAATAATTATGCAGAGAAGAACAATGCCAGAATTCTCTTTTCCTATATGCCTGGCGATATGTTTCATAACACCCAAATGTCAGTATATAACTCAAATACCGCTGAACTCAACTCTCAAGCGCTTAAATTAAAGATTAAAAACAAAGAAGATTTTGTAAATTCATTAAGAACAATCTACACACAAGTCGCTGAATCAATAAAAAAATTATCACAAAAATAAGCGGTCATTATAACCGCTTATTTTTTATTTTGTGAATATTATCTAAACTTCTTCAAGCGCCTCTTGAATTGTGTCCTGGAGTTCCTGAACTGCTTTGACAGTTTCAAGTTTTTCAGCTGCTTCCTGCGGCAAATCAGCTGTTGTTTTTTTTACTAATTTTAAATCTTCGCGATTTTGCGCATCCTGCAATAAGAAATCATTTTGAAGCGATAATTCTCTTATTCTGGCTCTTGCGAGTTTTGTCTGGTAGTCTTTCATTTCACTGTAATTTTTCATTAATTCGGCATTTCTAACCTGCGAATGGTTAAAAGCATGCAGGCCAGCACCTGCCAAAAGTACTGAAGGCGCCCAGTCTAATGCAGAATTAACTACATCTGCAAAAGGAGCTAAGATTTTGCTGGTTTTCAAATTATGCGCCTGCTTTTGAACAGCTTTAACAAAGCCGAGATTATTAAATTTATTAGCAGAATTTAATACACTATTTTCAAATTTTGTGATTGATGCAGGATTAATATGTTTTGACGCTTTTTGGAATAATTGCGGAATATACTTGCCTCCAAGAGCCAAAGTTCCAATAAGGGTTCCCACAAATCCTGCAAATGTCAGCAGCGGATTTTGAGAAGTGAATTTGTCAAAGGATGGAGATTTCTCTTCAAGCTTGTCTTTAAGAGCGTAAATTCCAGCGCCTGTTCCGAGTATTACACCCCATACTGCAGAAGATTTAGCGCCATTCAGAAGTCTTGCTGAAATACCTTTAAGATTTTTGGATAAGAATCTGCTTTGAGCCGGCTGCAAAATAGCAGTTGTCACCCCTGCCACAAACGGAATTGAAGCAAAAAGCCCTTTTGTAATTTTACGGTGTTTATCATCTTCAACTCTGTCAATAGTTTTTAAATAGGCTAACTTTCTAACTGAATTGTCGTCTAATGCAATAATTTCATCGACATTGTGTCTTCTGTCGCGTCTGGGGTTATAAGCTGCGAGACTTTTATCGTTTCGGGATTGGAAATTCTGATTATCAACAGATTTAATGTTCATATGCACACCTTTCCACTTTACAAAATCATTATACAAGTTTAAAACCAAAAAGTAAGATTTTTTGCTATAAACGTAACATTTATTAATTAATATTTACATATTAATTGTTTTTAAATAAGATTAAATAATGAAAAAGTTTTATATTCACACAATGGGCTGCAAATCAAACCAATTTGAAAGCTCAATTATTAAAGAAAATTTATTAAAAAACGGATTTGCAGAAGTTAAAGAACTTACTGAGGCCGAACTGTATATACTAAATTCCTGCACTGTAACACATAAAAGTGACAATGAAGCATTTTATCTTCTCCGGAATGCAAAACATAAAAACCCTTCTATCTTAACGGTTTTGACAGGCTGCATTGCACAGGTTGAAAAAGAAAAGCTGCTTGAAAATGAATTCATAGATTTTGTGGTAGGCAATGATGAAAAATTAAAAATGACAGAAATTTTGACTGATATTTTAGCCAAAAATGGTAGAATTGCCTGCCGTGATATTATGAACCTTTCAGAATTTAATAAAATTGTTTTAGCAGATACCGCTAAAACCAGGGCAAGCCTAAAAATTCAAGACGGCTGCGACAACAGATGTTCTTATTGTATTATTCCGTTTGCGCGGGGTAAAAGCAGAAGCGCAAATACAGATTTTGTCATAGAACAAATAAACAATTTTTCAAAGCATGGTTTTAAAGAAGTTGTTTTCACCGGAATTCACATAGGCCAGTGGGGCAAAGAAAACGGGAAAGAACTTCTTGACCTTTTAAGAGAAGTTGAAGAAAAAACATCAATCGAACGTTTTCGGCTTGGTTCTCTCAACCCGCTTGAAATAACTGATGAAATGCTGGAATTTTTACAGAAATCAGAAAAATTCTGCCCGCACTTTCATCTTTCATTGCAGTCAGCCTGCAACAAAACGCTCCGTTCAATGAACAGATTTTACAAGGTTGAGGATTATCTTGCACAAATTGAAAAAATCAATAAATTTTTTGATAAGCCGTTTCTTGGAAGCGATATTATCACAGGTTTTGCAGGAGAAACAGATGAGGATTTTGAGATTACGCGGCAAAATCTTGAAAAATCCGGTTTAACCCAGATTCACACCTTTCCATACTCTCTCAGAGCAGGGACAGCCGGTGCAAAATCTCAGGAACAGGTTGATGAAAAAACAAAAGAAATGCGCGCAGAAATCGTTAAAAAGATTTCTGCAAAAAAACTGGAAGAATTTATCAAAAATAATATAAATTGCGAGCATGAAATTTTAATTGAAAAAAGACCCGATAAAAAAACAGGGCTGTTAAAAGGCATGACTAGAAATTATCTTACTGTTATAACAAATTCAAAAGATATTAAACTTTTTAACACCCTGGCAAAAGTCAGAATAAAAAGGTTTGAAAACGGAAAAATTTTTGGAGAATTAGTATAATAAATGCGCCGAAACAAAATGTTTCGACGCATTTACTTAATTTCTTAAAATATTTTAGTTTCTTGAATTAAGCTTAGCAATCAAACGAAGCATTTCAATATACAGCCAGACGATTGTGACCATAAGCCCGAAAGCTCCGTACCATTCATAATCTCTTTCAAGCATTGACATTGCACCGCGTTCAATAAAATCAAAATCTATAATCAGGTTTAAAGCTGCAACGCCAACAACAAGTATGCTAAACCCGATACCGATTCCGCTTGCAGTAAAAATTTCCGGAATTGAACGGCCAAAAAACGATGCAACAAATTGAATTAAGTAAATTACAGCAATTGAAGCTGTTGCCAGGAGAAGAACAGAACGGAACTTTTCAGTAGCCCTTATAACACCGGCTTTATATAAACCCAGCATCATCAAAATGGTAACCAAAGTTCCCATTATAGCCTGAGCAACAATTCCGACCCATGAAGCTTCAAAAAATGCCGAAATGCCGCCAACAAAAAATCCTTCTGCAATAGCATAAGCTGGTGTTAAAAATTTAAACCACTCGACTTTTCTACTAAAAATAATTACCATTGCGAGAATAAAGCCAACAACAGCACCACCGATTGTAAGCATCTGTGCTTTGTCAACAAAACCTGAGGCAACAACAGAAAATGTATAAACAGCTGACGCTAAAAGACATAAAAGCAGAATTAAAGTCTTGTTAATAGCGCCGCTGACGGTCATTGTTGCGCCCTCAAGCACTCTTTCATTTTCCAAAAATCTATCATTTAAAACAGGATTTGACATAATATCCCTCCATTTCTACACAAATTATATCAATGTTATTATATCATAGATTTTGAGAGAAAACCATACCCGCAAAAAATATAGAAAAATTTCAAAAAAGTACTTTACAATAATTTTTTTTTATTTTATACTAAAAAAGTAATCGAAAGAGAGAAGTTGAGATTACAAATTAAATAATTAAGCTGAAATATTCCTCAGTAGCTCAATGGCGGAGCAACCGGCTGTTAACCGGTAGGTTGTTGGTTCGAGTCCAACCTGGGGAGTTTTTTAAATATTAGATAAATTTGAATAAAAATATGTTTTCTAGGGTTCCGCGATAGGTATCGGACTGGTCCAAGAGAAAACTCTTTTAAAAATATATTTAAAAGAACACGGAAGGATAAAAGCCAGGGAGAATTTATATTTTCTTATGGCTTTTTGTAGTAGAAAGGGAAAATTATGCAATGGGTTTATTTATTAATAGCAGGATTGTTTGAAATTAGCTGGGCTATTGGATTAAAATATTCTCATGGATTTACGCTTATTATTCCTGCTGTCTTTACTATAATATGTATGATTTTAAGTTTTTATTTTCTAGCTCTTGCATTAAAAAATTTACCATTAGGGACAGCTTATGCAATTTGGACAGGAATCGGGACAATCGGAACCTGCATATTTGGAGTTATTTTGTTTAAAGAACCGGTTTCTGCATTAAAATTTGTTTGTATCGGATTAATTATAACTGGCATTACCGGGTTGAAATTAATAACAAACTAAGTGAATAATCTTACTTTATCATATAATAGTTTTATGAAAAACATATTTTTAAGTTCAGAGCGGCTTCTCTTGAAATACATAACTCAGAACGAATTCTGCGAACTGAAGTCAATACTCCAGAATCCGGAGGTTATGTATGCCTGGGAATATCAGTTCGATGATAAGGATGTTCAGGATTGGATTGATAAAAATTTAGAGCTTTATCAAAAATATAATCTTGGATATTTTATCATTGAAGATAAATTGTCACATAAAGTTCTCGGCCAAGCCGCGTTAATGCCGGATTTTATAGAAAACAAACTCTATCACGAAATAGGTTACATATTAAAAAAAGAATACTGGCATAAGGGTTTTGCAACAGAATGCGCAAAGGCTTTAACTGATTACGCATTCGAAAAATTAAATCTAACAGAAGTTATTTTTGAAATCCGCCCCTCAAACAAAGCCTCAAGGAATGTGGCTGAAAGATTAGGAGCAAAAACAGAAGGTGAATTCATAAAACATGTGCGCGGAAAAGATATGGTTCATTTGATTTATAAACTAAAAAAACTTTAACATTAACAAAAAAGCAGGACTTAAAGAAATCCTGCTTTTTGTTTTTTATTTATATTCTTCATCCGTCACCGGAAGAAGCCATTCTGTTGTATTTTCCGGAATATTTGTTTCGATTGAAATATGCGCAAATTCGCTGTTTGAAGCCGCCCCATGCCAGTGTTCAACATTTGGCGGAATTTTTACTGCGTCGCCCGGTTTTAGAATTTGGATTTCTTTGCCTTTTTCTTGATATCTGCCTTCACCGGCTGTCACAAGAAGTATCTGTCCGCCGGAATGTGTGTGCCAATTTGTTCTTGCGCCTTTTTCAAAAGTTACGTTTGCAATTGAAGAGTTCCAGATATCGTCTTTTTCAACAAGTCTTGTCAAATAGGTGTTGCCTGTGAAAAACTTATTATAAGGATTAATTTCACCTTTTTTAAATGGCTGTTTCAAATCTTTTGCCATAACAGAACTTCCTCCTGTAATTAATAAAGCTGCTAACAATAATGCTGAAAATATCTTCTTCATTTTTTAATTTCCTCCAGGGTTGTTTTTAAAGTTTTAAGGGCTGCAATTGTGTTTGGAAATCCTACATACGGCAGGCATTGAATAATTGCCGCAGTAATTGTTTCTTCGGAATTTCCTGCTTTTAAGCTGCCTTTGATATGACTTTTCAGAGTTTCAGTATTTCCGGTTGTAACAAGAACGCTAATGATTAACAATTCGCGCGTTTTCAGGTCAAGCCCTTCTCTTGAGTAAAAATCGCCAAAACAAACCTCAGTTAAAAATCTTGAAACCTCAGCTCCCATATCATCAGGCAAACCGGTCAAAGCATTTTTTATTTCATCGCCATACAAAGGTTGTTGAATAGCAGTTCCTTTTTCAAAACGTGTTGTTTCATCAGCAGAAGCTGTTTTTTCAAGCGGAAGATTAATTCCTCTTTCTGTAAAAACTTCGTTCATAACCGTAATCGTGTTAAGAGTTTTCGGGAAACCTATAAAAGGCGCAAGCTGATAAATTGCTTCACGCATTTCAACCGGTTTCACTCCAACATTAAGAGCCGCATTAATGTGAGCTTTCAATTGAGGCAGTGTCTGCTGTACTGCAAGAGAGGTTACGGTAAGCATTTCCCTTGTTTTCATATCAAGTTCGCCTACAACAAAAACTTCACCGAAAATATATTTTTGCAATATAGCCATCATTTCAGGGTCAGTTCCGGCCTCGGGATTCCAATTTGAATTAAACAACTTTTCATAATTCTTTTTACAAATATCGCTTCTTGTCATTTTTCTATCCTCATTCTGTGCTGCAAATGCGAAATTCATTTGAAAGACCATTCCAGTTAAAGTTAATATAAAAATCTTTTTTAACATTTTATTTCTCCATAATATTAATACAAATTTTTATCTTTGTGTCAATTTAAATTTTCATACCAAAATAAACTCTTATATTTATTATTTACAATTATTTTAAAATAGCAAATACTTTTAATAAATTGCTTGCAATGCTTAAAAAGCATAGCTAAATTTTCTATTGCAGAGAAACTTTTTCTTCCGGCTAATTGACAAATAAAAAAAATATACTAACATAAATTATATCAGCATATTTTTAGTGTTTATGTGGTTTTATCTGATAAGGAGTGCAAAGGATGAAAATAGACAATATTTCGCAAAACACATCATTTCAAATGAACTATAAAGTTTTGACAATGCGAAATGTAAAAAAAGATTTTACAAAAGCTGTTGAAAAAAGTATAAAAGATATTCCCGACCAATGGGGCGAAGTTCTCAAAAGAAATAATTACAAACTCTATTGCTCAAATTCCATAGCAGACATATTTGAAAATGAAAAACTTGCACGCGAAGGTGCTCCTGAATGGGAAGCGGTTACCTGCACATATCCGCTTTACAGATTTATGGCAATTACAACCAGAGTAGAACCAAAAGACATACAAAAAGTAGTTAATCATGAAGCCGCGCACGGAATACTTGACTGCGAAGGCCTAATGGAGAACAGGGATTTACTTGATTCTCTATACTATGATATGCAAAAGCTGCCCAAAAGAGAGCCTGATAACCATAATCACGATATGTTTGAAGTAAAAAACTTATTAATCAAGCCGCTTAGCGAGTATTTCCAAACAGAGGTTTGCGCGGACATTTTAGCTTGGATTCATACAGGAGGCGGATTGTGGGGAAGCGGATATAAAAATTCAATTAAAAACAAAACACTCTTAAAAGAAAATTTCCCAGATACCTTTGAATTTTTAAGCAACTATAAAATCGGCGAAAGAAAATCGGTCTAACGTGATAATTCCTGAAGTAAACTAATTGTCATTTTGATCATTAAACAGAGAATTTGTTTTCATTATTTTTATGTATAATAAAAGTGATGAAGGGATTTTGACATGTTTTCAGAAAAAATTAATATTTTAAAAGCATTTGCAATTTTATTAGTTGTCTCGGGACATCTTGAGTTTTCAATGCTCGGAATGTTTCCTCCGTATTCTTTCCAGCTTGCGCTGTTTTTCTTTATTTCCGGAATGCTGTTTAAAGAAAAATACCTGGATGATACGCTTACATTTGTAAAAAGACGTGTAAAAAGTCTTCTGGTTCCGTATTTTTTGTATGAAATATTTTACGTTATTGTGACCTGGCTAATCTTCCACTTTACAGGCAAATGGTGGGGCCAACCGCTCACAATCAAAAATCTTCTCCTCACTCCGTTCTTAAACGGTCATCAAATGGATTTGAGCTGCCCCTTGTGGTTTGTTCCGCAATTGTTCATAACAATGATAACATTTTTGTTCTTGATGAAAGGTTTGTTCAAAATCACAAATAACAAATTCGTGCATCTTGCAATATTTTCGCTTTTTGGATTTCTTTCAATTCCTGTGATAAAAAATATTGAAATGACGGCGGTTAACCTTTTGATTTTCAGAACTGTATTTTCAATGTTTTTTGTTTATCTTGGATATTTTTATATGCACTACATTAAAGATAAAGTCGATATTTTTACAACAAAATGGCTCGGGGCAGTTATTATTTTCCAATCAATTTTGTGGATGTTCAACAGAGATTATGACCCGTCGCATGGAATTGGTTTAAGTTATGTTCTGGTTTGGGCAAGGTTTGACGACCAGATAATCGTGCCGGTTTTAACTTCATTAACCGGAATTTGGGCAAGTTTATTTACAGTAAAAGTGATTTATCCGTATTTGAAGGACGTTAAATTCCTGAAAATCATGGGGGAAACAACTTATCATATTATGGCAAATCATCTTCTGGTAATGTATTTGATTACGGCAATATTCTTCAAAATCCATGGAATTCCGATTGCCGAACGCGCTGAACACGATATTTATTGGATTTACAATCCAGTTCAGACAACATTTTTATATTTTGTGCTAACAATGGTTATCACAACTTATTCGGGTTATGCGCTTCAGAAAATCAACGCTAAATTATTTTCAGCCAAACAGTAGCGTAAGGATACATCAAAAGACGTGTTGTCTTTTGAGTAGGTGAAACTTTCACCTTGTATTTTTGGCCGTTCAGAATATTTTCCAAATAAATACAGTCTTTTTTTACAGGTTTAAACACCATTCCGACCGGCAAATCAATTTCCGAAACCCGTTTGGTGCTTCCAAGATTGTGGACAATAAGATATTTTTCACCCTCGTATTCACGAATATATGCAAAATCTTTTTCAGATTTTGTTTTGAGAATTGTAAGCGAACCGCGTGAAAGCGCAGGTGTATTTTTACGCAAATCAATCATATGCTTTACTTCAGAATGAACTTTTGACGAAAGCGTTGTTCCACGGGTATTTTTCATCGCAGAATAGAATGCATTGTAATCAAGAACACCTCTATTTATATCGCGGCTGTCAAAAAATGAAAGAAGTCTTATTTTATTTTTCTTTTGATTTTGTTCTCTTGTTTTGGCAGCCTTTTTGGCGTATGAAAAATTATTTTGTGCAGCTATTTCATCACCGTAATATATAATTGGAATTCCCGGCAAAGAAAGTAACACAGAATAAGCCATTATAATTCTGTCAGGATTATTACCCAAAAAGTTTGCAGTTCTTCCGCTTACACCAAGACCATTTCTGAATTCGGCGCCGCGAGGTTCAAGTGCATCATAAATAATCTTTCTGACTTCAGGCGTTACCATTTCAAGTGTTAATTCATCATGCACACGCAAAAAAGTTGCCCAGCTTGCACTGTCAGGGATGGCTGGCGTTGCTTTGTTGGCGTCAAGAAAATACTTGTTATTTTCTGTTATAAACGAAGCCCAAAGTGCCGGCATATAAGGGAAATGATATGCAATTTGAATTTCGTCCGTACGCTTTAAATCAACAGGATGATTATTGATTTCGGTTTTAATTTCGCGTTCTTTTCCAAAATACGGAAGAATATCTTTCGGAGTTTGGCAAGCCTCAGCCTGAATTACCGAACGTGGAGCTGTTGCCTGAAGATACAAACTTATAATTTTTACTACATTATGAGTTTTATCAAGATTCTCGGCAGTTGAGCCTTCTTCTTTTACAAAATAAGGTATAGCATCCATTCTGAAAATATCAATACCTAAATTTGCCCAATAGCTGATTGTTTCTAAACAATAGTACAAAACCTCGGGATTTTCCCAATTGATATCAAGTTGGAATGGATAGAACGTATGATATAAATAATAATCTTTGCCTTGTATAGTAACTTTTCGGTAATGATTATCTGTTATGTCCGGAAATATCAAACGTCTTTTTGAAATTTTTCCGTTAGGCTCTTCATATTCAACTATTGTACCTCTTTTCGGGTCTTCGTATTTTCTATACTTTGGCATTTCTTCGCGAACGATAAAGTAATTCAATTTATCCAAGTCGCCTGCCATTGCCTGCTTAAACCACTCATGCTGGTCGGAAAAATGATTTAAAACCAGATCTGCTTTTATTTTAAAACCTTTTTGTTTTGCCGCGATTACAAATTCTTTAAACTCCGGCATTCCGCCCAAATCTTTTCTCACATTTTTCGGATTTTTAACATCAAAGCCTGAGTCATCCATCGGGGAATCCGCAAACGGAAGTATATAAAGTGTTGTAACTCCCAAATCTTTTAAGTAATCCAACATTTGAACAGAATCTTTGAAAGAATTCGGCTTTCCGGGTGTTATAACTCCAAACTGGTCAACGTAAAACATATAAATAATTTCGTCTTTATACCAGTCTGAAACTCTTGTAACGTCTTCATTTAAAAGATTTTTCGGTCTTTGAGAAACTGATTTTGCCGCAAGCTTTTCAATACGATTATAAATTACATCGGTATTTTCAGCGCCATAAACAGCCTGTATATTATATTTAAGTTCTTTTTTCAGTTCTTCTGAAATATAAAAAGTCTTTGCCTGCTTCTCAACTTTCATAGCAGGTTTTTCAACCGTCGCAAATTCAGTTGCAAAAGCCGGAACATTCAAAGCCGTTACAGATAATACAAGCACAGATACATAAAGTTTTTTAGCATTTTTTAATATTTTCATACAAAAAGTTTATCACAAAAAAATATTTTTTGAATTTCCACTTGCACAATTTTTATTTTTTATTTATAATAAAAGAGCTACTAATCCCGAATCGTCTAGTGGCAGGACAGAAGATTCTGGCTCTTCTAACGGTGGTTCGAATCCATCTTCGGGATTTTTTTATTGCTTATTTTTTGATTTGATAAATTTGAAAATCTCGAAAAGACTTCGAACCACTGAGAAATTTTCGTGTTGCATAAATTTCTCGTGGTTTTAGTCTAAAGAGCACCCTCATCGTCTTGGCTCGTGTTGCTCGTATGACGCTGAGCTGAAATGCATCTGCGGGATTTTTACGGCTTATTTATTTCAAAAAACGCTCCAGAGTTTTTTTATTTTCTTCAACAAGCTTTTGTTCAAGCCTGCTTTCAGTACGGACTTTAAGTCTTTCAGCTTCCATTTTTGCACTCAGCTTTTCTGTTTTGCCAAGTGTTTTTGAAACTGCATCAGCAAATTTACCGTTAATCTTGTTCAAAAATTCTCCAAACAAACCTAAAGAAGCAGATTTTCTTGCAAAACGTAACTTCTTTTCCTCATATTTAGCATATAACGTAGTGTTTATAGCCTCCGGCGTGTAATTCCCCGCTCCATCTATTCTTTTTAAAATTTTCTCCATATGCTTAAGTTTATTTATACCGGATTCATTAACCGGACAATACTCAGGAACACTATAACTACCGCCTGTAATGTCATTTGTAAAGTTCACGCCAAAAATAAAATTTGAACCGTGCTTTCTTTGTCCTGCTCTATCTAAATAATAGCCAAGCTCTAACTTTGTTTGAGGGGTAAAAGGTTCCATGAAAGCCTTCAACCCTTCTTTTATTGATAAACCTAAATTTTTAACAGCCTCCAGTTTATCAGGGTCTACCCGTCTGTTCCAAAAGTTATTCTCTTTTACGATATCTGACATTTCCTGGCGGACTGCATCATCTATAAATTTGATAACAGATTTATGCACTGTTCCTTCAAAGGATGGTTTTGATTGAATTTGTGATTGACTTATTGGTGAAATCTGCATTTATTTATACTCCTTGTGCTAAGTTGTTTTAATATAACATGACAAAAAGTTAAGTATTGTAAATATTTATAAAAAATTAGACTATTTTAGTAAATATTTTGCGGGTTTGTTTTTAAAATACTGGTTAGGTAAAATAAAATTATGAAAATAAATTCTTCGTATACAAACATAAAAAACAACACTCTTAATACGGCTTCCGGCGCAGTTTCCCAAAAGCGCAGACAGCCTTCGTTTAAAAGCCAATATGAAATTAACGGTGATACAATAAGTTCGCGTCAGCAAATTTTTACGCTTGGAATGTTAATGAACAATTTTTGGCTGCAAGATGCCAGAAATACCTTTTATGATATACGCCGCAAATATGTCACAGGTAAATTCAGAATAAAAGTAAATGATTTAAAAGACCAAACGGTTGAAAGAATTTTAACAAATAACAATATCGAATTTAAAAAACTTGGAAAAAACTATGAAATTTATCCAAGTACCTTTCTAGCATCAGCTTAAGGTTTACAAAAAATATCAAAAATAATTAGATAAAAATAAAACTTTTCATTACAGCATAAAGCCTTTTACAATCTTCATAATTAGCCTTATCAATCATTGATTTCATCTCTGCTTTCAAAATTTCTTCATTATTATATTCGTTACCTTCAAAAAAATCTGACAAGCTGCATTGAAAGACCTCAGACATTTTCAATAAAGTCGTCAATGAAGGGAACGATTTACCGAGTTCAATTTGTGCAATTTGACGCTGATTTATGTCTATTAATTCGCCCAGTTTAAATTGGGTCAAATTTAAACTTTGACGATATTTTTTTATTTTCTTCCCGACATTATGTTTTATAAACTGCTCGTCCACGAAAACTCCTTTTTATTATTATAGAGTTCATAAAACTTATAAAAAATGGTACTCGATATTGTAAAAGTGATATATTTATGATTTTATAAATAGTAACAATGAGTATTTTATGATTTTGGAACACTGAATGGCTAAAAATTTTAACATGGAAATGAATATTGCAAAAGCTATTGGGATTATTGCAATTGTGAAAGGACATACAAATTTTTATAATTTATTTTCAAATAATTTATTTCCTTCTTATTCTTGGCATGTTCCGTTATTTTTCTTTATTTCCGGATATTTTTTCAGAAACGAAATCTTTGAATACGGAAATCGCCTTCAAAAATATCTTTCCAAAATTAAACATATTATTATTAGATATTTTGGTAGGTTTTATGCATATCATTTTTTATACAGTGTAATAACCTTGATTGTTTACCTTTTATTTGACAGAGTTTATGGTAAGCTTCCAACATTAGTCAATCTTACACTTTGGCCATTCGTAGCAAATCCATTTCACTTTAGCGCACCAAATTGGTTTTTATTTCAGCTTGGCTTTTCCCTTGTGTTCTTTTATTTGATTTTGATTATCGCGTCAAAGATAAACAAAAATCCTCTTTTCCCACTTGTTGTATTCTTGCCGCTTGCAATAAGCGCAATATTCCTAGCTAAACCAGATTTACAGGCTTCAACTGGTTTTATAAAAATTCTCATTAAAACAAATATATCAATGTTTTACATTTACTCAGGGTACTTATACAAAAATGTTCTTGAAGATAAAATAAAATTTGATATTAAAACTCTTTTATTTGTTTTAGGCATACAAGTTATACTTTACACATTCTCACAAAAAGGTATTAATGTAGACCTTAATCAAGCAATTCTACCACACAATATCGCACCTCTTATCGCACCATTTACAGGCATTTATTGTATCTTATTCTTATCAAAATTAGTTGCACCACTTGTAAAACCTGGCACCTTGATAGATAGAATCGGCAAAAATACTTTGCACATTATGGCAAACCACTTATTTATAATCTTCCTAATAGAAATAGGCATTCTTGTTATTGATGGAAAATCTTTACAAGAGCTTCCTCAATATCTCATACATAGTTTTTATAAAATGGGAAAATATAAGTATTTGTACACATTTTTGTCTGTAATTATATGTACCTATCTTGGTGAAACATTAAGGCACATTGGCAAAATAACAAAAAATAAAATAGAAAGCATTAAGAATAGGAAAACCTTTATCCAACGACCTTCCGGGCAACCGAATGACGCTCCAGCAGCACCATAAGAATTGAAATATCAGCAGGCTTTACCCCTCCGATGCGGGAAGCTTGGGCTAGAGTTTTTGGACGTATTTTTTTCAACTTATCTTTGGTCTCCGATGAAATATGGTCGATTTTATCGTAATCAATATCTTCGGGTATTTTGAATTTGTCAAGTTTACCGGCCTGTTCAACCTGATAAGCCTGGCGTTTCAAATAACCTTCGTATTTAATTAAAACCTCAACCTGCTCGTATATATCACGCGCGACATTAAGATTTGCAGTTGTTTCATCAATCTCCTGCAAGATTTTATAAGTAATGTTCGGCCGCTTCAAAAGCTCAGCAGCTTTCATACCGCGTTCCATGTTTTCACCGTATTTAGCAAGAATTTCATTTACCTTGTCGGTTGCAGAAATCTTGTGTTCAAGAAGGCGTGACATTTCTTTTTCGATATTTTGTTGTTTTTCTGTGTAAACTTTAAACTGCGCATCATCAATCAAGCCGATTTTACGACCGATTTCGGTAAGACGCGCATCCGCATTGTCCTGACGGAGCAAAAGCCTGTATTCAGAACGCGAGGTAAGCATTCTGTAAGGGTCCTGAATATCTTTTGTAACCAAATCGTCTATCAAAGTGCCGATATATGATGAACTTCTTGAAAGTTCAAGCATTTCAGAATTGTTCAGGTAATTAACAGCGTTAATTCCGGCAATTAACCCCTGCCCTGCAGCCTCTTCATAACCGCTTGTTCCATTGATTTGACCGGCAAAGAAAAGCCCCTGAATATTTTTGGACATCAAAGAATGCATTGTTTGAACGGCCGGAACGTAATCATATTCAACCGCGTAAGCAGGTTTTATAACATGCGCTTTTTCCAGACCAGGTAAAGTATGAAGCATTTTGACCTGAACATCAGCAGGGAGACTGCTAGAAAAACCCTGAATATAAACTTCATAAGTTCCAAGCCCCTCAGGCTCGACAAAAATATGATGCGACGGATTTTGTGCAAAACGCACGACTTTATCCTCAATCGACGGACAATAACGCGGGCCGACACCTTCAATTAAGCCTTGAAACATGGGGGATTTGTCCAGATTATCGCGAACAATCCTGTGAGTTTCCTCGGTTGTTCTGGTCAGGTAGCATGGAACCTGTGGCCTCACAGGACGGTTAGGTTTAAATGAATAAAAGTACAATTCCTCATCAGGCGGCTGAATTTGCATTTTAGAATAATCAATTGTACGTTTATCAACCCGCGGAGGAGTTCCCGTTTTAAGTTTTTTGATATTTATACCGAGTTTTTTCAAAGAATCCGAAAGCCCGATTGCGGCCATTTCGCCAAGCCGTCCGGCGCTGTAAGATTTTAACCCGACAAAAATTCTTCCGCAAAGAGACGTTCCTGTTGTAAGAATTACCGTGCGTGCCTTATATTCAATTCCAAATTCGTCAACTGCACCTGTAATAACACCATTTTCGGCGATTAAATCTGTAATGCAAGCCTGACGGAGATAAATATTTTCGTTATTTTGGATTACATTTCGCATGTAATCCATATACTGTTTTTTATCGGATTGTGCACGAAGCGCCCGCACGGCAGGGCCTTTCGAAGAATTTAGCGTCCTCATTTGAATATAAGTTGCGTCAGCCGCCTCGCCCATAACTCCGCCCAACGCATCAATTTCACGCACAATCGTTGATTTTGCAGGGCCGCCGATTGCGGGATTGCATGGCATCAAGGCAATATTGTCTATATTAAGCGTACAAAGCAGAACTTTCGCACCAAGACGCGCGGCAGAAAGCGCAGCTTCGCATCCTGCGTGGCCTGCGCCGACAACTATACAATCATATGTGTTTTTGAGGTAATTCATAAGATTATTATATTACAAACGGACGGGGATTTACAAGAGCTTACTTTTCACCTCAATTTCTCCAACTTTAGTATAAATTATTCTCTTATCTGGTACATTTATACGATTTTTAAATAATTGGATAAAGTTTAATATAGAAAAGACGATAAAATTTTTATACATCTTATATGGAGCTCGTAATGTCAGAACAAATTTTGATACAACCCATAATTAACGAAAACGCCGAAAAAGCAAAAATAGCACTGGAAAAAGCAAGAGTCGCCCACGAACGCTATTTGATAAGACAAAATAACAGTGACTTAAATCAAGCCATTGAATATTATATTGACGCGGTTAAATTTGATCCGACAATACCTGAATCATATTATCGTTTGGCAAGCCTGATGTTTGAACAGGGACAAATCAGTATTGAAACAGCAATTGAACAGTGCAAAACAGCGGTTTCACTCGCACCAAAAAACATGAATGCCCACATGTACACAGGCTTTTTCATGAAAATGGCTGAAGATTTCAAATCAGCCGAAACAGAATTTAAATCGGCAATTAAAATGGGAAAACTTAAATCAGCCCGCCCGAGATTGATATTGTCACAGGCAATTTTGCAGAAAATCAATTCAAAAAACGGCAATGCAGCCGATTACATGAGCTTTTTATACTATTTTCTTTCCGGAAGCCTAATGCTTGCCTGGGACAGACCAACCATCAAAATGTTTTACAAAAGCATGTCAGATGACTTTTCGGTTTTCACATACAACACGGTTGGAAAGTTTTTAGAAAAGTTTAAATTGAACAATGCGGCTGAAAATATTTATAAGCAGGCTGCAAACAATACAAATCACAGCGAAATTTATTATAATAAACTTGGTGATTTGGCGCTTAAAAATAAAGAACTTGACATGACGGTTGAGTGCTACAGAAAAGTTCTTGAATCAAACCCGCTTAATCGTGAAGTTTTAGTAAAACTTGCAACCGTATTGCAAACTTACTTCCCTGAAAATACAGACGAAACAATTGACTGCTATGAAAAACTTTTGTCTTTTGAAGCTGAAAAAGCACAAATCTATTATGAACTCGGACATTTGTATTTAAGAAAAGAAGACAAAATCAATTCAATCAGCGCGTTTAAGCTTGCAGTTGAAGAAAATCCGGACAATCCCTTCTATAACAATTCATTAGCTTACGCATACACAAAAGCCGAATTGTTTGAAGACGCAATTGCGCATTATCAAAAAGCAATTGAAATTAATCCTGACAAAGAATGGACTTCAATTGTATGTCAGGCACTTGGGTCAATTTACGCCGAGCATATCGGAAACCTGGACGCTGCTGTTGCAACATATCAGGCCGGAATAATTCTTGACCCGAACAATTACGACTTATATTTGGCGCTGGGTGATATTTACATGGCTGATTATGACCTTGACAAAGCTATTAAGGCATATTGCGATGCAATAACTCTTAATCCTGAAGATTACAGAGGCTACTCAAAATGCGGAATTGCACTTTGGGAAAAAGATTTTCTTGAAGAAGCACTTGTTTCATATCACAAAGCTATTGAACTTAATCCTGAAAATGAATTTGCGCACAACAACCTCGGAATTTTATATCTTGACGGTTTGATGGATGCAGAAGAAGCGCTTGAATATTTTGAAGAAGCCATTGAACTTAATCCGAGTTACACACTTGCATATTTCAATGCAGGGCGTGCAAGCCAGCAAATGGGCTTCACAAATGATGCGGCGCGCTACTATCAAATGGCAATTGATTTAAACAAAATTACACAGGATTTGGAAGAAGAAGATATAGAAATGCGTTTACGCAGCCTCTTTGAGGTATAAAAACAAAAGGAGCTAAGAATGAATAACCATAGAGATTACAGCTGCCCCCCCCCCCTAAAATCAGCTAATAGCAATAGTTTTAGGCATAATTTTAAAATTTTAAAAAATAAATATATATTGCATTATGCCCAATATAATGATAATATGTTAAATATGTATAACATATTTAATGTAAAATTCATGCTTAGAAGCAAAAACTATCAAGCCGCGTTTACCTTGGCCGAAGTTTTAGTTACATTAGGTCTTATCGGCATTGTTGCCGCAATGACTCTGCCATCACTAATTGGAAACTATCAAAAGAAGCAAACCGCAATACGTCTTAAGGAAGCCTACAGCCTTTTAAACCAGGCTATTCAACAATCCGAACTTAAAAACGGGGAAATTAACTCTTGGAATTTTGGAACAGCTCATGGTAATGTACAAGAAAGTGTAGAATTCATTGATACATACATTGCACCGTTTTTAAAAGTAACCAACAAATGCTACAATCGTTGTATACCCAAAGTCACAAAACACACCCTTAGCGGCAAAGAATATCGATTTTATCTTGAGGACAAAACTTATTATGGACGCTCAATTTTTATTGCAAACGGCATGCAGATTTGGGTTTATACAGATTCAGATGAGGCAATTAAAATTGCAGGTATTATTGTAGACATTAACGCAGATAGAGCGCCAAACCTTGTAGGACGCGACATATTTTTCTTTGAGCTAAAAAACAACAGTACGCAGGTTACCCTTCAAGGTTATGACCAATCTCGTGAAGTCATGCTAAACAATAAGGCGGAAGGCTGCAATACAACAGCAGGCAACGTTGCCGGACGCTATTGCGGAGCTTTAATCCAGCATGACGGATGGGAAATCAGAGAGGATTATCCCTGGAAGAACAAATAAGCGCTAAAACAAACTCAACTGTTCTTGTTTTTCAAAATGTTTGCGCAAAAATGACGGACGATGATATTTTGTCAAACCGTATTTGTCAATCGCAGCAATATGTTCTTTTGTTAAATATCCGGCGTTTCTTGCCCAGCCGTATTGAGGAAATTCCGCGTCAATTTCTTCCATATACCTGTCGCGCGTAACTTTTGCCAGAATACTCGCCGCTGCAATAGAGGCTGATGTCGCGTCACCTTTTACAACCCACTTTTGCGAACACATGTCAAAATCTTTTATCTTCTTGTTGCCGTCAACAAGTACAAGGAATTTCCGGTAATTGCCTTCCAAAGCTTCAGCAAGAGCTGCACGCTTTAAAACATCCTCGACCGCAAGCTTCATTGCCTTTAATGACGCGTTTAAGATATTTATTTCTTCAATCTCCTCAACGCCAACGCAAACAGTTTTGTTAATAGTGTTTTCTAAAATTATATCGTACAAAATTTCACGTTTTTTCTTTGAAATTTGTTTGCTGTCATTGAGTATTGAAAGCTTTTCAATCAACTCACGCGAGCGATTGTGAAAGCAGACAGCACTTGCAAAAACACCTCCTGCAGCAGGTCCGCGTCCGGCTTCATCCGTTCCGATTATCATGTGGTTTTTGTAATAAACATCGTAAGCAAAAAGTTTAATTATATGCGACTCGGTTGTTAACTCTGTCATTACTCCTCCAAATCATCAAGAACAAATTTACCTATCTTGCCTTCTCTGAAATCACGCAAAACATAAATTGAAGTTCTTTCAATATCAGCCTCACCGCCTGATTTAATCCAGTTTCTGGAAAATGCAATATTTTCAAGCGTAATATCATCTTCAAGTTTGTAATATGATTTCACGATTTCGGGATACTTTTCAGAAAGAAGCTCGATTAATTCCTGCGCCACAATCTCGTTTGAATAAGCGTTTTCGGAAACAGAATTTACAAACGCCAGCTTTTTGGCTCTGAATTGGTCTTCCTGTTTCATAGGAATAATACCGGGTGTGTCAAGAAGTTCAAGCTGCGGATTAATCCTAACCCACTGCTGCTGGCGGGTCACACCTGCTTTAGCACCGGTTTTGGTTTTGGATGAACGCGTAAGTTTATTAATAATGCTTGATTTTCCGACATTTGGCATTCCTACAACCATCACGCGTGCGGGTCTTCGCAAAAGCCCTTTTTTCATAATTGCCTGAATTCGCGGTTCTGAAAGTTCAACGGCTTTTTTCACAATCTGGTTTAAATCTTTTGAATTCTTCGCGTCAGACAAAATAACAGGATAACCAGAAGATTTCTCGATTTTTTCAGCGAAAGTCTTAAGTTTTGTTTTATCCGCAAGGTCTGATTTATTAAACAAAATTAAACGGGGCTTGTCGTTTAACAGCCCCGCAATATTATCATACCCGCTCGAGAGCGGAATTCTTGCGTCAAGTACTTCAATCACTGCATCCACCAGTGACAATTGCTCTTTAAGCCTTCTTTCAGCCTTTGCTATGTGACCGGGATACCAGTGAATATGAGTCTTATCTTTTTTCAATTTTTTCCTTGATACGAGTAGCTTTACCTGAACGTTCTCTCAAGTAGTAGAGTTTAGAACGTCTAACATCACCGCGTCTGAGAAGTGTAATTTTGTCAATTCTTGGAGAGTGAACCAAGAATACACGTTCTACGCCAACGCCCTGGAAAACTTTTCTAACAGTAATAGTTTTGTTAATGCCTTCGCCGTGTTTTTTGATGATAGTTCCTTCGAAAGCCTGAATTCTTTCTTTGTTGCCTTCAACAATTCTAACGAAAACTTTTACAGTGTCGCCGGGGTTTACATCCGGAACTTCTTTTTCCATGTAAGTTTTTTCTAATTCATCAATAATAGGGTTCATTTTCTTTTTCCTTTATAATTTTATATTTCGTACTTTTTTAAATTCCTTAATCGGCGCTTAACATCTTTTTCCACACAAAAAACGCACCGACGCACGTAAGTATAGTAATCGTATTATAAAGTAGAAAATTTTGCAAGCTGCAATTAATAAATGTTTACGTACACTTTAAATACCTTCATAAGGCTTCGTTGAATCATAGTTTTCATTGTGGGTTCTTGAATATAATTTTATATTATCTGTTTTCTGGGGAGTTGAGGTTATAACTGCATTTGCAAAATCAGTTGCTTGTTCAATATCTTCATGTGGTAAATAATCATCATCAGATAGACAAGTCGTATGTATTACAGGCTTAATTCCGGCTTTGGCAATAGTATCAAGGGTTTTTGAAAAAGCCTTATTTAATTCCTCTTCATTTTTGTTATCCCTGTATAACGTCATAGTATCAGCCCCAGAATTTGAAAAATAATCCATATCAATCGAGGTCATAACATTTTTGTCTTTAAAATCGGGAAGCGTGTTTTCAGTTACAAAGTGGATATTTACTTTTGCAAACCGGTCTCTGCCATCATCCATTTTTTCCTGATAAACTGTATTGCGAGCGAATTTTTCTCTCCAGGTACCGCTTGCACTGTTATCTTTATAAAATTCTTCATCTATCATTTTTTCTCCGTTTAGCATCGCGATCATTTCTTCTTCGGAGAGATTTGGATGAAATAATTTGCCGTCTTTTTTGTCTACAATAAATGTCTGGATAAAATCAGATTTATTCGGGTTAGCGGTTCTGGTTTTATCCAAATTCTGTAGCAGTGGTTTACTGTATTTTGAACCTTTATTTTTAACTTCCTTTTCTCCGCTCAGAATTGCTTTGACTTCTTCGTCGTTTGCCATATTTTCGGGAATTACCCAATAAACATCAGTCAAATCGTGTTTTGCAATACATTCATTAACCCAATTGGCAATACTTGCGCCTTTTCTGCTGCTGACATAAGAATCACGGCCTGTATATATATCTGAATGTGAGTCAAAGTTTATTAAAATCTGCGGAATTTTAACACCTTTTGATTTTGCATATTCAATTGCATCAAGAGCCTGATTGTGATTATTAATATTATCTGCAAATTCTGTTCCGGCAAAGATTTTATTTAAGTTTTGTTTATCTTTAGCAGATGGGGAATATTTGCCCGGGAGCTGATTTTCAGGAGTAAGAGAGACATTGCCCTCATTATCCATATATCCTTCTTTTAGAACTTTGACAGAAAAATCATCTATATCCATGGCTTTTTCACCTGATGTACCAAATATAGAAACTTGTTCATCAGGATTTAGTTTGCCATCTTGATTTTTATCAAGCTTTTTAAATAATCCTGCTATAGCTTCTGCTCTTGAAATCTCCATATATTTTATATACCATATTTTTTTCAAATTTAACAGATTTTGTGCTAATGTACAAATATGAAAAGTTTTATTGACAACATTTTGAAGAAGAAATTAAAGAAAAAGACTTACTGCGACACGCGCACAATGGGCGTAAACATTGACAAAAATGAATATTATGAGATAAAACTTTCAAATTCTGCACATCCGGAGGACGCTTATAAAAAATCTTGACATTTAACTATTGTTGAGATAAATTAGAATTCGGCGAGAGGTTTGAGAAACTTAATTGCTAAATTGATTGAAAACTTAATACGAGCATGTGGTACTCTGCCGACAAAACGATTAAGTATCGTTTTGGAGAGGTGGTAGACACGCCTCGGTCGTAAGACCGATTGATAACTTAATATGGGCATGTGGTGGAATGGTAGACACGCTAGTCTTAGGAACTAGTGCTAACGCGTGGGAGTTCGAGTCTCTTCATGCCCATTTTATTCAATAGAACATAAAGGTTCTATTCCGTATGTAAGAACGGAGGAAAGGGACATTTTTATGAAAGCTCTATTGAAAACCCTCTTCCTACAGCAACTATTCTCTCTAAATATTTTTAGAGAAGCCGGCGCAAGATGAGGTTAAAAGTACTTGCTTAGTAGGTTACTTCGCTTAAAACAAAAAAAGAGCCAAAAGGCTCTTTTTTTATTTTGTTTTTTTACCTACACAGTAATATTCAAACCCGCGCTGAATCATACGTTCTGCTTCGTACTGGTTGCGGCCGTCAAATATTACAGGCTGTTTCATCAAAGTCTTCATCTTATCAAAATCCGGACGACGGAATTCGTTCCATTCTGTCAGCAAAAGCATTGCATCAGCATTTTCAATTGCATCGTAGGAATTTTTCGCATAATAAATTTTATCGCCCCATAGATTTCGCGCATAATCGAAAGCTTTAGGGTCATAAGCTTTAACGTTCGCACCAAATTCAAGAAGCGCGTTCACAATTGTAATCGCGGGTGCCATACGCATATCATTTGTTTTCGGCTTAAACGCAAGCCCCCAAACTGCAAAGGTTTTGCCTTTTAAATCAAGCCCGAAACGGCTGAGAATTTTTTGAATAAAAATCACACGCTGTTCTTTATTAACTTCATCAGCCGCTTCAATCAACCTGTGCCCGCAGCCGTAATCTTTTGCTGTCTTCAAAAGCGCTTTGACGTCTTTCGGGAAACAGCTTCCGCCATATCCAAGCCCCGGAAATAAAAACTGAGTTCCAATGCGCTTGTCAGAACACATTCCGTTCCTTACCATTTCAGCATCAGCGCCGACAGCTTCGCAAATATTCGCAATCTCGTTTGCGTAAGAAATTTTGAGCGCCAAAAACGAATTTGCAGCATATTTTGTCATCTCGGCTGATTTTACATCCATAATAACAAACCGGCTTGCCGTTCTGAAAAACGGAGCATAAACCTCCTGCATAATTGCAGTAGCTTTAGGTGAATTCGACCCGATTACAACACGGTCGGGTTTCAAAAAGTCATCGACCGCAGCACCCTGCTTTAAGAACTCGGGATTTGACACAACATCAAATTCGCCGTCATAATATTGTTTAATTATTGCAGTAACTTTTTCGGCAGTGCCAACCGGAACGGTTGATTTATCAACTATAACTTTGTAGCCGTTCATAGCTTTGCCGATACTTTCAGCAACGTTCATAACATATTGCAAATCTGCAGAGCCGTCTTCACTTTGCGGGGTGCCTACAGCGATAAAGCACACCTGAGATTTTTGAACGGCCATTGTTAAATCATCAGTAAATTTCAAGCGGCCTTCAAGAGTATTTGCCTTAATAAGTTCTTCCAGTCCCGGCTCATAAATCGGAATAATACCTTTTTCAAGCTGTTCCAGTTTTTTCTGGTCATTATCAACACAGATAACATCGTTTCCCATATCCGCAAGACAAGTTCCTGCAACTAACCCGACATATCCAGTTCCTATTACGCAAATTTGCATGCTTTATACTCCTGTAAAATAATTTATATAGAAATAATACATTGAAAACGTTTTTTTGTAAATTTGCAATATTTATGACATAATTAAAAGCATGGGATATTTGATTAAGGGGTACGATAAAAATGGAATATAAGCTAAAAGATACAACATCAAAAAAAGCATTTAATTACGGTTATCTTTTAAAAAGGATTTTTCCATATATGAAGCCGGTTATGGGAAGAGCCGTGATTAATTTGATTATTGCAATACCATTGGGGCTTTTGGACGGGGTCGTGGCATTATCATTAAAGCCGTATCTTGATTTCGTGGTTAACGGAAATCCTGAACACACCTGGACATTTTTAGGATTTACTGTTCACTCACAGGTATTTCTCGCAACTATTATTCCATTCGGTATTGTTGCATTTGCACTGTTTCAGGGAATTTTGAAATACCTAAGCAGTTATTTCACAGACTGGACAGGAAATAAAATTTCTAATGCTTTAAAAATTGATTTATTCCATAAATTAACCGGACTTGACCCGCAGTTTTATGACGTAAATTCTTCAGGCATTGTGCTTACAAGATTTTTAACAGACCCTGAAACTGCTTCGAAAAATATAATTGATACATTAAAATCCTTTATTGCAACAATTTTCGGACTTGTCGGGCTTGTTGCGGTTCTGTTGTATAACTCCTGGAAACTTGCAATCATTGGCGTGACAATTATGGCAATCGCAATTACGCCGGTGCTTTCCATAAGAAAGAAAATCAAAAAAGTTTCTAACGCATCTATGGTTGTCGGCGGAAACATGGCAACTAATTTTAACGAAACCTTTGCCGGCAACAAAATTATGGCAGCATACAACCTTCAGGACGACCAGAACAAAAAATTTGAAGAACAAATCCATGAACAGTTTAATCTTGAAATGTCACTTTCAAAACGCGTAGGCTGGATGTCACCAATTATGTATTCTGTTTGCTCGGTCGGGATTGCACTTGTAATGGCTTACGGAAACCACTTAATCTTAACCGGCCAGATGACCGCCGGAAGTTTTGCGTCTTTTGTAACTTCGTTATTACTTCTTTACAAGCCGACAAAAACTCTCGGACATAATCTTACAGCACTTCAAAAGACTTTTGTGGCAATGGGAAGAACTTTTGAACTTTTTGATTTGGTGCCGCATATTAAATCCCCGGAAAATGCTTTTGCAATGAATGGATTTGAAAGAACTATCGACTTTAAAAATGTATATTTTGAATACGAAAAAGACACACCTGTATTAAAGAATTTCAGCCTATCCGTTAATAAGAATGAGACAATAGCGCTTGTTGGAAACTCCGGCGGCGGTAAAAGCACTGTTGTAAGTCTTTTGCCGAGATTTTATGATGTAAAATCCGGTTCTGTCGAGTTTGACGGAGTTGATATCAGAAAATTTGACCTGAAATCCCTCAGAAACAATATTGCGTTTGTATTTCAGGATAATTTCCTGTTCTCCGGCACAATCCGCGACAACATAATGATGGGAAATGAAGGGGCAACACAGGAGCAGCTTGAAAAAGCAATTGAAATGGCGCATTTAGATGAATTTATCGATGCTCTTGAAGACGGGCTTGATACTGTTGTCGGCGAACGCGGCGCAACACTTTCGGGTGGACAGCGCCAGAGGGTTGCTATTGCGCGTGCAATTTTGAAAGACGCACCAATCGTAATTCTTGATGAGGCAACCTCCGCTCTTGACAATAAATCCGAAGCAATTGTTCAAAGAGCACTTGACAACTTAATCAAAAATAAAACAGTTTTTGTAATTGCCCACAGGCTTTCAACAATCAAGAATGCAGACCGCATCGCAGTTGTAAACGAAGGCGAACTTGCAGAATTGGGTTCGCATGACCAGCTTATGATGCTTCCGGACGGAATTTACAGAAACCTTTATGAAATGCAGTTTAAAGCACAAGAAGAAGCGCAGGTGTAAAATGACAATTGAAATCAAACCGTTAAATGCAATCGTTTACAATCAGGAAAAAGCAGACATGAAAGATGTTATTGCGCCGCCTTATGATGTCATAAGCGGAAAATACCGTGATGAACTTTATGAAAGAAGCCCTTATAATATTACGCGCTTAATTCTTTCAAATGCTGAAAATCCGTATGAAGATGCCGCAAAAAGTTTTCAAAACTGGCTCAGCGAAAATATCCTTGTAAAAAATGAAAAGCCCGTTATTTTGTATCTGGTTCAAAAATACAAGCATAACGGAAAAGAGGTTGTCCGCAAAGGATTTATCGCACGCAACAAAATCGAAGACTTTTCGACAAAAAATATTCTTCCGCATGAATTCACTATGAGCGGCCCGAAAGAAGACAGGCTTAAACTTACAAAAGCCTGCAAGGCAAATTTTTCACAGATTTTTATGGTTTATTCAGACCCTGAAAAACAAATTGAAAATGCAGTTGATTTAAGCGGAAAACCGTTTATCGACGTCACAGACGACAACGGAGTTCAAAATCTCGTTTACAAAATTGAAGATGATAAGACAATTGCGCTTATTGAAAAGGTTTTGCAGGACAAAACACTGCTTATTGCAGACGGACACCACCGCTATGAAACCGCGCTGAATTACAGAAATTCATTAGGAGAAAACGCAGGTGAAGCTAATTATGTAATGAGTTATTTTACAAATATGGATGATGATTTGCTGATTTATCCGACGCACAGAATTATTACAAAATGGATTGAGCCTTACGTGCTTTTGGAAAGCGTTAAAAAATATTTTGACCTCAAAGATTACACGTTCACGGGAGCAAACAAGCTGGAAGTAAAAAAAGAGTTTCTCAAAGCTCTTGAAACCTCAGCAAAAGAGAAGATTTCCGTAGGCTTGTATATGAAGAATGTCAACAAATTCTATCTTTTAACCTTACGCGAAGATGTAAGTTCAATTTTGGATGAATTTGAAGTGCCTGAAGTTTTAAAAACTCTTGATTTAACAGTTTTACACAAAGTAATCCTTACAAAAGAACTCGGTTTTACAGAAGAAGAGCAGATGGCTCAAGATGGTATTAAATACATCAAAGTTGAAAATGAAGCATTTGACATGATTGATTTGGGCAAAGCAGAAGCCTCATTCATCATGGCGTATCCGAAAATCGAAGATATCAGACGGATTTCGGCTGCCGGCTGCCGCATGCCGCAAAAGTCTACATATTTTTATCCGAAACTTTTGTCAGGCATTGTTATTAATCCGATTTCTTGAACATCTTAAGCTTTACAAACCGTTACATTAAGACAATTTTTCTATAGAAAATTCCTTTATATAAATAGAGGAATTAAGAGGAATATTGTTTTGACATTCGGATTTGCAAATTTTAATAACTTTAATTTTTTCGGATTTAATGGTACACAGGCTCCGTTCAGCATGCCGGCGTTTACACCTTCATTTCCTCCGATTTTTACTACTAACGTAAATCTGTTTAACTTTTCAATACCTGCTTTCAGGTTGTTTGAAATGCCTCTTATGACTCCGTCTTCATACTCAGAAGATACTTTTTATCCTGAACTTTCAGGAAAACATTTCGACAGCACAAGATTTATGAATTTTGATTTCATGCCGGCTTATCCTGTTATGCCCGAAATTAAAATGCCAAAATTAGATTTTTCTAAATTCTCAACAAAGAAAACATCTTTTTACTCAAATCTAAAACCTTCAACAACCACAACACTTGCTGAGGTTGCAAAGATTTACAACAAAGAAAAAGGCGCAAAACTTGCAGCTGCAACTATCAACGGTCTACAGAATTCTCAAAAAGGCTACTGCGCAAGAGCAGTAAAAACCGGTATTGCAAATGCAGGACTAGGTGCCTACCAATCAGGTGATGCTGATGATATGCCGGCAATTCTGAAAAATAATACTGCAAACTTTAAAGAAGTATCCATTGCGGCAAAGGATATCAAAAAACTTCCTGCTGGATGCATTTTATGCTACGCACCCGGAGATGCAGGGTACAACCCCAGATATGGACATACCGAAACTACTGACGGAAACGGAAATGCTATTAGTTTTTACGTCAATAATAATATTAAAGAATCCGATAACGTCAGGGTTTTCGTACCCGTTTAGGTTTATAATGTTTGTATTCATTAAGAAGATAAGCAATACGAACCTTTAATTCTCCAATAGTTCCATCGTTTTCAATACAATCATCACATAAAAGAAGTTTATCAACCTGTGACATCTGGGCATTAATACGGGCTGAAGCATATTCTTCAGTATAACCGTCACGTTTTAAAAGACGTTTATATCTATATTTGTCTTCAGAGAATACCAGCAAAACTTTATCAAACATGTATTGCATTTCAGCTTCATACAACTGCGGGACTGATACAAATACAACTGTTTCATCTTTATGTTCTTCAAAAAATTCGTATATTTTAAGTCTTACCAGAGGGTGAATTACGGATTCCAGGCGTCTGAGCAAGGTTTTATCGGAAAACACCAGTTTTCCAAGTTTATTCCTGCAAATGTGCCCGCTTTTATCCAATATTTCATATCCTTTAAATGCATGCAAAACTTCTTTAGCAACGTCAATATAAAAAGGAAAAGATTTAAATACATCAGATTTTCCATCTAAAAGATCGTGGCCAACATCATCAGTGTTTAAAACAGAATAACCTTGCTCCCGTAAAATTTTTTCTACTGTTGATTTGCCTGCGGCAATGTTCCCGGTAATTGCGACTTTAATCATTGTTCTTAATCCTGTTCATGAAATTTTTTAAATCCTTAATCTGTCTTGGTTTTATCGGTTTAAACTCACCCCGCTTTAAACCATCTAAATTTATTATAGCATGCTGAATACGTTTTAAAGTTTTAACCTCATATCCAAAATGCTCAAACATCTTTCGAATTTGCCTGTTCATTCCCTGATAAAGTGTGATTTGCATATAAGTATGTTTTTTATCGGCTTCCAATACTGTTATATCCGCATAAGCCTTTTTGCCAGATTCAATCTCAATACCAGCAGCCATTTGCTCTAATTCATGAGGATGAATAGTACTTTCAATTGAAACAAGATAAACTTTTGGAACTTTCACTGAAGGATGAGTCAGCTCATTTATTAAATCACCATCATTTGTTAAAATCAAGAGGCCCGTTGAATCTTTGTCCAAACGTCCCACAGGTCTCAGATGGTACATACTTTCCGGAAGCAGGTCGTAAATAGTTTTTCGGCCTTTTTCGTCCTCCGCGGTGGTTATGTAGCCGGCAGGCTTGTAAAACCTGTAGTATTCATGCTTAACAGGACGAATTTGTTTTTGATTAACAAAAACCTTGTCTTTTTCCCCGACTAAAAATCCCAGTTCCGTAACCTTCTTGCCGTTGACAAAAACAACGCCGCTTTCAATAAGCTCATCAGCTTTTCTTCTGGAACACAAACCTGAGGAGGCTATAAATTTATTTAAACGGATTGAAGGCATTTTACCTCCCGCTCAAATGCATCAGCAAGAACTGAAGGCATACGCCGGTAGAGCTTTCCGGAGTTATTAATTGCCACAACATCAATATCGGCTTCGATAAAAGTTTTTTGAGTTTCGGCAGACTTAATTAGCTGGGAGAAGGTAACCGACAAGCCGTTGTACTTTGTGATTGAAGTTTCAATAATAAGATTGTCGTTAAGCCTTGCTGAAGCCTTATAGCGGACGTTAAGGTTAACCACCGGTAAAGCAATGTCATTGTTTTTCAAATCAATCAAATTCAGCCCCATTGCCTCACAAAGCTCAACGCGCGCAGCTTCAAGCCATCTCAAGTAAGCACCATGCCAAACAACGCCATAAGCGTCAGTATCAGCATAATAAACTTTTTGTTTCATAGTATGTATTTTCATATTATCCATAGTAATTACTTTATCATATTTAATGCCATAAGAAAAGGAGGTTAACAAAATGAAATATTTATGCAAAGTTTGCGGATATATTTACGACGAAGAAAAAGAAGGAACAAAATTTGATGAACTTCCGCAGGACTGGTTATGCCCGGTTTGCGCGGCACCGAAAGAAGAATTTACAGAAGTTTTATAATGTAAAATTTCTTTAAAAAGTAGCAAATAAATCTTTTCAGTGGTTTTATATAAACCGTGGAAGGTATTACAAACCGATTTTCGGATTTTCGACAGCAGAATTATTATATGCAAAGCCCTTATGACAGGGGTTATCGTCCGTATACCCGCCAAAAAGAAGAACCCGATGAGGTAAAGACTGTTGCCGCAGCAGGGATTTTGGAGGCAATAGCACTTTTGCTGACCAAAGCTTCCGAATGGTGCGGGAAAAAGCTTATGCAGGGCGAAGAATTTACAACAGGTGAAAACGTCAAAAAAATCGCCTCAAAAATGCTTAAGGACAATAATTTAGACAAAACCGTAGCCGTTGAATACATTAACGAGGCAAACGCCGCCCAGGTTGCCGCAAAATACCGCAAATCAGGAATTGACATTCTGGGAGAACTCGGCCCCGTCGCAAAAGGTCAAAACGCCTTTTACACAGACCAGCTTAAACTCGCGGTTGCACCAAAAAGCAAGCCGTCCTTGATTTTGCACGAGCTCGGCCACGCTATCACAGCGCACAAAGGAAAGTTTTTAAAATTCCTTCAAAAATCAAGGATTTATGCGGCATCTGTACCCTCCGCCCTTGTTTTGCTGAATAGCGCGACTCAAAAACCGAATGGCGAAAAGACTTTTATTGAAAAGCATGCATTAACGCTAGGATTTTTAGGATTTCTTCCGACGATTGTAGAGGAAGGCCTTGCCTCACTTCGCGGGATTAACGCTGCAAAACAGCTTAAAAAAGCCGTTGATAACACAATGAACTTAAACCTACTGAAACAAAATTATGCTTTTGCCTGGCTGACTTACGTAATCGCCGGACTTGGCCTTGGAGTTGCGGCAAAGCAGAGTGTTCTTACAGAGAAAAAATCTTAGATTGTCTTGACTTGCTGATTTTTTTATTTTAGATTAAATAAGGTCAAAGGATTTTGATAATTGAATACATCGGGATGCAGCACACTGCTGAAAAAACAATTAAGTATTGTTTTTGAGAGGTTGTCAGCGCACCGGATACCAAAAATTTTGATAACTAAATAAAAATCGTAAAAATACCTTCGGGATGTAGCAAGGACTCCGATTTTTCGATTAAGTATCGAAAAAGAAGGAGGGTGCTGGTAGCGCCGCGGCCAAGCTGCATCAATAAAAATAGCGTCGGGATGCAGCACACTGCCGAAAAAACAATTAAGTATTGTTTTTGAGAGGTTGGTAGCGCACCCGATAACAAAAATTTTGAAAACCAAATAAAAATCGTAAATATTACCTTCGGGATGTAGCGCAGCTTGGTAGCGCACCTCGCTTGGGACGAGGGGGTCGCACGTTCAAATCGTGTCATCCCGACCATTTAAACAAAAAGAGTCTTTAGAAGACTCTTTTTTTGTTGCAAAAATAAAAACCGGACATATTATTAATTACCGAAATTGATTAAAGAATTTAATAAGTTATAATACCTCGTGGGTTCGTGTTGTTGTTGTTGTTGTCCAGAACCTCATGTATCCAAATAGTTCTAGTAAATATCAAAATAGCTCATTTAAATTATTGGAAATACTTTTTATTATAAATTAATGGATTTTAAGAAGTTAATAAATTCCAATATAAGAAAATTACGAATTGAACTCGGATTAACACAAGAAGAATTCGCCGAGAAAATCGGCAAATCATCAAGAGCCATAAGCAAAATTGAGTGCAATTATGTTATGCCTTCTGCCGCAACAATTAATAAAATTTGTGAGGTATTTGATATTTTACCAGACGTGTTATGTCGGTACGATACCAACCCTGCTTCCAAGGTAGACGCGTTACGTCTTATAAATTCAGAGCTTAACCGGCTGAATATTCAACAGCTTAAACAAATTTTAGATATCGCAAAAACTTTCCCAAAATAAACAAAAAGAGGGTATCATTGACGCCCTCTTTTTTTGTAATACAATTAATATTGTACTAAATACACATTTTAAGATTAGATGAGGATTAGGGAAATTGGATTTCACAACTTTAACTATTGAAGCATTGAAAATGCTCGCACACTTTGTCGGAAATTACGGACTAGCTATAATTGTTTTAACAATAATTGTAAGAATGTTTTTGTGGCCGCTTAATGTTTCACAGCAGCGCTCTATGCGCCAGATGCAGACTTTGCAGCCAAAGCTTAAAGCAATTCAGGAACGCTACAAAAACGACCCGCAAAAAATGCAGATGAAAATGATGGAGTTCTACAAAGAACACAAATTTAACCCCATGGGCGGATGCTTGCCTCTATTGGTTCAAATGCCGGTTTTCATCCTTTTGTATTCGGCTTTGATGAGTCCGCAGTTTATCCAAATCGCGCATGACACTCAATTCTTGTTTGTAAAAAGCCTTGCAACAACGCTCCGCGCCACAGCAGGAATTTCCAACGACGGCATGATGGGAACTTCAAAATACGACACATTTATTCTCGGAAAAACCGCAACTGTTTATCTTCCGAACGAAACTCTTGAAAATGTTAAAGTTGACAAGCCGAATAAAGCTCTTGAAGTTCAAGGCGAACTCATTCCGGGCGACCCGATTGACTTTAAAGTAAGTCTTGACCAGTTAGATTTGAAATTCAGCCAGCTTGACCAAATCCAAAAGGCTGACATGAGCATAACAGATGTAAACACAAAAGAAACCGAAAAAGTTACTTTTGAAAGAAACGGCGGGCTTTTGACAGCTTCTGTTCCGTCAAAAGAAGTTGAACATACATTCCATTGGGATGTTTTGGTGCTTATTGCACTTTTCGGACTGACAATGTGGCTGTCACAGAAACTTATGATGGCTCAAAATAAAAATGCGATGTCTGATGACCCGACGCAACAGGCAATTCAAAAATCAATGGGCACATTCATGCCTGTTATGATTATTGCAACTTTTGTAATAATCCCAATTCCTGCAGGTGTTTTGATTTACCTTATTGTTTCAAATGTAATTCAGGTTTTACAGACTGTAATTGTCAACAAACAGATGGATGCCGAAGAAGCTGCTAAAAAAGTTCAGGCAACCGACGGGTCAAAAGTTATTGAAGCTGAAATTGTTGACGAGAAAAAACCTGAAGTTAACGGCTCAATTCTTGATACATTGAAAAAGAAATTCGGTCAGAAATAAGGTTTGAAAAATGCTTTTATCTGAGTTTGATTATGAATTACCGGAAGAACTGATAGCACAGCTTCCTGCGGACAAACGCGAAAACTCAAGAATGCTGGTGCTTGAGCGCGAAAGCCGCACAATCTCTCACAAACATTTTTACGATATTGTTGATTTGATAGAGAACGACACGCTTCTGGTTTTAAACGATACAAAAGTCATGCCGGCAAGATTAATCGGACACAAGGATACAGGCGCTAAAATTGAGGTGTTTTTGTTGAAAAATATTACCCCTCGCCCCTTGCGGAACAAAGGGAACAGACGAGGAAAGAGTCTTGTGACCCTGTTTCCCGAAGCGGAGCGAAGTGGTGAGAGGGAAGAAGTTCAACTTGAGCCGGACAATAAAAATAAGGCGAAAGTTAGAACTTCGGGTGAGGGGTTTGTGTCAGAACAGACAGCTAACACAGACGAGCCTTTCTGGGAAGTCCTAATCAAGCCCTCAAAACGTGTAAAACCGGAAACAATAATCACAATCAGTGATGAACTTTCCGTCCGCGCAATTGAAAGAACAGAAGAAGACGGCGGCTGGATTGTTGAGCTGATTTATGAGGGAAACCTGCTTGAAGTTTTGCACCGCAACGGAAACATTCCGCTTCCGCCATACATTGAAAGAAAACTTGCGGATGAAGACATAAAAAAACTTGACTTTGAACGCTATCAAACAGTTTATGCAAAAGATGAAGGCTCGGTTGCAGCGCCGACTGCCGGCTTGCATTTTACACAGGAGATTTTGCAGAAATTGAAAGACAAAGGCGTCGAGATTGCTTATGTCACGCTGAATGTCGGGCTTGGAACTTTTCGTCCTGTAAAATGCGAAAATATTTTAGAACATAAAATGCACTCCGAAACCTTTGAAATATCAGAAGAAACAGCTCGCAAAATTAACGAGGCAAAAGCGCAAGGTAAAAAGATTACAGCAGTTGGCACAACGACCGTAAGAACTCTGGAAACCGCATATCAGCAGTTTGGAGAGATTAAAGCCTGCCATTCCGCATCAGAGCTTTTTATTTATCCGCCATATGAATTCAAAGTTATTGACAATCTGATTACGAACTTTCACCTGCCAAAATCAACGCTTTTGATGCTGGTAAGCGCTTTGGCCGGAAAAGATTTTATTTTTGAGGCATACAAGCAAGCTGTTGAAAATAAATACAGATTTTTCTCTTACGGCGACTGCATGTTTATTAAATAAACTTTTCAAGACGTTGTTTATCAGTAGTCCACTGTCTGAAAGGATAATTTCTATTCATCATAACAAAATCCTCAAGTTCGTCTCTGTATTTTATCCTTAATTTCGAAACAGCTTTTGGAAAAACACAGATTTCACCGCTTGACAGTTCCAAACCATCAACAAGAGGATTCTCCAATTCAAAATAATGCTGCTCACGCGCAATCGCTTTAGCTTCAACCTCTGAAACTTGTTTTAAATTTAATTTTTTCAATCCCGAAACCGTATAAACATGCGGAGCTGGATTTTCAAGTTTTTTAGTAGAACCTAAATGCATAGGGGCATCTTTGCTTCGAATATTTGCATAGTATGGCGCAAATTTTCTCAGACGATGAAGATAAAGCCCCCTTCCACGCTTAGAAAAACCTTCCCCTTGCCCGATTTTTGAGCAGTCAAAAGCATTGAATTTGAATGGCGAGCCATGGTAGGCAATATCATCAGATTTCAGAAGAGTAGAATTATAAAACAACGTTTCTGTTTTTAAGTTTTTCAGTTTTGGCACGCGGGTTAGTAAAATTGAAGATTTTCCAGCTGTGCGGACGTAATTCAGCGTCAATGCTGCCAATTTTGTTATGACCATATTATTTTCCCAATAATTTTCCCTAATTTAATAAAAACATTTAGAATAAAGAAATTGCCTGATATTAAAATTTAGTTTAATTACGGAACGAACTTTTGACGTTTCACTTTTCACCCGCATTGAAATTTGACATTTCTTTTAAAATCATTAATTCAAATAGAGGATAACAAAGGTAGTTTTAAACTGTAAAATAGTTACGTAGTTGGAATTCAGCCATGCAAAATTTCAACAAAAAGACAAGGGGCGGAAATTATGTTCTCGGAAATGATACAGGGATTATTAAATTCAGGCGGCAAAACACAGGCTATGCAAAGATATGCTCAGCTTAATAATCGTGTTGCAAATTTCAGAAACGAAATTCAGCAGCCGCAAAACCCGATTGATACTATTTATCCGGCAAACAGACCTAATGTCCAATCCTTTGAAAATGTTTTAAAAACTTCTGCCAAAAGCGAATTCGGCTCATTACTGCTAAACCCGCAGTCAATGAGAGTTAATGCAAACATAATTAAAACCCCAAACCCGACAAACACGTTAAACAATGCATTAAAAGAACTTCAGGAAATAAAAATTTCTGAAAGCGGAGAAGTTACTCCTCTACAGCAGACTTCAGGCAATCACCAGCTTTTAAATATGATATCACAGATTTCACAAAAACATGGCGTTGATGAGAATCTTATTAAAGCAGTAATCAAGCAGGAATCCGGCTTTAATACACGCGCAAAGTCGAAAGCCGGCGCAATGGGTTTAATGCAGCTTATGCCTGCAACAGCTGCAAGCCTTGGCGTCAAAGACCCGTTTAATCCTGTACAAAACGTTGAAGGCGGCGTAAAATATTTAAAATCAATGCTTAACAAATATAACGGCAACGTAATTCTGGCGCTTGCCGCATACAATGCCGGCCCCGGCGCAGTTGACAAATATGACGGAGTTCCGCCTTATGCTGAAACACAAAATTATGTAAAAAATATCCTTTCAAATTATATTCAATAAACCCGCAAAAAATTTTATTTACAGTTTTTACTTTCTGTACAACAGGAGTTTAATATGAAAACAGGTTATAAAATTTGTACAGCAAGGTTTAATTTTCAAGCAAACACGCACTCAAAAGATTTTCATGAGCCGGGAAAAGTAGAATATTCTCATAATTATTTTTTAGAAATTGAAAAAGAAGCTGCAAAAGCACATATTCAAGACGTTATTGAAAAAAGCGAGGCTGATGAAGTACTTAAATACAAGCAAAAAGGCTTATTTTCACAGCTTGGAGATTTCATAAAATCACACATGCACAAGATAAAAAAATAACCCTTGTAAAATCTTTGCATTAAATATTTTTTCTGATACAATAAACTTATCCATTGCGTATACAAAGGAAAGGTTATTAATGAAATTTTCATCATCTTTTAAAGTGGGACTTTTAACTCTTTTATCATTAATACTTTTGGTTGGAGTTGTATTGAAAGTTAAAGGAAGAGCTTTAACTTCAGCAAAAAGAATTGAAATAAACTTTAAAGATGTAAACGGCATGCGCACCGGCTCAGGTGTTCAGATGATGGGTTTGAAGGTAGGTCAGGTCGAACAGATTACGCCTGTAATTGACAGCGAAAACAGCTATGTGAAAGTGAAATTCGTGATAACCGAGCCTAACATTGAAATCCCGAAAGCTTCTGTTTTTTCAATCCAGCAATCAGGTCTTATCGGCGAATTATTTCTGGAAATTACACCTCCAAAAACAAGAACCATCTATATTCCAATGGAAAACAGAAACGTTTTGTATAAAGACGACGCTGTTCAAATGAAGCTTGATGAAGAATTTTATGATGTCGGAAAAATTAAAAATATAGAAGTTGTTTCAAGCGAAGTTGTGCCTTTTAACGTGCGGGAATCTATTAAAACAAAAAATGCATATAAAGTTGATTACATCGTGAACTTACCGGGTCTGATACTTCCGGAATTTTTAAAAGGAAAAGCGGTTTCTGATGGAGGAAAGAAAAAACTCTTAATCTCAACGTTAGATAATGTTACACTTCCTTATCCGACTCAAACATCGCCTTATACAATAGTTGAACCTATGCGAATTTCGGATTTTATGGAATGGCAGTATCGTGCAGCTGAATCTTTAACAGAAACCAACAAAAAAGTTAACGAAATTCTGTCTGACGAAGTTATTGCAGAACTTAAAAGTTCAATAAAAAATATCAACTCTTTAACAAACCAAACAACAGCTACTATGAGCAAAGTTGATGCTCTTATTGAATCCTCTCAGGAAGATATAAAAACTCTTATGGCGTTGTTAGACAGAACATCAAATGACTTTAATGTAATGTCGAAGAATATTAACCAGGTAATAGGTGATCCGGAATTCAAAACCACAATGATGTCAACAGCAAATTCCATGGATAAACTTGCTCAAAACATAAACAAAATTATCGGAAACGAAGAAGAAGCTGAAAAAATGGCTGCCGATATTCGTGAAATTGCCCACAACGCAAATGAAATCAGCGGTTACATAAACGGAATGACAAAAGATGACCAGCTTAAAAAAGATTTGACAAATACGGTTGCAAATGCCAACAAGGCAATGATTAACCTCAATACAGCACTTGCTTCCGTAAACAAAATGACTCCGGAAAAGAAAACCGAACTTCAGGCAATAATTGACGACACAAAAGTTACAACATGTAATTTAAGAAAATTCTCGGAAAAACTTAACAAAAGATTTTTACTCTGGAGATTGATGTTCTAAAAGAATTGCGGATTAAGATAAAGCAATCAGCCTATAAAAAGATGAATTTTAAAACAGAAATAACAAAAATACACTATGATAAAAACGCAAAAGGTACATTTTTCAGACTTCTTGAATTTTGTTCAATATTTTACGGAATTGGAAGCGCGCTAAAAAATACACTTTATGATAAAGGAATTTTGAAGCCGGAGAAAGTTGACGCTTATGTGATTTCCGTCGGAAATGTTACAACAGGCGGAGTGGGCAAAACTCCCGTAGTTTCGGAAATCGCAAAATATTATATTTCGAAAGGCGAAAAAACAGCGATTATTTCACGCGGGTACGGCGGTGCGCTTTCGAATAAACAAATCAACGTAATTTCAGACGGCAAAGAAATTTTTCATAATGCACGGCTTGCGGGAGATGAACCGTTCTGGCTTGCGCAAAATACAACAGGTGCAGTCGTTATAACCTCCAAAAACAGGGTTGAAGCTGCAAAATATGCAGTCGAAAAATATGGCGTGACCAAAATAATTCTTGATGACGGGTTTCAACACCGAAAACTTCACCGAGACCTTGATATTATATTGTCGGACAGCGAAAAAATGTATGGAAACGAACATCTTTTGCCGGCAGGGCCGCTTCGGGAAGGCAAAGAAGCTTTCAACCGTGTTGACCGTATGGTAATTGTAAGCAAAAACACCGACCACACGCGTGCTGAAAAATTAGCAAAAATTACGGCAAAAAAAATGTGCATAAAAACAACAATATGCTATACCGAACCAAACTATGTTTACAACATCAAAAACGGCGAGATTTTGCCGGATGGAAGCACAATAACAGCAATGTGTGCAATCGGCCAGCCCGAACAATTTTATAAATTTTTGAACAACTACAAGATTGAAAAAACTTTAACTTTTGATGACCATCACAGCTATGTTCCGGAGGATTTGCCGGAAGGAACAATTGTCACAACCGAAAAAGATGCGGTTAAACTTTCAAATATCAACCGCGAAGATATTTACGCTCTTAAATTAAAAACTAAAATTGATTTAGATAAGCTGTTAAGTTAAAATTTACCAATAATAATCCCAGGTTGATGTATTTTCAATATCTTGATTTCTTAAAATCGTACGCGGGAAACGCCCGCCTTTTTCAATGATTGAACAGAATTCATCAGTTAAAAGAATTCTTGGACTTGGATTTTTGTAATCATTATGGTTTGACAAAATCATTGCGAATACATCATAGCCCCATTTGTTTGGTTTTTGTTCACCATTAACGTCTATAAGCACAAAAGCAGGAACATTTTTTAGATAAAACATAAATATTGTTCCGTCATTTGCTCCATAAACATTAGCATTCGAAACAGCACTGTCATAATCGCAATTCCAATTAATACTTTTTCCATCTTGAGCTCTCACTATATCTCGTTTAGCATATTTAGCTTTTATATCATCATTGTATGGTTTTAGTTTTAATAAAGATACAAGAAAATTCAATAATAAATCACAATCCTGAGTTTTAGCAGAATAAGAGATTGAGCCTTCTGGAAAATAAGTATAGCATGACTGAATACCTTCATCGTTTACAGCAAGATTAATTGCGTTTTGAAGCAGAGAATACTGCTTTTTTAGACCCACTTCAAAAACTTTGAATTGATATTTGCCGATTAAACTTGGCAAAGTCATGGCGACGATAATGCCGATTATGCCGAGAGTGATGAGGACTTCTGCCATGGTGAAGGCGGGCTTTTTGAGAGGTGAAAAGTGAAATGTGAGAAGTGAAAAGGTCGTTTCGTTAATTTGTGAACGGTGAACAGTGAGTGGTGAACTGTTCATTTCATCTTTACTCTGTGTCTTCGCGACGAAGTTCTTGGGAAATTTGTTTTCGAAACGATAGCGAACTGGCGAGCGTGTTTGAGAAAATAAATTTCCCAAGAACGACACTAATAATCCCAACCTCGTAAACTTAGAGAAAACTCTTACAGGAGCGCTATTTTGCGGTTGCCCCCCCCCATGATAAATCCAGTTATATCCATACTTTCAGCTCCTTTTACGTCTTGTATAATTTGTATAATTTTAATATAAAATATTCTTCATATTTTTGCAAGCATATTGAATAAATGATTTTTTATGAATAAAATTATTTTATGATAGATGAAATCGTTCAAAAACTAAAAGATGCAAAACAGCCGCGTAGAGAATTTGTTCAGCTTATGGAGGAATTTAAAAATCCATATCTTGTATTGATAGCCTGCATTTTAAGTTTAAGAACCAATGACCTGACGACTTATCCCGCAACTCTAAGAATGCTTGAAATCGGGAAAGAACCAAAAGATTTTGCATACTGCGACCCTGAGAGGCTGACCAAGGCTATTTATCCGGTAGGTTTTTATAAAAACAAGGCAAAACAAATCATTGAGCTTTCCAGAATAATAGTCGAAGAACTTGATAATAAAGTTCCTGATACAATAGAAGATTTGATAAAATTTAACGGAGTTGGACGCAAAACAGCAAATCTTGTACTTGCAAAAGGATTTGGAATTCCTGCAATCTGTGTTGACGTTCATGTTCACAGAATTTGCAACCGCCTCGGGTATGTAAAAACCAAAAATCCCGAAGAAACAGAGTTCGCATTAAGAGAAAAACTTCCTATAAAACACTGGCTTGATATAAACACCCTTTTAGTAACGCATGGCCAAAATGTTTGCAAACCAATCAAACCGCAATGCGACATTTGCCCGATTAAGGATTATTGCGCTAAAAATATTTAAATTTTGACATATTTTTAACATTTTGCTAAAATTAACAAAACTGGAGGGGATATGGAAATATTATCAATTATTTTGTGTTTATGGCTTTTTGCGCTTGTTATTGCATTATTTATATGGATGTTTGTAATGCAAAACAGTGTTACGAAGTTGTCTGACGCAGTACAAGACTTAAAAAATCTGCTTTTAAAAGACAGCCTGCATGCAAAACCAGCTGCAACTCCGCAAATCCAAAAACCCGAAATACAAAGTATTGACGAAATTCCGAATGATATTCTTTTAAACAAGAAAGAAATTTCAGAGGAGACAAAACCTGAAATAATCCTCCCAAAACCCGCCCCTACGCAGTCAAAAATTCTTGAAAACTATGCAAAACAGAATTCTGCAACCGAATTTGAGAAAATTTTTCTTGGCAACCTTTTCAACAAAATCGGAGCTTTTGCGATTTTGGTCGGTGTAATTATTTTTATCAAATTAATTTCACCGTTTATTATTTTTACGCCTGCAATCAAGGCAGCACTTGGATTTTTGGCAGGGTTTGTAATGATTGCGGCAGCCTTAAAACTTCATGGCAGCAAAAAGCTTCAAAACTACTCTGAAGTTCTTTTAGGAACAGGTTTTGGCACTTTATTTATTACAACTTACTGCGGAAGCACGATTTTAGAGCTTTTCGATATGAAAACCACCTTTACGATAGCAACAGGGCTATTGCTTGCGGCGTTTTACCTGGCTGACAAGCTGAAAACAATTTCAATGCTTGTTATCAGCCTTATTGCAGGATACTTAAACCCGTTTTTCATTCAAACACAAGTTGAAACAGCCCCCAACTTCTTAATGGGCTATCTGATTTTCGTAAACATTTTGTCTATAATTTACACATACAGAAATAAGTCAAGAAACACTGTAAATATTGTAAACATTTGTCTGACTCTGCTTACCTCATTGCTTTTTGCAGAAGCAATGCCGCTTTATATGCCGGCAATTCTCTGGGCGCTGTATTTTGTTTACGGCCTTGCAGGCAGCGCAAGCCAGCCCGAAACAAACAATAAATTAAACCTTGTAAATTATTTTGCATTTTCAATTCTTTTGTACCATATTGACCCGTCTGATGTAAAAACTGTAGCCTTTGTGCAGCTTACGTTGACAGCAATTTACGCAGCGGCAGCGTATTTCAAAAAGAAAAATCCGGAGGCTTTCAAAACATATTTACATATTATGCTTGCAGCCTTCGCGATTTTTGTAATGAGTTTTTGCGACAAATCCCCGACTGCAAAATGTTTGGCCTGGTCAATTGAAGCAGCAGTTTTATCATTTTTTGCTTATAAATTTAAATACAGAGCACTTGCAAACTGGGCTGTCGGAATTTGGGCAGCGGCATTTTTATCGATAATCCCGATTGACGGAGTTTTCGGAACAAAAAGCATCGGGGAATTTTCACCAATTTGGAACATAAGACTTATGATGTTTGCACCGGTGATAATTTCGTCGGGATTTTCTTACTTTTTCCTTTCAAAATCCGAAGACAAAAAGCTTGTGAATATTTCCGAATTCTTCAGGCTTGACTGCATAACTTTAATCTATTTATACATGGGGCTTGAACTTAATAACATCATTAACAAGTGGTTTATCGGGGAAAATACCTCTGCCGGCTTTATTAACAGTATGATAAATTCAATCCTCGGATTTGCCTACACAATTAATATGAAAAAACTTCATACAACAACAGGTTTTGGCGCTTTTGCCGTATTTTCAGCAGTTCTTGGAATATTAACCACCGTTTACCTGCTATTCTGCGGCGCCCACTACAAGCCGGTTGATGCATTTATTCCGCTTTTAAACCTTCGAACTGCTGCATTCTTATCAGGAATAACCGCAGCAGTCTTTTATGCAAAGTGGACAAAAGACGAAGTTTACAAATATTTAGCGGTATTTTTAGGATTTATTCTAATACATTTTGAAATAAACGACACAATAACAAAATATGCACTGGTAAACTCACAATATTTAACTTCAGTATGCTGGATTTTATATTCCGGAATTATTACAGCAATCGGCATCTTCAAAAATAAAGAATTTCTTAAACTTTCAGGGATTGGCCTGTGTATATTATCAATTTTGCGAATATTTATTTACGACCTTGCAAATGTTGATATTTTATACAAGTTCATAGCATTTCTAACTCTTGGGGCAATTCTTATGATTTTATCCTACATCTACAACAAACGCCTGAAATAGCTTTATAAAACTTGCTTTTTAGAGCTTGATGTGCGATAATTTTCTTAAGATTATGTTAATAATCAGGGTTAATAGTAAATCACAATAGGAGTTCTAAAAAAATGAGTGTAGAAAATCCTCATGGTATTGCTACATCAAAATTAGACCAGATAATCTCCGAATGCGGAGGTAAAAAGTCTAATCTGATTGCAATGCTGCAAAAAGTTCAGGAAGTTTACAGATATCTTCCGGAAGAAGCAATGATCTATATCGGCACAAAAGTAGAAGGCTTGTCACCGGCAACCGTTTTTGGTGTTGCAACGTTTTATGCACAATTTTCGCTTGAACCGAAAGGCAAGTTTGAAATTAAAGTATGTGACGGAACAGCTTGCCACGTAAGAGGTTCAATGCCGGTATTAAATGCCATCCGGGCAAAATTAAATATGCAGGAAGGACAATTAACAAGCGATAACGGACTTTTCTCACTAGAAACGGTAAGCTGCCTCGGCGCATGCGGCCTGGCTCCGGTTGTTGTAATTAATGATAAAGTTTATCCGCAAATGACCTCCGACGCTATTTCAATAGTTTTGGACACACTTATGAAGGAGGAAAACTAATGGAGAAAACAACACTAAATATTAATATACAGGAAGAACAAAGAAAAGCTCAGGAAAGTTTAACCCAACAGGGTTTGCGCGTTCTGGTCTGCGCCGGAACAGGATGCGTTGCAAACGGAGCTTTAAAAGTTATAGAAAAGTTTAAAGAACTCGGTGCGGATGTGTCGGTTTTAAGCGATTACGATAAAATAACAATAGTTCCAACAGGCTGCCACGGTTTTTGCGAACAGGGCGTGCTTGTTGTAATTCCCGACAAACATGTTACTTATGTTAAAGTCAAAGAAAAAGACGTTGAAGAAATTTACGAAAGCCACATTAAAAACAACACTCCTGTTGAGCGCCTGCTTTACGTTGACCCGAAAACACGCGAACATGTTCAGGATGATGAACATATAAATTTCTACGCAAAACAGACCCGAACAGCTTTAAAAAATTGCGGAAACATTAACGCTGAATGTATTGATGAAGCAATTGCAGTCAGAGGTTATGAAGCTTTAGCAAAAGTTTTGCAGGAAAACAATCCCGACGGAGTAATTGATGTAATTGAAAAATCAGGACTTCGCGGCCGCGGCGGTGGAGGCTTCCCGACCGGCAGAAAGTGGAGATTTACAGCCGCAAACAAAGGCGGTAAATCTTATATTGTCTGTAACGGTGACGAAGGCGACCCGGGTGCATTTATGGACAGAAGCGTTATGGAAGGCGACCCGCATAAACTTCTTGAAGGTATGGCAATTGCAGCCTTTGCAATCGGTGCTGATGAAGGTTATATTTATGTTCGTGCAGAATATCCGCTTGCAATTAAACGTCTAAGAAAAGCTATCGCCGATGCGGAGGAAAGAAATTTCTTAGGCAAAAATATTATGGGAAGCAATTTCTCACTTGAAATTCATATTAAAGAAGGAGCCGGAGCATTTGTCTGCGGTGAAGAAACAGCGCTTATCGCCTCAATTGAAGGCGAACGCGGAATGCCCAGACCAAAGCCGCCATTTCCGGCAAACAAAGGGCTTTTCGGACGTCCGACTCTGATTAACAACGTTGAAACACTTGCAAATGTTCCGTTAATAATTCTTAACGGTGCTGATTGGTTTGCTCAAATGGGTACTGAAACTTCAAAAGGTACAAAGACCTTTGCGCTTACCGGAGATGTAAATAACACCGGTTTGATTGAAGTTCCGATGGGTACAACTTTAAGAGAAATCGTTTTTGATATCGGCGGCGGAATGCGCGACGGCAAAAAATTCAAAGCCGTACAAATCGGCGGCCCGTCAGGCGGATGTTTAACAGAAGAACATCTTGATATCCCAATGGATTACGACAACCTTATCAAAGCCGGCGCAATGGTAGGCTCAGGCGGTCTTGTTGTAATGAGTGACAAAACTTGTATTGTTGAAGTCGCAAGATTTTTCATGAACTTCACTCAGAACGAAAGCTGCGGAAAATGTGTTCCTTGCCGCGAAGGCACGAAAAATATGCTCAAAATTCTTGAAAAGATTGTAGCCGGCAAAGGCACAATGGAGGATTTAGAGCTTTTGGAAGAACTTGCGCAAACAGTTAAAGACGGTTCACTATGCGGACTCGGCAAAACTGCACCAAATCCTGTACTTTCAACACTAAAATATTTTAGAGATGAATACATTGCACACATAAAAGATAAAAAATGTCCTGCTGGAGTTTGTACAGCAATGAAGAAAATAGTTATTCATGAAGACCTTTGCAAGGGCTGTACAAAATGTGCAAGAACATGTCCGGTCGGAGCAATCGAAGGTACAGTCCGCAACCCGCACCACATTAATCAGGAAAAATGTATTAAATGTGAAGCATGTTTTGCAGCCTGCCCGTTCAGAGCGATAGTATTGGAATAGTGACGATAGAACGTTAAGTTCTTTATAAAATAAATAATCTCTTATATTTGTGATTAAATACGAAATGAACTTATCGTCTTAACGTCTTATAGTCTTAACGACAAATTGTAAAGGAATAAATTATGACAGATAAAAAAACATTATTCATAGACGGAAAAGAAGTTGAATTCACAGACGAAGCCAACCTTCTTGAAGTAATCAGAAAAGCAGGTATGAATGTCCCGACTTTCTGCTATCGCCCGGATTTAACCTCCTTTGGCGCTTGCAGAATGTGCGTTGTTGAAATAGAAGGCCGCGGAATTCAATCCTCCTGCACAATGCCGCCGGAAGCCGGCCTAAAAGTTCATCTCAACACGGAGAAAACAAGAAGAATCAGAAAAACCGTTCTTGAACTTCTTCTTGCAAACCACGATAAAGAGTGCCTGACCTGCGAAAAATCGGGAAACTGCGAACTTCAAAAATATTCGGAAGAATACGGTATCAGAAGAATTCGCTACCCGGAAAAGCCGCTTGATGAGTACCTTCCGGTTGACGACAGCTCACCTTCAATCGTACGCGACCCGAATAAATGCATTCTCTGCGGCGCATGTGTCAGAGCGTGTACGGAATTTCAGGGACACTCGGTTTTAGGCTTTGCAAACAGAGGCTCAAAAACAGTTGTTCAGCCAATGAACGGCCGTCCTCTGGGGCAGGTGGACTGTGTTAATTGCGGGCAATGCGCCGCAGTTTGTCCGACAGGCGCTTTGACAATCAAATCAGATGTCGAAAAAGTTTGGTCTGAAATTACAAATCCAAACAAGAAACTTGCTGTTCAAATGGCTCCCGCAACACGTGTTGCCATTGGCGAAATGTTCGGACTTGAGCCCGGCGAAAACTCAATCAAAAAAATGAATGCAGCTTTAAGAAAAATCGGTTTTGACTATATCTTTGACACCAATTTTTCGGCAGATTTGACGATTATGGAGGAAGCAACAGAGTTTTTAGAAAGGCTTAAATCAGGTCAAAGCCTTCCACTGTTTACATCATGCTGTCCGGCTTGGGTAAAATATCTGGAAGAACATCATCCGGATATGCTTCATCATCTTTCAAGCTGTAAATCGCCAATGTCAATGTTGTCGCCGGTTTTGGTTGAACTTATGCCAAAATACTTCAATCTTGAGAGAGAAAATCTCGTGATTGTTGGTATTATGCCTTGCACTGCAAAAAAATATGAATGCAAACGCCCTGAACTTTCACACAACGGCCGCCCTGACACTGATTACGTATTAACAACCCAGGAATTAGGACGAATGATTAAAGAAGCCGGCATTAACTTCAGCTCAATTGAAGGTGAAGACTCAGACAGCCCGTTTGGCGAATATACTGGTGCCGGAACAATCTTTGGAGCCTCAGGCGGTGTTGCAGAGGCAGCTGTCAGAACAGCTTATGAATTCGCAACAGGTGAACCTTTATCCGATGTCAATTTTAACCCGCTTCGCGGAACATCAAACCGCTCACGCGATGTGGAAATTGATATAAAAGGTACAAAACTTGTAGTGCGTGTAGTTTCAACATTAAAAGAAGCCGAAAAGTCGATTCAGGAAATCAGAGAAGGCAAAGCACCCTTCCAGATGCTTGAAGTTATGGCCTGCCCGGGCGGCTGCATAAACGGAGGCGGTCAGCCAATAAGCTGCAACGACTCAAAAATCAAAGGCGAACGTGCCGAAGGGCTTTACAAAGAAGATTCTGAACTTGGAATCAGAAAATCTCACATGAATCCGTCAATCCAAAAACTTTATCAAGAATTTTTGGAACACCCGAATTCACATAAAGCCCATGAGCTTTTGCACACGTTTTATGCAAACAAGTTTGCAGGTTCATATAAAGACATAAAATAGCATCCCGCTGGCTCAAGATGAATTTTGAGCCAGCATTTTAAATAAAGGAGAAAAAAATGAAAAAGAAACTATTATTTTTAACTGCGATTCTTTATTTTTCAATAATTCCTGCCCTGGCTTTTGAAATGCAAAATCAATCCTCAACTGGCAGCACAAGCCAAAGTAAAACGGTCCAACTAAAACAATTAGCAGATGAATACGCAAGCATACAACTTGGTGAAAACAAAGGTTCCACACAAAAAATACTTAAAGATATGGTAACTTTAGGTGCAAGTGATTTCAAAACAATGACTTACACACCCTGCCCGTACCGCGGCATGATAAAAGTTGGCGGAAAGTCTGTTAACGGTACAAACAGAAAGTGCGTTGACTTCAAATACACATACAAAAACAAAGAATATTCAGCCGGGAAATGCGGAAAACCAATAAGATAGAAAAAATCCCTTCTTTTCAGAAGGGATTTTTTAATTAAAATTTTATTTAAGAGCTTTAATAACAGCCTGTGTGATATCTTCACCGCCATGAAGTACAACACCTTTTGCCAAAACCAAATTGTATCCGCCTTCTTTTGCTTGTGTTTCGACAGTTTTTGAAATATTGTCATCAATTGCTGATAACTTTGTCAAATATTCTTTTTCCATCTTTTCTCTTTTTGTCTGAAGCTCTTTTGTGTACTTAGTTTCCAAATCTTTTTTCTTGGTTTCATCAGAAACTGCGGCAACATCTTTTCTTGCTTTTTCTACAAATTTAACAAGTTCATCAGCTTTAGCCTGCTGTTCCTTTTTAAGATTCTTTACCTGAGCAGAACTTGAGACAACTTGCGGAATATCTACAACAGCAACTTTATAATTTGCCGGAACATCCGACATTGCAAAATTGTTTGCTGCAAATCCAATAACAAAAGCTGCGAAACCAACTGTCAAAAATTTAACTTTCTTGTTCATAAAATCTCCTTACCTGTCCAAAAGTTATACATCATATGCATGAAATTTAATTAAATTCATAAACCAAAAATGTGAACTTTATTTAAGTTTCTTTACATTGATATTAATATTTTATATAATAATAACAGATGAATAAAGAATTTCGCTAAAATATTAAATTTTGTAAAATTATTAGCAAAAAATTTTTACGAAGTGTTTTTATTTCTGTATTGAACCAAAGTCAGGAATTTTAATATCAACTTAATATAGGTGAATAATGAAAAAGACGGAAATTAATAAAAATGTGTTAAAGGCAGTTCTATGCATATCTGCATTCTGCACTGCAACTTTAACATCTGTTACCCCTGCTGTAGCATATGACGGCGCCCTTCCGGTATCTATTAACCAGATAATGATGGAAACAGGCGGAAATATTAAACACGATACAGATATGCTGCGCTACAAACGCGATGAAAAAAGCATTCAGGAAGATTACCTCAAATACAACGAAAATCGCAAATTTGAAGGCAATGAAGGTCAGGTTATAAAAAATTATAACAGCACAAGCTCAGATTCCGACTTTATTCAAGGACAGGTTCAAGATATTGATACAAAAGGAGTTTTTGTAAACTCTATCGAAGTTGCGCCATCATCAGTTCTTTCACAAGAAGAAGTTAATCAAATAATCCAGCCCATTGTTGGAAAAAATGTATTCATCAGCGATATTCAAAATGTCATCGACCAGTTAAACAATTTATATGCAGAAAAAGGTTTTGTAACAGCAAAAGCATTTCTTCCGGAACAAACAGTTGAAAATGGTCATATTTATATTGAATTAATTGAAAGTAAAGTCGGTAATGTTTCGGTTGAACAAAACAAATGGACAAGAACAAAGTATATTACAGATAGGGTTGAACAAAAGCCGGGCGAATTATTTGATATTGTAGAGCTTGAAAAAGATATTCTTGACTTTAACAGATATAACGAAGGTGTAAATCTTACAGCAAACCTAACAGCAGGTACACAGCCTGGAACAACTGATATTCAGTTGACAGCTCATGAAAATATTCCATTCCATGTAGTTGGGATTATGGATAATGCCGGCCGATATCAAACTGGACGTTTAAGAGGCGGTGCTATGATTTATGCAGACAGCTTGTTCCACAACAGAGACCGTTTGTCATTAGGCTCATACTTCTCCGGAGGTGCAATAAGCCCGTTTGCTGATTATAACTTCCCGATTAATAAAAAAGACGGCCGCATAGGATTTATGTACTCCTCAACATTTGCAAAAATCAAATGGGGACCGCTTGAACCTTTGGATTTGAAATCAAAATCATATATCTATTCATTGTACTACTCACAACCGCTTGTAAGAAAGCCCGGATTTGAATTAAAAAGCTATGCCGGCTTGAACTACAAACGAGCAAGAACAAGTATTTTGGATGATTGGATGGATCTTGGCGTTGATGAAATTACAAGTGCTGATGTAGCATTCAACATAAGAAAAGACACAAAACATGGTATCTGGTACGCAAACCAGGGTGTATCTCTTGCTGTACCGATTTTTGACAGCCAGTCAAGCTATGTAAAAATTAATGGTGGTGCTATAAGATTACACGATTTTTCACACGGTGTTATCGGTCAGTTAAAAGCGAACTATCAGGTTATACCTAATAATAAACATATTCCTTACCTTGACCAATTCCAGACCGGTGGTTTGGCAACAGTCAGAGGTTACTCGGAAGGTATCCTGATGGGTAAAAACGGTTACTACACAAGTGCAGAATTGATGTTCCCGCTTATGCCGAGAGAAATCACAAGCCCGCGTTCAGGCGAAAAAGTTCCGTTTGTCGGAAAATATGTTAAAGGTGCGGTATTTGCAGACCACGCAGGCGTATTCCCGAACACAAGCGAAGATATTTATGGCGGAAGTTATTTCTTAATGTCATTAGGTATGGGTTTAAGAGTCCAACTGCCCGGTGATTTAAGCGCAAGACTATATTGGGGCTATCCGCTCATCAACAACGCTTACGAAGCTGACAGAAAATACGGACGTTTCCACTTCGAATTAACACTTGAACCGAATTTGGATGCCCTGTTAAGACATCGTTCAACAGCTCCGGCAGCACCTCGTGTTGAAGCTGAGTATAATTATGATGACGTAAGACACTACGATTACTTCCAGGACGGCAGCGGCGGCGCATTGTAATTGTTATAAAAAACTTGCAAAATAACACTTTTAGTTTTAGACTAAAGGTGTTATTTTTTTGTTAACGAGGAAGAAAATGGCAAAAGGGATTTTTATAACCGCAACCGGTACAGATGTTGGAAAGAGCTATATTTCAGCGCTTATTGTCAAGAAACTGCGCGAAGCCGGACTGAACTGTGGATATTATAAACCGGCATTAAGCGGCGCAGAAGAAGTTAACGGTAAAATAATTCCCGGAGACTGCAATTATGTATTCAAAGAGAGCGGAATTGAAAAAAATCCAGCGGAATATGTTTCCTATATATTCAAACCAGCCGTATCGCCGCATCTTGCGTCGCAAATTGAACACAACCCGATTAAACTCGACAAAATAAAAAATGATTTTAAAAGAATTTCATCGGAATTTGATTATGTTCTTGTTGAAGGCGCAGGCGGAATTGTCTGCCCGTTTAACCTGAACAAGGGTGAAGAATTGCTGCTTCCTGCTGTAATAAAAGCGCTTAATCTTGACATAATTATTGTTGCATCGGCCTCTCTTGGCACAATAAATTCAACAGTATTAACGGTTGAGTATGCCAGAGCTTGCGGCATAAATATCAAAGGAATTATTCTAAATAACTATGACGAAAATGACTTTATGCAGCAGGATAACAAAAAACAGGTTGAAAATTTAACGGGAATTAAAGTTCTCGCAACCGTCAAAAAAGGCGAAAAAACTATTAATATTGACGAAACAATATTTTCATAAATTAAGGATTCACAGCATACCCGCACGAAGAAAAAATCAAAAGAAAGAGATAACAATGGAAAACTGGACAGAAAAAGATTTAGAATACATTTGGCACCCATGTTCACAAATGAAGGATTATGAAACATTAAACCCGATTGTAATAGAACGCGGGGAAGGGGTTTATCTTTATGATACAGAAGGCACAAGATATGTTGATGTGATAAGTTCATGGTGGTGCAATCTTCTTGGTCATTGCAACCCAAAAATCAGCGAAGCCGTCAAAAAACAGGTTGACGAACTTGAGCATGTAATTTTTGCAAACTTTACACACAAACCGGCAATCAGCCTTTGCGAAAGACTTTCAAAAATTCTTCCAAAAGGCTTGTACAAATTTAATTTTACAGACAACGGCTCCTCTGCCATTGAAGCTGCAATGAAAGTAAGTTTTCAATACCATGAACAGACAGGAAACCCGCAAAAAACAAGATTTATGGCGTTGACAGACGCTTATCACGGAGAAACAATCGGAGCGCTTTCAGTCGGCGACTGCGACCTTTATACAAAGCTTTATAAACCAATTTTGATGGATATTATCAGAATAGAAGGTCCTGACTGCTTCCGCTGTCCGTATGGAAAAGACCGTGAAAACTGCAATTGCGAATGCGCAGAAAAGGCTGCCGAACAATTCAAAAAATACGGAACCCAGACCGCCGCAATGCTTGTTGAACCGCTTCTGCAAGGGTCAGCCGGAATGAAAATTTATCCGCCGCTTTACCTGAAAAAGTTACGTGAACTTTGTGATGAATATAATGTTCACCTGATTGCAGATGAAATCGCAACGGGATTTGGAAGAACCGGAAAAATGTTTGCCTTTGAACATGCCGGAGTCTCACCTGATATTATGTGCCTTTCGAAAGGTTTGACCGGCGGCTACATGCCTTGCGCAATGTTTGTAACGACAAAGAAAATTTACGATGCATTTTACGATGAATACAATACGGGAAAAGCCTTTATGCACAGCCACACATACAGCGGCAATCCCCTGGCCTGTGCTGCGGCAAATGCAGTTCTTGATATTATGGAGGATGGGTCAGTATTAAAAACTGCCAATGAGAATGCGATTTATTTCAACAATTTAATCAAAGAAAAATTTTCAAATCATAAAAATGTCGGCGAAATACGCTCAATTGGCCTTATTAACGCAATTGAACTTGTTAAAGACGAGAAAACAAAAACACCTTTTGACAGCAAACTTCGTACAGGATATCAGATTTACAAAAAAGCCCTTCAAAAAGGAGTTATTTTGCGGCCGCTTGGTGATGTAATTTATTTTAATCCGCCGTTAATCTTGGAACGCAAAGACATGGATTTTGTGACTGATGTTGCACTTGAATGTCTGAAAGAAGTATTGCCGGAATAGTAGGCTGGGCGGTATACCAAACTTACGAAAATTTCATATAGGAAGAAGTAGGCACTACGGGTACTCTGCCGAACCAGCAACCGGGTGTCATTGCGAGTGAATGCGAAGCAATCCAGCCTTTGCTTATAAAAAACAAAAAGTAGACCCCTTGATTTAATAAATTATAAAACATAAGCTGGATTGCTTGCTTGCATAGTTGGCGAGTAAACGAGCCTTACTAGGCAGGATGCCCTGTGGGTACGCATTCGCTCGCAATGACAAAATCGGGAATTAGTACAGAATTTTACCAATACTTGATTTCCCATCCGTCAGCCATAACTTTTGCAGCACATACAAACCCGCTGGAACCGGCTTTTCTGTTGCAGCTGTTGGTTTTAGTTTGATTTGCCAAATCTTCAGCTCTCCAGTTATAACCATATGGAAGAATTTGGTTATCTTTTACAACAAAAAAGAATAAATCATATCCTGCGGTATTTGGCCCAATCATATTACCGTTAATATCGATTACAAGCAAGATTTTTTCTGCGCTAAGCGCATTATCAGGAATTAATCCAATGCAAGTACCATCAATCATCTTTAACGAGGCGGTTTTTGATGTAAAAGGTGTTGAGATTCCAACTCCTGTCATCCAAACATACTGCCTATTTTTGTGGTTACCATGCTGTGTTGTTGAACTGAATTTGTCTTCAAAGCACATAACATTAACTTGTTGTTTTCCTGAAGGATAAAGCTTAGCCCCTTTAATTTCCGGTGCAATGTAGTATGACAAAACAAAGTCTGCATTGTCCCATGCCCAGTCTTTAGCTTCACCATGTTTTGCCTGTGCAGCTAAAAATGCTTGCGAAACTGCAGAATAAGCTTTCTTTAGTTTTGCTTCTGCTTCTTTTCGCTGATTATTTTTTATAACTGTTGGCAAAGTCATAGCGGCAATTATACCGATAATCCCCAACGTAATTAAAACTTCCGCTAATGTAAAACCTTTTTTCATATTGCCCTTTCTATAACCCAATATATTAAGCATTTTATCATTATTTCGAGCAATATGCAAGATAGAGAAAAACCAGTGAGGAGTGCTTTTAGCGGATGCCCCCCCCCCCCGCAAAGTCAGTCATAGCAAGCTTTTCAGTCATCAAAACCCTCCTTTTTTATAAATTAACACTACAATAATATAACATATTAATAATGAATTGGCAATTATAAAACAACATAAAAAACCGCCTTCACGCAAGACGAAAAGGCGGAAGTTGGGAGGTGAAAAGCATAACTATATGATTGCGTTAAAGATTTAACGTAATTTATACACTTGTAAAGACCTAAACCTTCTTAAACGGCGAATAAAAAATTTTTCAAGAAACTTTTCTCTACACAAAACGTCTGTTAAATTGTGAAAGGTTCACTTATCGAAAATTCTGTAATTAACCTTCAGTTGTGAGTTCTTCCCAGATGCTCGGAACTACGATTAATGCAGTGTAGACGATAAAACCAAATAAGATTAAGTTGATAGCTTCCATATAAACTCTCCTATAGCTTACACATGTATATTATGCCCACTTGAAAGTGAAATGTAACATAATTTTACAAATAAAATCAGAATTTTTTGTATAATAGAAAAGAGGAAAAGATGAAAAAGAAATTGGGGATACTATTTAAAAACCTTTGCTGCTCGATTTGCAAACACGAATTCGACGAGGATTCCGTAACAATTAAACGTGAAGAAAACGGGCTTCTTGTGACCAATCTGCAGTGCCGGCATTGCGGGAAAAATTACGGTGTTGCGTTTTTAGGATTTTCAGATTTCGAAGTCAAAGAAGAAAACGAGCTTCCGCTTGAGGTTGTTGAAGGGCCTGAGCCTATAAGTTTCGATGATGTTATTGACGCGCACAGGTTTATAAAAAACCTGGATGAAAACTGGAAAAACTTTATAAAAAAAGAGGTTTAAAACCTCTTTTTTATTGAATATTTTTGTTATTTTTTGAAATTAATTCAAAAGAATACCCGCGATTGCTGCTGACATATAACAGGTTAAAGTTCCGCAAATCAATGCTCTGACGCCTAATCTTGCAAGATTTTTTCTCTGGTTCGGCGCAAGTTCCCCGATACCGCCTAATTGAATTGCAATTGAACCGAAGTTTCCAAAACTGCAAAGCGCAACACAAGCAATTACAAAACTTTTTTCTGAAAGCATCTGAGGAAGCGAAGTCAAATCAACATAAGCAACCATTTCATTTAAGACAAGTTTTGTACCCATAAGACTTCCGACAGTAGTAACCTCATTTCCGGGAACTCCCATAAGATAAGCAAAAATTGCAAAGATTTTTCCTAAAATCATTTTCAGCGAAAGCTGGCTTAAATCAAATGACGCAAAGTTTATATGCGCATAATTTACAATGAAATTTCCAAGCCCTCCAAGAACCCAATCAACAAAAGCCACGAGTGCAACAAGTGCCAAAATCATTGCAACTACATTAATTGCTACCTTCATCCCTTCAGAAGCACCCTGTGAAATTGCATCAAAAAGGTTTGTATAAGGTCTTCTTCTTTTACTGAAATGAATTTTGATATCCTCGCTTGTTTCCGGTATTCCAGTTTCCGGATAAACTATTTTAGATATAACAAGCGCCCCCGGTGCCGCCATAATTGATGCGGCCAGAAGATATTGTGCCGGAATTCCCAGCCCTATATAAATCGGCATTGTTGCAGCTGAAATACAAGCCATACTGCCTGTCATGGACGCCAGCAGTTCAGAGCGTGTAAGTTTTGCAAGGTAAGGTCTTATCATAATTTGAGCAGCGATTTGCCCGACAAAAGCACTCGCGACATTTGACAAAGCTTCAGCACCGCTCACTGACATTAATTTATTCATTGCTTTACCCAAAACCGGCACAACTCTTTGCATTATCCCGTAATAATAAAGAATATTCACAAGAATCATCATAAAAATTAATGATGCAATTAACTGCAACGCAAAAACCTGCGCGCCTGTTCCAAAAACAGTGCTTAGTTTTTCAGAGTTCATCAACGGGCCAAAAACAAAATTACCTCCCTCTTTTGCAAAATCAAGAATTTTTGTTATAAACAAGCCTAAATTCATGAAAATAGTTCTTCCAATCGGAACTTTAAAGATAAACAATGCAAGCCCTATCTGCAAGAGAAAGCCTGTGATAACAGTTTTGTAATTAATTGCTTTCCGGTTGTTAGACATCAAAAAAGCAATTAAAAATATAAAAATTATACCAAAAATCCCAAAAAATCTTTCCATAAAGCCTCAACTATTGTCTACAAGATTAATTATACAAAAAAGGAGTATAAAATATACTCCTTTTGTTTAAAATGTGATAAAAGTTAACTATGAAGCATCTGACTGTTTACCAACACAATTTTAGGTACATGCTGCGGCTTTTGCCGGAATGTCAAGAACTTCTGGTTTAAAGACTTTCATATCAACAAATATTTTACCGTATTGATCCATAGGACCGCCAATAGCAAGCCAGCTGTGATCTGTTTTTTGTGAAGACTCAAGAGCTTTGGCAAATCCAGCTTTATCTTTCATCCATTCACAAGCTCTCAGCATACCGCCAGATAAGGATGTTCCATTATGTTGCAGAGCATCTTGCATATAACGAGGTGTGAAATCAAGAATCAATGCGTTAACATTATTAGTAAGACCTGCTGAAAGACCGCCGACATCCAAGCAGATAGGAATTGCTCCGCTGAACTTGGCATTTTCTTTATGAACAAGCCCGCAAGGTTCAAACCAGCTTGACATAATTGTAAAGTCAGACATCAACTTGCATCCATCATAACGCCCTTTTTCATCAAATAAATCCGCAATAACTATGCGCTTTGCAGCATCAGGATTTGTTTTGCAAAGTTCGGATTTTAAATCAAGCAACGGCTGAATAAACTTCCTGTCACCGCGCCCTTGAATATAAAATACCGGATATTCTGTACCTTTATAGTTTTTATAAAATTCCTTTATACCTTCTGCAAAAATTTCTAACCCTTTTTGGTCAGAAAAACGTCCTGCAGATGAGAATACAGGTGTATCTGCGGTAACTCCTGTCAAATCTGTATTTTCTGGCATGTAAATGTTCATCGGATTGTTAACCCCATTTGAGGTACGGGCAATATTTATATCATTAATAACTTTACCCAAATATACGTCTTTATTATGGCGGTGCCATTTTGAAACATTATTGCCAGCATCTTTTAATGTCCAAATAGAATTTTTTTCAAGACCTAAATATTCTTCAAGGTTCCTGGCCTGCTTTGCTACCAGAGTATTATTAACCGGATCACACCCATTTGGAACACCTACCATTGTAGGCTGTGAAGAAAGACTTTCTTGATTTAATCCGTTGTTTTTAGCAATAACTTTCAATGTAAACTCATCTGCAAATTCAAACTTTCTGGCACGAATTTTGAAAATTTCATGACAAGCTTTGCCATATTCACTATGAGAAGCCATTTCATCTCCATATTTTTTGGAAACAGGAACAAGAATGTCAGAATATGCAGCAGCCATCATCTGCGGGTTAACATTATCTCCTGTAAATAAACCGTTTAACAGATCATTCGGAAGACCTTTAACGCTGTCTTTGACAAAAGTATTTGGCATAAATGAATTTGTAACGATTTTTGTTGCATGCTCGCCGAACATAATATTTAACAATTTAGAATGAGAATGCCATGTATTTCCAGCCAAACCGGCATTATGCATAATTGTAACTATCGGAATATCATGGAGAAGATCTGCCTTTACAGGATCCATTCCGTAATATTTTCTTGTTGTTGTAAGCTGTCGCAGAATTGCAGAAATCGGGCCGGTATGCCAGTCATTACCAATAATCAAATCTGCTCCAAGTTTAGCTTTTGAATTATCACCATTCATCAAATGTTCGGAGAAGAATTTGGCAAAATAGATAAATCTTTCCGTTTCGCCGGTTTCAATAGCATCGTTCTTATAAATAGTCGGCTTTTCATTTGTACGTCCTGCCAAATCAAATTTTGGTGAGTCATAGAAAACAGCCTTATATTTTGCCTGAGTAACATATTCTCCAGTATCTGGATCTTTAGAAATTTTCAATATATCGTTTTCCCAAAATTTATTTGTATTAACAGACTTTTCAATTTCTTCAAGAACATCAGAATTTAATCTTGCAGCTAAAAGCTTAAAGTCAATATTTGATTTAAGTTCATCTGAAAGATATAAATCAACATTTTCCATATTTCTAGCTTTATCAGTGTAAATAGGAAGCCTCATAGAATCGATTTTTTCTATAGTTGTCATAGTTGATTCTTCCCAAACTTTTTTCTCGCTGTTAAAGGCATTTTTAATATACTTAAATTGTTCAGTTGGTTTACCGTTTTCATCAAAGACTCTTTCTGTTCTATAAAATTGATTATTAGAAACATTGCCGACATAAAGCGGAGTATCAAGGAGCAAGTTAGCTTTTTGCTTTGTATTTAAAAGCCCGGCAATATTTGTAATCAATTCTTTCGGAACGACTGACATACCGCCGGTTGAAGTGAACGGACGGATTTCAGCAGTAGGCATACGAACAGTGACTACTTCTGGTGGAGTTTTATTTGAGCGGTCAACAAGGCCCAAAATACGTTTTGCTGCTTCTGATTGAAGATCTTTCTCAAGCATTCTGGCTTTTTCACCGTAAATCTCACTATAAACATTTGCAAGTTTAAGCGGAACTCCATTCACTTTGACATCACATGTATAAAAACCATCAGGACCTTGAGATGCTGCATATCTTGCAACACCGCTTATCTGCTCTGAAAGTTCACGTTTGGCATTTTCAACCATGCCACTGGCCTCGCCTCCAAGCTTGTTTATACGGTCATGAACATTTGAGACTTCTCCTGACATTTTCTCTTCTAATTTAGTAAAGCCCTCTGCGGTATTTTTAAAGTCTCCTGCAAGTTTGCCTACAGATTCTCTTATGGGATTAATCATTTCAGCGACACCCTCTTTTGTCAGGGCTTCTATATTCTTTGGCTTTTTAATTGATTTAACAATTGCAACCCCAGCCACTCCTAACGATGCCAAGGCTGTTGCAGCACTAACATAACTCATAGTTTTAGCACTTTTTACACTGTCTGAATTTTGTTTGCTTGACACTTCCTGACGATTGATAACATTTGCCGAACTCGGCGTAAACATAAATTGATTAAGTTGACCATTTCCAAACGAAATTTTTTTCACCACACTCATAAATTGCCTCACTTTTACTAATGATTGTCAATATTCTATAAATCGTGAAAAAATATTTTTGCGTTTTTACAAAAATTTTTCACAAACTGTTACATTTATTCATCATTTCTCCCAAGGAAACAAAAAATAAACATTAAAAGAGATAATTTATTTTTAGCACAAAAAAATTTTTAGTCCATAGCCGAAAGTATTATTTTAAAAATCTTTAAATAATAATGATAAAATTTTAAACATTTTATGAGCTATTTTTTTATGCTCAGTTGCTGAATAATGAAGTCCATCCAAAGAGGAAACTTTTGCTACAGAATTAATATCTATAAAAAAACATCCTGTTTTATCTGCGACATTTTTATAAATTGCAGATAGATGTTTTGATTTTTCAATTGACGTTTCATCAAACATCGCAGAGAAGCCACTCTTTAGAACATCCTCTGTCAAAACAGAAGGTGAAACTAAAATCATTTTTGCATCAGGACATTTTTCTTGGGCAATTCCAATTAATTTTTCAATGCCGTCTTGGATTTGCTCAAGAGATTGGTTATATGAAAATTGCAAATCATTAATTCCTATCGCCAGAATAATACAGTCTAAATCCTTCGTCAAAAGCGGAGGAATAGCTTTGTATCCAGTCTGCAGATTGCCGCAGGGATTATCTGCAAAAGCAGTTCGGTTATTACAGCCGGCTTCAATAACTTCAAAATCGTTTTGAACAAGACCTTGCAAAATACCTGTCCAGCGGATATTTTTAGGATAGCGTTTTCCACTTTCAGGGATAAAGCCAAATATATTACTATCACCAAAGCACAAAATCTTTTTCATAATCTTTTCCTCTAAAAATATACCATAACACATATTATACAAAACAAATCAATAAAAAAAGAACCGGGGAAATCCCGGTTCCTCATATCTATTTACCTGTAATATAAGGTAGATTATCAAAGTCAATAATCCAATTTGTTCTTGCTGCTGGATAATAAAATTTTAAAACATGTCCTTCGATTACAACGTCATGCATATTAGATAGAGCAACTTCTATACCGCCGAAATCTACTGATCTTGTACAACTTTTATACAGTTGCAACATAGCCTCTCCTGAATTTGACATAATAAACCTCTTTCTGTGGTAACACCACTTGATTTGTGTAGTACATATTGGCCAACAAGCCTATTATAACTAATTTTCAAAGCTCGTCGCAAGTCAGCAATTACACTTACGTAGATTTACGTACGCAATTTAACTAAACCTGTAATAGAAAATGATTAAGAAACCAGTATTTTCATAAAGCAATTATGGATTATGCATTCAGACCGTTAAAGGCATAAAAAATTGCGCTTGGCGCGATTCGAACGCGCGACCTATCCCTTAAAAGGGGAGTGCTCTACCTGCTGAGCTACAAGCGCTTATTTATTCATTTTCACAACTCAATGATTGCTATTCATTTCGTCAGTAATCTTATGTTAGCAAGAACAAATTTTTATGTCAACAGTTTTGTCAAAACTTTTTTATAAAAATAAACCGCCTTAGAAATAAAAATCATAAAGCGGTCAGAGAAAATAATTTATTACGGAAAATTATTGTAAGTCAATATACTTTTTAGCACAATCAAACATGGCATTTACCAACGCTGCATTTGCATATATATTCATGCCGCTAGTTTCCAGAACTTGTTTCATGCGTTTTTCCCACATGTCGTAGATATCATCTTTATCGATATCAAGCACCTGTGCTATCATACTTAACTCTTTATAATCAATCGGAATCGGAAGGTTTCCGCGTAAAATATCAACGATTTCGAGTCTTTTCTTGCGGGGGAAGGCTTTTAAGAAATTTACCGTTGACATTCCCTTTTCCCTCATAACTTTCTTCAGAAATTCAACCGTATCATCAATTAACACAGGCTCTTGAGGAATTTTATATTCTTCAAATTCATCAGGTTCAATCTCCATCACAGTTGCGATACGCTCTAAAGTCGTTCCTCGTGTGGAAAACGGAATAGTGTTATCTATAAGATTGTAAACATAAGAAAGCGTAACGCCTATCATTTCTGCAAAATCTTTTTTATGAATGCCGTTTTTATCTAAAAATTTGGCAACTTTTTCCGAACTTTTTTCCTGAATTATGGGTTTGCTTTTTGCACACATATTTTTATCCTCATATTAATTTAAGTTCATTATTAAATTACGGTTTTTCTATCAATTTGTTAAGCGAAAGCATGGTAAATCAGGGCGGTAATATTTATTTGCGTTAAAATAATAAATATAAAGGGTAAATTAAAATGAAATTAATCGCTGGACTTGGAAATGTAGGGGAAAAATATCTTTTCACAAGACATAACGCCGGATTTATGGCTGTTGATAAAATAGCTTATGATAAAGGATTTGAATTCAGAGAAGAAAAAAAGCTTAAATGTTTTCTTGCAAAAGGCAGAATTAACGGAGAAGATATTCTTCTTATAAAACCAACGACCTTTATGAATTTATCAGGCGAGGCAGTCAGTGCTGTCTTAAATTATTACAAAATTGATGTAAAAGAGGTTTTGATAATTTATGATGACATCTCTCTTGATTTAGGAAGAATAAGGTTCCGGCCAAACGGGTCTGACGGCGGCCACAACGGGGTTAAGTCCATCATAAAACACCTCGGTACAAAAGATTTTGACAGGATTAAAATCGGGATAGGCCCTCAGCCGCCAATGCCTTCGGAAGCTTTTGTTCTGCAAAATTTCTCAAAAGAACAGATGGAGGATTTAAAACAAACAATCAAAAGAACAGCCGAAGCTGTTGAATTTTATCTGGAAAACGGAATTGAAAAATCTCAAAATCGTTACAATTAACCACGCAGGTTATTTTTAGTGAAATTTTTCAGATATAATAGATTTTAAGATAAGGAGTATTTAATGAGCATACAAATCGCAGAACAATACGAAGAAAACGAAGACTATGAAAAAGCGTATGAAGAATATAAAAAAGAATTTGACAAAAATCCAAAAGATATGAATATTCTTGAACGTTTGGGACATCTTTGCATGATGCTAAACAAAAAAGAAGAAGCAGCTGAATTTTATGGAAAAATTCTTGAGTTTGATGTAACAAATGTTATGGTTTATGAACAATTAATGGACATCTATCAGGAAACTGACAAATATCAGTATTATGTTTACAGAGGAAATCTTCATTCAATTGAACACAAGTTTGAACATGCCATTAACGACTACAAAAAAGCGCTTGCCAATACACAGGAAGAAAAAAATATCATTACAACAAGATTTGTTCTTGCTGCGCTGTATGCTCAAACCGGAAACACAACAAAAGCAATTGATGAATACCTTCGTTTAATTGATTATGAAGAAATCCCGCCAGAGACATTTTTAAATCTTGCAAACCTCTATGTAAAAGAAGATGCCCTAGCAAGTGCAATAAATGTTCTTGAAAGAGCCTTCTCTAAAAATATTGACACAGAAAATATCCGAGAAAAACTTGCCGGGCTGCATTTAAAAAACCACAATCCGGAAAAAGCTCTTGAAATTACAAAAGATGAACTAATGCAGGCAAAATGTCTTTTGGAATGCGGAAAAACAGAAGAGGCCTTTAAAATCCTGGAACTGCCTGAAGCAAAGAAAAAAGATTTAGCAAAATATCACTCACTTCTGGCTCAATATTATTTTTTAAAAAATGATTTTGATAAGGCACTTGAAGAAGTTAACGAGTTTGAAAAAATTGAAAAAAATTCGCCTTTAACATACCAGATGAAGGCTTTGATTTATGAAAACCAAAAGGATGATTATAACGCGCATGTGCAGTGGGGTAAATACAACATTGTACGCGGAAATATTGACATCGCAATTAATGAATTCCTGAATGCATACCAGCTTAAAGATGATGATTTAAATTTGCTTACAACTCTTGCGGCATTATTGGAAGAAAACGGTGACAAAAACCACGCAATGGAGTTTTATGAAAAAATTTCAAAACTTGAGCCAAACAACATTACAGCACTTTCAAAACTTGCAGATTACAGAAATGGTTTAGGCGATTACAGAGCGGAATGTGATTACCTGGAAGCCTGGTACGAAGTTGATAAACGCAACTACAGTCTGATAAAAAGACTTGCAAAAACTTACGAAAGGCTTAAAAATAAACCTTCCGCTGTTGAATACTACAAAAAATATCTTCAAACAGCAACAACCGCAGAAGATTATGAAGCAGTGAAAAAACATCTTGCAAAACTGGAAAATACAGAAATGGTTGAAGATGAAGGATTGCTAGAAAAAATCCTGAGATTTTTCAATAAAGATTAAATTACTTTGGCAAGTTATCCCAGTAAGTTTTTGAATTATCATCCGGATTAATATTTTCAAAAGCATACCATGCACATCCGATACCATTACCCCTCTGTTTTGAGTTTATAGAGCAGGGATATCCAGCCTGCTCTGGGTATGGCAGATTTTCCAGTTCTTCTTCGGTATATGAACGAGTCATTTTGCAAGGGCGAAGTGCGTCATTTGTATCTAAATCAAATCTAAAAATATCATGTCCATACGCATTTGGACCTTTTTGGTAACCGTTGATATCAACCGCGATTAATATATGTCCGCTTGTAATAAGAGTCTCAACTGATACACCATTATTCAAAACATGAATAGGCGTAGGATAATCAACGTAGAAATATTCATAATCCTTTGTCAAGTTATAGTTTTTTACTTTATATAACGGTATCACTCTATCCGCACCAATAGTTTTATAAAACATCTCCTTGAATTCATTTGAACGGTAATAACTTGTTGATGGATTATAAATTACGAATTCTCTGTGTAAATTATCAATGCTGTAATCGGCTTTCATTTTAACCAACGCAACTGATATCATATTGTAAGCTTTTTTAAATTGAGTTTGCAGAACATATCCCTGAATCTTGTTTATCAAGGTTGGCAAAGTCATTGCGACTACAATTCCGATTACGCCGAGAGTGATTAGTACCTCTGCCATCGTGAATGCTGGATTTTTGAGGGGTGAAAAGTGAGAAGTGAAACGTGAAAAGTCCGTTTCGTTAATTAGTAAACGGTAAACAGTGAGCGGTGAGCTGTTCGTTTCATTGTTATTGCTTTTCTTCGCTAAGAAGGTCTTGGGGGATTTGTTTTCGAAACGATAGCGAGCCAGCGAGCGTGTTTGAGAAAACAAATCCCCCAAGAACGACTCTAATAAACCCAACCACGTAAACTTAAAGGAAACCCTTACAGGAGCTGGGTTACAGGACGCCCCCCCCCCCTGGAAATTCAATCATAGTCTGCTTTTTCATACTCTTAGCTCCTTTCTGTAGCTCATAATAATGGTAACATATTTTGAAATTTATATCAAGATAAATTACACAAGCGATTTGATTAACCCCATATATAATTGGAAAAATGCAATCGCAATAACAAAAACAATTGCTCCCAAAACAACTATTAATGTCGGTTCAAAAGCTTTAGTCAAAGCTTTAAGCACCATGTCAATTTTCTTATCAATAACATCTACACAATCCTGAAGCATTTTCGAAAGATTTCCGGCTTTTTCTCCGGCAGCAATCATTGTGACAAGCGCTCCCGGAAGCAAGGATGCTTTATGAAATGCGTCTGATAAAGTTGCCCCCTTTTCTACAAGACGATTTGCATAATCCGCTTTTTGTTTTATTTCAGTATTACCGATTGTGCGCCTTGCAAGCTCAAGTGATTTCATGAAAGGCACACCAGTTGCATATGAAATATTTAAAATACACATATAATTTGCCAAATTAATATAATTAACAAAATCCTTTATAATTGGTATCTGCAAAAACAACTTATCAAAAAAAGCCCTTGTTTTATCATATGTGGCCAGAAAATTTACAGCACCGAAGAAGGCAAATATTGACAAAATACATAACCACCAGTAATCTCCTATAAATTGAAGAGTTCCCATAACAGTTGCCGCAAATACAGGAATATCAACACCGGCTCCGCTCATCATAATCGCAGAAGCAAATGTTGGAAATACAAATTTTGAAAAAAGTATCAAAAGTCCGCACATAATTAAAATTACAATACACGGATAAATCAATGCCTGAATAATATTTCCTTTAATCTCATCCTGCTGTCTCAACATAACAAGCATTCTGTCTAAAGTTTTATCAAGTTCACCAGAATTTTCACCCGTCACACAAAGGTCAATAAATGTATCTCCAAAGGCATCATGATATAAATAATTTACAGCTTCTGCAAAAGTTTTACCACCTAAAATTGCAACTTGCAGCTCTTTTGCTATTTTTTTCACTTTCAGTCTGGGAGAATTCACGTAAATAGTGTTAAGAGCATCTACAATACTTATTCCAGATGAAAGCATGACTTGAACTTCTGAAACAAACATGATTTTGTCGTTTAAACTAAGAAAAGTTATTCCGCCCTGATTATCTGAAAAGTCTGACATTTCATTAACAACAAGGGCAGGGTCAAATATTTTTAATGGCATATAGCCTAATTCACGAATTTTTTCACGGGCCTCACGCGGTGTAACTGCTTCAATTTCACCCTCTACAACATCTTTTTTATTTTCTTTCAATGCATTATACAAATATCGAGGCATAAAAATATAATAAACAATATTAAAAAAAATAGACCATATAAATGGTCTATCTTTTTATCACTGTATAACTTGTTCAGCTTCTTCTTTAGCCTTGGACTTTTTCTTGGAGGCTTTTTCACAAACAATCTTGTCTTCATTCATCACAAGTTTTATTGTGTCACCTGCAAGATATTTACCGGAGAGGATTTCTTCAGCCAGCATATCTTCAATTTTGCGCTGAATTAACCTTCTCAAAGGCCTTGCACCGTAAGCTTCCGAATAACCGTCTTTTGCCAAATGATCTTTAACTTCGTCTGTAACTTCCACTGACAAGTTGCGTTCTGAAAGCCGTTTGAACAAATCTTTCAGCATCAAATCGACAATTTCACGAATTTCTTCCTTGGTAAGATGAGCAAATACGATTGTTTCATCAATACGATTTAAAAATTCAGGACGGAAAGCTTTTTTCATTTCTTCAGTTACAGTTTCTTTAAGCTTTTCGTATTTGTCTTTTGATTCATCATCAGAAGTTGAGAAGCCGAGTCTTGATGTTGTTGTAATCATACTTGCTCCGACGTTTGATGTCATGATAATGATTGTATTTTTGAAATTAATATGTCTTCCTTTGGCATCCGTCAAGCGACCGTCATCAAGGATTTGAAGCATGATGTTAAATACATCCGGATGAGCTTTTTCAATTTCATCAAACAAAACAACCGAATACGGTTTCTTACGGATTAATTCTGTCAAATGACCGCCGTCATCATATCCGACATATCCCGGAGGAGAACCGATAAGTTTTGCGGTTGAATGTTTTTCCATGAATTCCGACATATCAACTCTTATCATGTTGTCTTCAGAGCCAAAAACAGCTTCGGCAAGAGCTTTTGCAAGTTCGGTTTTACCAACACCTGTCGGACCACAGAAGATAAAGCTTCCTATTGGTCTGTTTGGTGATTTCAAACCAACACGCGCGCGTCTGATTGCTTTTGAAATCGCAACAACAGCATCATGCTGTCCGATTACACGTGCATGAAGGGTATCTTCAAGCTTAAGAAGTCTTTCACTTTCGCCTTCGGTTAATTTTGTAACCGGAACACCCGTCATTGTTGCAACAACTTCTGCAACATTTTCAGCGGTAACAGTTGGTTTGTTTGCTTCGTGTTCTTCTCTGTATTTTTGCGCCATTTCGCGAATCCTGTCTTTCATATCCGCCTCTTCATCTCTCAATTGAGAAGCTTTTTCGAATTCCTGATTGCGAATCGCATCTTCTTTTTCTTTTATGAGGTTGCGAAGTTCTTTTTCAAGTTCTTTGCCTTCCGGAGAAAGTGTTGACACTTTCAGACGAACTTTTGAGCTGGCTTCATCAAGCACATCGATTGCCTTATCCGGCAAAAACCTGTCTGTTATATATTTGCTGGATAATCTGACAGCAGCGTCAATTGCTTCGTCAGAAATAATAAGCTTATGGTGATCCTCGTATTTTGGTTTAAGCCCTCTGATAATTTCAATTGATTCATCAATTGTAGGTTCTTCAATAATTACTGATTGAAAACGTCTTTCAAGCGCCGAATCTTTTTCAACGTATTTGCGGTATTCATCAAGCGTAGTTGCTCCGATTACCTGAATTTCGCCTCTTGAAAGAGCCGGTTTCAAGATGTTTGCGGCATCAATTGCACCTTCAGCAGCACCCGCACCGATAAGCGTATGCATTTCATCAATTACAAGAATAATATTTCCAGCCTGACGAATTTCGTCCATAATCTTTTTAAGACGTTCTTCAAATTCGCCGCGGTATTTTGTGCCGGCAACCAAAAGTCCCATATCAAGCTGAATAACTTTTTTGCCATCCAAAATATCCGGAACTTCCGCATTAACAATTCTGATTGCCAAACCTTCTGCAACTGCTGTTTTACCAACACCGGGCTCTCCGATTAAAACAGGGTTGTTTTTGGTGCGGCGTGCAAGAATTTGGATAACGCGTTCAATTTCTTTTTCACGTCCGACAACAGGGTCAAGACGCAATTCTTGAGCAGCAAGAGTTAAATCGCGGCCGAATTCGTCCAAACTAGGAGTTTTTGTTTTTCCGCCGGAGGAGGAAGATGAGGAGCTTGAGCCGCCGGAAGAAACAGATTGGGGTTTAGTTTCTCCGAGCATTTTAATAACATTGCTTCTGATTTTATTTAAATCAACACCGAGATTTTCAAGAACACGGGCAGCAACCCCTTCGCCTTCACGAATTAAGCCGAGAAGAAGATGTTCTGTACCAATATAGTTATGACCAAGCTGTCTTGCTTCATCCCATGACAGCTCCAGAACTCTTTTTGCACGCGGCGTAAACGGAATTTCAACGGCTACAAAACCTGAGCCGCGGCCGATAATTTTTTCGACTTCAGCGCGTGCGTCCTTCAAAGTAACCCCCATTGATTTAAGGGTTTTGGCAGCGACGCCTGTGCCTTCGCCAATAAGCCCGAGCAGAACCTGCTCTGTGCCAACAAAGTTATGTCCAAGTCTTCGCGCCTCTTCCTGCGCAAGCATAATTACTTTTATAGCTTTCTCGGTAAAACGTTCAAACATTTTCTCTCCTATCTCTCTCTTGGTTGATATGTATATTTTACATAAAAAACAAAAAACTTTCAACCTTATTAATAAAAATACACCCGGGCGTACTAAAAAATATTTTTATAAATTTAAAACAAAACTATTGACAATAAATTTTGTTTATCTTAGAATAAAAACCGTGAAAGAAACACAAGCCCCCATCGTCTAGAGGCCTAGGACAACACCCTTTCACGGTGTAGACAGCGATTCGAATTCGCTTGGGGGTAAATTTAAAAAAGATGCGGCAGCTTAGCCGCTTTTTTAATGCTTAATTTTATAATATTGAAATCAGTCTAATTTTATAATAGCTTATTATTATGACAAGACTAATCGGAATATCAGATATACATGGAGAGTATGAAAAACTCTGTTCTGTTTTAAATAAAATCGACCCCAAAAAAGAAGATACTATTATTTTTATGGGGGATTACATAGACCGCGGCAGCAAATCGAAAGAAGTTGTTGATAAAATTATCAGCATGCAGGAAATTTGCAGCTGCGTTTACTTGATTGGCTCTCATGAATATGCACTTTTGCATGCACAATCCGATGAATATTACAACTATCTTTTCTGGAATTACGGAGGCGTCGAAACCGCAAAAAGTTACGGAAGCTTTGAAAATATTCTAAAAACCCATGGCCAATTTTTCAAAAGTCTTAAATATTACTATTTAACTGACAAATATCTTTTCATCCATGCCGGACTCAAACCAGGAATTTCATTAGAAAACCAGCGTGAAGAAGATATGGTTTATATTAGAAAAGAATTTTATTCTCAAAAACATTCACTTCCTCAAAAAATAATTTTTGGCCACACTGAATTTAAGACCCCGCAGGTTCAAGAGGACAAAATTTGTATTGATACAGGCTGCGGGAAATTTAAAGATTCACCGCTAACAGCTATTATTTGTGAAAATGGCTGTGAAAGTTTCGTAAATTCAGATTAGAAATTTATAAACTTATAGCCGCGTGCAGGAGCTTGCTGTATAGGCTTTGCGGGCTGGACAGTACCAGTTTTCTCCTTAATTCCCTGTTCAACTGTTCCTATAGGCACGCCGAATGTATTTTCAAAAGCTCTTACAAATTTGTCGCGGCTGCCGTCAACCTTATAAAAACTTCCACCAGTTTCTGCGCTTAAGCACATTAGCTCTGTTGAATTTCCTAATTGAACGACATCAATTTGAAAATCTTTTCGCAAGCGCATAACTTCTCTTATGTATTTGCAAGGATCTCCGCCGCAAGTATCATTTCCATCAGTGACAAGAATTATCTTCTTATCCTTAGCACCTGATTTATCATTATTAAAGACTTTGAGACTACGTAAATCTTTTTCAATAGTTTCGCGCAATGCAAACTCTAACGGGGTCATTCCGCCAAGCTGGGCTTCTTGTAATCCTTTTACTATATTTGTTTGATTTTCATGCTTGAAAAATGTAACAAGTCTTGTAGATCTGCACAAATCAACAAAGGCGAAACCTCTCTGTCCGTTATTTTCACCTAAAACCCGAAGTGCAACCGACGTCGTTTTAGGAATTTTTGGCAAAATAAATTCAAGGGTTTCTTTTGCTAGCTGAATCCAGCCGCCCATGCTGCCTGAATAATCAACAAGAAGTTCCACAGCATAGCCGTTTATTCTTGAATTTTTCGGGCTTTGAACAATATTAATCTGCTTATAAGTTGAGGGAGTATAAACATTGTATCTGCTATTAGCGGCAAATGCAGAACTGACAAAACTTAGAAAAAAGACCGCTCCAAAAATTACAGAGAATAAAACACGTTTTTCCAAAATACCTCCGCTTAATTTATTTTTATATAATTATAAATCATAGGAAGGTAAAATACAATTAGGACTGATTAATATTTTACATATTTGTACTTTGTTGCAAGCTGTTTGCGGTCAGAAGGTTTCTTTGGAGCCGGCTTGTAAGTGGATTTTTCCATATATTTACGGGTTGCTACTGTTCCTTGCGGGACATTAAATGCTTTCTCCAGTGCGAGTTCAAAATCCTGGCTGCTTCGGTTTACTTTATGGAAAGTTCCGCCAGTTTCATCAGCAAGACAGGCAAGCCGGTTATCATTTCCAAGTTGAATTACATCAATTGAGATATCTTTTCTTGTTCGCATAACTTCTCTTATATAAGCACAGGGGTCTCCGCCGCAGCCTTCGCCGCCATCAGTTACGAGAATAATTTTCTTAGCCTTGAAGGTTCTGTTCTTATCATAAACTCTTAAATTTTTTAAATCTTTTTCAACAGTTTCTCTTAATGCAAATTCAATCGGAGTTCCGCCTCCTATCTTAGCCTCTGCCAGACCTTTAACAACAGCTCTTTCGTTCTGTTTTCCAAAAGAAGTGACAACTCTTGTAGCTTTGCAAACCTCGGTAATTTCCGGATGCGTTCCCGGTCTTTCGCCAAATACTCTTAAGGCAACAGAAGAATTATACGGAAGACGCGGCAGAATAATTCCTATTGCTTCTTTTGCCAGATTAATCCAGCCGCTCATACTGCCTGAATAATCAACGAGAAGTTCAATGGCTTCTCCATGGATTCTCATCGCGCGCGGCGGGGCTGTTAATCTCTGCAATTGTTGAGAACCATTTGCTGTATAAATTCTAAATTCCCCCGCAAATACTGGAGAGGAAGCCCAAAGCAGGCTTAAAAATACAATAATAAATAATAATTTTTTCATTATTTTCCCTGATTACAAATTTTTCCCTTATATATAATAAAGTTAAAATTGAACTAAAAATTTACAAAATCGTTAAGTAAGTATAAGTTTTATTGCAAAAGGAATTCTGAACAACTATAATATTTGTGTAGGAATATGGTAAAAAAATTATTTAGTTTAATATGCGCTTTTATTTTGACAGGAACTTCGGGTTTTGCAGCTGATGTATCAAGGCTTTATACTGTCAAAAATGCCAAGGCGGCTGAGGTTGAAAAAGTTTTAACACCATATTTAAAAAGGAATTTTCCATCCGCATTAAAAGGACAAAATTCATATATTCTTGAAGATAAAAACAAAAAATATTATTACGTTGTAATTCTGGCAGATAAAAACGAAAACTGTTATTTCTACTACATGTCAAATAACGAGGATGAAAGCCTGCGCAAAGAGCTTATTGAAACTTTGAAAAATAATGACTTCAAAAGCAAAAAAGTCCGAAATTCAAGCCTGAAGAGTTACTTTTACGGCGAGGCCTACACAAACCTTGCGCACAGCAATGTAAATATAAAAATGCGCACAACTGCAGAAAATTCTCAAATGTTACCTCCTCAAAATGAAATTATCAATGCATCTGCAATAGAATATGACTTTAGCGATGAAGCACAGACAAGGTTTAACGGCAGCAACTCCGCGCAAAACATCGTTGTTGAACCTAAAACCGAGCCTCCGATTGAACTTCAAACACAGGAAAAAGCCATTGTAAAACTTCCAAAAATTGAATCCTCCTGGCAGGGAGAAGCTTTTAATCCAAATTCAGGCACGGTACAAAGCAGTTATAATTCTCAAGGCTATCAAAGTCAAGGAAGCGTTCTTACCGGAAGTGTAATATACATTCAAGACGGTGCAACTTTTACAGCAGCGCTTCTTTCTGACATAAGCTCTGACAGCATTGTAAATAATGACCGAGTTAGCGCTGAACTTGATGCTGACTGGATTTATAACGGCCAGCTTATTGCACCCGCTGGAAGTATTTTAAACGGCAGAGCCGTTGATACAAAAGCGGCTTCTTATGCAATGGCAAACGGACAAATCGGGCTTCTGTTTAACGAGATTATGACACCTGACGGAAACATAATTCCTTTGAAAACTAATAAAGTTTATATTGTCGGTAATTCTTCCCGAGCACTAAACGTAACAAAACGAATTGCAGGCGGTGCGGCAACCGGTCTTCTGCTTTCTGCTATTTCAATGCTTTTCGGAGCAGACCCGACAAGCGCAATAATATATGGAACTTCAATCGGAGTAGGCGCCGGTGCGATTTCAACCATTTCATCAAAAGGCGAAGAAATAAGAGTAATTGAAGGCTCTCAGCTTCAAATTATGCTGACTGAACCATTAACCGTCCAGCTTTACAGGCAGCAGTAACCGAAAGGACAAAAATGACTGTTATAATTTCATCACTTAATAAAGAAACAGTTTTCAAAGAAAAAGATTTTATAATAATCGGGTCAAATTCAGACTGCGACTATCAGATTAATGCCGGATTTGAGTTTATTTTAACTGTTCAGTATGACGAAAATTCGAAAAAATGCACGGTTATAAATAATTTTGAAAATCCGAAAATCCTTTTTCGAGGTGAACCTTTTAAAGGAAAAATTTCAGTCGAAAAATTCTGCAAACTTAAACTCGCCGAAAGCGGGGAGTTTATCGGAATAAAAATAGCAGAGAACCTGCCGGACGCACTTTCTGAACAAAAAACGGCAGTAAAAGAAGTTTCCGACACTTACGAACATGAGATAAGCTCTGATGTTAAGCTTAAACTGGAAAGCAGAAAATCTGCAATTGAAAAAAGCAGAATTGCCATAACAAAACAGATAGCTTTTGCAATAACAGACATTAAAAAGAGGATTTCTTTAAACTTCAAAGCCGCAATAATCTTAAATATCGCACTTATTTTCAGCACAATTGTTATGACGTTTGGAATATGCAACTATTTGATGGGGCTTCCGATTTCCGACACAATTGCATTTATAAACATGCCGACAAACATTAAAATTCTCGGATTGTTTTCGGTTTTAACTTATGCGGTTTCGCTTTCACTGAAACAGGGTGTTTTCTTATTTCTTCAAAACAGAGATTTGCAAAAACCGCCGGCAGGCGCAAAATTTGCACAAAACTTTTTGATAATTCTTCCAACAATTTTTATGTGTGTATTTTATGCCATAAATATGATTTATTATATGAACCCGAACGGACGCGTGTTTTACGGGGCTTTTACTGCTCTGTTTTTCGTACTTTTGAACGCGGTAACCGCATTTGCCTGCGGATATTTCAAATACAGCGGCCACAAGCTTTCTCTGGAATTAAACAGGTACGAATACCGCGAAGATTTTGAAATCGTTCTAAATCAATACCAAAATTGGATTGATTTATTTGTAAACAGCTTAAGTTCTGTAAAATTGAACTATATAAAAGACAAAATTTTAACACTGCAAATAAAAGGTTTGGCTGAAACTTTTGCAGGAATTTTGACCGCGCCGTTTTTAGCATACGGGGTTTCAAACACTCTTGCGATGTGCTTTCCTGAAGCCGCTGGATGGATTAGAATTTCAGGCTTAAGATTTTCACCGGTATTTTTAATTCTGGCCTCAATGATGATTGTGTTTGCATTTTTCGCAATATCAAATGCATTTTTAAACATGAGAAAAGTCAGCGGCTCTGACATTATCAAGCTTGACGGTTTCAGAAATTACCTTACGCACGGTGTTGAAATCTTTGGACTTGAAAATGTAAGGACTTTGGAAAGAGACCGTGTAAGGCTTTTTGTAATAGGGCTTTCAATCATATTTATCGAATTCAGCATGAATACCTCGTTCTTTTTGACAGAAATCGGTGCGGACTTAAACGGAATACTTTTAAGCATTGTTGCGGCAACCGTGCCGACAGCGCTTTTGATTGCAGAAACCTACCTTCTAAGCCGGACAAAATACGAGCTGTTTGTTTGTGACGGCTTAATCTCAAAACTGGATAGAAAATGATAAAAATATATTTAACAGCAGTTTTAATATTTTTAACAGCGCTGACAATTGCAGTCGGTGTCTTAAAACCCGGTATAAATAAGCCGGTAAGATTTGCTGCAAACGAATTTCAAATAACAAATACCGAACTTGCACAAAATCCGAACGCCACGCACCAGGCTCCTGAAAACACAACAAAAATAGTAAATACTGACTTAAATCAAATTAAAACCATTGAAAAAGTCTTAAATACGACATCGCCAAAACCTCAGCAGACCGAAAAAGTTCTTGAAAACAAAAATAACATCGAATCAAAAACAATTGAAGTTCAAAAGCAGTCCGAAAAAATAAAAACTTCACCCCGAACAGTAAAAACTACCACGCCGCAAAATACAACAAAAACAGTTACAACAACTGCTTCAAAACCTGTTCAAACCACCGAAAACATCACGACTGCAAAAATTCCGCAGTCGGTGAAAGATATTTTGAACAATCAAACACAAAAAACTGAACCAAAGGCTTCTACAGCAGCGCAAGAGCCTCAAAAGGTTACGCTCCCGAAAATTGAGCCGACGCAAACTCCCAGGCAAATTCTTGAAAACACGGCAGAAGAAACACGTCCGCTGACGGAGCAGGAGGAAATAATTGTTTGGAATATTTGGCGAAGCAATCTTCAAAACCAGATTATGCGGGACACCCAAATTGCAGCACCGCTGGGAACTGCTTTTAAATTCTCCTTCACGGTCGACAAAAAAGGCCGTATCTCAAACCTGAGAACCTGGGCTGTTCCTGATACTTACAGTTCAATCGCTGTAAACTACTTAAAACCTCTGATTTTGAGTTATCAAGGCCAGCCGATTTTAAACTTTCCTTCGCGCACAAAACGTGTTATAACTAATGTAACGGGCGGATTTGTAATTTCAACCCAGGACAGATTCAGCACACCAAACGATTTTTCAGATATTGAGAAAGTAAAAACTTTAAGGTAAAAAATGTACAGATGCACAGAATGTAAAGAAGAATTTAAAGAAAAACCCGAATATTGCACCTGCGGGAATGATGAGTTCGAGGAATTTACCGCGCCGCCGGTCAAAGACTCAACATTTCAGAAAGAGCAGCAACCATTGCCTCACAAGAATTTCGATTTTAAAAAGTTTGACATGGTAAAAGTATTTTCAATCGGATTTTTCTGTCTTTGTCTGATTTTGGCGGTAATACCATGGATTATAAAAACAGAAAAACCTGCAAAAACAGTACAAAAGCCAAAAGAAGAAGTTGCAAAAACAATTCCCGACATCGAAAGCCTATGGCAGAATGCCCAACCTCAGACGCCGGCTGCTAACACTACTCCAAAGCCGGAGACTTCGCCAAAAATCGTGAAGACAACAGAACCCCCTAAACCTAAAACTCAAACAACTTCAACAACACAAAAGCCCGCGGCAGCCGCAAAAACCCAGCCAAAACCTGTTTCAAAAACTACATCAGCAGCTTCCAAACCGGTTAAAAAAGACCCTCCGGTGCAGCCAGCAGTCCAACCAAAACCTAAGCTTCCGCAATCAGTCTTAAATACGGTACAAAAGACAACTTCCACCCAACAAACTGTTCAAAAACCGGTCAAAAAAGAAGAACCGCCCAAAATGAACCCTTCCGAATTTTTGAACTACAAAGGCGCAATCAGGAGCGCGCTCCTTGCAAAACTAAACGTTGCTGCAGTTCAAGGCTCCGGCGACTGTGCGGTTGAATTCTCGCTTGACAACAGCGGAAAGCTTATCAATAGAAATTTTATCTACAAATCGCAAAATAAATCCGTAAATGACGAAGTTTATCTCATGTTAATGCGTCTGCCTTATTACAAAAATCCGCCGGCTCACTACAACGGCGAAAAAATCAAACTGAAATTTCTTTTCAACAACGGATATTACGAAATCACATTTATTTAAAAAACACAAATTTCTTCCAGAAAGGTTCAGAAATTCCCAAAAGTTTGTTATACCTTTTGAGGGTTTTTGAGTCAAAATATTTGTTGTGCGTGTCAATATTTTTCAGAATTTCTACAGCCTGCTTCCGGAATTCTGATTTGTAAATTTCGGAAGCAGATTTGAAAGTATTGTAAAACGCGTTTGTCATATGCGCATTAAAAACAGACAAATATTCAAGGCTAATACGATTTTGAGCAGTCAAATCTTTCATTTTTACAGAAATTTCTTTAAAAACTTTGATAAAATCAAAAACGGTTTCCGTATTAAAAACATTTGCCATCAAGGAGGCCGAATGCATTACATAATAATATTCGGCATCTTTCTCCAGCGCTACTTTGTCTGCTAATACTGTGGATAAAAAAGAAAACTCGTTGTCTTCAAATCTGCAGCCTTCCATAAATTTAAGATTATTTTTGCGGACAAAATCCGCTGCAAAAAGCTTGCCGCATATAATGACTGATTTTGCAAATGAAGCCTTTTCATTTATTGAAACAAGTATTTCTTTATTAATTTTAAAAGTCTGCTTGGAAATGAAATTGTTTCTGATTAAATTGCCTTCTTCGTCATATACAATATTTCCGGCTGTAATCTCCGCACCGGTTTTGCAAGCTTTAGCATGAAGTTTTTCCACAAAATCAGACGCAATATAATCGTCACCGTCAATAAAAAGAAGGAACTTTCCCTTTGCCATTTCCAGACCGCAGTTTCTTACTTTGCTGACGCCTTGATTAGGCTGGTTTACAAGGATTATTCTTTCGTCTTTACCTGCAAACGAATTCAAAATCTCCAGAGAATTGTCAGTCGAGCCGTCATTTATACATATAATCTCAATATTTTTAAAAGTTTGTCCGACAAGGCTTTCCAGGCATTTCGCCAAAAACTTTCCAACATTATAAACAGGAACAATTATGCTGACTTCTACATTTTTCATAAACTCGATTTTATCATGAAATCAAGCCAAAACAAAAGTCTTTACAAAAAAAATTCTTTATGTAAAATAAAATTATGATGAAAAGATTAATCCGACGTAGAATATTTGAATGTGAGGTTTTGTTGAGAAAATAAAACGCAAATTTTTACGCGGAAATAAAAGATTTCAAAACAAGACCTTGTACAAAATCAGGGTCTTGTTTTTTGTTAAAAAAAGTTAAAAAATCAGGAAAATTAAGCAATAAAAATTTTTACGGTACTTGAAATAAAATGTGAAAGGACAATTATGACATTAAAATTACGACGAAGAACTGTCATTACAAAAGCGAATGCCCCAATCGTGAGATTAATGAATTTAATTTGGGGTTTGTAGTAGACAGCCGCGCAGATAACTGAAACGTTATTTGCCATAAATCGTAAAGGATAAACAATACATGATACCCGCAATTTCAGCAAGCAAAATATATTCAACATTAGGAAACAGCAATTCACTTGTTCCGCTGGCAATAAAAGACATCGCAAACAGCACAGGACTTACAGCCGCATCGTATATTACAGGTGATGAAGCTGAAGGAAGAGACAGATTTATAGATGAATTCGGAACTCAGGCAATCTGGCTTTTTGGAATTCCGGTTTACAAAAAACTTCTTGACTGGACACTTTTCAAGCCAATGGGATTTGACCCGAAAATCGACGTGAGAGTTCTAAAAGACCCCGAAGTCTTCAAAAAAGTAAAAGAAAATGCTCCGACAAAAGAAATCCAGGAGGCTTTGGAAAAAGCAGGAAATTCCGCTAAAAAGTTTAAAGGTCTGACATTTGGTAAATTCGTTGCTTCAACTTTACTCACAATCCTTTCATATTATGGTTTAACAAAGTTCAGACATAAACATATCGAGGAACATATTAAGGAAGATTACCTGAAAAAGCACGCGAACGAGCTTCAGCAGAACAAAACGTCAGACGAAGCCCAAAAGCAAAAACCGGAAATCTCAACAAAACTTGAAAAAGTTCCAACTGCTTTCCAGACTGTTCACAAAGACAATACCCAAAATAACAAAAAATCAGGCGAAAACACTTCCTTTACAGGTATTCAGGACTTCATGTTCAGTCCTAGCAAAAACCTGATGCTTGTAGACGGTTCAATCACAGCTGAAAGAATTTTCGAATCCAGAACTCCGCAGGATACAGTCGGCTACATTGTAAAAGAAGGAAGTTTCTGGGCATTTATGTATTTCTTAGGCGAAAAAATCCAGAAGCACTTTGAAAATTCAGCAGAGAAAAACCATGACAGAAACATCCAGCTTGACGCAAGGGTAATTGAAAGCGAAGAGCTTAAAGCCGCTTTGAAAAACAAGGATTTAAAAACAACACTTCAGGCATTTTCACAACTCAAGAAAGACGCAGACCTTTACGCTTTCATAAGCAACAAACTCAACAAAGACAATATTATTGTTAAAATGTCCAAAATGTCTGATATTATCAGCGTAATTGACAAAAAAGACTTGAACAGTGCAGTTGACACAAGAAAATACATTGATTTATCAGAAGTTAGAGGAGTCAATGAAAAACTTGGAAAAGTTTACGACCAGTTTGCAAGATTTACAGAAAAAATGCACAACAACAAACCGGAAATGAAAGAGGAGGAAATCTTAGAAGCCTTCTTAAAAGATTTGAGAAAACTCAAAAGAGGTTCCATCAGAAAGAACATCGGCGCCTGCATTGGAGCACTCGGAATTGTTGCACCGGCAATAATGGTTGCATTGAGATTTGCAGACAAAGATAACAGACAGTTTAAAGTAAAAGAACAAATTGAAAAACAGCTTGCTCAAGACATCAAAAACGGAAAACTTGTCGCATAATAAATAAACTCGCAAACCCGCAAGTCTGCTAAACCATTCCAGCATTGCAAAACATTAATAACATTTACGCAATTGCCGGAAACATCCGCAGAACCATAGCGGAGTGAGCAATAATCGTTGGCGAAACTTTAACAAAGCGGGCTTTGTTTGAGCGTTAAGCGAGTTAGCCCGCTTCGGGTTGAGCCATACGGATTATTAGCGAACAAAGCGTGTTCTGCGGGTGTTTCCGGCAATTTATAAAAGCCATAATTATATCACCAAACAATCAACTATGTGCCGGCTTCAATTTCAACTTTCCAAAACACCATGAGCCGCAAGAAATCCAGTTGACCAGCAGTTTTGAAGATTAAACCCTCCGCAAAAACCGTCAATATCAAGAACTTCTCCACAGAAAAACAGATTTTTAACGAGCTTTGACTGCATTGTTTTTGAATTGACTTCATCGAGCGAAACCCCGCCGCAAGTCACAACTTCACCGCCTTTTGAAGTCATAATTGTCTCAATTTCAAATGAGTTTAAGCTCTTCAAAATCTCATCTCTTACTTTGCCGTTGATTTTTGAGCCCTTCAAAGCTTCATCAAGTCCCAATTTCACCAAAATATAAGCCGCCAAAGCCTTCGGCACGAAATCCGATAAAATATTTTTTATACTTTTGTGCGGATTTTCATTCAAAACCGTTTGCAAATCGATTTCGCCCGCAAAATCAAGAATAATCTTGTAGGGGAACTTTTCACATGCCATTATTGACGAAATAGTGTAAATCAAAGGCCCCGAAACCCCTTCATGCGTAAAAAGCAAATCTCCGCGCAAGGAATTTTTGCCAAATATGGCCGAAACATTTTTAACAGAAACTCCCGCAAGTTCAGAGAAGTTTTCAAAAGTTTTCAAACCTGTAAGCGCAGGAACCGGCGGCAAAATCGTGTGTCCGAGACCTTTTAGAATTTCAAACGCAGAATGCCCGCCGATTGCAACAATGACTTTTTCGAAAAAATACGCACCTTGGTCAGTTTTGACCTCAAATCCGCCGTTACAGATTTTTATTGCGCTTACGCACTCATTATTAATCCGTACACCGCTGATTGCATCAAGCATTGCGCGCCGAACCTCAGCCGAACTGTTTGACTCCGGAAAAATCCGTAAATCCTCCTGAACATAAGTTTTGACACCGATTTTTTCAAAAACTTCGAGAGTTTCGGAAGTTCCGAACTTTGAAAAAACAGAATACAAAAACTTTTCACCGCGCGGATAGTTTGCAGCAAGTCCGCGCATATCAAACTCGGCATGCGCAAGATTGCAGCGGCCGCCGCCTGTCGGCAAAAGAGATTTCAAAGGTGAATTTTTCTCAAAAATAACAGGCAAAATCCCCTTTTGTTTCAAGAAGTAAGCACAAATACATCCTGCCGGCCCGCCGCCGATTATTGCTATTTTAGATTTCAACGCGGGTGCCATATAAAAATACCATTTCGGGATTTTCCAAATCGCTATGCAAATCCATAATGGATTTGTGCAAAACCGGGTGGATATAATCAGGAATTAATTCCAGAAGCGGAACAAGTGTAAATGCTCGCAAATGCACGTATTTGTGCGGAATTGTCAATTCTTCGTCCTGAATTATTTCGTTTCCGTAGAACAAAATATCAATATCAATCGTTCTGTCTTCATAATTGCCGGGTTGAGCGGGTTTTCTGCCAAGCTGTGTTTCAATACGTTTGCATTCATTAAGAAGTTCACGCGGCGAAAGCTGGGTTTTAATTTCTACAACAGCATTCACAAACCAGGTTTCTGAGTTCATGTTCCAGGGTTCGGTTTCGTAAAAGGTGGAGGTACGGATTATGCTGACTTTTTCGCAGGCTTTCAAAAGACTTGTCGCCTGCTGAACGTATCCGATTCTGTCGCCTTTATTTGACCCTAAACTTAAGTAAACGATTGCCATACCAATATTTTATAGATTTTAAAGTATAATGTCAACAGAAATTTGTAAATGCCCGGGTAATTAATAATGATTTATTACCCCGAATAATATAAAAAACGAGAATAATTTTAAATTTTCCGCAAACTCTTGATAGTTAATTATTTTACCTTGCCTATAAAATCGCGCCAATAAGATTTTCCGTTGCCCTCAGGATGTGTGTCTGAAAGTGCAAAGTATGCACAAGCTACAACTTGATAAACACTATTAACGTTGTATTTACAATAATCCGACGGATTGTCTATATATGTATTATTATAGAAATTTCCTTCAGAACTTGGATTGTTTTTATGCTCCATACCAAATGGGATAACCTGCCCGTCAACAGTGAACATAAAAATAAAATTGTCGATTCCGTATTTATTGGGGTTTTTAACACCGTTAATATCCACACATACTTTAGGTCCATTTTCATTCATATCAGGAGCGTCATCAAAAGAAAATACTCGCCCTTGCATATCAAAAAAAGGCCCAGCGCTATCACAAATCCAAGTATTACCTACCCCAGATAAAGAGTATAGCTTATATGGGTATACCCTGCCATTCTCGTTTACATTATCCCATTTTGCATTATCTTTTTTAATTGTCTTAAATTCTTTTTTAAATAATTCTAAGGCTTTATCACTACCGTTTAGATATGCATATTCACTCACAGAGAAATCATTGTGGAGTTTAAATAATTGGCTTGCTCTGTTTAAGTCGGAATAAACGGCTTTCAATTGGTTTTGCAAGACATGCAGCTGATAATTCTTCACCAGTTGCGGAATTGTCATGGCTGCTACTATTCCAATTACGCCGAGGGTAATCAAAACTTCTGCCATAGTAAAAGCTTTTGTATAATGCATATTGAAATCTCCTATATTTTTAACTCGGCATGGACATAATTATGCCCATACACTGATTATAAACTATATCATGAAAATATGCAAACAAAAGACAAAAAGCAGGAATTTATACAGGCTTTTGGCAGGGTAATAAAAAAATTACGGGAAGAAAGCAAACGTTCAGCCCGCTCTATTTCTTATGAAATAAACCTCTCAAAAACAACTCTTCTTCTTGCTGAAACAGGCAAACTTGACCCGCAAATCACAACTTTTTGCAAACTTTCAGAAGCATTTTACATTCCACCGGACAAACTTCTCAAAATGGTGTACGAAGAATTGCCCAAAGACTGGACTATTGTAGATTAAATTTATACTTTCAGCTTTTCAATAACAGCCTTCAATGCAGCGACAACCGTCAAAATATCGCGTTCTGAAACAAATCCGAGCGTGCCAATGCGGAAAATCTTGTCTTTCAAATCGTTCTGGCCGTTAGCGACAATTATGTCGTAATCGTCCTTCAAAATTCGTCTGATATCAGGCACAGAAACGCCTTCCGGCGGATAAACAGATGTGACCGCATAGCTTGCTTTGCTGTCATCTTCCACAAAAAGCTTCAAGCCCATTTCACGCAAGGAATTTCTCAAAAGCATTGCATTTGACTTGTGACGCGCAAGAACATTTTCCAAACCTTCTTCTCTCAACATTTTCAAAGCCGCATGAAGCGCAATTATAAGATTTACCGCGGGCGTGTATGGCGTTGTGTGCTGCGAAAGCGATTTTTTGTAAGAACTCCAGTTAAAATAAAATCCTGGATATTTGCACTGTTTATGAACCTCAAAAGCCCTGTCGCTTGCCGTCAAAAACGCAAGCCCTGGCGGTATCATGAAACCTTTTTGCGAACCGGAGACAAGAACATCAATTTTCCACTCATCAGGCTTAATATCAATCGCGCCGACGCTCGTAACCCCGTCAACAACTGAAAGTGCGCCATGCTCATTAATAATCTTGCAAAGTGCCTTAACATCATTAACTGCGCCGGTTGAAGTTTCTGATTGCGTAAGTGTTACGATTTTAATTTCTTTATTTACATCCTCATCCAGACGTTTTTTCAAATCCGCCGGATTTATAACCTCGCCGTATGGAACGACCATTCTTCCAGCAATCGCGCCGTGAGATTCGGCAATTTTTGCCCAGCGTTCGCCAAAGTTTCCGATTACAAGCGAAAGAACTTTGTCGCCCGCGTTAACAAGGTTTGAAAGCGCAGCCTCCATTGCGCCTGTTCCGCTTGAGGCAAAAATAAAAACATCATTCTTTGTTTGAAAAATCCATTTTAAATTTTCATTAACTTCGTCAAAGATTGCCGAGAATTCCGAACTTCTGTGCGGCACAGGTGCTTTTGCCATCTCAAGAAGAACGTTTTCCGGAACAGGTGTTGGTCCCGGTATCATTAACAAAGTTTTGTCTTTCATTTTACCCCCTAAAATTTTTACAAAATTATATTAACATAATTTTCAAGTTTCATGTATAATGTTAACGAAATGTTTATATACGGAATTTTATCAACAATAATCTTTTTAACACTTCTCCCGTTTTACTATATCGTGAGAGTAATTCAGAAAAAATACCTTTACGGCTGGCGCGAGAAGCTTGGATTTCTAAAATCACCTGATTTGGGCGAAAAAGTAATCATGCTGCACGGGGTTTCCGTTGGCGAGATAATTGCGCTCGAAAATCTTACGAAAAAGACTAAAGAAACCTTTCCGGACTACAAAATTGTAATTACGACCGGAACAAAAACAGGGCAAGATTTAGCGCACAAAAAATATGCTGGAATTGCTGATTTTATTACATATTTTCCGTTCGACATTCCGTTTGCAGTTAATTCGTTTTTAAATAAAGTCCGCCCTAGCGTGGTTTTGATTGCAGAAACCGAACTCTGGCCAAATTTTGCATATTACTGCAAAAAGAAAAATATTCCGCTGTTTGTGATTAACGGACGCATCAGCGACAGCACTTTTAACGCTTACAAACGCCTGAAATTCTTCTTCAAGCATATTTTAAGCAATTACACAGGGCTTTTCACACAAAGCATTGAAGACCGCGACAAACTTATTGCAATAGGTGCAAATCCGCAAACAACAGAATTCATGGGCAATTTGAAGTTTGATATTAAAAAGCTCGACGTTTCAATTGACATCGGAAAAGGCGAAAACAAGCTTATAATCGCAGGAAGCACCCATAAAGGCGAGGATGAAATCGTTCTGGAGGCTTTCAAAAACGTAAAACAAAAAGTCAGAAATCCAAAGCTTCTTCTTGCCTCGCGCCATCTTGAAAGAATTCCTGATATCGTTGAACTTGTAAAATCAACAGGGCTGTCTTACGGATTTCGCTCAAAAGGCGACACTTTTGCCGAAAAAGACATAATTTTGCTTGACACAATGGGCGAACTTGGCAAAATGTATGCTATATGCGATTTTGCATTTATCGGCGGCAGTTTCAACAATACCGGCGGCCACAACCCTCTTGAAGCAGCAGTGTACAACAAACCAGTCATCACAGGCCCATGTATTCACAATTTTAAAGACATTTACGGCATTTTAACTCATACAAATGCAGGAAAATTAGTCAAAACTCCTCAAGAACTTGAAAGCCACATGCTTAAACTTTTAACGGACAAAGAATTCTACAAATCCGCTCAGAATGACTGTTTCAAGGTTTTCGAAAGCCAAAAGGGTGCTCTTGACTTTGTAATAGGCAAACTGCGACAAATTCTTTAGTTTAAATATTTATCGATAATTAGAAAGCCCGTAAAATCGGGCTTTCTTTTGTATTACAATTCCGATATGTAACGAAATATTACGAAAAAGAGAAAAAAAATTAAAGAAAATAGTTCTTTATGCCGTACCTCATGACAAGGAAATGAAATGAAAGGAAATTAGTCATGGGTATGG
>ERZ780157.38-NODE-38-length-167311-cov-21.090107_pt1 | contig 167311 bp, 185 predicted proteins | sample MGYA00511169_ERZ780157 | MGnify/ENA primary metagenome ERZ780157 (study PRJEB29588, sample SAMEA1965149) | human gut metagenome | biome: human gut; feature: human-associated habitat; material: faeces | place: Denmark | collected 2008/2010 ...
AGATATAATAAATAAAATTAAAAATATAAAGATAATAAAAAAGTAGAGCATTAAAAAATGCTTTACTTTTTCATATGGATAATTTTATAGATATCGTTCCAACTATAAGACGTGTGTATGTTATTACCCGTTACAACTGTGTTATATCTTGTATCCATTTTTATAACTGGAATAATTTTGCTTATACTTCTTATGTTGTTAGGTGAGTCTTCTATCATTATTTCAACTTTTTCGTTTATAATAGTTGGGACTTTATCGTGTGGGGTAAATATAAGCTTATTATATGGTATATCATTTTTTTCTAACCAACTTTTTGTGTATTCAACTTTTCCGCTTCCGTCATCAACTTTACTTATTAGAAAATTTCTTGATGTAATTAAATAAATTTCGTTACCTTCACTAATTAATTTCTTTATTACTTCACTTGCAAAATTCCTTGCATGTGTATTTATAAAATAATCTTTTCTGTGTTTATCCCAGAAAATGTTTTCTTCTTCTTTTGTTATACCGAAAATAAGAGAAAAATCGTATTCATTTGGATTTATTACATTATAGTAAAGTGTACCATAATCTAAACAGAATTTACTATAATCGGTTAATACTCCATCAATATCAATACCTATCTTCATAATGCACCTCTAGTAATATTTTAGCATAAATTATTAGTGAGGTAAAGTATATGAAAGTTGTTGTGTATGCAATTTGTAAGAATGAAGAAGCTCACATTAAAAGATGGTATGAAAGCATGAAAGAAGCTGATGAAATATATGTATTAGACACTGGATCAAGTGATAACTCAGTTAATTTGCTTAAAAGTTTAGGTGTCAATGTTAAAGAGAAAAAATATGAAGTTTTTAACTTTGACGTGGCAAGAAATGACGCTTTAGAAATGGTTCCAGAAAACGTTAATATATGTGTAAGTACAGATTTAGATGAAGTTTTTACTAAAGGCTGGAGACGTGAATTAGAAAGAATTTGGAAGTCGGATACCGACAGGGTTAAATATAATTTAAATTTTTCTTTTAATTCTGAAAATGAAGGTGTGATGTCTTATTATATTTCAAAGATACATACTAGAAAGAATTATAAATGGGTTAATAGTATTCATGAGGTGCTTGTATTTACTTTGGATAGAACAGAGAATGTTATAGAAAGTGACAAAATTAATATTAATCATTATCCTGACAGAGAAAAGAATAGAGATTTTTATTTAGATTTGCTTATTAAAGAAGTAGAGAATAATCCAAGTGATGAAAGAAACTTACATTATTTAGGTAGAGAGTATATGTATAAGAGTGAATTTAATAAGTCTATTGATACATTAATTAAACACTATAATATTGCTACTTGGAATGAAGAAAAAGCAAGTTCTTGTAGGTATATATCTTATTGCTATGTTAATATGAAAAGACCGCTTGAAGCAGAGATGTGGATTAAAAAGTCTATAGAGATTATGCCTGAAGTTAGAGAAGGGTATGTATTACTTGGTATGCTTTATTATGAAGAAAAAAGATATTTAGAAAGCATTGAAGAAATGTTAAAAGCTAGTAGTATTAAAGATAAATCTACCACTTATATAAATGAAGAATATGCTTGGAATGAGAATATTTATGATGTGTTAAGTTTAGATTATTTTTATATAAATGATATTGATAAGGCTATAGAAAATGTAAAAAAAGCAATGGAAATTAACCCTGAAAATGAAAGAATTAAGAATAACTATGAAATTATGAAAAGTGCCAAAACTGGCTAAATTTGACATTTTTTCTGTAAAATTTTGTGTAAAATTTCGCGTAAAGTCAAAATAAAAAAAGACTTTTCGCGTTTTTTGTCGAATAAATATATTAGAGGAGATAAAACTTAACCTCTAGAAAGGAAGATGGAAAATGAAGAAAAAAGTTTTGCTTGTTTTGGTGTTAATCATGCCAATAATTTGTAATGCAAAGGAGGAGGTGAAATATAGATGGTACAATTATGAAGAAAGTAATGTTCATTATGTAAGTGAACCCGAAAGTGTTTGTGAGTACTTTGATAAAAGTGACTATAAATATACAGATTATATTTATAGCTTGACAAGTCCAGAAGTTAAAGAAGGTAGAGAAATAACTAGTGATTATAAAGATTATACTTTTTTAAGAAAATATGTTAATAAAATAGGCATAACTAGGTTTAGTGGTGCGACTGAGTATGATTTTTACGAATTGGAAGTGCTTGATAAAGACGGGAATAGTGTTCCTTATGAATTTAAGAGTTACTTAGACAATTATTTATTACTAAAAGACAAAGATTATAATAATGCTGCTAGAATTTTGATGTATGCTAATATGGATATAGTATTTGATAGTCCTATTGATATAGAAAATACTAGTATTAGAATTACTTATAAGAATGTTAAAGGAGAACTTAACGGAATAGATTTCAAAGCTTATATGACTGATGAGTATGTATCAAATAACTATGCAGGATATAGTACAATTAATACTCATGTGTGTGACAATGAAAAGTGTGTGTTTACAGCTAAGATAGATAAAAGACAAATGAGTACAACTGATGTTGTTGTAAAAACTAAGGTTTATAAATATAGAGACACTTTATATAAGTGCTATGACATGGTTAAAAATTATGCTCCAGGATATTATGAAAACTTAAGTGGATACAAAAAGGACGAAGAAGACTACATTGTTACAAATAGCTTGACTACTGAAGAAATTGATAAAATAATAAGCGAAAATATGAACTTAGTAAGTGAACAAAATAAAGAATTAATTTCTGAAGTGATGAAGTTAAAGAGTGAACTAAATAATAAAGAAGATATACTTAAAAAGATGGCTGAATTTGAAAAGTTAGTTAAGTCTACTAGCGAAGATAATACTGATATGCTTGATAAGTTAGCTAGTTTAGAAACCCTCATTAAGAATGACAACATTAGTTATGAAAGTGTTATTAATAAACTTAGTGAATTAGATAGTAAAAATAGTAACTTTGATATGACAGAACTTAAAGATTTTATTACTAAAGCTAGTCAAAAGGAAGATACCACAGTAAAAAACGTGAGTAACACAAATACAGAAAATAAAGAAACTAAAGAAAAAATAGCTTTTGTAACTAGGGAGGATGAAAGTGTCCCAGTTAAAACTAATATATTTATTTTGGTGTTTGGAGTTATGTCTTTTCTAATTAGTTTAGTAGTGCTTATTAAAAATGTCGTAAAATGTAGAAAGAAATAATTATCTAGTTATGTCGAATATGTATAAATTTAATAAAAAATGTTCTATATTAGTTACAAGGACTGATAATATGTTAAAAATTAATATGGAGTTTAGTAAAGGAATACTGTGGATAAGATTAGATGGTATATTAAATAAAACTACTTCTAATACATTTGATGACGAAGTTATACCTGTTATTTTAAAACATGGGATAAAGTATGTGGTTGTTAATTTAGATAAAGTTAATGTTATAGATTTAAAAGGAATAGAAAGCTTAATTTCTTTAAATGAAGTAGTAAGGTCAATGAACGGGAAGACAACTTTATGTAGTCTTTCTAATAGGGAAGTAAAGAATATCTTAAATAAAAGTGAATATAATAACACTTTTTATGAAACGAGTAATGAATTAACCGCACTGGGAGTGATGAAAATATGATAATGAGTATAGAAGAGTTGTTAACTCAAAATAAAAATTTTATTTATAAGATAGCTTCAAAATATAGTAAATACTATAATATAGACGATTTATTTCAAGTTGGGGCAATTGGATTTATTAAAGCATACAAAAATTATAAGAAAGTTGATACTAAATTTACAACATATGCTTATAAATACGTACTTGGAGAAATAATTGAGTTTATTAAAAACGATAGAACTATTAAAGTAAGTAGTGATAACTTGAAACTCTTTAAACTTTATACAGAAACTAAAGAGTACTTGTCTAAAGAAATGAATATGGTGCCTACGCTCTATCAAATAAGTGATTATTTAGGTATTGATGAAGTTGTTTTAGCAGATGCAATAAACAAAAGTGAGTTTGCAATTAGTTTAGAAGAAAGCTTAAATAATGATGAATTTACTTTAGAAAAAGTTGTAGGACTAGATGATACTAACAACATTGATATGTTAATTGACTTAAAAAATGGACTACTAAAGCTAAAAGAAGATGAAAGAAAGTTAATCGAACTAAGATATTTTACTGGATATACTCAGAGTGAAGTTTCTAATATGCTTGGAATGTCACAAGTACAAGTTTCTAGATGTGAAAGTAAAGTACTAAAGAAAATAAAGGAAACAATGACTGTATAACTCAAAATAACTTGTCCATATTAATAATGGGTGAGTTATTTTGAATTTAAAAGAATATAAGAAAATTGTAAGTAAACATTCTAAAAAAGAAGATATATTTAAAAATGTAATAGTTGCTTTTTTAGTCGGTGGACTAATGGGAGTAATTGGTGAATTAATATTTAAGTTTTTCAGTGTTAACTTAGGATTAACTGATAGTGAAAGCTTTATGTACTTAATGATTGTTCTCGTTGTTGTCTCTTCTATATTAACAGGTCTAGGCTTTTTTGATAAGATAGTTAGCTTTGCAAAGTGTGGATTAATTATACCAACTACAGGGTTTGCTCATGCAATGACTTCTAGTGCGATGGACCATAGAAGCGAAGGATTAATTAAAGGAATAGGTAGTAACATCTTTAAAATGACTGGGTCAATAATACTGTATGGATTAGTTTCTGCTTTCTTTTTTGCAATAATTAAAGGAGTGGTAATGTGACAATATATTTTAAAAATGCCTATATAAAAAATGCTTATTCAGTAGTTGGAAGAAATGAATATGATATAAGTATTAAAGGAGATTTACATATAAACGATTACTATTTATCTAGAAAAAGCTTTGAACAAGGAGAAAGTGAGTTACTTATAAAAAGTATAAGCGGACTATTAAGTAAATGTAAAAAGAAAGAAACAGATATTGATGTAGCACTTTCTGGAGACTTACAAAGTCAAATTTTAGCGAGTACTTTAGCCTATAGAAACTTTAACATTCCATTTTTAGGACTATATAGTGCATGCGCAACATTTTGTGAAGGCTTGATAATTGGATCAAATCTTTTAGAAAATAAAGGTATAAACAATATTATAATAAGTACTTCTGCAAATAATTTGGCTAGTGAAAAGCAATTTCGCTTTCCAATTGAGTATGGTGCAATTAGAAAATACGTTAATACTTTTACTGCAACTGCTGCTGTTAGTACTCTTTTAACTAAAGAGAAAACAGAAATTAAAATAGAAAGTGCGACAATTGGTACTGTAGTTGATATTGGATATAATGACGCGAACAACTTTGGAGCTGTAATGGCTTTGTCTGCTAGTAAAACAATTAGTGAACACCTAAAAGAAACTAATAGAAGTAGTGAATACTATGATATTATTTTAACAGGTGATCTTGGAGTATACGGAGTTGAGATTTTAAAAGAACTATTAAGAAATGAATATAAAATTAATGCTACAAACATAGTTGATGCAGGAAGTATACTACTAAAAGATACTAGTGTAGTTGCAGGTGGAAGTGGTCCAGTTTGCTTGCCACTTATACTATTTAATAAGATTTTAAAGGAAAAATATAAGAAAATACTACTTGTTGCAACTGGCGCACTTCATTCAAAAACAAGCGTTAATTTAAAAGAAAGTATTCCTAATATTTCACATGTAGTTAGTTTGGAGGTTTTATGATATATTTAAATGCTTTTATAGTATGCGGGGTAATATGTGCAGTTGGTCAGTTAATAATTGAATACACTAAGTTAACGCCAGCACATGTTAATACATTTCTAGTTATAGTGGGTGCATTCTTGTCTATGGTTGGTGTATATGATAAATTAATTGGCTTTAGTGAAGCGGGTGCAAGTGTGCCTATAACTAACTTTGGACATATTCTTTTTAAAGGTGCATATCTAGGGCTAAAAAACAATGGAATAACTGGACTTTTAAACGGAATATTAGCTAGTTCAAGTGGTGGATTAACCATTACTATAATTAGTGCTTTTCTAATAAGTTTAATTTTTAAACCAAAACATTAAAAAAATTACAAAAATACTAGAGAATTCTCTAGTTTTTTGGTATACTTATAATGAAAGAGTGGGAATAAAAATGGAAGAGATATTAAAAAGAGGTTTAATTATTATATTAGTAATGGTTATAGTATTACTAGTTTATTACATTTTAAAAGGTGTTTTACTTACTAAATTAGGTAAACTTAAAAAGGATAAAAAAGTATGGTTTGCTTGGGTTCCAATTCTAAATACATATTATTTAGGTAAACTAACTTTTAATAAGACAGTGGGTGCAATATTAGTAGCGCTTAATGTTCTTACTTCAAGTGGAAGTTTTACGAGTGGAAGTACTACAATAAATATTAGTTTTCTAAGTTTGTTACCAAATGGTGTAAGCGTTATTATACTTATACTAAATTCACTAATCAATATAGCTTTGCTTATTTATTCAGGAGTTTTAATTAAAAAGTTAAAATCTACTATGGTAAGTGAAAAAGTAAATACAAAAGTAGAAGATTCGGCACCTATTATAGAAGAGTTGGATTTAGGTGGAAATGAAGATAATATTGAAATAGTAGATTTAAGTAATGAAGGTGGAGTTGTTAATACTCTTGAACAAAAGAAAGAAAACAAGTTTACCATAATAATACTTGCTGTAATTTTAGTTTTTGCAATTTTACTTCCTACGATAAGTGGTATATTTAATCCAAAAGATAACACTATTGATAACACAAAGCCTAACGAAATAAAATATACTGAGACTACTAAGGATGGACTACTTACTATTGGAAAAGAGACTGGAAACATTACTGCTAAAAATGTAAGATTTTATAATTTTTCTAAGCAAAGTGGAAATATAATTAGTTTCATCTATTTACCAGAAGATGAAATAAAAAATGTAAATGAGTCTAACTTATTTATACAATTATATGATGAAAAGAAAAACATTATTTATAGAACTAAATTTACTAGTGATACTGTATTAAGTAGAAGAGTAAGTGGAACATATAACTTAAACACTAATGGTGAGATATACAAAAATGCTTTCTATGCTTCAATAGTGATTCTAAAAGATACAGACTTTTCTGTAGTTGATAATATCATGGTATGTAAATATACTACAACTGATGGAAACTACAACATAATAAATAAAGTAACATATAACTTTAGTAAAAACGGACTAGCAAGCTATGAAGTAGATAAATCTGTAGTTAAAATAGGACTAGAAGAAAGTGATGTTTATAAAGCTAGCTTTCAAAAAGAAGCAAGCTATTTAAAGGAAAATGTGGAAAACTTAACTGTTACTGATACAAACATAAAATATAAATTAAATTTAGTTACTTATAGTAGTCAAGAATATTCTCCACTTTATAAATTAGGTACTACTATTAAAGAAATAAAAACTAATGAAGAAAATAATAACTGGAGTTGTAGCAATGAATAATTTTTTAATAGGGGATTTTGAAGGACCTTTAGATTTACTTTTACATTTAGTAAAACAATCTAAAATAGAGATAAGTGAAATAAAAATAGTAGATATAACTGAACAATATTTAGATTATCTTAAAAAAATGGAAGATATGAATTTAGATATTGCTAGTGAATATTTGGTAACAGCAAGTGAATTAATTGAAATGAAAAGTAGATATCTTTTACCAAAGCCTCCTAAAGAGGAAGAAGATAGTGAATATTTAGAAGACCCTGAAACTGAATTAAAAAGAAGATTACTAGAGTATCAAAAGTATAAAGAAAGCACAGAAGTATTTAGAAGTCTTATTGATAAAAGAAGTAATTATTATACAAAAGTACCTGAAAAAAGAGAACTTTATACTGAAGAAAAACTAGAAAATACTGAGAATGTAACTGCAAGTGATTTACTTCTTGCTTTACAAAAACTTCTTGAAAGAAAAGAGTATTCAAAACCAATAAATACTAAAATTACTAGAAAAGAGTTGTCAGTTAGTGAAAGAACTGCTAAAATAAGAAGTATATTGAAAAAAGAAAAAAGGGTTGACTTCCTAAGTTTATTTGATGAGTTAACTAGACCTTACATAGTTGTAACATTCCTTAGCATACTTGAAATGGCTAAAGATAAGGAAATAATTTTAAAACAAGAAGCAAACTTTGGAAGAATTATTCTTGAAAGAGTTGATTAATTATGAATTTAAAAAGTGTAACTGAAGGAATTTTATTTGTAGTAGGAGATGAGGGGATTACTTTAAAAGAGTTATCTGATACACTAGGTGTCAGTGAAAGTGAAGTAAAAGAAATCTTGTCAAATCTAAGACATGACTATGAAAGCAATGAAAGAGGACTTAGAATTAGTTTCTTAGGTAATACATTTAAACTTACTACAAAGAGTGAACATAAGATGTATTACGAAAAACTTGTAACTGATTCAAAGACATTCACATTGAGTAATGCAAGTTTAGAAGTTTTGGCTATAATTGCTTATAATGAACCTATTACAAGAGTTAAGATTGACGAGATAAGGGGAGTTTCTAGTAGTCAAATAGTTAGAAAACTTTTAGCTAGAGGTTTTATTAAAGAATGTGGTAAAGATAATAGTATTGGTAAACCAAATTTGTATAAGACTACAAATGAATTCTTAGATTATTTTGGACTTGCTACTAAAGAAGACTTACCTAAACTTGATATTAAAGATAGTCCAGTAGATAATAGTGAAGTTGAACTATATAAATCTAATTATAAAGAAAATGACTAGTAATTAAAAATAGTCGTTTTTTTTGAACTTTAATTACTTGATTTTTTTAATTTAAATGGTATTGATATTTTGTGCTAGATATGGTAGTATTTTATTAGGATGGTGAGACTAATGAGTGATTTAATAGAAGTTTATACTAGGTTAAAAATGAAAACTGATTGTCTAATTACATTAACTTATTTTTCTAGTTATGGTTATGAAACAACTAAAAAATATAAATTAATTGATATTGTTGGATTTTCTTATATTTTAGTTCAGAATGAAGAAGAAATGTTAAGTATTCCTTTTTTTGGAAAAGATACAATGATTAAGAGTATCACTATAGATAAATCAAAAGAATCAATTTATTTTGATAAATATGTAAATGAAAATATATTTAATGGTTTTTATATAAAAGATGGATATGTTGAAAACATAAAACAAAGTATGTTAGGGAATTTAGATTTTAAGTTAGAAGATAGAGATAAATTTATTCAAAGGTATAAAGATAAAACATCTACTTTTGAATATGAAGATTTGTTTTTTTCTTTAAAACAGAAGCAAGAATTTAATGAGTTCTTTAAACTATTAATTAAAGATTTAACTAATTATTGTGAAAAGAATGGACTTAGTTCAGAGTTAAATTATATTGGCAAGGGTACAACTTCAATAGTTTATGGTATAGGAGATAAAATTATAAAAATAGGTAAACCCAGAAGAAAAGTCACTATACCATATTGTGAATATTTATTACAACCAATTATAAATCAGGATTTTGAATTTGATGGGTATCCTATACATATTGAAGTTACACAAAAAGTTACTATGTGTGATGAAATAAATGACAAAACAGTTAAAGAAAAACTTGATAAAAAAAGAGAAGAAATTTCTGAATATTTGCATAGTATTGGTTTAAAAGCTACTGACTTACATCTTGGAAATCTTGGCTTTTTAACTAAAGATAATAAAGTGCATTATGAAGATATTAATTTTGATGTAGGAAATAGTATAGCTACTTCTATTGATAACAATAATAATTTGAAAGTTAAAAAAGCAGGTGAGATAGTTATAATTGACCTTGACTGTTTGGAAATAGAAGATGTAAACAAATATACAAAATATCTGGAAAGTCTTGGTTTTTCTTTAGAAAATAATAGTATTTCAAAATCAATGTAATTAACAAAAAATCTACTTTCTTTTACGGGAAAGTAGATTATATTTGTTACTAGCATTTTTATTAATTTTGGTGCTCCTCTAGGGACTCGAACCCTAACATATTTCTATACACGATTTTGAGTCGTGCGCGTCTACCAATTCCGCCACAGGAGCAGTAACTTAATTATATATTAAAATGGTAAAAAAAGCAAGGGGGTTTTCTTTCCTTGCAATTTATAATAAACGAAAAGTATAATTAAACAAAAATAAAAAAGCACCTGATTTTACCATAGCCGGTGCTTTTAAAACAAATAAACAACAGGTGACACTTAACAGTGAAATTAAATGTTCCTTTTTTATTATATGAAGATTTCTCTTCCGTATACATTATACTAAATTATTTAAATTTATGCAATACCTACACTTTATTTTAAGTAAGTGTTTATCTTGAACTTTTTCTTGCTCGTTCTTTAACTAAGTTTTCTAATTCTATCATTGTTAACTTTGATAACTCTAGTTCTTTTTGTTCTAGTTCTTTAGTATCAATATCAGTAATTAGTCTATTAAACATAGTTTTATATTGTTGCATGTCATTATCACTTTTCTTAACAAACACTCCTACAATGTCATAGATATTGTCTTTAATATGTTTAGTGACTATTCTTACTTGATCGTACCTTAATTCAGTATACCCACTTGCTTTTTTATTGTTTGATAAGCTCTTAAATTCTTTTGAACCTACTTTTCCCATAGTAAACCTATTTAACAAATCAAGTACTGTATCATAATACTCATTAGGAACATTTTTCATATCTTGAATTAATCTACTTTTAGTTGGGTTAGTTACAGGATGAGTAAATACTAAAAGTCTTTCTTTAACACTTAAAGTTTCTTCTGTGATATCTTCTTCTGTTAATTCTAACTTACTAATTTCTTCATAATATTTTCTTATATCAATATATTTATTTAGTAATTTATAGTATGCAGTTATAGCTTCTTTTCTAAGTGGTTTATTAATATATGTTTCTAAATCATTGACTATCTCATAATATTCAAGCATATCATAAATAAAACTTTTTAATACTTCATTTACAACATATCTAAATTCATTGTCTTCAGTAATAAATCTTTTATAACTATCTAAAGAGTTAGCAACATCATCTTCATAAATGATATAACTTTTAATTTCAGCAACTTTTTTATCTAAAGTTTCTTTTCTACTTCTTCTAATTTCTACTGTGTCTAATTCTTCAAAACCACCATTTAATATATTTGGTAGTTCGTTATATAAGTCATTAGTATTTTGTTCTTCAGTAGCATTTGTAGATTTTAAGTTTCTATTATAATACTCAATTTCATTACATAAAAGTAAGTCTTCTTTTGTTTCTATAATTCCTTTTGTTTCATAGTATCCTATGATTTTCTTTACATTGATAATATCATATTTGCTTTCAAGTATTGGTGTATTATTTTTAATTGCAAGTGTTACTCTATATGCTGAAGACACTCTGTTTCTGTTGTTTCTAATTTGTTTATCTAGAGTTTTAAATCTCTCTAAATCAGTTTTGTATTCTAAATTTAATTTTGTTATAAAAGATTTCATATCATCAACATCATTATTTAACATCTGATTTAAATATTTATAGAATAAATTACTGTAATCATTATTGTTATAGATACTGTTTAATAAAATATCAATATTCAAACTATGCTCCTTCATGTTAGTGTAATTCATGTCTAAGTAAGTTAAAACTTCATTAAAAAGTGATATTTTAATTTCTAAGTCTTTGTATTCTTCTTTTAACACTTTATTTTCAGATATATAATTATTTAATAGTTCAACTATTCTTTCTTTGTTTGTCATATCGTTCCTCCAGTTAAATTATATCATATTTTTAAATAAATTATAAAAAAATATGGTAAAATAGTACAAAATATAGTAAAATAATAGTATGTTTTAAAGGAAGTGAGAAAAAATGGAGAAAATAAGAACAAGATTTGCACCTAGTCCTACTGGATATATGCATATCGGAAATTTAAGAACAGCTTTGTATGCTTATTTAATTGCAAAACATACTGGTGGCGATTTTATTTTAAGAGTAGAAGATACTGATCAAAAAAGGTTAGTAAATGATGCTATGAAAATTATTTATGATTCGTTAGAAGAAGTAGGTATAATTTACGATGAAGGACCCGGCAAAGAAGGAGATTGTGGACCCTATACTCAGTCAGAAAGGTTACCAATTTATAAAGAATATGCGGAGAAACTTATAGAATTAGGTGGAGCACATTATTGCTTTTGTGAAAATAAAGAGTATGTTGATGATGACTCTCACACAGAATTAAAAGATGATCCATGTAAATACTTATCTAAGGAAGAAATTGATAAAAAATTAAGTAATGGGGATGAGTATGTTATAAGACAAACTATTGAAAAAGAAGGCACAGTAGAATTTGTTGATGCTATTTATGGAACAACATATGCTGAAAAAAGATTACTAGATGAAGGCGTATTACTTAAGTCAGATGGCTTTCCAACATACAATTTTGCTAATGTAATAGATGATCATCTAATGAGAATTAATTGTGTAGTAAGAGGAAACGAATATTTATCTTCAACACCAAAATATAATGTTATGTATGAAAAGTTTAATTGGGAAAAACCTATGTATATACATCTTCCACCAGTTATGAAAGATGAACACTCTAAATTAAGTAAGAGAAATGGTGATGCATCATTCAATGATTTAGTTAAAAAAGGTTATCTTCCTGAAGCAATATTAAATTATATTACATTGTTAGGATGGGCTCCTCCAACAGAAGAAGAAATTTATTCTTTAGAAGAGTTAGTTAAAGTATTTACTATTGACAGAATAAGTAAAAGCCCAGCTATATTTGATATTGAAAAATTAAGATGGATGAATGGAGTATATATTAGAAATAAATCTTTAGAGGAATTTAATGATATTGCAAAAAAATATTATAGTGAATGGATTATTAATAATTTAGATATTTTAGAACTTAGTAAAACTATTCAAAATAGAACAGAAGTGTTGACTGATATTCCTGAAATGACTGATTTCTTTGAAAAGTTACCAGAATATGATAATGAATTATATATTAACAAAAAAATGAAAACAGATTTAGAAATATCAAAAACTGCTTTAGATATTTGTTATAAAGAATTATTGGCTTTTGATAAATGGGATAATTTTGATGAATTACATAATTTCTTATTGTCTCTTGCTGAAAAATACGAAATGAAAAATGGACAAATCTTATGGCCACTTAGAGTAGCTTTATCTGGAAAGTTAAAAACACCAGGTGGGGCAGTGGAAATAGCATATTTATTAGGTAAAGATGAATCATTAAGAAGAATTGAAAAGGGTATTGTAAAAGTTAGTTAATTATGAAATTGTCAAAATATAATTATGTTATAAAATCAGAAAAAGAAATTTTAATTTGGAATACAATTAAAGAATCATTAATGACATTTACAAAAGAATATTATGATAATTTGGTTAATGAAAAATTTGATATATTTTCTGATGATGAAATTAGAATTTTAATAAAAAATGGAATTTTAATAAATGATAATGTATTTGAATTAGAAAATATATTAAATAGAAAAAAAGAATTGGAAAATAGTGCTTCTTCATCATATACTATAGCTTTGACACAAAATTGTAATGCACATTGTTATTATTGTTATCAAAGTGAAAATGTATTTGAAAAAATTCGTAAACTAACAAAAAAAGATTATGATAAAATTGTAGATTTTATATTAAAAACAAAAAATGATAAAGTAAAAATCACTTGGTTTGGTGGAGAACCATTAATTAGAAGTGATATTATAGACTATATCAGTACTGAGTTAACTAATAAAAATGTAGATTTCCGTTCAGTAATTATTACAAATGGTTTGTTATTAAATTCATTTGATAATTTTACTTTAAAAAATAAATGGAATATCAATGAAATTCAAGTAACTTTTGATGGATTATATGAAAATCATGATAAAAGAAAATGTTTTGATTTTGGAAAAAACAATTTTGATAAAATAATTGAAAAATTAAAGGAAATATTGAAAAACAATATTAAAGTTAAAATTAGAATTAATATTTCTAAAGATAATTATAATGAAATTAATGATATTTTTGATTATTTTGAAATTACATTTAAAGATTATGATAATTTCAAATATTATTATTCATATTTGACTGATGATTTAAATTTATATGATTATGCTTTTAATAAAAACGAAATAGAGAAAATTAATCCACAAATATATCAAAGATATATGAAAAACAGAGAAATGGTATTACCAAGAAATAGAAGAGTTTATTGTGGAGCACAGAATCCAAATTCGTTCTTTATAGATATTTATGGAAATTTATTTAGGTGTGAGCATGACTTTTGGTGTTCTGATAAAATTTTTATGAATATTGAAGAATTCGATTGTGACAAATTTAAAAATTCAAAAAATACTATTCTTAGTCAAAAGTGTAAGGAATGTGTATTTTTGCCAATTTGTCAAGGTGGATGTATTAGAAATGATTTTAATGAATGTCCACAATTTATTAGTAATATTGTAGGATATCTTAAAGAGAGAAAGGAGAAATAAAATGAAAGAATTAATTGAAGCAAATTTAATTAAATGCTATTCCAGTGATTCTGATTGTGGCCATTATCAATTAGACGACGATGGAAATTGTTCAATAGACCTTGATGATGGTTGTGATTGTGATTCATACATGAATGCTAATTAAAAAATATTGAAAAATTATCACGCATATGGTAAAATTATATGCGTGAATTGGCCTGTTGGTGAAATGGTTAACACACAAGCCTCTCAAGCTTGCATTCACGGGTTCAAATCCCGTACAGGTCACCAATTATAATAACAAGCCCCGTATTTACGGGCTTTTATTTTACCGTACTTTTCAAAAAATGGAGTATTTTTCGTATTTTTCGTATATTTCGGAGTACAAATGGAGTACAAAATTAATAGTATTTATCTGTGATACTTGCTACCTCCTTTTTTGTTTTATTCGATAAATGGCCATACTTATTTACAGTTGTTTTGTAGTCTTTGTGTCCTATTCTTTGATAGAATAAATATAATTCTTTACCTTCGCCCATCATAGTTGTAACATAAGTATGTCTTAGGTCATACATTCTTATTGTTGATACACCAGATTTTACCAAATAATATTTAAAGTGTTTTCTTAAAGTTGCATCACTATATGGTTTATTTCTATCGTAATTGAAGAATATTAAATCATTTTTAGCAATGTTGAGATTAATATTGTTTTTCACAAACTCATAATACTTGTCAACTTCAGTAAATAATTTATCTGTAACGTCTACATCACGTTCAGAACCTTTGGTTTTTGTAGTAGAGAAGTAGTTATCTTCTTTTCTGTTATAATTAATGGAATGTTTAATGTTGACGAGCCCGTGTTCTCTATCAAAACAATTGAAAGTTAATGCTCTAGTTTCGCCAATTCTGTCGCCCAATGTAAAACCTATGATAGTTAGAATATATATCATGTACGCTTTTTTAACTTCATTAATGTCACTTGAACGCATTTCTTCTTGTAAAATGGTTAGGAATTTTTTTAACTCTTCTGGTGTCCAAAATTTCATTTCAGTTTTAGGTACTTTATACATGTTTATATTAGTGGCAGGCGATATAACTAGATGTTCTTCTTTTACACACCAATTGAAAAATGCTTTTAATTGTTTTAATAATTCATTTTTTTGCTTTAAAGAACAAGTTAAATTTTCTAAATAGGTAATAATATCATATTTTGTGATTTTGCTTATTTTGATTTTAAAACTTTCTTTAAAATACTTATTGTAATCTTTATTTTTCCTTAAAATAGTGTTATATGCTTGTTTTTCTATTTTTTCACAGTTAGTAATATATTTATCCCAAAGTGCGTCGAAATCATTTGTATTTGATATTTCTATCTTTTTCTGCATTTTAATTTTTTTATTGTCTCTTATATTTAAAGCGTCACTAATATCAAATATCTTTTTATTTTCAATTTTGGATACTACTTTTTTAGTAGATGGAATTACTACTAAGTAGTTTCCATTTTTAATGTTTTTATATATGTTTTGATATCTTGTTTTTTTATACCTTTTTAAATCCATAATACTTGCCCCTTTCTATTTTATTTGGTATAATAGGGTATAGAAAAACTCCTTAAACGTCTTACCAGGACTAGGTTGTTTTTCTAATTTTCAGTACCTACTGCAATAGGTACTGTCTTTTTATTTTGTTTTAATTTGTTTCGTTATCTTTGTTTTTTATTCATAGATTATATTTTCCTTTATAAATTTTATATACTTATCAGCTTCATCTTCAAATCCTATTCTATTAAACTCTAACAATGTTTTATCTTGGTCTAAGTGGGAAAGTTCAATATGTGCAAGTTCGTGCAGTATTGACTTCCTTTTTTTGTAATAACTTAGTTTTGAATTAATCATAATGTTATATATTCCTTTATAATTAAAAACAAAGCCATAAATTTTATCTCCTAAACTAACATAAGTAATGTTAGCATTATAATAATTTAGTAGTTCTTGTTGTGTTATATTTCCCTTAATTAATTCTTTTATATTCATACTTAATACCTCTTTATTATTTTAATTTATATTAAGTACCTGTACTAGCATACTTAGTCAAAATATTTTTCTAATAATTCTTCAACATAATTTTGTAATTCATTAAACTTTTCTTTATAAGTAACATTCAAACTTAATTTTTTATCAGCATCTTTTACAAATTCGTAGTAATGTTTTCTTGTATTTTGCATTTCATTATTCTTTTTTAAATTTGAATACATGTATATGTCATAAAGAATAGAACAAACTAGTAAAAAAACAAAATCATTAGTTTTAATACTGTTACTATAGTGTATAACAAAAAGTGGGCTAAACATTAATAAAGCAGCAATTACACTACCTAATTTTATTAATACTTTTTTCATTCTTCGCCTAACTCCTTATCTATTTCTCGTTTTCGTTTTTCTATAATAAACCTAATAGTTTCTTTATCATCGTCAGTTAAGATATCTTTATGCTTATCAAATAAGATATCTAGCTCATCTGGCGTTTGATTTTTATATTTATTTTCTATTAGGTCAGATTTTTTGATATTAAAGTAATTAGCTAGTAATTCTAATTTATCAATTCTAGGATATTTTTTAGCATTAAGCCAATCGCTAAAAGTAGAAGCAGGTATATCTAAAGCGTTGCAAATTGTGTTTCTATCAGTTTGATAATAGTTTAAATAATATTTAAGATTTTTAGCAAAGATTTCTTTATTTCCTAAATCACTAATATCAGTCATTTTGTTTTTTCTCCTTTCATATATAAGTACATTATACGCCAAAAGTGTAAAAAAATCAACTTTTTATATAAAAATATACGCAAAAAGTGAAAAAAACTATTGACATACGCTTAAAGCGTAGTATAATGGTAATTGTAAGGAGGAGATAAATTGAAGTGGACATTAAAAGCTATCCGAATTAATTTAGGATTAACACAAATGCAAATGGCAGGAAAACTTGGGGTTTCTAAAGAAACGTATTTAAATTATGAAAATTATAAGACTTATCCCGATGTAAATATAGTAAAGAAAATAATTAAAATATCTAAAGTTGATTTTAATGATATTATTTTTTTACCAAACAATTACGCTAAAAGCGAAAAAGAAAAAGAAGAATAAAGAAAAAATCAATAAAAAGTCCTGGTAAGACGAAAAGAAAGGAGAAACTTGTGGAAAATCAGATGTATGGTGCAAGGGAAATAGAAATGATAACGGGCTTTAAAACAACATCTGCTTATGAATTAATAAAGAAATTACAAAAGATGTTTAAAGAAGAAAATCCTGATGCACTAATATTTAAGAATAAAATTCCTAAAACTTACTTCGACGAAAAAGTTTTAGGAAAAAAGGAAAGGAGTGAGAAAGAATGAATAAGATAATAGACTATTTCTTTGATAGTAAAGAACAACTAGAAGAACATATAAAAGCATGGAAATTGATAGGAATAGTAGCAGTTGTAAGTCTTGTAGCAAGTAGTTTTGTGGCATAAAAAAAGAAAGACATGTAACAAATCTTTCTGTAGAAAATTATAACATATTTTGCAGAAAAAATCAAATGGGGTATTGGTTAAAAACTAGGGAAAGGAACAGACAAATGGATGGATATATTAAGTTATATAGAAAACTATTAGATAATCCTATAGTTTGTAAGGATGTTGAAACGTTAGGAATATGGATATATTTACTTTTAAATGCTACTCATAAAAAAGTTGATGTATTGTTTAATTCTAAAAAGATAACACTTGAACCTGGACAACTCATAACAGGCAGAAAAGCTATAGCAGCGAAACTAAAGGTTGATGAAAGCAAAGTAGAACGAACTTTGAAAATACTAAAAAACGAACAACAAATTGAACAACAAACAAGTTCCAAAAATCGCCTGATTACAATACTAAACTGGGAGTTATACCAGCAAAATGAACAGCAACTTGAACAACAAGTGAACAACAAACGAACAACAAGTGAACAACAAGTGAACACTAACAAGAATGAAAAGAATGTAAAGAATGAAAGAAATAATATATCTATTGCGCAATTTGAAGAGTTTTGGAAGGCATATCCGAAGAAGCGAAGTAAAGAAAATTGCTTAAAATGGTATTTGAAAAACAAACCAACTGAAGAAGAACAAAAGCAAATATTACTAGCTATAGCATTTTTCAAAAATGATAAGCAGTGGAAAGATGAACAATACATTCCTTACCCGTCAACGTTCTTGAACCAAAAACGATGGGAGGATATTAAATGACAAATGATGAAGTGATGTTGTTTATTCAGCAAATCAAAAAAGATTATCCAAAGTTTGATTTATCAGCAGACGAATATCAAGTGTGGCATGACCAACTAATGAAAATCGAAAAAGAAGTAGCAGAATTAAAATACGAAGAACATAAGAAAAGTGGCTACAAAACAATACCACCAAAATTAGAAGTCTTTATTTACGAACCTAAGGAAGAAACGAAGAAAAGAATAATTACAGAAAAGTGTAACTGGTGCGGAAGAATATTTTATCACGATGCAATGAACTTACATGAAGCTAGACACAGAAGTATAGACTACATTAAATCAAGAACCGAGAAATACTTCAGCAAAGAATTCACGAAAGAAAAATACGAAGACCTAATGACTATGAAAGAAGAAGACTTTCAGCTAACTTACGATAAGTTTTTAAAGGTTTTGTTAAAAGTGGTAACAGGTACAGAAAAGATAGCAATACTGAATTCATTTTACGCAAAGGAAAACCCTGGAACGAGAATTCCAATTGATGTATGTGAGTGGTGGGCTAAGAAAAATATTGAAGAAAGATAGGAGATAAAAAATGAAAAAAGAAATTGAAACAAACAAAGAAAATTATGTTAAGGAATTACAAAAACTAATTCAAATTAAAAAAAACAGATTTTTAAAATCTTTAGAAAATACAAAGGAAGGTATGATATTAATAAACGAGAAAGAATGCTTTGTGTTTGGAAGTAAGGACAACATAGAAGCACTAATCGGAATGTTAACAATTAGATTATTTAACGATAAAGTTATGACAGAAAACGAGTTAGTAAATGCTGTGAAAAATGGTATAGAATTTGCAAGCTTTGAAAAAACAATGGCAAAGGATAAATACTTTGCAAAAAAGGTAACCGACATATTAAAAAGCATTGAAGAGCTCATGGAGGACTAATGAAAGCAAAGGAAAATGATAAGTATGATTTTGGCGAAAAAGAAATAGAAAATATAAATGGTCAAAAAATACCAGTTGAATATCATACACCAAAATACAAAGAAGCAAAAAACAAAGCCGTTGAATTATTAGAAAGTGCTAAATTTAAAGGAATACTTAAAGCTAGTGACTTTTGGATATTAGTTAACACTTATGCTAATAAAACCAAAGCAATGTATAGTGGATTAATTATAAGTCACGATGGCTGTTTAAAAGTAAATGATGTATTAGAAGAAAAATTAAAATTTAAACCTGAGTGTGTGACTATAGACAAAGATGGTTTTAACAACTCATTGGTATTTGCTTACAATTGTCCCGAACAAGGAATTTATGAAGTAGGAGAAGTAAGTAAAAGTAATTGTAAAAATGATTATCCTTACGCTATGGCTTTAAAAAGATGTATGGATAGAGTAATTTTAAAAAATAGTAAGATAGCTTATTCAGGAATATACAGCGATAGCGAAAGTGACGAATTTTTAAAAAGAACTGAAGATGATGGAGTTAAAGAAACTGCTAAAAAGTTAGAGAATAAAACTACAGAAACTGATAAAAAGATAGAAGAAAAAGCTACAGAAACTGATATAAAAATTACACCAGCTCAAATAAAAGAAATTGTAAAATTTTATAAAGCTGATAATTTAGAGAAACTGCTACTAGCTAATGGTCTTGAAAAGTTACAAGATATGTCAATGGAAGCAGCTAGTGAAGTTATTAAAAGAATTAAACAAAAATTGGAGGAAAAGAAAAATGGAACTAATTAAAGTTGAAAACGGAATAGGGATACTTAATGCTGAAGTATCAAAGAACATAGCAAAGTTTGAAAAAGCAATTAAAGAAATAAAAGAAAAAGAAGAAGAACTAAAACAAAATATTCTAACCGAAATGGAAAACAAAAATATACTTAAACTTGAAACTGATGATTTAACGATAACTTACATTGCACCAGCAGAAAGAGAAACATTTGATAGCAAAAAGTTTAGAGAAGAAAATTCAGATTTATATGATGAATATGTCAAGTTTTCTCCAGTTAAAAGTTCTATCAGAGTAAAGGTTAAATAAATAATGGATACCTGGGAGATAAAAGAACACACACTTGAATATATAGACGAAATACACCAGTATTTAGTTGATGGGGTGTGTGTTCCCAGTATCACACAGATACTGAAAGTTAAGTTTGGAAATAAATATGCTGGTATATCAAAAGAAGTACTAGACAACGCGGCCAAAAAAGGAACTGAAGTTCACGAGAGCATTGAGAATTATGAGAAGTTAGGAATTGATATTAATATTCCGGAATTAAAGAATTACAAATTCTTAAAGAAACATTACAACTTTGAATGTTTAGACAACGAAGTACCGATTATCTTATTTCAAGATAATGAACCAATAGCAGCCGGTCGGTTAGACTTAGTACTAAAGCTAGAAAATGGAGATACAGCTTTAGGAGATATAAAAAGAACATCAGTGCTTGATAAAGAATACTTAGCATATCAACTTAACCTTTACAGAATTGGATATCAACAATGCTATGAGACTGAAATTAAAGCGCTTAAAGGACTTCATTTAAGAGAAAATGCGCGAAAATATGTTGATTTACCAATAAACGAAGAAATGGCATTAGAGCTCGTTAAGAAATATATGGAGGGAGAGAATGAAAGGACTATTCAAGAAGAACAAGTTACTAATTGAAGTATCTAATCTAGACCAAGACAAAGTGTACGATGTTAAGATAGAACCGTTTAGTGAAAAAAGAACTAAAAGCATGAATTCGTATTACTGGGTTCTAGTAACTGAATTAGCTAGTAAGTTAAATACAAGCAAAGATGAACTTCATGCTGAGCTAATAAAACGATATGCTCCTAGAGATTATTTAAGTATGCTATCTCAAGTAAACATTAATGATTACTTTCCGTATTACGACTTGCAAAGTACTTATAAAAGCAATGGAAATACATTTAAAAGTTACTTGGTATACAAAAGGTCTAGTGATATGAATAAAAACGAATTCAGAGGGTTATTGGATGGTTTAATAAGCGAGTGTCATGAGTGTGGAATAAGTACTATGACACCGCAAGAAATTGAATTATTAAAATATTTGGAAGGTAGGTAAAAAATGTTATATGAGTTGTGTGACATGGGGGACTGGAAAACAAAAGATGTTCTGTTAAAAGAACTTAAAGATAATGGCATTGAAATGAACGAAAGAACATTTAGACACGCTGTCAAAGCAAATAACGCACTTTATTATGAAGATAAAGCAAGTAAGTTTATAGCTCATTCAAGCAAAGGTTACATAGCAACAACAAATGAAGAGATACTTATAAGATGTGCTAAAGACTTTAGAAAACGTGCTATTGACCAACTTGTAGAAACTTCAAGAATATATAAAAAATTAAAATTGAAAGGAAATTTAAAACTAGTAATTAATGAAGAAAACTTACTAGTAGTAGAAGAATAGGAGAAAGATTATGAATAGTGTAAATTTAATAGGAAGAATAACAAAGGATATTGAATTAAAAACTACAGAAAGCGGAATGGTTGCTACATCAATGTTTATAGCGATTAATAATGGAAAGAATGAAAATGGAGAAGACAAACCGGCAGACTTTCCAAAAATCTGTGTTTATGAAAAACAAGCAGAGAATTTGGCTAAATATTGTAAGAAAGGAAGCCTAGTAGGAGTAAATGGTAGAATAAAAACAAGAAATTATGAAAAAGAAGATGGAACTAAGATTTATGAAACTTATGTAATAGCTAATAGAGTAGAATTTCTAGATACAAAATCTAATGGCAGTGGCTATACAATACCGGAAGCAGATTATACAGTTCATACTGAAACACCATCATATACGCCTGTTGAAGAAAAGAAAGAAGAACCAGTATCAGATCCATTCGCGGAATTTGGAGAGCAAGTGTCACTTAGTGATGATGATTTACCATTTTAAGGAGCTAATATGGAAACAAAGGATTTAGAAAGTTACTATCCAGGTTATGATGAGTATCTGGAACAAAAGGAAGAAGAAAATATAGAAGAAGATGTAGACAATTACGTTGACGAAATGAGGTTGAGAGAAAGTGAGAATTAAATTATTTTACAAAAAAGATTATGAATATATGAAAGAACAAAATACAAAATTAAACGGAAAGAATAGAGAGTTAGAAAGCGAACTTAAAAAAGCTTACAATGCAATCGAAGATTTAACTCAAGTAGAAATGGATTATACAAAGCAAATAGAAAAGTTAACATTTGATTTTGAAAGGAGTTCTGAACTTGTGGATGAACTTCAAGATAAGCTATCTAAAAGGCAAAAAGAAGTAGTATCCTTGAAAACTGCAAAAGGTGGTTTTACTAAAAAAATAAATCAGTTAACTAATGAACTAAAAACTAAAGACAAAGAAATAGAAGAACTTAAGGCTAAACTAGCAGAAAGTATGACTGATAAATACGCTGTTAAAAAGATTAAATCCGGTAGAAGACCTAATACACTAAAAAGGTCTTCTGCTAGACCTGTAAAAGGTTCTGTACAAAAGTATCAACAAAAGCTAGAAAGGATGGAAGTATGAAAGACTTAATTGAATTTTATGATGAAGAAAAAAATAGAATTCAAAAGGAAATAGACGATTTATGGGAAGTTGGTAAGAAAAGTCCTAAAAGAGTAAGTAGACTGGTTGAAATAGAATATATACTTGACGGATTAGAAGCATACAAAAGAATAAAAAAATTACAAGAAGAAAACAGAGTATTAAGAAAGTTACTTGAAGATCACGGAATAGAGGTTGAAGAATGAAATTAAATTTAGATAAACCATTTTATTTAATAGCAAAGTATTGGTTAGGAGATATACAAGGCTTTGTAAAATTAGGAGATGACCGAAAAGAAATAGAAGATATTTTTAAAGAAAAATATATGTGGAAGCCTAATACTTTTGGAGTAACAGAAGAAAGTTACGAACTTTTAGAAGTTAACGCAAAAGTAATTATGACTGACTTAGACATCATTAGTGAGGAGGAGAAACATAAATGATAGTAATTGATTTAAGTGATATTATCGCTATATTCATAATTCTTTTAATTATAATAATATCAATTATAATGGTAATAATTGAAACAATAAAACAAATAGGCAAAAAAAATTGCTATGAGTGTAAAAATTATGAGTTATATGATGTTTGTAGTTGCGGAGATGGATGTAGATATAAATGCATAAAGAAAAATAGAATTGATGATGTTGTAAGCATGAATTGCAAAGTACATTATGAAAAATGTAAAGAAAGTGAGAAAGAATGAAATTAGAAGTAGGAATGTATGTTAGGACTAAATGTGGTATTGCCAAAATAACAGATATAATATGTGGACAAGATGTAAAGTTTGATAATGAAAATATTTTTGAAGATAATGATGATAAAACACACCATATGTATGATGGGATATCAAAAAATGATTATTTTTTTCAACATGAAATAGTAGGAGAGCCTAGTTTCGATATCATTGATTTAGTACGAGAAGGAGACTATGTTAATGGTCTTGAGGTTGATAGAATTATAAAAAGAAATAGAAAAATAGAATCTAGCACAATGATTTGTTGCAAGTATGGAAATAGCTTTATAGGGTTTTATAATGATGAAATAAAATCAATAATGACAAAAGAACAATATAAAAATATAGAATATAGAATAGGAGAATAGATAATGAAAATAATAGATTTATTAAATAAAATAGCAAATAGAGAAGAAGTACCAAATAAAATAAAATATAGAAATAAAATATGGGAATATACATCAACTGTAAAAGGAAAAGGTTATCAATATTATAGTATACTGTATTCAGAATGGAGAACTTTACAAAATCAAGTATATTTAGAAGAATGCTTAAATGATGAAGTAGAAATATTCGAAAATCCAAAGAAGATAGAAAAAATAGAAATGTATCAAGATGAAGAAGGACATTATTTTTTAAATAAACAAGATAAAAAAGTATATGTAAATTGTGATGAAATGGATTTTATGGTTGACAAATTCAATGAACTAATAGATGAAATTAACAATTTAAAGGAGAAATAGGTATGAAATATTATTATGAATACAAAGATAAAAATGGTTGTAAAGTCAGTGGGCATAATTTAGAAAATATTGATTTTTTTGATAATTATATAAGATTATTGGGAGTAGATATTATTCCAACAAGTTATGATTACGAAGAACAACATTGGGGAACACTTTTAGATATGAATGAAATAGAATATTTAAAAATAAGTCCTATGTTAGAAAAGGAGAATGATTGAAATATGAAAAGTGCTAGAGAGTTATTTAAAGAATTAGATTTTTACATAACAAAAGAAAAGCCTTTAACTTACCGAAATGATGATGGTGGTTATATTACTCAATATTTATTTAATCCAATAACACAATGTTTACAAATAACTGAATGGGAAGAATATTCAAATAATAAACCACAAGGTGGTACAACATTGAGTTTAGAGCATTTAAGAGCAATAAATCAACAGGTAAATGAATTAGGTTGGAAATAGAAAGGAATTATAAAAATGAAATTATGGATCAGAAGTCAGGATGGAATTTTATTAGAAAAAGCAGAAGCTATAAAGATAGCTAATTATGATGGTACTATTGGTATTGTTATAAATAATGATTATGTATTTGGAGAATATAAAACAAAAGAAAGAGCCATTGAAGTTTTAGATGAAATACAAAATTTTATGAGAGATTATGCGTATGTAAAAAAAACAAACGGACTAGGCAAAGAAATAGATTTGATACCTAAACCAATATTAATTTACAATATGCCAAAAAAATAAAGAAAGGAAGAACAAATGAAAAAGGAGAAATAAGAATATGAATAAAAAAATGAGATGTAAATTAAGAGAAGATAAACAAGATGAGTTCATTGAAAATTATGAATATCAAAGTTACAAGTATGCTAATAGAGATGATTGTTATTATTTAAAAATATCTAAGCATTTAATATTAGACCAAGATACACTTGAAATATTAGTACCAACTAATAAATTAGAACAAGAAGATATTGACCTAATAGCAAAACTTAATGATGATAATATGTTAGAATTTTATAAAGTGGAGGAATAAGAATATGGATAAAGAAGAATACTATAAACGAATAGAAAAAATAAATAATAGATTTAAGACCGATAGAGTAAGTGCTGATGAAGAATATCAATTAGTTTGTCAAAGAAATTATTTATCAACAAAATACATTGAACATCTAGAACAACAATGTAAAAAGCAAAAAGAAGTTATTGATAAAGTAATGAATATTTTAAAAGATAATTTTGTTTACGACTATGTAAGAAGTTGTGATACAACAGACGGAGTTGGTTATGATGAAATAGATACAGAACATTTTACTTATAGAGTGTATGAAATATTAAAAGAGGTGTCAGAATGAAAGAGAAAGAAAAGCAAATAATAGAACATTATGGTGTAATACCACAATTAAAGTATATGCAAACGGAAATGTTTGAGTTTATAGAAGCAGTAATCGAAAGAGAAATACATTGGAATTTTGATACTGAAATACAAGATATAAAACCATTAGATAAACATATAGAAGAAGAATATGCAGATTTAACAATGATGTTAGAACAAATTAAAGTATATTATAATCTAAATGAAGAAAGTATACAAAAGATAAAAGAACAAAAGATAGAGAGACAATTAGAAAGAATAAAGGTATCAGAATGAAAAGTCCTTATGAAACAAAATATTATTTTTATTTGCATGATATACCTTTTCTTCCACTTGCTATAAGAGGAAATGCAGTAAATTGTAGAATAGGTTTAAGTAAACAATTAGTATTTATACCAGTTAAATATTTTAATTGTCATACCGAAAAGGGTATATGGCTAAAAGATAATGTTGACCTAGAATGGTTTTATAATAAAAGAGATACACAGAATAAAATAAAATGTTATTTAAAAGAAAGTAGAGAGTGATGAGTAAATGACTAGAGAATTATTTGAAGAATATGATTTAACTATTGCTGAATTAAATAAAGAAAATCAAAAATTAAAATCACAATTAAAAGGGACTACACATTGTTATGATGAAGAAGAACATCGTAAACTAGAAAATAACTGGAACGAATTAAAGAGATGGTTATATGAAGAGCATTATTTATATGTACCTGAAATTGCTAGAAATTCAATATATCAAAAAGTTTTAGAAAAGGTGTATGAAATAGAAAAGGAGAGTAATAGTAATGAATATAGAAAAAATGACTAAAGCAGAAATATTATTGTGCTGGAGAAAAGTTAACGAAGAATTGATTTACCAAAAAGAATTAGTGGCAGACATGTCAAGCGAAATAAGCCAATTAAATAAACAACTCGAATTTAAAATAGAAGAATTAAGACGAGTAAAATTAAATAAAGAAAAAGAAGTCAAAGAGGAAGAAGAAAAGAAATCAAGAATTATTAAAAAAGGAACTAAAATACCACCTGATAAACAAACTTACATAACAAAATGCCAAGTTTGTGGTTGCAAATTTACTTATATGGAAAAAGATATACATTATAAAGAAAAGACAAATTCAGCATACGTAATTTGTCCTGAATGTGACTATTATAAATACCCTTTTATAAATAGAAAATACAAAGGTGATAAAAAATGATAAAAAGAGAAGAAATATGTTTTATATTAAAAAATATATTCAAATGTGATAGCATTTCTTTCCATGATAATATTGACAATAATATATCGCAAACTATGTTTGTATTTAAAAAAGATGGTAAAGAATATGGTATATTAATAGATGATAGAATAATACGAGAAGTTCCTTATAAAGATGTTGCGGGGTATATATCAGAAAGATACATAGATTTAATGCTATATGGAAAGGATAGGAGGAATAAATAAATGTGGAAATAATAGAAAAGGTAAAAGAAATATCTGAGCTAATGAATGAATTACAATCTTATATAAATAACTTAAGTGCTAATTTGCAAGCAGTAGATTATAGAATAAGTGATTTATTACATCTTATAGAAAGTGAGAAATTAGATACTAAGGCTTGTTATAGAATTGTCAAAGAACTTAAAAATGTAAGAAAAGACAGAAGAAAAATTAAAAACGATATGGAACTATCTAAGACTTTAAATCTAAATCTAAATAAGCTGTTAGGTATTGAAAATAGACAATTCTTACTAGCAGAACTTAACAAGACAAATAATCACTTAAATAATAAATATAAAAACAGAATATATACTGAAGAAGAAATCAAGGAATTAATAGGAGTGTGATAGCGTGTACAGACTAAACTATGATAGAGCATTAATTGAACTATTGAATAGGGGGTTTAGGTTTACACAAAATACAATAGAGTATGTAGAGGATAACGTAGTCTATTTAGAATTTGGTTTTAAAAATGATACACATAAATTTCGATTGTTGAAGTCAAAAAGTGAAGATAAAGAATTTTTAAGAAAAAGAAAAGAGATAATAAGAAGATTAATAAAAGAATGCGTTATTTTACATGTCAGAGATAGGTGGTGGCTTAAATGATAGAAGAATTGAGTATTGTTGAAGTATGGAATAGATTAAATAAAATAGATAATCAAATTGATTACATTCAAACTGAAATCGCTAATAATTACAATATATCTGCGAGCAAACTTAAAGAAGTATTAGTTAGTTGTAGCAGTAATGCTAATTCTAATATGATTAATTCAATAATTAGAACTGATAAATTGTTCACGCAATTAAGAAAGTTGTATGTAGACAGAAACAATTGTGAAAACTACATCTATAAAGAAATAGATAGAATGAAACTATCAGAACCAGCACTTACAATTGCTTTTATGAAAGATTACAAGAGAATGACTTGGAATCGGATAGCAAAAGAAATGGACTATTCAGTTGCACAAGTTAGAAGATATTACGATGAATACAAGGGGAAAACACCAAAAAATAACAATTTTGTTAAAGATGAGCAGAAATGAGCAGTTTAGGTGTGGTATAATTGCTATAATGAGTACGATTAGATAGATACTCATTTATACATCGAAATCCCTAGTTGGCTACAATTAGTAGCCTAGAGAGATATATTCTTTACCATTGTCCTTTGGAAAATTTTGATGTATCTTTCTAGGGTGCTAATTAGCACTAAATCTATACTGAGCCGGAGGTAATTGCCCGACAAAAGTGTATAGTATCAGCTGTGATGTACAGCGGTTTAACGTTTCAGCCTTAAAAATGGAACTTCTATTATTCTTGAATGTAGTATGGCTAATATACTGAAAGAATAAAACCGAGCAACAGGAATAGAGTTGCAATTAGCAATGTTACTTATTTAGGGATTAATTAACCTATAACAATAGGTAGCATAGAGTGAATATGAATAAATCGACTTTGTGAGTTTAAAAATGGTTTATAGTGCACTTGTATTTGCTCTATGGTATCTATTGTGGATACTAGATGTTCTAGTTTTATTGAAGACAACCTTAACTGGTTGTTTTTTAATTCCGAAAAAAACTAAATTGGAAAAATTCGGAATAGAAAGGTGGAAATGACTGATGGCAAAAGGTGTTAAGATAGACAATAAGAAAATTCAGCAAGTGATGGCAAGTTATGCACTTACTAATAGCTATAATGCAACATCTAAAGAATGCAATGTGTCGGATAAGACTGTAAAGAAAATTATTGAAGAACATTCCGAAGAATTCACGAAAGTATCCGAACGTAAAAAAATGCAGTTTGTAGAGTATGCAGATAAGCTAATAGATAAAGCTATGAAAAAACTAGATAAGGCATTAGATAGAAAAGATATTCCTATAAATAATTTAACTACTGCTATTGGTACATTGTATGACAAAAGAGCATTAGCAAAAGGTGAAAGCACTTCTAATAATTCCATTACAATTAACATGAGCGAAGAAATAAAGGAATTGAGCAAATGACTTTAAATATTGGCGAATTATATCCTAAACAAATATTATTCTGTAAAGCAACTAATAAGTATATTTGTTACGGCGGTGCTCGTGGTGGTGGAAAGAGTTATGTATCAAGAATAAAGATGGTGCTTTTAGCGTTATACTATTCAGGCATACAAATATTACTTTTAAGAAGAACATTGAAAGAATTAAGAGAAAACCATGTATTGCAGTTTCAGAAATTATTACGTGGCATAGCAACTTATAAAGATAGTACTAAAGAATTTATATTTCCAAATGGCTCTAGGATAGTATTAGGGTATTGTGATAACGAAAAAGATGTACTTCAATATCAAGGACAAGCATACGAAGTCATAGTTCTAGAAGAAGCAACAATGTTTACTGAATTTCAATTTCAGTCACTTACAGAAAGTAACCGTATGAGTGGAAATTTGAAAGTACCTTTTATTCCTAGAATGTATTTCACATGTAATCCTGGTGGAGTTGGACACGCTTGGGTTAAAAGATTATTTATAGATAAAGACTATAAAGAGTCAGAAACGCCTGAAGACTATTTATTTATTCCTGCTCAAGTATTTGAAAATAAGTATTTAATGGAAAATGACCCACAATACGTTAAAACACTTGAAAATTTACCGGAGGATAGAAAGCAAGCAATGCTTTATGGCAATTGGGATGTATTTGATGGGCAGTTCTTTAGAGAATTTAATAGAAATGTACATGTAGTTGAACCATTTACTATACCAGAAGAATGGAATAGATACATAGCAATAGACTATGGATTAGATATGTTTGCAGTGCTATTTATAGCTGTTGATACTAAAGGTAAAGCTTATGTTTACAATGAGATATATAAATCTAATTTAATTGTGAGTGAAGCTAGACAAGTATTAAAAAGCTATATGAGAGATAAGAAGTACAAAGATATATATGCACCACCTGATTTGTGGAACAGAAACAGAGATACTGGGAAGAGTACATTTGAACTATTTTATGATGGTGGTTTAATGTTTACTAAAGCAAGTAATGATAGAGTAGCAGGATGGTTAAATGTTAAAGAATGGTTAAAAGTTAAGAAAGTAAGAGATGAACAAACTGGAGAAATAAAAGAAGAAAGCGATTTAAAGATATTCAGCAATTGTACTAATCTTATTTGTTGTTTACCACAACTTCAGTATGATGACAAAAATCCTAATGATGTAGCAACAGAGCCACACGAAATAACCCATATAACAGATGCGTTAAGATATTTTTGTACTATGAGAATAACCAAAACAGTTGAAATAATAAATAGAGAAACTACATTTAACTTTGATATAGAAAAGCCAGATAATTATGATTACGGAGAGGAGATAGAAGTAATATGAAAAAGAAAATGTTACGTAAATTAAGAGAAATAAGTGAGGAAGTTTTAGGAAAAGACAAAACAGATGAAATTATAAAGAAAACTGTTGAGGAAGTCTTAAAAGAAACTAAGCCAAAGAAAAAGAAAGGAAAATAAAATAATATGGAACTATTGATTATGGGTGCTTTTATGATAGTGTCCTTTTATTTAGGGTTTATACTTGGATATAAAAAAATTAATAAAGAAAAAATAGAAATACCTACATTAAACCCAGTGAAAATTATCAGAGAAAGCAAAGAAAACAAAGAAGAAACAAAAAGGGCAAGAAAAGAACAAGAAATAATGGATATTAATCTTGCTAACATAGACGCTTACGATGGAACTAGTGTAGGACAAAAAGATTTTTAATAAGGAGGCAGAATGACACAAGAAGAAATTAAAACAACCGATATATGGGAATTGTATCAAAAAGGTCAAAATTTCATGTCAAAAATATACACAAATACTGATATGAACTTCCGTATGTACAATGGAGACCAGTGGGCTGGGTTAAAAATTAAGGGTGTAGAAAAAATACAACACAATTTTATTAAAAAGATAGTTAAACATAAAGTGGGTACTATTACTGCCAATTTGTTTGCAGTTAACTATAGTCCAGAAAACATTGAAACTAACGAGTTTATGGAAATCGCACAAAAAACTTGTGATTTGTTAAATAAAAAAGCAAGTAAGGTTTGGGATAAAGACTTCATGGATAAAAAAATAAAAAAAGTTTGCAGAAAATCAGCAATAAACGGGGAGTCAATAGTGTATGTTGATTATGATGAAAGTAACAATATTCCTATAAACGAAATCATAAGTAAAAATGATATCATTTTTGGCGACGAGAATGAGGAAGAAATTCAACTTCAACCCTGGATTATTATTAGGCAAAGAAAGACAATTTCAGAACTTCAAACATTGGCTAGAAGCTATGGAGTTAAAGAAGAAGATGTTCTTAATATTCGTGGAGATAGTGATTTAGGTAGTGCAAGTGGGGAAAGTGCTAAAAATGAAATAGAAGATAAATGTTGGTTGTTAACAAAATTATACAGAGAAAACGGTACGGTACATTTTAGCCAAGCAACTAAATATTGTGATTTAAAAAATGATATTGATACAGGATTAACACTTTATCAAGTAGCACATTATAACTGGGAAGATGTAGAAGGTAGCGCTAGAGGAATTGGAGAAGTTGAACAACTTATACCTAATCAACTTGAAACAAATAAAACAGCAATGAGAAGAGCTTTAACAATCAAAAATATAGCTTATCCACAAAAAGTTGTTAATATTGACTTAATTAATAATCCTGATGCTATAAATAGAGTTGGTTCAACAATTAAATTTAAAAATGTTGGAAATGTTAGAGCTAGTGATGTATTTATGAATGCATCAGCTGGAACTATTAGTCCAGATAGCGAAAAATTCCAAAATGAACTTATAAATTTATCAACAGAAATTAACAATGCTGGAGATGCTGTTACTGGAAACATTAACCCTGAAAGCGCGAGTGGTAGAGCAATTTTGGCCGTTCAAAACGCACAAAATCAACCATTAAATGATCAATTGATAGGGTTAAAGTCATTTATAGAAGATTTAGCACGTATTTGGTTTGAAATGTGGAGAGTTTATGCTAAAGATGGACTTTTAATAGAAGATGAACAAACAGATGATATAACAGGCCAGAAAACAACTAATCAGGTATTAGTGCCGCAATATATTTTAGAAGCATTAAGAACAAGTGTTAAAGTTGACATAACGCCAAAAGGAGCATTTGATAAGTACGCACAAGAGTTATCACTAGAAAATATGTTTACAACTGGAAAAATAACATTTGAAGAATATGTAGAAGCACTAGATACGGATAGTGTTATGCCTAAACAAAAACTTGAAATAATCTTAAAGAAAAGAGCTGAAAAAGAAAAACAAATAAACGAATATGAACTTCAAGCTGCTCAACTTAAGAATCAAGCACAAAAAGAAATAAGTTATGCACAAGATATAGAAAATATATCAAATGCAGGTAATGAAATGATTAATCAAGCGACTGCAAGTATGTAGTTGCTTTTTTGATAGACCAAGCATTAATGTCTATAAACTTTATAGGTCATAGTGAAGCAAACACTTAAAAATAGGAGGAGATTATGAACGAAGAAATTCAAAATGTTACAGATGTAACTGATGTAACTGAAAATACTGAGGAACAAACAGGAGAAGAAATTGTTGATGGTGTAGAGTTAACTGACACCGCTGATGATACTACTGACGTAGATACTGAAGAAACAAAAGAAGAACAACCAAAAGGTAGATTTTATACCGACGAAGAAGTAAACAGTATTGTTGATAAAAGAGTAGCAAGAAAAATGCGAAAGTATGAAAAACAAATGGCTGAATACGAAGATACAGAAAATGTACTTAAAAGCGCATTAGAAGTTGATAATATTTCGGATGCTAATAAGAAGTTACGAAGTTATTATCAAGAACAAGGTTATGAACTACCAGAAAAAAAGTCTAGTTATAGTGAGAGAGAATTAAACATTCTAGCAAAAGCTGAAGCAGATGAAATTATAGAAGAAGGTTATGATAGCATGTTAGAAGAAGCAAATAGGCTTGCAAAAATAGGCTATCAAAATCTAAATCAAAAAGAAAAGCTTATCTTTATGACTCTTGGAGATGAGTTAGATAAACAAAATGATACAAGAGAACTAAAAAAAATAGGTGTTAATGAAGAACTATTGAACGATTCAAAGTTTATAGAATTTAGAAGTATGTTTGACAAAAAAACACCTATAGAAAAAGTTTATGGTCTTTACAAAAACCAAGAACCTAAGCCAAAGGTTGAATTACCAGGAAGTATGAAAAACACTTCTGTTAAGGAAGAAAAAGAATATTTGACTCCAGAAGAAGTTGTAGCCCTTACACCTGAAGAATGGGAAAAGCCTGGTATGTGGGAAAAAGTAAGAAACTCCCAATTAAAATGGCCAAAAGAATAATTAAATAGAGGAGATGATATTAAATGAAAGATGCAATGCAAACAATATGGCATCAAGGGTATGAAAAAGCCCTTAAAACTATTACTTCATTAAGAAATCACTGTGATTTCAAATATGAAAAAGATACGCACAATGCGAGAAAGGTAATAATCTTAAATGCAGATAAACCATTAGTAAGAGACTATATTCCAGGAGTATCAATTAAAAGAGACCCTGCTAGTGTAACAAAACAGGAATTTGAAATGGACCAAATGAAGTATTTTAACATTGGCCTTGACCATGTATATAAAGCTCAAACAGTTGATGGAGCACTAGAATCTATTTGCCAAGAAGGTGCAGAAGCTTTAGTTGAAAAGGGAGATATGTATGTTGCTAAACTAGTTAACGATGGTGTTACTGCTGGTAAAGTAGAAGTAGTAGATGGTACATCAGCAACAAAATCAAATGCTATTGAAAAATTAGAGGAAGGATTAGTTAAACTTTATAAAAATAATGTTCCACAAAGTACTGAATTATATTCAGAAAACGACCCTACTTATTTTAGTAAAATAAGACAAAACTTAACTGAACTTTATACAAACAATGTTGAAATGGCTAAGAAAGGTATTATTGGTAAATATGGTAATGCTTTAATTACTATTGAAAATTTACTTCCAAAATTAGAGCCGACATATGCTGTTACAACTGATACTGATATTGTTGAAGGAAAGACTTATTATACAAGAAGTGGCGAAGCAAGTGCTTATGTTTATACAGAAGTTACTAGCCCAGTTAAATCTAGTTTGAGTTCATATTATGAAATCACTGGTTATGGAAAAGTTCTTAACTTCTTAAGAACTAAAAAAGCCGTTGCTTTCTGTGAACAAATTGAGAAAGTAGTTAACTATGAAGTTCAAGATGGTTTTGAAACTGCACAAAAAGGTTTATATGTATATGGTGGTTTACTAGTTAGACCTAAAGAAATTGTATGTATAAAAACAAGTCTTTAATTGAGAGAGAAATCTCTCTTTTTTCGTGTATCAAGAGACAAGAGTTAGTGCAAATCTGACTTACACGACCAAGAAAGGAAATATTTATGGAAAAGAAAGAAAAAGTAGAATATTACACATTAAGACCAAGTTTAAGACAGTTCTTTGGCAGAAAGGTAAATAAAACTTTAAAGTTTGATGAATATACAGAAGATAAAAAGATACATCAAACATTAAAAGATTTAATATTAACTACTGAAATAAAAGATACTAGAAAAATTGAAATGTTAGTTAATGGTAAAACAGAAACTTTAGAAAGTGAAGAAATAAGTGTTGTTAAACAAAAATTAGTAACTGGTGTTATATTAATTTGGGATGAAAAGCAAGGATATATTATACCAAGTTATCAAATGGCTACATTAGATGAAATAGAAAACGACTTAAAGGCTATGAAAGAAGCTTATAGGAGTGATGAAAATGACATTAAAGGAAATGAAAATAAAGACATTTAGTCTAATTGAAGAATATTATCCACAAGAAAAGAAATTTGCAGAAGATGAAGACGTCATAAATAAAATCAATGGTGTGATTAATCAAATACAACTTGATTTAATGAAATATAGAAAAATAAATGCAAGTTTAAGAGTAAAAATAAAAGAAAACGATGATAAAATTGTGGACTTAACTAAAATATTGACTAATTCTTATCAGATAAATTCTATTTGTTTTGACGAAGAAGTGTTGTATCAAATGCCGAATGATGACACACTAATACTACCTAAAGACTGGTATGGAATATTTACAATATATTATTATAAGTATCCTAGATTAGTTGAGACAGATTTATCAGAGGATAACTATACTAAACAAGATGAAGAATTTACATTTGATTTAGACCCAGTGCTGTTAGAAATAATGCCTTATGGTATTGCAGCAGATTTGCTAAAAATGGATATGATTAGTAATTATGGTAAATACTTTTATGAAAGATATTTAGAAATGAAAAATAATATAGACCCTAGAAAAACTTCAGGTCAAATAGTGATAGAAGGTGGTTACGATGTCTAGTATTACAGATTTAATTACAAGAAACTACACCAATTTTAGAGGTGTAGATTTTTCTTTTAATGATGTGATTTTATCAAGAAGCCCGGATGCTTTAAATATGTGGAAAAATTATAAAGAAGGTAATTTTATTCAAACAAGACCTGGGCTTAAAGAAATAGGAGATTTCGGTAATCAAATATATGGATTATTCTTTTATCAAGTAAATAATGTAGTTCAAGTATTAGTTCATAGTGGAACTAAAATGTATAAGTGGAATAACTATCCTAACAGTCCTGTTAATAAAACTGAATTATATACAGGATTAAATCCTAAAGCGAGTAATTCTTTTGTATTTAATAATATATTTTTCTTTAAAGATGGTATAAATTATTTAGAGTATGATGGAGAAACAATGAAAGAAGTTGTTGGAACTGTTCCGGTAACGTCATATTGGAAGAACCCAGCGGGAGATACACCAATTGATAGTGATACAGATAGTGATTTAGTTTATCAACCTATAAATTGTCTTACTAGTTGGAGAAGAAACTATTTTATAGCAGATGGTAAAAGTAAAGAATACAAACTTGATACAATTGATTTAGACCCTCTATCAATGTCTAATTTAGTTACTGCTACTATTAATGGAAGTAGTAAGACTGAAAATATTGATTTTAATGTAGATAGAAAAAATGGTACTATAACTTTTAATGATATACCACCAATTGATAGTGAAGTAATGATTACTTTCAGTAAGACTATTGCAAATCATAAAGATAGAATAAATAAATGCAACTTGCTTTGTGAGTTTGATAACAGAATATTCTTTAGTGGAAACGTAGATTATCCTAATTCAGTATTCCATTGTATGTTAAATGACCCTAGATATGTAAGTGATATGAGTTACTATGAATGTGGACTTGATTTAGCACCTGTAAAGGCTTTAATACCTGGGAATGGAGTATTATGGGTAATTAAAGAAATTAATCAAAATTCAAGCAGTGTATATTATCTAACGCCGACTTTAGATAATACTTTAAGTAAGATTTATCCTAGTGTAAATGGTTCAATTGCACTTGGTTGTGTTTCAAAAGGCATAAACTTTAATGATGATGTTGTTTTCTTTTCTAAACAAGGTCTAGAGTCTGTGTCTAGTAGTGCTCTATATTCTGAACAAGTGTTAGAACATCGTTCAAGTTTGGTTGATAGAAAAATGTTATCAGAAAATGATTATGAGAACGTTCAATTAGCAGAATTTAATGGCTATTTGCTATGTTTAATGGGTTCTCACGTGTATTTAGCAAATAGTAATGAATTATATCAAGATAGTACAGGAACGAAGCAATATGAATGGTATTATTGGGAATTAGCTAATAATATAAACTTTATTAAAGAATACAGACAAAAATTGTTCTTTGGAAATGCTGTTGGTAAGATATATCAGTTAGATGTTGAAGGAGAAGAAAGTGTAGAAAGTTACTGGACAACCCCAAAAGACGATTTTGGATACCCAGCATATACAAAAACCACTAATAAACGTGGTAATGTTGCTGATTTAAAAGTTATGAATAATGATAGCATAAAAGTTTCAACAATTGTGGATGGAGTATTAAAAGAAAAAACGACTTTAAGTGATGCAACAGGTCATATCACTTACAGAATAAAAGATAAAAAGTTTAAAGATATACAATTAAAATTTAGTTCAAATAAACCATTTGGACTTTTTTCATGTACTCTGCAAGGTTTTGTAGCGGGTTACTTGAAAAAGTAGAAAGGAGAGTTAAAAATGGATGATAGATTAACTTTGATAGAACAAGAAAAACAAAAAGCATTACAAGATAGTAATAATTTGTATTCTAATTTGCAAGAACAAAATCAAAATTTATATAATCAGCAAAAAGAATATGCTAATGAGCAAGAAAGATTACAAAATGAAGCACTGGATAAACAATTAAGTTTTAGAGAAGGTCAAATAGAAAAGCAAAAAGAAACAGCTAGAGAAAACAAACATCAAGAAGGAATAAAAGCTAAGAATGATTATACTGGATATACAAATCAATATGGGCTTGAAGCAGAGAATTTAGCATCACGTGGACTACTTAACAGTGGCGTAAGCGAAACAATGAAATTAGGTGCTTATAATAGTTACCAAAACAGACTTGCTAATGCTAACAAAACTATGCAAGATGCAATAACTGAATATGATAATTCAATGAATGAAGCTAGAGTTAATTATGATACTAAAAAGGCAGAAAATGCATTCGAAAAGTTGAAATTAATGCTGAGTTATGCAAAAAGTTATTATGATACAAATGCAACTTTAGGACAAAATCAATTACAAAATAATCAAAACCTAAACAGCGAATATAATAATCAATACAACACAATCAGAAATCAACTTCAAAACGAAAAAGAATTAGAAGAAAGAATTAGACAATACAACGAAGATACGGCTTATCAAAGAGAAAAAGATGCAAAAGATTTAGAATATCAAAGAGAAAGAGATAGAATAGCTGATGAACAGTGGCAGAAAGAATATAATTTAACTCGTTATAAAGCATATAACAACAGTTCTAATAATAGTTACACATTAACTGGCGAGGACAACAATTTGGACGCTTTTGGTAACAACGTGCAAACACAAGGAATGGGAAATTATTATTTCAAAAAAGCAGATGGAAGTTATACTGACCAACCTAGTTATATTAATAATGTAAGATTACAAACTAACGGGGTTACAGCAAAACAAATCGGCGTTGTGACAGACGGAATTGGAAAAGGATACAGAATTTGGACTGATGGTAATAAGTATTATGTTTGGAACAATAATGCTAAGACTTACCTTGATGTGACAAATTATTACGAAAAATATAAAAAGTAAAAGAGGTGTTTTATGATAAAAACATTTGATGATTTTATGAAAGATAATAAAAATACAACAGGTATTCAAAGCTTTGATAATTATCTTAAAAAAAACAACCTGAAAGTTGTGGCTATTCAAGACACTGACACAACATCTGTTTCCACTTACAAACGAAGATTTGACTATCAAAAAGAACAGTTAAACAATATACAAAAAGAACTAACTTTAGCTAAAGGAAACGTTGTAAATAAAAATCTTTTAAATCAAGGAATTGATACCTCAAAACTAGGATTTGGTGTATCTAGAAAAAATAATGATTTGTTAAAAAATAACTATACAACAATGGAAGATACTAGTAAAAAGATAATGAATGAGTATCAAAATGCTGAAAAAAATTCTGAAATTAAAGAATTGAGACAAAAGCGAAAAGAGCAAGAGTCAAAAACTGGTTATGCAGCGTATGACTATAACAAAAAGAGAGTAGCTGAAGATGAAGTTACATTGTTTGACAAAACGCTTGGTAGAGGAATAAATGCAGTGCGTGACTTAGTGGACACAGTAAATGATCCATATGTTACTTATGATGAAAATGGAAATAGAACATATTTAGATACGTACTCTCAAATGAAAGAACAAAAAGTGTCTGAAAATTATGACTCTAAAATTGGAAAGTTTCTAGGAGATGCTTTCTATCAAGTATCTAAAATAGGTGCTTCTACAGCTGGAAACTTAGTTGCACCAGGTGCGGGTACTGCGCTTTATTGGGGTAATATGTATAGAAACAATTTAGAGAGTGCAAAAAAAGAAGGTCATGGTACTGGCGAGTCAATGTTATATGCAACAGCTGGTACTTTGCTTGAATTTGCTACTGGTAAAGTATTAGGTAGTGCAACTAAAAGTTTAACGGGCGGAAAAACAAATGAATATAATAAAGCATTAAAAGGTGCAGTAAGCAAATTGATTAAAAATCAAACCATTCAAAACTTTTTAGCTAATGCCGGAAGTGAAGCAACCGAGGAATTTATTCAAGAATTTGCCGACAGATTTTTGAAAAACACAATACTTGGCGAAGATAACAAAGTATTAAGTGTTGAAACATTGAAAGATGCCTTATATAGTGCGGGAATCGGTGCAGTAAGTGGTGGTATACTTGGTGGTAAAATAGAAACAGAAAATGTTTTAAACTCAGAAAATGATTTAAATAATAAATCAGGAGTGAAAAACAAGCCCAATGTAGACCAAATAGTTAAGCCTAGTACAAATACTAAATCTAATGAAAACATCGCTCATACTTCAAGCAATGTAGTTCAAAATTTAAATAAACAAGAAGAAAATGTAACTGAAAGATTAGAAAAAATAAAACAGTTACAAGAAGTAGCAAAACAGAATAAAAAATATGATAAAATAAATGAAGTTTTAGAAGAATACAGAAATATTCAAGAAAAACAAAATGAAACAATTAAAAACATAGAAAATAATCAAAATAATTTAATTGAACAAATAAATAGTGAAACTCAACAACCAAAATATGACTTGACTATTGATGAACAAAACGAATTAAGAGCGTTGAAAGAAACTGATTTAGCTATAGGATTAGATGAAAAAGAAAGTACCAGACTAAATTATTTAGAGAAAAAGCAAAATGGATTAATAAAATATCCAGATTTAATCGGTAAAAATTCATATGAAAACATTAAATCTAATTATTGGAATTACAAGAATAGTCTTGATAGTTATAATCCTGCACTTTATAACAAAATTAAGGAAGTGACACCTAGTTATAGAAATACCGGAAGAATGACTAAAAATGAATGGTTAGGGCTTGCTAAAAACATAGGTAATAATTTCAAAGGAGATTCACAAAGTTTAGAAAAATATGCAGTTCAAACTTGGTTCTATGCTTCTCCACAAAATAATTTAAACAGACAAGGTAAGAAGTTTGTTAAATTTGATATAGGAGAGTGGCTTACAAGTTTCTATGAAGGTGCAGGAGTAGGTACGGAAATAAATATGCCTACAAAAGCAAACACAAATGCTCAAGTAAATTATAGTATGCCTAACTTACCTATGTCTTCTTATAATTATGTAGAGAGTAATAATACTAAAATAAATGAATTAAGAAAATCAGCAAACCAATATTTAAATAGTAGTGAAAAAACTATAAGAACTATTGATTTAATGGAAAAGATAATAGCTGATAAAGACTATAGAATAAGGTTTAATCCTAATATCACAAATGAAAGTGGAGTACCAGTAAATGGTTTGATAACAAAAGAAAATGGTCAAGTAACTATTGAATTAAATCCTAATGCAAATAATTATGTTGAATTCTTAATTGTACATGAAATAACTCATGACATTGCGACAAAGGAAATGAAAGAACTTATTCTTGATTATGCTAAACAAGATTCTAAATTTGAAAAATCATTAGAAACACTAAAAGAAAGATATCAAACTGATGATGTATCAGATGAAGTAGTAGCAGATGTTTGTGGAGAGTTATTTGGAAATAGAGAATTTATTCAGTCAGTTGTAGAAAAGAAACCTAACATATTTATGAAAATATTAAATAATATTAGAGAACTTGCTAAAAAGATAAAAGGGAGCAAAGCAGAAGAATACGTAAGTTTTGTTGAAAAACTAAAGACTATGTGGGAAGATGCTTATTATAGTAATGAAAGCAAACTGAGTGAATCCAAATTTAGTATTCAACAAGATAGTAATGGTAATAACTATGTTGAAGTGGATACTGACCAAGATATATTTGATGGTATTGATGAAAAAGATTATAATAAAATTGCAAAAATGTATATTACAGATTATTTAATGGGAAATACAAAATTGGGCAATAGTGACAAAGTTGAAATAAATAAAAAAACATCAAAAAAATATACTAATCCCGGAAAAAAGCAAGAAAATTTTGTTGAAAAAATGAAGCTAACACCAGAATTAAAAAATGTGTTGGAAATAGCGACATTAAGAGAAAATAGCAGTGCAAATAAAATAAATAGTAAATTTGCAAATTGGGAATATTATGATTTCGAATTCAAATTAAATGGAAAAACTTTTAAAGGAAATATAAATATTGGTATAACAGATAAAGGTAAATATTTGTACGAAATTAATAATGTCAAAAAAACCAGCGGTATAACAGGTACAAGCCTGCATAGACCTACTGGTTTTTCTGCAAATAATATACCACATTCAAACAATAATGTCAATAGCAATACATCATCCACTACTAAATATTCTATGCCAATAAGTGAAAATAATGCACAAGAACTAGATAATAGTTCTTTTTCTTTTGACAATAAAGGCAGAAAATTAACAAAAGCACAACAAGAGTATTTTAAAAATAGTGTCGTTAAAGATGAAAAAGGTAATTTGAAAGTTGTATATCATGGTACACCATTTGATTTTAATAAATTTAGTTATGACTTTGTTGGTGCTAATGGAACAGCTTTAGGCAAAGGCTTTTACTTAACGGATAGTTTAAGCATGGCAAAAGGATTTAGTAAAGAGGGAAAAGAACCTATGCAACTATATGTTAATATTACTAATCCAATGTCTTTAAATGAGAAAACTATTTCAAAACAGCAATTTAAAGAATACGTTAAAGCAGTTGCAAAAGCTGATGAATATTACTTATATGATTATATTGATGTAGACTTAGTCGGCTTTAGCAACGCAATAAATGCAGCAGTTGATGGGCAATATGAATACTCAGATAATGATGTCGATTTGATACATGGTGTATTGAATACAAGTACATTAAATTGGGAAGAAGGATTTAGAATATTAAACAAAGTATTAGGTTATGATGGAGTAATAAAACACTATGATAATGGTATAGATGCAGCCGAGGGTTCTAGTGATGTTTATGTTGCTTTATTCCCTGAACAAATAAAAAATGTTGATAATACTAGTCCAACTTCTAATGAAGATATAAGATATTCACAAAGCACAGATGAATGGAACAATTACTTAAAAGAAAACTTTCCATCTGCAGGCACAAAAACTAAGATGTCTGATATAAACTTACCAACAAGAGAAGATATACAAAATAGTAGTAAAAAAAGCAAAGTTCTTAACCCTAATGAAATCTCAAAATTAACTAAGCAAGACGCAAATACAACTCCTAATTTACTAAATTATAAAAAAAATAAATATAATGATGGTAAAAGTAAATTTGCTAAAAATGTTGAAAATAAAGTCAATATGTTAAATGAAGAACAAAAAAACAGTATTTTATCTGAAGACGATGTAAAATTTTATGATAAAGTAACTAATAAGGAAAGTTTAGAAAAAGCATTTAAAAAACTCGAAAAAAATGGAGCTAGCGAAACTTTAGAGTGGTTTAATAAAGACCCTAAAAATGCTAATTCTATTGATGTTGCAGAAGGATGGATATTACTGAAGCAATATGCTGATAACAATGATACTTTAGGTATGAAAAATGTTGCAAAAAAACTTCGTAATATTGGTACAGCTGCTGGTCAAACAGTACAGGCGTTTAATATTATGGAAAGAATGACACCAGAAGGTATGGTAGCATATGCACAGAGTGAATTAGACGAAGCATATGACAAAATGGTAAAAAATAAGACGAGGGAATGGATTAATAAACATAGAAGTGAATTTGACTTAACTCCTGAAGAAACTCAAACAATTATGAATATAATGGATGAAGTCAAAAATATGGAGGATGGATACGAAAAAAGAGTAAAACTTGCAGAAATTCAAAAATTGATGACTGATAAGTTACCACCTGAAAGAGGAGCAGGTATTAAAGCTTGGATGAGAATATCAATGTTATTCAACCCAAAAACGCAAGTAAGAAATATTTTAGGTAATGCTGTAATAGCTCCTACAAATGCTTTTAGTGATTTATTCGCAAGTGGAGTAGATAAGATGATTTCTAAAAAAACTAATGTTAGAACTACAGGCACACCTAATTTGAAAAGTTATGGAAAAGGTTTCAAAACAGGGCTTTATCAGAGCTATAATGATTTTAAGAAAGGAATTAATACAAGAAATATTGAAGGAAACAGATTTGAAATAACGCAAGGTAAATCATTTAATGATAAAAATGTAATTGGTAAAAATCTAAATAGAGTGGATAATTTATTATCATTTATGTTAGATGCAGGAGATAGAGGCTTTTATGAAGCTTCTTTTACTAATTCAATAAATAATCAAATGATATTAAATAAAACAAATAAGATTACACAAGAAATGATAGATATTGCTACAAGTGAAGCATTATCAAGAACTTGGCAAGATAATAATAATTACACTAGATTTGTTTTACAAACTAGAAATGCTTTAAACAAAATAAATGTCAAAGGTTATGGATTAGGAGATATACTAATTCCATTTGCTAAAACTCCGGCAAACTTAACAAAGGCTATTGTTGATTATTCTCCCGTGGGATTAATTAATACTATTAATAGTGGTATAAATCTTAAAAAAAGTTTAGAAAATGGTCAATTTACTCCACAAATGCAACATGAGTTTGTACAAAGATTAGGTAAAGCAACCGCTGGAACTATGTTGTATCTAATTGGACTAGCGCTTGCAAAAGCAGGAATAACTAGTGGCGAAAGTGATGATGATAAAGATACAAAAAACTTTATGAAAAATACTTTGGGAATAAACTCGTACTCTATAAAAATAGGTGGTAAAACATTTACTTATGACTGGGCTCAACCTATAGCGGCACCGCTTTCTATAACTGCTAATATAGAAAAAAATAGAAAAGAAAATGTTAGCACTTTAGAGAACATTCTTTCTTCATTAGACACTGCTGGAAACATATTACTTGAACAGTCATTTATGGATAGTATTAATACTGTTTTAAGTAATAACGATGGTATTGTAACTGGAATGCAAGAAGCAATATTAGAACTGCCTTCACGTGCTATACCAACTTTTAGTAAACAAATTGTAGATTTGACAGATAGCACACAAAGACAGACATTTGAATATAATGCACCTCTAAAAACATCGGTAAATAAAATAAAATCAAAAATACCAGGATTAAGTAAGCAATTAGCACCTAGTGTTGATACTATGGGTAGAGATATTCAAAAGTATGGTGGTAAAAATAATGTGTTTAATGTTTTCTTAAATCCAGCGAACGTTAATAGTGAGAACTTAAGTGAAAGTGCAAGTGAAATATATAGACTTTACAAAGAAACAGGAGATACTACTTTAATGCCTAGAGTAAGTCCTTACTATATTAATAAAAATGGAGAAAAAACAATTTTAACTTCTGAACAAAGAGCAGACTATCAAAAAACTTCAGGCAAAATTATAGAAGATAATGTTAAAAAGCTCCTTAAGAATAGAACTTATAATTCATTATCTGATGAAGAAAAAGCAGATGTTATCAATAACATTGTGAATTATTCATATAATATTGCTCAAAAAGAAACACTTGATTTTGATATATCAAATGCTTACTATAAGGCTTATCAATATTCAAAACTTGGAAATATTAGTGATTATTACATAATTAAATCACAAGAATTTACTTCTAGTAAGGATAGAAATGGAAATACCATAAGCGGAAGCAAGAAAGCAAAAGTAATTAATTATATTAATTCTATGAACATTCCGGTATCTCAAAAAGCTATATTAATTAACTTAAATGGATACAAACTTACAAATTATAATTCTCAGGTAATTAATTATGTTAATTCTTCTAACAATACTACAGCAGATAAAAAAGAAATATTAAAGTTTTTAGGTTTTGAAGTTTATACAAAAAACGGGAAAACTTATGTAAAGTGAGGTGGTAAAGTTGATACCAAAAAGCAATGATGGAGTTAAGCCTGTAACAGCGGATGATGTTATAAGAAGACTTAACGACACCATAAATAAAAATAAGAAAACGGTAGAATTAATAGTTGATGAGCTTAATAAGACAAATGCTAGTATAGAGAATTATGTTAAAGCTTTAACGAAAGACATCAAAAATTTACAAGACCAAGTAGATGGGAATATCACTACTTGGTTTTATTCTGGTGTTCCATCGTTAGAAAACAAGCCAAGTAGCGACTGGACTACTGATAATGAAAAAATCAAGCATATTGGGGACTTGTATTACGACCAAAATACTGGATATGCTTATAGATTTAATTACGATAATTCCACAAATATATATAATTGGTTGAAAATAACTGATAGTGATGTGACAGAAGCTTTAGCTATTGCTAATTCGGCTCAAGATACGGCAGACAGAAAAAGGCAAAACTTTGTTGTAACTCCGTATACTCCATATGACGTAGGAGACTTTTGGATTAAAGATAATAAAGATTTATATAGGTGCCAAACTAAAAGAACAAGCGGAGACTTTAATTCTAGCGACTGGTGTAAGGCTACTGATTATTCAAATGATGATTACGCAAAACAAGTTGAAGCAGTTTTAAACGATTTTAAAACCACAGTGGAAACGGATTATGTTACAAATGTTAAATTTAATACAACAAAAGATAGCATAGAAGCTTCAGTTGAGACAGTAACTACACAAATTACTAAAATAGAAAATGATGTATCTCAAAACAAGACTGAAACAGACAACAAAATATCAGACGTCAACAATAAATTAAACAATTATGCAACAGTTGAAAGTGTCAAGACAATTTCGAACCGTGTTGAAGAAAATATTACAGCAACGGAAAAGAATACTGAAATCATTACAAAAATTGAAGAAAATGGGGTCACTAAGCTTGATACTAAAACTGGATTTACTATGGATGCAGATGGTTTTCATGTTGATAAAAGTGGAGCACCAACATCATCAATCGTAGACGAAACTGGTATGGAAGTCGTAGACAAGACCACTAATGAAACTATTCAATTTACTGGATATGTTGATGATTCAATGTCTAATAAGGTCTCAATGCTAACCGATTTTTTAAATCAGACAGTATCATATTCTAAAAGCTTGCTTTTTAGTCAATTTTTAAGAAGTAATAACTTTAGAATTGAAGAAATAGAAGATGAGACACACGGCAAAGGACTTGGTATCTTTTATGTAGGAGGCGATTAATTATGGTAATGACTGCAACACACGCAAATAGTTCATACAAAAGCATTATTACATTGACTGAAGTTGATGTAAATGTATCCAACAACACAAGTAACTTATACTTCAAAATTCAATTGCAAAGCAGCAACAATTACAACTTTGAAAGCATAGGTTCTACTATTAAATTGAAAATAAATGGTACCGAAGTATATAGCAACTATGCCCAAAGAAGTTGTGGTAAAAATACAACCGTTACAATGGCAGAAGGTAAATTGAAAAATTCTGATGGCACTGATTACAAAATAAATCATAATTCCGATGGAAGTAAAAGTATTAATGTTGAATATACGTATTCACAAACATCAACATTGTCATACACACCAAAAAATGGTAGTGTAACAGGTACAATGACTTTGACTACAATTCCACGAAAAACATGGCCAAATGTGTCTCCAGGCTATGTTGAGGGTAATGGAAGAGTATGGTTTGAACCTGCTAGCGCTTCTTTTAAACATTCAATTAAAATCACTTGTGGCACAAATGTTAAGTATATAAATTCAAATGGAGGTTTACAAACGAGCGAAGTAAAGCTAACAGGAAAAGATTATTCTTTTCAAATTCCAAAGGATTATTATAATGAATTTACCGGAAAGAGTACTACTGCAACAGCAGAGTTAAATACTTATTCAAATGATACTTTGATTGGCTCGGTTTCTCATAGCTTTACAATATATGCTTTAGAAGATAAATGCTTACCATATGTAACCGGTACGTTAAAAGATGTAAATTCAACAACAACTGCTTTAACTGGCGATGCTAATAAACTTGTAAAAGGTTATTCAACTGGTCGTGCAACTATAACCTCCATAAGGGCAAGCTCAGCAAATGATAGTAAAGCCACAATTACGGAATTAAAAATAGGTGGAATTAGTGTTAGTACTTCAACTACCACAAAGGATTTTAGCAAGATTAGTAGTAAAACAGTAGATGTTTACGTTAAGAACTCAAGAGGTTATAGCAAGACATTTACTTTATCTGCAACAAGTTTAATTAATTATATACCATTAACAATAAATGCAGACTTTAAAAGGACAACGCAAACCGGCTCAGAAGTTAAGTTGATATTTAAAGGTAATTACTTTAATCAATCGTTTGGAAGTGTATCCAACTCTTTAACTTTAAGCTGGGCTTATAAAAAGAAAACTTCAAGTAGTTATACATCTGGTGGAACTTTGACACCAACAATTAATGGAAATGCATATTCAGGCAACATAAGTTGTGGTTCAATTTTTCCATATACAGAAGCATATGACTTTATAATTTATTATGCAGATAAACTTGTTAACACAAATTATAAAGATGAAATTACAAAAGGTGTTCCATTGTTTGCAGTCTTTCAAGATGGATGCATTCTTGTGAACGGTATACCTATTGCATTTGAAGTTGTTTCAGAATGGTAAGGAGGATGATACGATGAAACAAAAAAATAATATGACGGGGGGGGGTTGTTATACAACTTCTCCAGAAAGGAGGGCAAGACTTATTTAATTGCTCTCCTAATACTTCCGAAAGGAGGTATAAGTTAGGTGGTGATTTAATTGGTTAAAACAATTAAATTATCTAATAATACATTTTGGGATTTTTCATCAATAGCTATAAAAAATAATGAGTCTTTGTTCAAAATAGAATATAGAGTTGTATTAGTTAGTGAAAGTGCTGTTGCAGGAAACACTCTTAAAGGTACAATAAAGGACGAAGTACCAACCGGATATAGCGTGTTAGCTGTTATTCCTGATTATACATCAAATGCAGATGTGAATTTTCCACAAATTAATTATAATCATTACGGAAATGAAGTGAGATATATGATTACTGTAAATTATACACCAACTGGAAATAAACTTTATTTAGGACTAAGATATATCTACATACATAATTCTATTGTGTATAAAATGAATTAAAGATAAAAATCCAACCTAACAAAAATAAAATGAAGAGTATTAAATTAAACAATGATATTTTAATTAGTCAAGAGGGTTTAGGCAAAGTTCTTTGGGAAGGTCATATCAGAATTGGCCAAACTAAGCAAATACCAAATTTATCAAAATATTCAACCATAGAGTTTTATTATTCCAGAGGACGCGATTACGGAGGAACTTACGTTAAAGCAGCATATTATTCTGAACATACTTCTGCTACAATTATTTACACTGGTGGGTCAGATGGTACTTATTGGGCTAGAAGAACTGCTAACATTTATTGGAATGGAAATTATGTGGAATTCAGAAGTGTATTAGAAGAAAATGCGAGTGGTAGTAGCGTAATTACTACAACAAACAATTATGACGACTTATATAAAATAGTAGGTTACAATTAAAATATCATAGTCTTAAACAAAACAATATGGGAAAAGCAATTAGATTAAAGAATAACTTGTATTTGGACACAGTAGGCGGCATTCACGGAGTAAAGAACTTGAAAGCATATTTAAATGACCCGCAGTATGTTACCATCTGGACTGGTGACGTAACACCGACAGCTGTAAATGAAAATGTGAATATTGATATATCAGACGCAAATAACAGACCATATCATTTCAGTGTTTGTTATGCACGTGTCAAAATTGATAGTGAAAATATATTAATTCCGTTCACTGGACGGACTTATGCACAAAGTATTTGTTTCACTGCTTATTGGGGTATAGACAGCACAACAAATGCTTATCTTTGGCTATCTTATGGCGGATATGGCAGAATTTATTTTCAAGTGAAGAACATTTCGGGGAAAACCTTAGACAGAGTTCATTTAGTAGAAATATTTGGGATTAAATAGGAAGGAGCATAGAAATGGAGAGTTTGACTTTAGGAGAACTAGCAAAGGCCTTGACTTTTTTAGTGGGTTTGATAGGTTCTATTAAATACATAAAGAATGGCACTGTTAAAAGTGTGTCAAAAGTAATTGATAATAGACTAGAACCGATTAAAAAAGAAATTAAAGATTTGCGAGAAGAAACATCTAAGAATAACTTGTCAAGTATTAAAACAGATTTAATTAATCTTATGGAATTAGCTGATAAAGAAATTATTTCAACGGAACAAAGAATAAGAGCTCATGAACTTTATGATTATTATTGTCAGCACGGTGGAAATAGTTATGTTCATGACAAGTGGGAAAGATTAATTAAAGAAAACAAATTATAAATTATAAGGAGAGTGAATGAATATGAATTTTGAATTATTAAAAAATGTATTAATAGTAGCTGTTGGAAGTAGTATCATAACAACTACATTAGTTCAAAAAATAAAAGAAGGATACAAATTTAAGAATAGCAAAAATATAATAATGTCATCTTTTGGAGTGTCTATGGTTATAGGTACTCTTTTTAGTTTAAGTTTTACCGATTTAAATATGATTAATTCATTATGGGTAGGATTAATAAGTTTCATTGGTGCAGATGCAGTATATAAAACATTTGAAGACAAAATATTTAAATCGTTTGGAACAATTTTGGAAAAGGAGAGTGAGTAAATATGAAATTTGAAAAAAGATTAGAAGCACCAACTACAGACAATAGGTTTTATTATAAAGATAATGCCTTTTATCAATGTGGTTGTGGAATGCCAAATTGTACTGCATACGCTTGGGGTAGATTTTATGAATTAATGGACCAATTGGGAATACTTGGTAAGCCAAAATTGGAAACATCTAACGCTGAGAATTGGTATTTTGAAGATAAATATTACGAGAAAGGACAAACACCAAAACTTGGTTCTATAATAGTATGGCGTTGTGGTAAATATCATGAACCATCTGATGGAAGAGGACATGTAGGAGTTGTAGAAGAAATATACGATAATGGTGATATTCTAATTTCTGCTAGTGATGCTGGTAATAAAAAAACTGGTTATAAAGGTAAACTTTTCTATACTAAAAAGATAACTAAATCTAGTGGTTATTATTGGGCTTCTTCAAATTACAAATATACTTTTGAAGGGTTCATTTATTTACCAAAAGATTTTGACAATGATGAACCAAAACCCGAACCTAAACCAGAGCCAACTCCAACACCTAGTGAAGAATTCAAATTAGGAGATAAGGTTTGCGTTAAAGGATACGCTACTGCCGCAAGCGATGGAAGTGGTAGTAGAACTGCTAGCTATGGTGGTAATATGGGGGACCCTACAGATATTAGATACATAACTTTAATTTGTGAAGGCGCAAAAAGACCTTACCATATATCTGCGGGTAAAACTATACATAATGGAGATAAGGGCTGGGTAACAAAAGAACAACTTACTAAAGTAGAATAAAAAAATTCTGGTTAAGAGTGAATAATTTCATTCAAAACCAGTTTTTTATTTTCTTTAATTTATCCCGTTATTTTCACAATTTCAATGAACGACTTGCAAATGTGATACAAATTGTGGTATAATGTACTTGTTAATAAAAGTAAATTTGATTATGTTATTACTATAGTTATTTATATTAATGTATACAAATGTGATACAAAATGTATTGACATTTAGTGGTACAAGTGATAATATATTAAACCAAGAAATAGTTATATTTTCTTAACTATTGATTAAAATATTAATGGACATAAAAAAGAGTGATACTTGATTTGCAATGTCAGGTGTTCACTCAGTCCTTATAACCATGTGAACACCGTTCTAGTTGATACGGTGTTCTTTTTTAATGCCCTTTCTTGTTGTTGAAAATTTCTTCTAATACTAGGAGTATTAGATATATTAAGAACAATGTTAAATTGTTCATAATTTTCTCCTTCAATCATAGGACCTCACCTCCTTCACATCTATAAAAATTTTTAAAATTTATATATATGGACTGAGGTAGAACACCTAACAATCATGTGTCACTCTGATAAATATTATACACCAAAGCGACATAAAATTACAATATAAAATTTTAAAAGTTTAATTTTAAAGATAGTTAATCTTAAATATATCAACAAAATCTATTTCAGGATAAACTTCCTGGAATTTTTTTTGTGTCATTTTTTTGTATTCTATAGAATGCTGTATTTCATTGTGGTGTTCTCTACACACCGGTAACACTAAACCATATCTCATAGAATTGTTTCTATTTCTACCGCCTAACAATTCGTGTAAGTCATCTCTAGGTCTATTACAGAAATAACACTTGTCTAAATTATCAGTAAATATGCTAAATCTTTTTCTTTCTAATTTAGCACGTTTTTTGCTAATTTGTTTTAAAGGCTTTTTCAAACCATTTGAGGCACTTTTCTTGTATTCTTTATAAACACATGATTTACATTCATTTAAATCTATAGCCTTGCTCATTTTTTTGCAGAAGAAGTATTTATTATATTGTTTACTTCTTATTCTTAAATTAATACATTTATTGTTCATGTTATTATGCAAGAAGATAAATATTTTTCAGAGTACTTTTCGGAGTACAAAAATACAAAACATACCAAAATAAAGAGATTAAAACGATTAATAAGTGCCCGTACAGGTCACCATTTTGAATATTAATCCTCTTTATGAGGTTTTTTATATATTAATCAAAGGATGTGGGAATAATGGTTTTGGACTATAAATAAGACATGTATCAAAATACTGATACTCTTTATATTGAAAAAGTAATCAATTCTACAAAAAAAAATACTTCAAGGATACGAAGAGTTAAGTAATAGAGAGTTATATGAAATTACAAATGTGCTTTTTGATATTAAGCTTAGTGATGAAGAAAAAGATTATCTAAAGAAAGAGTGTATTAACTTATATGATTATGTATCTTCTGATATTAGAGAAAACTATGACAAGTATTCATATTTTTATAGTGTGAATTTTGTACTTCATACTTTGGAACTTAATTTACTATTTAGTCATGATTTAACTAAAAGGGATACTAGAATAAAATTAAGAAATTTGACTAACAGAATGAGACACATTAATTGACTTTGTTGTGAATAAAATTTATAATATAAATAAGGAAGTGATAAAAATGGAAAAAACATTTTATATAACAACACCAATATACTACCCAAGTGGTAAATTTCATATTGGAACAGCTTATACAACAATTTTAGCTGATGCTTTAGCAAGATATCATAGACAAAAAGGTGAAGACGTGTACTTCTTAACTGGACTTGATGAACACGGAGAAAAGATACAAAAGAAGAGCATGGAAGAGGGAATTACTCCTCAAGAGTATGTTGATAGAGTAGCAGATTATACTAAAAATTTGTGGAAACTTTTAAACATAACTAATACTGGGTTTATTAGAACAACTGATAAAAGTCACATGGAAAGTGTAAGTAAGGCTTTTTTAAAACTTTATAATCAAGGAGATATCTATCTAGGAAAATATAAAGGAAAATATTGTGTTCCATGTGAGACATTTTATACTGAAAGTCAATTAGTTAATGGAATGTGCCCAAGTTGTGGTAGAGAAGTTAAGGAAGTTGAAGAAGAGACTTATTTCTTTAATATGAGAAAATACGAAAGTAGATTAAAAGAATTTTATAAAGAAAATCCTGACTTTTTAGTACCTGTTACTAAGAAAAATGAGATAATGAACAGTTTTATTAATGTTGGTATAGAAGATTTATGTATTTCTAGAACTACTTTTGACTGGGGAATACCTGTACCTAATGACTCTAAACACGTTATGTATGTATGGCTTGATGCATTACTTAATTATGTTACTGCTTTAGGATACAATAGTGATAATGAAGAGTTATTTAAGAAGTATTGGCCTGCTAATGTACAGATAATTGGAAAAGATATATTAAGGTTCCACGCTATATACTGGCCTATATTCTTGATGGCATTGGATTTACCACTTCCAAAGAAACTTTTTGTTCATGATTTTATAATGATGAAAGACGGTAAGATGAGTAAGAGTAAAGGTAATACAATATATCCTGATGTACTTGCTGAATCATATTCAGTAGATGCAGTAAGATACACTATATTAAGAAGTTTACCTTATGGACAAGATGGAGAATTTACACCTAGTTCATTTATTCAAATATATAATACAGAGTTATGTAACGACTTAGGAAATCTTGTTAATAGAACTATTGCAATGATTAATAAATATTTTGATGGTGTCATTAGTAAGGGTACAAAAGAAACAGAGTTTGACAAGTTGTTAGACCATTATATTAGAAATGAAATAATGATGTATGAAGTAGAAGTTAATAACATAAATATTCAAAATGCACTAAGTCACATAATGAACATAGTTTCAAGGACTAATAAATATATAGATGAGACTATGCCTTGGGTTTTATTTAAAGAAGGTAAGACTGAAGAGTTAAAGAGTGTAATGTACAATTTGTACGAAAGTATTAGAAAAGTTGCAATACTCTTTATGCCTTATATACCAGAAAGCAGTGAGAAGATATTTAATCAATTAAATGTTAGTGAAGAAGATAAAGCGTTTGATTCATTAATAAGTGAAAAAGATTTAAGTGGTAATAAGGTTATAGAAAAAGGTATACCTTTATTTGAAAGACTTAAGGAAGAGGAAGAGATAAGTAGACTTACAGAACTAATGAAGACTAGTAATTAGTTCTTTTTTCTTTACAATGATTTTACTTTACATGTGTAAATATGCTTTTCTTTAATTATTAGATTTGATACAATAAATAAGGAGAGTGAACAAAATGAAAAATGTAGGAACAATGAGTATAGGAGTAAGAACCGGAGTTATAAAAGAAGGGGATAACTTAGCAGAAATCACAGTAAACAGTGTACTTAACGCGTGTGAAGAGTTAAATTTGTCTTTAGAAAACAAAGATATAATTGCTATAACTGAAGCGGTTGTTTCAATTAGTATGGGTAACTATTGTACAGTAGACGATATTGTCAAAGATTTACAGTCTAAGGTTAAAACTAGACACTTAGGGATAGTGTATCCAATTTTAAGTAGAAATAGATTTGCTGTTTTACTTTCAGCTTTCGCGCGTGCTATGGACAAGATAACTTTTGTACTTAGTTATCCATCAGATGAAGTAGGTAATGATATTTTAGATAAAGAAAAACTAAATAATTCTAAAATTCCTTTATCTAATTATGTTATGTCAGAAAGTGAGTACATTGATTTGTTTGGAGACTTTAAGCATATTTTTACAGGTGTTAATATGGTAGACTTTTATAGGGATATTTGTAAAAAAGAGAACTGTGAAGTTGAGTTTGTATTTTCAAATGACCCAGAAGTAATACTTGATTATACTAAAGATGTATTGTGTGCAGATATTCACACTAGAAATACTACTAAAGAGAAGATTTTAGCTAAAGAAAAAGTAAATGTTTTAACACTAGCTGATATACTTAACAAAAGTGTTGATGGAAGTGGATATAATTCTAAATATGGTCTTTTAGGAAGTAACAGGGCTACTGAAGAAAAGGTTAAGTTGTTTCCTGAAAACGGTAGTGCTTTTGTTAACAAGGTTAAAGATTTATTTAAAGAAAAAACTAATAAAGATGTTGAAGTAATGATTTACGGAGATGGGGCGTTTAAAGACCCAGTAGGTAAGATATGGGAGTTAGCTGACCCAGTTGTAAGTCCTGCTTATACTGAAGGTTTAGAAGGTTCTCCAAATGAGATTAAGCTTAAATATTTATCTGATAATAAGTTTTCTAATTTAAAAGGGGAAGAGTTAAACGAAGCTATTAAGACTGAAATCAGAAAAAAAGAAAGTGAGTTAAAAGGGTCAATGGTAAGTCAAGGTACTACTCCTAGAAGATACACTGATTTAATAGGAAGTTTGTGTGATTTAACAAGTGGAAGTGGAGACAAAGGAACACCTGTAATACTAATTAAAAATTATTTTAAAAATTATAGTAATTAAAAAAGCCACATTAATGTGTGGCTTTACTCGTTTATAGTATCATAAATCAATTTGCATATTTTTTCTGTTGAAGATACAGAAGATATCTTTTTAAGCTTGTTTCTATATGAATTTATTATAAAAGGATAATTTAAACAAAGACTTATCTTCCTTTTAAGTGAAATAGGAGTAGTTGCTTTCATTCCAAAGTGATTTTTTAAAATATATTTCATATTAAATACTTCACTACTATTAGATGGCGAAGTTAATATTAAAGGCTTCCCCATAAGAATACACTCGTTTATAGTTGAGCTACCTGGCTTTGAAATTATAACGTCACTTACACTTATTAAATTAGTTATATCTTTAGTGTAACCTAGAACTAATACATTCTTAATATCATTTTTGTATATGTATTCTTCACATTTAACTTTTAAAGATATGTTTTTACTTGTGGCAAGAATGTAGTAAACTGGTAAATCTTTTTTTATGATAGTCTTAAAATATTCAAAACCTCTTTCAATATCTATAAAGAATAAGTATATTGGTTTGTCATTTTTTAAACTGTATTTTTTTAGAATTGTCTCATAATCGTCAGTAGATGCTGATAAATTGCTTGGTAAACCATATGGATATATAGTACTTGTATCAACTCCTTTCTTTATAAAGTCACTTTTTAAAATTTCGTTACTTACAACATATTTATCTATTTCTTTAGAATTCATTATCCAACTAGTATGTGCTGTGTAATCTGTTACTATGCTAATTATTTTTGTGTTGGTTATTCTAAGTCTATTATAGTACGTTACAATATAACTTGCACAGTAGTGAGTTGTTAAAACTAAGTCTGGGTTGTACGTACTAAAAATACCTCTTAATTCTTCACTATCAAAACATTTTATAGACTGTTTTTCATAACTAATTGCCATTAATTTATTGTTTACTAATTTTAAAAATAAACCACTTAAAAGTTCTAAATTATTTTTAAAAAGAAAGTTACTAAACATATTTATTTTACTTCCATACTCGCTTAAATCTATTAAACTTACTATGTATTTTTTTTTATCTAATTTATCATAAATATTATATGCTACACTTTTAGAAGTATTTGAGTAACTTACATAACTTATTAAAATTTTCTTTTTCATATAAAAACCTCTTAATTAATTATATATCAAAATTTAAAAAAATTCTATTATTTATATATCAAAACTGCATCAGTATCTTTTTCATTTTTATGTTCTAGCCCATTAACCCCTGTAAAATATTCTATTAATATAGTATTATTTTCAAACATGAATTTTATAAAATCTATATCATGTATAATGTCCCAGTAAGGTCTAGTTTTAGTGTTTTTTGTAAAATCATATAGATATGCCATGTATATTAAGCCGTTTTTATTAAGGTAATTTTGTAATTCATAGATGTTTTTTCTGAAACCTTTTATACTATCCGTATACATTTTTTCAATGAAACTTGATATGTTTGATAAGAATATGTAGTCGTATTTTTCTTTAGTTAGGTTACTAACATTTCTTATGTCACTCGTTACAAATAAAGGGTTACAATTTTCAATATTAGATTTAATTAAATTATAGTTTTCTACACTTCTTAAGTAATTGTTTGATAAAGATACTACTTTTTCTTTGTATTCGTCCATAGTAAATAAATTTTTTCTTATTATCAAACCACAGTTATCATATTCTTTATATAGTGTATTCCAAAAAATGTATGAGTTTTCATTTAAATAATTTTTAATTTTGTTAAATGTTTCATGATTAAAAGAATTTTTATTTTTAAATAGTCCCTTATTATATGTGAAGAAAGATAAAAATTCTTCAATTTGAAGAGATAATAATCCAGCAACTTTTAAGTCAAAATAGTATTTTACAAACGGATTGATATCAAGTAAAGTAATATCTTTACATCCTAGTAAAAATACATTTAATATTTGGTCAGCACTTGAGCCAACTGTTAAAACTTTTTTATTTTTAAAATCTAATTTATTCATGTAGCCATTTAAGTTTTCTGTAGTAAACGGATATATTAAATTGTAACCCATGTGAGTGAATTTACTATAATTTATAACTTTTTTAGCTTTTTCAATATCTTCATAAACATCCATAACTGCCTCCGTTGTGTGTTAAATATCATACCACAATTTAAAGAAAAAAGATATAATTAATATTCACAAATATACTAAAAGACAGATGTGTATTGATAAAATAAAATCAATATCATAAAAAACACTAACATAGTTTAGAAAAAATAGATTAATCCTAGAAGTAATTAACAAACTATTGATAAATAACATCATATTTGCTATAATTTAAGTATGGTAAAGGGTGTGTGATATGAAAAAGATAGTAATGTTAATAGTCATGATATTTAGTTTTAATATGATTTTGAATGCTGAGTGTGATTATACTGAGAAAGTTAACTTAATTACTTTATCTAGTTACGTTGACTATAATTATGAATATATGAGCGATAATACTTTTAAACTAACTTTTTATAATGTAACACCTGAAATGAAGTTAATTTATAATAATATAGAATATGCTCCAGCTAATGAAAGTGTGGAATTAAATTCACTAGAAGAAGGGAAAAGCATGAAAGTATCAATTAAGGGAAGTGATACTTCAGAATGTGCAATGCTAGATTTAAGAGTTATTAATTTGACTATTCCTTATGTTAACCCTTTTTATGGAAGTAATAGATGTATTGGACACGAAAGTTTGAATGTGTGTAGTAATAAGTTTTTACAATACAAGATAACTGAAAGTGAGTTTTTAAGACTTATTGATAAATCTGAAAATGATAACAAACCAGATGATGAAGCTAATGATAAACCTGTAGTAAAAGAATTAACGTTTTTTGAAAAGGTAGTTGATTTTGCTAAAAAGGCATGGATACCAGTTCTTTTAGTAATTCTAACAAGTGGAATTACATTTGGTATTTTTAGTACAATTTATAGAAAAGTTAAACATGGAATATAAAATAAAAAAATTTAAAATATAGGTAAAAACAATGCGTGAAATTGAATAGAATAGCGAAAAACTATTCTTTTTGTTATGTACAAACTAGAATAAATTTGTTATAATTATTTTGTAATGATAGTGGAGGTAAGAGTTATGAAAAAAATTTGTACGTTTTTAATGCTTACTATACTCATGAGTGTAAGTAAGTTAGAAGCAAGCTGTAATGATTCACAGATGCTTGCAAATGATATAGAATATTCAATATTTGAAAGTTATGACTATGATGATGTTAAAAGTGAAGTCGAGTTCTATGGCTTGAGTGACGAGTTATATCTAGAAGTAACTAATGATTATAACGATGATGTGGATGTTTATACAAAAGATAATTTTACTGATGGAGTGTTAGTTATTCAAAGTAAAACTGTTACTGAGAAAATTAATTATTCAGCTAAAGTTTATACAACGGATACAAGTTGCTCTAATAAGATACTTAGGAATATAAATTTTAGTACAAATAAGTACAATATATTTGTATCAAATGAAGTATGTAATGATAGGTATGATACAATAAAATATTGTAATCCATTTTATGATGTTAAAGATATGTCATTAACTGAGTTTATTAAATTAGTAAATAAAGAAGCTGCTAAGTTAGATGTACATTATACTTTTAAAGATTATGTAAAAATGTATTACTTGTACGTTTTAATACCATTTCTAGTGATATCTATTGTTTATATAGTTAGAATTATTATATTTAAAAGGAGGAAGAAGCAATATGTATAAGAAGTATTTAAAAATATTGTTATTAGCTGGTTTAACTTTAATTCCATTAAAGATTGATGCTCTTGCTGATACTCTCAAGATACAAGAAAATGGACATGTAAATCCTTTGTATGCTGACTATAATTGGTGGGATGGTAATACTGAGGAAGGTTATTTAAGAGGAGAGTTGAAAAATGGTAAGTTAGTTTTAACAGCTGAAGCTAAAAAAGGTAAATACAATATTGAATGTAATCAAAATAATTATCAATATTGGTATTATACTTGTCAGTCTACTTGTGGAATAGATATAACTAAACTTAGTAGTAGTTGGCAAAATCAAATATCTAGTTGTGGTAAAACTACTAGATGGGGGCTTACTAAATCGTTGAGTCAAAAAAATTGTAAAGAATCAGCTATAGGTACTAATAAAGCTTATTGTAACTTAAAATCTGGTGGACAAATGAGATTTAATATATCAGAGTCTAACTTTATAAATCACGAAAGTCACTGTGGTAATGAAGCTGGATATATTGATCAAGTTAGATATGGCAAATGGGCTAAAGATTTAAATATGGATTCTACTGCTAATAAGAGTTATACTAAAGCACCTAATATAAAAAGATATTATTGTACATGGAGTTCTAGTACTAGTGGTACAACTCAAACATCTAAAAAGAAACTAGTTCAAAATCAATATCAAACTTCTGATGGAGCAGCAGCTTACTGTGTAAACCCAGGTAGAATATTTAAGGCTCAAAACTATAAATTAGCAGCAGAGTATGATGTTAGTAAGAAAGCTTGTACAAAGAGTAACTCTGATAAATCATGTGCACTTGCTGCAGCAGTAATGATTGGTAATCAAGAATATAATGGAGACTATTTAACAATACTTACAGCATTAAGATTCTTAAGTGCGCATTATGGGGATAATGAAGGATGGTGGGACTCAGCTTCTTCTAAGAAATATTCTAATGCAAATATATATAAACATACAGTGGATGAAATAACAAATTATGGTTATGCAGGAGGGACAACTAAAACTAAAATTGGTGTTATATATGCAGACTCTACTTCTAGTACAGCTCTAGCTAATGCTATTTTGATATATAAAAAAGTAATGAGTGGATATGATATGTGGAGTCCTAGTGTAACTCATAAACATTCTTCATATAATACTTATACTAAAACAGCAACTTTATCATTTGAAAGTAATTTTCCTACAGGTACAACAATTAGTAGTATAAAACTATCTAATGGAAAAGAAATACCTGCAGGAAATATAACATCTGCACCTTGTGAAAGTGATAATAGTAAGATGTGTATAACAGCGACTATACAATTAGAAGCAAATGAGTGTGTTAAAGTGAAAGCTGAAATATTTTATACAAATCCATATGATACAATATCTAAAATAGGATACTATAAAGCAATAGATAATCCTAGTAAATATCAAGATATGTATGTATTTGATAGAAATGCTAAAGCAAGTGTAAAGGTTACAAAAAAAACCGGAACAAACAACAATGCTTCAACTCAAGAATTTGATTTATGTGCACCTGATAATTCTTGTAGTATTGCTCCTGGCGGAAAATATATATGTAAAGATGGTAGTGAATGTACTAAAGAAAGATTTAGTGAAGAATGCGAAGAACCTACAGATAATACATATTGTCCTAAACCTGAACTTGAAGAAAATATGCCAGATGACTGTGAAGACTCAACTACTGGTAGAATAGAAGATGCAACAATGTGTAATATACTTAACTCTGAAGATAAATACAAAGAAGAATATAGAAAGACTGAATATGAAAACGAATTTTGTAAAGTTTACTGTAGAGAAACATTAATATTTAGTTTTATGGATAAAGAGACTGCTTATGCTGGGCAAGCTTTTCAACATAGTGTAGGTAGTTATTATTCAGGCAAAGCTTACTTAAGTACAGTAATACTTTCTAGAAAACAATGTTCTAGTGAAGTTAATTATGACAGTTGGTTAACACAATATAAACAAGCAGATGCTAATGTATTAAGTACTTGGAATACATTAAAAGAATGGGAAGCATTTTATAATTTGAATGGTGGAACTTATACTGATTATGAAACCGATGATGGATGTAGTGCGGATCACTGTAGTTGTCCAGCTGGAGCAAAAATATACATGGAATGGAGTTACGCTTCATTTAATACGACTAATGCAAATGGATATACTAGTATGAGCGGCGAACATACAAAAACACGTTCTAGCAGCAGCTCTAGATGTAGATCAGGTTCTCACTCTTGTAGATGTTGCCCATCAACTGATAAAGATGGAAAAACTACTTGGGGAAGTGAATGGTGTGAAACGTGTAGCTGTAGCTGTGCGAGTGATGCTGACGCTGGATATGTTAGTAGAAACTACTCTTGTGCATTAAATAATTATAAAAATGCACTAGAATATAGAGACAAACTATTATATCAAATACAAGACTGTAACTTTATGAGTGATAATAATAGTAATAACCGTGGTATAACTACAACGGCTGTATATACTAAAAATAAATATGGACCATATTATACAACTAGGGCTAATGGAAACCATACAACTGGAGCTAATTTAAAAACTTACAAATCTATAGTTAATAATTACAAACCTGGAAATAAGATAGAAATAGATTATGAAGAAAACTATGGATATGGTGAAAATTATGATGTTGATATAGTTAATGAACAAACTAAAAACTATGCTGTTACAATTGGATATAGTGATAAAGAAGCTTGGAAAGACTATTGTAAGGGCGACTGTGATGGCTCTTTATACGACCTTAGTAGGACACCATATTTAACTAATGCAACCGATAATATTAATTATTGGACTTGTACAGGAAGTGAAACTTTTGCAAGATGTACTAAGAACACATTAGTTATTCCTAAAAATAAACTAGCTAATATAGTAGTAGAAACTGAAACAGTACACTATCAAGATGCGGAATTTTATACTCAGGTGTTTACTGGTAAAACATCTACAAATAAGGATAATGTAGGATACTGGATAGAACTTGATAAACATATATATCCAGTAGGTGTTACTAGACTTACAGGTAATTATGGAATTAAGCTTGACTATAGTAACTTAGGTGAAAGTGGTAAACCTAATAATAGACATATGTCTGACGGAAAATACACTTGTAGTTATGACGTAATAAACGAATTAACAATATATGACTGTAATGATGGATATCATGTATGTTATCCTTGTAGTGGAACTGAAGAAGAGTGTGAAGATTATAACTATGCCACAGGACTAGGTGTATACTTTAGAAATATAAATCTAAGTGATATATTTCCTAATTCAAAATTTAGTCCAAATTATTCTGATTTAAATAAAAATACTAGAAATATTGGGCAAAATTGGCTAACAACAAATGCTATACAAATTATTGACGAAATACAAAAATATGGAGAAAATGTATGGACTAAAAAAGAACCAATGTATAGTATTACATTAAGTCATGATGCAATGAAAACAATAAGAAATTATAATTCAAATAGTAATTATTTAGATTATTCACTTAACTGTGATGAAAATTTAAGATGTACAAGTACTTTCTTAAATGAATTTAGAGCTAAGTATAGTAACTTATTTAGTAAGAATGTTAATATACCTAGCAATAACTTATATTATTATAAAAGGAGTTGGTAGTATATGAAAGAAACTTTTTGGTCTTATTTGTTTATAGTACTAGGGCTCCTTACTATAGCAATTATGATACTTGTACAAAACTTAACAAGCACAAGTGAAGAAAACTATTACTTAACTAAAGAAGTTATGGAAGCTTCTATGATAGACAGTATTGACTATGGCTTATATAGAAAAACTGGCGAGATAAGAATGATAGAAAGTAAGTTTGTTGAAAACTTTACTAGAAGATTTGCTGAAAGTATAAATGATAGTAAAGAGTATACATTAGATTTCTATGAGATATACGAAAACCCACCTAAAGCTACAGTAGTTGTAAAAACTGAAACAGGTAGTCAAACTATAACAAGTGACTCAACTGTAAACTTTGATATTAGAACAGTAATGAGTGGAATACTTGAAACTAAGTATAGTCAGAATGATAGTGTTTTAGCAGTTGACTTAACAACTGACAAAGGTACTGTCTTAGGTAAAACAAAATATACTAGTTATGAAGGAAGAGTAATTTTTGAAGTAAATGCACCAGTACCTTATGTAGTAGAAGGGTCTACTATAACATGTGGTGACAACGGCGTTAATATTGAAACAAAAGATAATCAAGTTATTATAAGTAATGTTAGAAGAAATACAAGCTGTAATGCCAAACTTGCTGTTGGAAAAAGTGTAACACTCACAATGAATAGTGGAACAGGGCAGGTAATAGGAGACAAAATAAAAGCAGCGGTGCCAGGTGGAAGCGTGTCATTTGAAGCACAAGCAACTGATGGGTATACTTTGGAAAATCCAACAGTAATATGTTCAGGTGGTGCTACTGGAAGTAGAAGTGGTAACAAAATAGTAGTAAGTAACGTAAACACAGATCAGATATGTGATGTTACTTTAAAACGTGGAAAATACAAGGTTACTATTAATGTAATAAATGGTGGTACTACTATGACTAACCCTGTTGAAGTGGAATATGGTGAAACAGCACAAATCCCTATCTATGCTAATATTGGATATACAACAAAAGATATGAAAGTAAGTTGTTCAAAAGGTGCAACTGCTACTCTAAACAATAATATTATTAATTTAAGTAATGTAGTAGGTAGTCAGACTTGTACCGTTAGTATTCCTGAAATAACTGCTGATAATTATCCATATTTTGTTGCTAAGCCAGGTGGAAGATATGACGTTACAATTGTTAATAAACAGTCAGGTACATCTAATGGAATGAAAACAACTTATGCTTATAATGGATATGATACTGAATATATTATTGATGGTCAAAGAAGGTCCTTTTCATCAAATGTTAATGGTGGAAGTGAAACTTATAACGGAGTAACTATTAGTATACTTGCAACAAATATAGGTGATTCTCTTGCAGTTAACTACATAATTAAAAATAATAGTAATTCAACAAAAAGCTATTCTGTTTCTTCAACAGCTGATATATATTTAGTAGGAAATGATCACATAGTACTTTATAAAGATAGTAATAATAGAATGTATACAGCAAGATATGGTAATTATTGGGTTGAATATTTATTTGATCCTACTGCTACGACAACGTGGATTGGACATTACGGAAGTAGAATGCAAAATAGATATAACAACTCTTCAAATAATTCGAGTACCTATGGAGAAGATTCTGGTTTAGCATTTAGTTGGAGTGGAACAATAGGTGCAGGAGAAACAATAGTTAAAACTGTGAGATATGTTATTCACTATTAAAAAAATAAAAAAAATTAATACTTATAATTGATTTTATAAGTATTTTTTTGTATAATTATATTTAGAATAAAGGAGGAGTTATGAATAAGTTAATAATTTCATTAAAAAGATTTTTTAGTAATAAGAATACTGTTACTATTATTTGTGTGTTTGCAGCAGTTTTGGTGCTATATTTTGGTTATAACTGGAGAATTAAACAGCAAACTAAACCTATTAAGGTTCCATATGCTAAGGTTGAAATACAACCTCGTACACAAATTACAGAAGATATGATAGGGTATTTAGAGATTCCTGGTAGCATGGTTAGTGATAATACTATTAAGTTTGCTAATGAAATAATAGGTAAGTATGCTAACTATAATACAGTTATTCCTAAAGGAAGCGTATTTTATAGTAGTACTATAGTAACTTGGGAGCAAATGCCAGATTCAGCATGGGCTAATATTCCTACTGGATATACTGTAGTTAGTTTAAGTGTTAATACTGAAACTACATATGGTAACTCAATATTTCCAGGAAACTATATTGACTTATATTATAGTACATATGATGAAACTGGAAAGTTACTTTTAGGTAAACTTATTAAGAGTATTGAAGTACTTGCTGTAAAAGATGCAAGTGGAAACCATGTGTTTGAAAACAGTGGGGAATTAAAAGCACCTAACAGTTTAATATTTGCTGTACCAGAAAGCATGCATTTACTTCTTAGAAAAGCAAGTTACTTAAATGGTGAAATTATACCTGTACCAAGAAATAAAGAGTATAGTTTAAATCCTGAGGCAACAGAAGTAAGTAGTGAATATTTACAAAATTATATACTTAGTCAAACTGTTATATTGCCAGAACAAGCAAATGACAGTCAAATTTCAACTATTGAGTAAGTAAATAAAAAAAGAATAGAAAGGGAGATATTATGAATAGCACAATATTTGATCAGATTAACTGGGGACCATTAAAAGAGTTTTTAGATGATGATGATATTACAGATATATCTTATTCTAATGGTGGAAGAGTGTGGCTTAAAAGTTTAAGTAAAGGTGTTATAAGTGTAGAAAGACCTGATATAAATAATGCTCTTATGGAAAAACTTGCGTTTCAGTGCTCTAACGTAATGGGTAAAACATTCAATATGGCTAGTCCGTTTTTGGATGCTGAAAGTGCAGAATTGCGTCTTAACTTTGTACATGATTCTATTGCTACAAATGGAATAGCTTGTGTTATTCGTAAGACTCCAGCTAAAATAAGACTTAATAAAGAAAAACTAATAAACGAACACTACGTAAGTTTACCAATGCATGACTTTTTGTTTAAATGTGTTGAAGGACACTGTAACATTATAGTTAGTGGTGAAACTGGTAGTGGTAAAACAGAACTTGTTAAATATTTGGCAAGTCATACTAAAGAAAATGAGAAGATTATAACAATAGAAGATACTTTGGAACTACACCTTGACAAGATATTTCCTCATAGAGATATTGTTGCAATGAAGACTAACAATATAGCAAGTTATAGTGATGTACTAGTTACCTGCATGAGACAAAACCCTAGATGGATACTATTGTCAGAGGTTCGTAGTGCAGAAGCTGTTACTGCGGTTAGAAACTCAATTTCAAGTGGACACAACATATTAAGTACAATTCACTCAGATAAAGCTAGTGGTATTCCAATGCGTTTATATAGCTTACTTGAAACAAACCTAGATGTTGATCAATTCTTAAAAACAATACATAGATATATACACTTAGGTGTACATGTAAAAGGCTACATGAGTAAAAAGTATGGAAGATTCCAAAGAGAAATTGTTGAAGTAGCAGAATTTTATGTAGATGACGATAATGAAGCAAGATGTAATGTACTTTACTCTAAAGGAATGGATGGAGTGGAAGTATATCATAATCCAAGTAAGAGATTATTAGATTATTTGGATGCACAAGGTATTTATTTACCAAGGGAGACTTTTGTTAAAGAAAGTGAAACTTTAAAAGAAAGTGAAAATATAGAAATTATATAGATTTAGGAGGTGACTTATGTACTGGGAAATTGTTCTTATTCTTTTTATACTTCTGTTTATGATTATTTATAGAAGAAGTAGTGGAGAGAAGTTTTATAAATATATTTCTAGAAGTGTCCTAAATATTTATGACAAGTATGCCCCTTATACATTTAAGATGGTAAGAGAGAAAACAAAACAGTTAGGTCAAGAATATACACCTAGACAATATACTATTCAAGTAGCAATATTTGCAGGTGGTGCGGCTATAGTATCATATTTATACTTTTATAGCTTAATTATTTCAATATTTTATGCAATTATAGCAGTTATGTTTATTCCTTATTTGGCATATTTAAGATGCAAAAAAGTTTACAGTGAATTTATATTTGAACAAATTCAAGTATATTCAACTAACGTTATTATGGAATTTAATACAACGCAGTCTTTTGTTAAATCACTTGAAGGCGTAAGAGATAGTGGAGTACTTGAAGATCCAATATTAAGTGACGTTAACGAAATGATTAGAATAGCTTATGCTAGTTCAACTATAGATGGTGCAATAGATTATATGAATAGTAAATATGACTATTATATTGTTAGAAATATGCACCAGTTGTTCTTACAGATTACTAATGAAGGAGCAAAAGATTCAGGTGAAGCACTAGAAGGCATGATGCAAGACATAGATAGCTTAGTAGAAAACGTGTATAGAGATAGAATGGATAGACAAAGTTTCCATACACATTTCTTAACATTCGGTGTATCATTATATTTCTTAATTGCATTATTACAAATATTACTTAATAATGAAACGTACATGGAGTTAATAAGCTTGTGGTATGTTAAAATACTACTACATGCAATAATAGTAATAAATACGTATTTCTTAGTTAGTGGAGAAAAATATTATAATGAGGATGTGGGCGCAGAATGATGTGGGAATTATTAATAGTTGCAGCATTACTTATTATAATAATGCTAGCGCAAGGAAAAATTGATGGAAATAAATTTGTAAGAGATAATGAAAAGCTGTTCTTACTTTTAAAAGAAGATGATTATGACTTCTTAGTAATGGCTAAGTATGGTGAAGGAGTAGATGCAAAGTTACTTTTTGAAAAAAGAATTAAAGATGCTCTTGTTATACTAGTGGGTGTATTCTTCTTCATGTTAATGATGACTAAAAAGTTGTCATTTCTAAACTTAATTATATGTTTTGCAGTTGCATACTTTATATATAAAAGTGGATACTCTAACTTAAAAGCATATTATAAGAAACACTTGCACGAAATAGATTTATTACTTCCATATTATTTAAAGAGTTTGGAAATATTAATTCAACACTATACAGTTCCAGTTGCTTTAAGTAAAAGTATTGATACAGCTCCAAGTATATTTAGAGAAGGTTTAAGAGAATTAACAGGTAAAATTAATGCAGGGGATGCTAGTATTGATCCATATATGGATTTTGCTATAAAATATCCAGTAAGAGACTCAATGAGAATGATGAGACTTTTATATAGACTTGGTTTGGGTGATCAAGAAAGAAAACAAGAACAATTAATAGTATTCTCTAGAACAATATCTAACTTACAAGCCAAAAGTAGGGAAACTAAATATAAAGAAAGACTTGAAAGAATGGAAAAGAAAACTATGGTTATGTTATCAACAACAGGTGTTGGTGTAATGCTTGTATTACTTCTTTCAATTCTAAGAACATTTACAAATATGTAAGCACATTTTGTGCTTTTTTCTTTTGAAAAATTTCAGTTTGGTGTAAAAATATCTTGAAAGTCCCTTGAAAATCGCACTTTTTTCTTTAAATATTATTTATTTTATACATTGTGTAAAATTTTATAAAAAAATCTTGATAAACACTAAAAAATCAAGTATAATAATAAATGTAATATAGAGGAGGAGATAAGATGAAAGAAGCTACTGGTGAATTAAATATGACTGTTATCACAGTTGTTGCTATAGCTGCAATTGCTGGATTATTCTATGCATTCGTTTGGCCTATGATTCAAAGAAGTATTGTTCAAAATACATGTAATACTATGGGTAATAACTGGACTGCACAGGAAACTACAAATGGACAAGTTACTGCTGGTTGTCAAGCAGCAAGAAGTGATAATGCTGGTGGAACAAGTTGGCAATGTTGTCCGCCTACAAACTAATTAGAAAGAAGGTTAATGTATGAGAGAAGCATTTGGTGGTTCATGGTTACTTGGTTTCGTGGCACTATTCATAGTGCTTTTTTCTGCATACCTAGCAGTTTCTATTAATTATACTAAAGCTTTTAAAGCTAAAAATAAAATTGTTAGTATAATTGAAGAAAATGAAGGGTTTTCTACTTCTACTGGAAATGTTGCTACTAAAACAGATAACGATTTACAGAATAGTAGTAGAACAGAAGATAAAGTTTACTATTATTTAAAGAAATCAGGTTTTGCACTTGATACAGCTAGTTTAAGAGGAAGATGTCCTAATGGAAGTGATCCTTATACTGGGGGATATTGTGTACAAAAGATGTATACTAGTCAAGGAGCTTACTACAAAGTAACTACTTTTGTTAAACTAGAAATACCTGTTATATGGGTAAATATTACTGTCCCTGTTAAAGGAGAAACTAAAGTATTATATTATACTAGAGACTAAGGAGAAAACATATGAACGTAATAATAGCTAATAAATATAAAGAAATGTTAATGAACCTTGATATAGAAGTTATTAAGTCTATTGAGGGAGAATTTGATGTAGATGAAATTATAAACAATTTTACTAATTTCTATTTTGATAGAATGATTTTAGATATTACTGCTATTAAAGATTATCAAGATTTGGACAACTTACAAAAGTTAAGTATAAATTTCGATATGAATAAGGTTATACTTTTACTTGATAATAGTGAAGAAAGTAATACAAAGAGTTATTTGTCAAAACTAATTAGTATGGGTATTTATAATTTTACTAGAAATGTGGATGGTATTAAGTATTTACTTGATAACCCTAATACATATAGAGATGTTGCACATTTACATTCAGTAAACGAAACATCTACTAGTGAAGATGGAATAAGTAGTGTTACTAGAATAATTGGAGTGAAGTCTTTAACAGAAGGAGCAGGAGCTACAACGCTAGTTTATCTAATGAAAAAACACTTAGAAAGTAATTACAGTGTATGTGCACTTGAAGTAGATAAAAGAGACTTTGTATATTTTGATTCAAAAGACATGGAAAGTACTACTGGTGTGAATTTAGCTAAAGATATAATGAAAAAAAGAGACTATAACGTAGTTTTAGTTGACTTAAATGGGTTTAGTGACCCAGAGGTATGTAATGAAGTACTTTATTTAGTAGAGCCATCTACAATTAAGTTAAATAAATTACTGATGAAAGATAGACATGCTTTTGAAAAAACTAAAAATGGTAAAGTTGTTTTAGTTAAGAGTAATATCAGTGATGGAGAAATTACTGAGTTTGAATACGAAACAAAGTGTAAAGTATTTTATAACTTACCTAATATTGATGAAAGAAAAGAAGTTAGTAAAGATATAAATGGTTTGCTTGCTAAATTAGGTTTTATTAAGCAAAGTACAGGGGTTAGTAGTGATGATAGTAAAGGTAAATTACTAGGAATGTTTAAGTTTTAATGTAAACTTAACAAAAACATTTGACATTATTAGTATTTTATATTAAAATAATTATCAGAAAGAGGGAAGAAATATGAATTATTTATTTTTATTAGAAACATCTAGTGATATGTGTGCTAAAACTACAGCAATATGGACAATATTTGGATATATTATCTGGGCTATAAAAGTTGTTGTACCTTTATTATTAATAGTATCAGGTATGATAGTTATGGCTAAGGCTGTTATGAGTAAGGAAGAAAAAGAGATTAAGAGTGCTCAACAACATTTAGTTAAAAAGGTTATTGCTGCTGTTATAGTTTACTTAATCATCACACTAACTGGCGTAATTGTAAGTTTAGTTGGTGGACCAGACTGGAATAATGCTTGTTACAATTGTGTTTTCCATCCATTCGGAGAAAATTGTGGTATCATTACTAAAGATACTGATTTATAATGAATTATACAAATTAGCACTTTTATAAGTGCTTTTTTTATGATATAATGTTAAGTAGTGGGAGTGTGACTAGCTGTGAAAAAGATTTATAAATATTTATTATTTACAATTTTGTGTTTTATGTGTTTTGTTGGTGTAACGAATGCGGCTAACAAATGTACTTATTACTATGATGTTAACAATGCAGGAGCGTATGAAGAAGGAAAAAGAATTGAAGTAGTGGTTAACTATAGTGATAATTTAGTTGATTTAGTAGTTAATGGTAAAACCTTAAAAAACTGGTCACCTAATGATGGTATTAGACATAGTTCAAGTGAATATCCAAAAATCACTTACAAAACTGATGAAGGAAGCGTTGACTATTACTTATCACTAGGACAATTTATTTCCTTGGTAGCTTTTCCAAATGAAAAATTTGAAAGTTGTCCTATTTTAAAAGTAAGAGTTAGGGATGTTAAGTTTAGTGATAACAAAAAAGGATATATGTTGTTATTATATGACCAAAACTCAGGAGATATATATGGTGAAGATGAACTCCAAACAAAAATAGATACAGTTTTAGGAGAAGAAACAACTTACAAAGTTAATTTTAATAGATGTGATGCAACTACAAAGAATAGTAACGCAAGTGCAAAATGTGATGATGTAGTTGGTGGGCAACAAGGTAGTATTTATATCAAAGTTTCTAAAAATGGTACTTACAAAATTGGAATAGATAATACTTATAATACTATTAATGAATCTAACGAAAATGTTTGGGAGGGAACTTATAAATACAGAAAATTTGTAATAAGAAAAAGTGAATGGTCTCAAATAAAAAATGTTTTTACTTTTAATGGTTCAGTAAATGAAGATAATACTAAAAGTTTAGTTATAACTCCAAAAGAAAACTATTTTGTTATTTCATTAAATGGAATAAATGATGGAGATGGAGAAAGTACAGAAGCAAGAGGAGATACTACTATTTATGATGATTCTAGGTACACTTTTAAGTTAATTGATTTGATAATATCTAAAGATGCTGGTACGTGTGAATCTTATTTGGGATTAGCTAATGAAGAAGGAAAGCCTGCATATTATTTACAAATAGCTTTTACAATTATTAAGCTAGTGTCAATTATTCTTGTTGTAGTAATGAGTATGATAGAATTTGCTGGTACAATTACTAGCAATAAAGACAAATTAAAAGAAGTAATTAGCAAATTTGTTAAAAGGTTAATTATAGTAATAGTTTTATTATTAATTCCTACATTTATTGATATGATCGGAAATATTTTAGATATAGAAAATATACTTTGCGGGATTAAGTAGAAAGGAGAAAATATGCGTTGGTTATTAAGAGGAATAAACTTCCTAGGGTTTGCTGGAAACATTTTGTATGAACTTTTTATACTAATTGATAGTATAGTTTATTCAATAGCAGCTTATGCAATTCAAGCATTCTTTGCAATAGCAGAGTTAGATTTTGTGGCAAATGGTTTTGAACAAATCAGCTATATTATAGGTAGAATAATGATATTATGTGGTGTGTTTGCATTATTTAAATTATCATTTACATTAATTAATTATATTATTGACCCTGGCAAAGCAAATAAAAGTGCTGAAACAGGAACAAAATTAGTTAAAAATATATTAATTGCAATAGTATTATTAGTATCTCTCAATTTAATATTCACTAGTTTATATAAATTTCAAAATTCTATAATTAAAAATAATGTTATACCTAAAATTATATATGGCGCTGATAATTATGATAGTAACGGACAAGAAATGGACATAAAGGAAAATGCTAAAAAGTTTGCAAACACTATATTTGTAAGTTTGATGCTTGGCGGCAATAGTAATGAAAATTTATCAACATCTGCAAAAAACGCTGTTGATAGAGTACTTGACGGGGCTTCAATAAACTTACTATCACCTTATGCAACAGATTCAGGTTTTAATTATTTACCGTTTATAAGTTTTATAGTGGGTGTGCTTGTGTGTTATTATTTTCTAGTATTTGCAATTGAACTTGGTATAAGGATGGTGAAACTTTTAGTTTTACAAATATTAGCACCAATACCAATTATTATGTCAATAGACCCTACTCAGAATGACAAACTTAAAAAATTTGGTAAATTGTATAGTGGAATATATCTTTCTGTGTTTATAAGGATATTCACTGTTTATCTAGCTTTTGCTGCTATTAGTTTAATAGGAAATATTTTAGGTAACATTAGTGAAACATCTTCTGGAACAAGCTGGCTTGTACATATTCTTTTAATAATTGCAATATTTAAAGCAACTAAAGAATTACCAAAACTAATAGAAGACGCTTTAGGAATGAAATTAGGTTTAGGTGATGCAGGAAAAGGATTTGGAGCAGTACTTAAAGGAACTGTTGCTGGAACTGCTGGGCTTGTAGGCGGAGCAATTGCTGGTGGAATAACTGGTGGTGCTGGAGGTGCCTTAGGTGGAGCGTTTACTGGTCTTACTACTGGTGTTACTAAAGGTGCTGCAGCTAAAAACGCTGTTGGTGTAATTGGTGCAAGTACTGGTGCAATAAAAGGTGGCTTTGGAATGGGTGCTAGAGTTGCTGGTGCTGGTGGACTTGGAGCGTTTATGGTAGGTGGAGTTGAAAACTTCTTTGGTGGACAGGGAAGGGATAAAACTACGCTAGGCGATTTTGATAAACAAATTAAGAACAAAGATAAAGATATTGAAAAGATCAGAGAAAAAATGGATATTTCTAATAAAGGTAATGACATGAGAAATAACATTGAAAATACATTAAATAGAAATTATGAAAGAACGCATGGTACTTTAGAAGATATGCTTTCTAATAATAGTGATATTCAAAGTATTCAGGAAAGAATAGCAAATGCTCAAAATGATACAGACAGAAGTGTTGCAATGAGTGAACTAGCTAATAAACGTAATGAATTAACTAATGAATATAATTCTCAAAAAGATTCTTATTTCGCTAGTCAATTAAATATGGCTAATGCAAACTACAATGGTCCAGTTACTCAAGATGTTCAAGAATTAAGAGATATGATTAATGATTATAATGAATACGTTGATAAAAATGGCTTATCTGATAGAAAAATTACAGACTTAACTTCGGTAAATACTGCAAAACATAGATATGAACTTTCTAATGAAAATTATGAGAATACAATTAAAAGAAAAGAACAAGAAAAGAAAAATATTGAAAAACAGAAAAGTTCATTTGAGGGAAGTGGCGAGTATAAGAGAAGAAATAATAGGGATTCTAAACCGCAATATAGGTCTCGTAATGTAAACAACAATAACAATACTAATTAAATAAAGGAAAGGAAGAAAGAATATGAATAATATGTATATTATACCTGCTAATAGTAAAAATGGTAAGCTTATATTTAACATATTTAGAGGTATTGATTTAGTGGTATTCTTGTGTGGTGTGGGAGTAAGTTTACTATTATTTGTAGCAATACAAGCTACTACAATGACTACAACAATAATAAAGATACTACCAATATGTGTATGTACTTTCTTGGTAGTACCTATACCATTTTATCATAACGTAATGTGTTTTATAAAAGAATTATACTTGTTTTTAGCAAACAGAAGAGTATATTATTGGAAAGGATGGTGTGTTAGAAGTGAGTACAGTGAGAAGTAAAAATACAGAAGATTGGCTACCTATTAGGTCTATACTAAATGGTGCTATACAACTTGATGATGGAATGCAAGTAACAGGTGTTAAAGTACAACCTAAGAACATATTTATTATGGATAATGATAGTCAAAGAAACGTTATATATAATTTAAGAAATTTATATAATAGCATTGATTATGAATTTAGTATTATTGTAGCAGATAGACCAGTTGATATTAATGTTTATTTAAGTCAATTACAGCTTTTATACAATAACGTACAAACTCCAGTTTTGAAGAAGCTTGTTATGCAAGACATCAATAAGGCAAATCTATTTATGAGTAAGGAAGTAGGTGTGGCTGATACAGAATATTACTTACTATTTAGAGAGAGAAGACCTGAGATAATGCAAAAGAGAATACAAAACTTAATAAGTGGTTTTGCAACATGTGGATTAGTTGCTAGTCAAACTAGTAATGATGATTTAAGAGTATTACTTGATGGATTTTTAAATGATGGAAGTAGAACTGAATTTGGGACGGTGATGGGTTCATGAACTTAAAAAGTCAATTAGCACCAAAAGGGCTAGAATTTAATGCAGGGGATATGGTTATAAGTGGAAAGTATTGTTGTTTCTTAACTATTATTAGTTATCCTAAAATGATAAATGAGGGATACTTAGCTAATTTAACACAATATAGTGGAATTAAGGTAATTATTAAACACATTCCAATAGAGTTTTCAGTATTAAGTAAAATGCTTAATAAAGAAATAGCTGATATGAAAATGAAATATCAAAACGAACATGACAGAACTATTCAAGAAAGAATTAGACAAGACTACGAAAGTATAGAAAACTTTATTACAATGCTTACAAGCACTCAAGCTAGAATATTTGACTTTCAAATGCACGTTATGGTATTGGCTGACTCAAAAGAAGAATTAGAAAATAAAAAGGTTCAAGTAAAGAACTACTTAGATGCTATGGGAATGAAAGGCACAATACTTAGATATGAACAAGAGAAAATTTTAAAAAGTTGTTTACCAATATTTCCAGACTCAGATATTGAAGAGAGAATTGGAACACCTATTCCAAGTGTTACTATGAGTGCGATGTATCCATTTGTATTTGATAGTATCAAGGACCCTGGTTTATCTTGTTTACTAGGTGTAGACTTTTCTGGAGGTATTATATTATTTAATCAATTCTTATATCAGATTAAGAAAGAGTTTAATAGAAATAATGCCAATATGATAATTTTAGGTACATCAGGTAGTGGTAAATCTACTGCTGCTAAGATACTTTTAAGAAGTAATATTAGAAATGGGCACAAAATAGTTGCAATTGACCCAGAGGGTGAGCTAGAAGACATGACTAGACTTTATGGAGGAGACTTCATTAATCTAGGATTAGGTGGAGACTACGGAATGATAAATCCACTTGAAGTAATAGCTGACTCTGATATTGAAGATGGTGGAGGAAATGCTGTTTTAACAAGAACATTACAATCACTTAAAGCTTTCATGAAGTACTATAGTCCTGATATAGAAGAAGACGTACTTACTTTGTTTAGTGAAGTAGTGCAAGATACTTATAAGAGATATAAGATAGACTATGAGACAGACTTTAGTAAGTTTACTAGTGAAGACTATCCAACATTTGACGATGTGTATGCTACTATTAAAGGAAGACTTTTATCAATGGTAGAAGCTACTCGTGAAAAAGAAGTAATGGAAAAACTTGAGTTAAAAGTTAGACCGTTAACAAAAGAATTAAGATATTACTTTACTGGACATACTACAGTAGAACCTAATAGTGACTTTATAGTATTTAATATAAGAGAGTTAATGAATAGTGATGCTAATATAAGAAATGCTTTATTCTTTAACATATTAAAGCATGCATGGGGTTTATGCTTAGACAAAGACACTAATACAATACTTATGGTAGATGAAGCACACACACTTCTAGCTGATAGAAATACTTTAGGAGCAGAATTCTTAGCTCAAGTACAAAGAAGAAGTAGAAAATATAACACAGGTACAATAATTATTACACAACAACCTACTGACTTTGCAAGCCCTGAGGTAATCGTACATGGTAAAGCAATATTTGATAATGCAAGTTACTATTTAGTAATGGGCTTAAAGAAACAAGCAGTTGAAGATTTAGCAAGATTAATAGATTTAAATGATCAAGAAAAAGAAAGTATTAAAAGATATAATCAAGGAGAAGCTTTATTTGTATGTGGAACGCGTAGAATGAGAATTAATGTAATAGCGACTCAAGAAGAACTAGACTCATTTGGTTCTGGTGGAGGATTATAGTTAAGAGGTATATTATGGATGATAAGGAGAAGAACTTAATTAATAGTGAAAACTTAAATTCACAAAATAATGTGGGTTCTTTTCCTTTACATAATAATACATTTGTGAATAGTACTGATAAATCTGATATTAATAATAGAATAAATAATACTAAAGGTAGAAATTTACAAAATAATATGGAAAGTAGAGAAACTAGTAATACAAGTTTAGGAACGGATTCTTTAGAAAAAAAAGATAAACTAGATAAAGGCTCTTTAGGAAAAAATGCTTTAAATAGTGCGGGGAATGCTCTTTTAAATAAGGCAAGTGAAGATGATGGAATAGTTGGAGATACTGCAAAAGGAATACGTGCTGTAAACAAAGGTGTAAAGGCAACTAAAACTAGTGTAAAGACCATTAAGGCATTAATAACTCTTTTAAGTGGGCCAGTTGGATGGGTTCTTGGTATATTTGCTGGGGTAATGTTACTAATTTTCTTAATCGTAATTGTATATCATACAATAATAAGTTCACTAAGTATGAAGTTTAATTTAACTGGAAAAGATAGTTACGAAGTATTTAAAGAGAAATATGAAGAAGCAATGTCTAGAGGAGATATAGATAGTTTGTATGAAAGTGCTGATGGAATAGACTGTGGAGAGAGAAGCTTTTTTACTAAAATTAAAAATTTCTTTGGAGTATATGAAATAGAAAATCCTACTGAATTATGTTTATATGTTAAAAAGACACTTGAAGAAAAAGAAACATTACCTGGTATAACAACACTTAGTCCTGGATACTTTTTAAGTAGTTTATATTATGCGTATGATACTCAAAATGTTAAAGAAAATGGTGAACTATTTATTAAGGTACCTGATGCAAGTGGTTTAGAAAGTGATGATAAAAACTACGTTGCACCAACTGACTTAGATGCAATTAGTACACTTTTTGTTACAAAGATTTATGAAAAAGAAGATTTAGATAAATTAATAGATGAGTATATTTTAAAGTATGACTTAGAAGATGGTTATGGGCTTACTCCTTATAAGTTAGTAATTGATTATGATGAAAAGGGCAATGAAATAGGAAGACACTGTGATGCTTTTAGTGCACCAATTAACTATCAAACAAGTGAAAGTAAGTTTAATTTATATTTAAGATATGGGGAAAATATAAGTGAGAGTTATCAGAAAGACAACAATATTATTAGAACGTATGAATTAACAAGTAGTGAATGCTATGACAATATAGGTGTAGCTAAACCTAGTCTAGCTAAGTATGATGTTAAACTTGATTTAACAAGCGAGGAAGAAAAGATACCTAGTATAGATGGATATACTTATGAAGATGGATTTATTTATGATACATATCCTAGGTATAAGGCTGAATATAATTTAGATGGTGTTAAACCAGCATTTGATTATAAAGTGGCAAGGGATATTGAAAATATTATGGATAGCAGAGTTAGTTCTAGACAAGACTATATAAACTATTTACTAGGATACCCTAACACAGTTAAAACAAATTTAGCTCTTTATTCAGAAAATTGTACGTATACAGTTGGCAACAGAGATGTAAGTAATTTAAAAGTAAGACTTATTCACAAAAAAAATAGTGCACTGCCTGATGTAGAAGTGAATGCTGCTGTTCCTAATCAAGAATTAATTGATTTTGAAAAGTATGTACTAGGAGTAGTGTATGCTGAAAATGGTGGGGCACCTGATGAAGCAATGAAAGCACAAGCAATCGCGGCTAGAACTTATGCTTTTAACCGTGGTACTATAAAAGAAGAAAATGGTGAGGTTGTCCTTGAAATATCAAGTAGTACTTGGGATCAAACATATTGTGATCCTGACAAAGGATGTGACATATGTACTTCAGCACTAGACCAAAGTGTGCAAACTGTAATGACAAAAGGTACAGTACCAGAAGGGGCTAGTTGTACTCATTGGAAAGGTCCTTTAGAAAACGACTCTCGTATTAGAAAAGCTGTTAAAGCAGTATCTGGAATAATACTTACTGACACTTCAGGAAATCCTGCTGGAGTAGGATACACTAGTACTACTCAAAATAGTTGGAATTCTTTGGCTAATCAAGGAAGTGATTATGTAGAATTATTAAGAAGCTCTTATGGCGGAGAATACATTTTAAGTAATCCATCATGTAGTTTTGCAAGTGGCGACTGGGATAAATGGAGACAAAGTAGTAGTGAATGGGGAAGTATTATGTTATCAACTAAAAATATGTCTAGTGTGGGATGTTTTATAACCGCGCATGCTAAAGCTATTGCTAAAAGTGGTGCTCAAGTAAAAGTAGCTAACTTTAACCCAGGAACGTTTGTAAATACAATTAAAGCTAATGGATGCTTAGACGGAAATAACTTAGTAAGTGCTTGTGCTCTAAAATCGGTTTTAGTTAATGATTATGAACGAAAGAGTAGTGCTTTAAGTGGGTCACTTGAAAATAAAGCAAATGTAATTGCCGGTTATATTAATAATGGATATGAAGTAATTCTTAGAGTTAAATCACCAGACCCTAGACAACACTGGGTACTTGTAACTGGAGTAAGCGGAAGTACTATATATATGTCTGATACAGCAAGTGATGCTAATATAGTCGTACCTTTCTATAATGCAAATGAAGTAGTTTATATGATTGCTTATAGATTTGATATTTAGGAGAAGATATGGAAAAAAAGAATAATAAGTTTGAAGTTACAATTATATTTATAGTTATTGTATTTTCTATTATTATGTATGGATTATATTTAGTAGTAAACGAGTATTATAAAAAGTATGCGTTTACACTAATTACTAGTCCATTGACAATATTAGAATGCAAGAAATGGGACTGCACAGATAAGACTAGTGAAGTAAGTAAGTATAATAATAAAGAATACAACACTAATATTGATGGAAAAGATATTGGAAAAAATACTATGTATTATGATTCATTTCAAAAGAGGTTTTATATATTTGATTATAAAGATAATAGTATTAAATATAATAATAGTTTCTATATGTATGAAGGTAGTATTAGTGGAATACTCTTAGATAAAAACGAAGTTAGTACTCTTGAATTAGAGACTATTAAGTCTAAATTAAAATTAAAATTTAGTTTAAATCAAGTAACATATAGTGAGAAAGTAATGATGGACTTTGATGGAGACAATAATATTGAAGAAGTGTATTCTGTTATTGGTGGGGCTCTTAATTATTACTTTAGTTATCTTGTATATAATAAGGAAGAAAAGTATTATATTTTATACAAAAGTGAAGAAAATGATATAACTAAATTTAGTGCAGGAACTATTAGTAATGCGTTAGATATATTTAATGATGGTAAAAAGGAATTTATATACCACATAAGTTATTATGACGAAATAGGGGAATGCAATGTTCTTTATAGAATTAAAGGTAAAAAATTTGTAAATGTTAATGAGTGTAACGTTAAATAGTTACACTTTTTTTAGTTTGCTAACTGGAAAAATTGCAATAGACTAAATACTAATGATTTTCTCTTCCTATTTTGTTTTAAACGTGTTACAATATTAATGGGGAAATGATATGAAAAGTTACTTTAATAATGAAGAATATATATATATTAAATCGTTTTTAAGAACAAACCCTAGTGAAGCTTTGATTAGAACAGAAGAATATATAAAGAAATATCCAAATGACTATATTGCAGGTGTGTTCTATTCTAAAGTTTTAAAAGTATTGGGTAGTTTTAGTGAGGCTTTATATGTTTTGGGTAACATAGAAGAAAGGTATACTTCTAATAAAAAGTTATTTAATGATTTTGCTAAGTATAATATTATAGAAGAGAAAGTACTTTATAATAAATTAAGATGTTTAAGTTATTTAGAAGATTTTGATAAAGTAGAAGAACTACTAAATGAAAACAGAAAATATTTAATAAATCCTAAATTTGGGTATTTTAGTAATTTAGTTAAATATTCTAAGATGGAAAACATTAACTTTAATGCTAGCTATAGATTAGAACAATTATTTAATTATAGTGACGAAGAGTTTTTAAGTCATATATCAAAACATATGTATAGTAGAGTGGAAGACTATGATGTAATTAGTACATTTAATGAAGATTTTCCTTTTGATAAAGTTTTTTATGAAGTAAAGAAGAAAATACTCTTTTGTAAAGCGTATTATTTTGGAACATATGAAGATGTGTATATATTTAAGTATGATAAATGTGGCGTTACTAATGGTAAAATAAGTGATTATTTTTTGGTTATTACTTTTCATAATACTAATAAGTATATTTCAATGTACCCATGTAACTCAAGTAGTAACTTTAATTATGTTGACTTAAATTATTTGAAAATTCCAAGTACAAGTAATGTCAAAAGACTTAGTCAAATAGATAAGTTTAATATGAAATATAAAAAATAAGTAAACTAAAAAAAACAGTTGTTAAAACATATAATTTAGTTTATACTACTAGTAAAAATGAAAACAATACACCAGCGCCAAGTCCATCTAATCCAACTGAAACACAACAACCTAATCAAAATGGCAATTATGTATTTAATCAGAATGGAAAGTATTTTGAGTTTCCTACAACTTATAGAGTGTACGTAGATAAAGATAAGACTATTTATGTAGGAAAAAATATTGATGACAAAGGAGCATTAATTCCATATATAATGATAGAAAAATATAAGAATTATACAGACCCTTCAGTACTATTAAATGATGTTACAACAGAGTTAAATAAAGCTTATGGAGATGTAAAAATTTTATTAAATCAACTATCAGGATACGTAGGAGATAAGTTAACTTATGGAAGTATGTTTTCTTATACAAGTAGTGGTCACTTAGTAATAGATAACAGATATACATTTTTAGTAGGTAATAGTATGTATTTAGTTACTACTAAAGAAGAAAATGAGAATTCAACTGAAATAAATAATGTTTGTGCTTTGATTATTAAGACTTTAAAGGAGGTAAATTAGTATGGCTTTAATTAAATGTGAAGAGTGTGGAAAAGAGATATCTAGTAGTGCTAAAGAGTGCCCACATTGTGGATATAAGAGTGATTCTAAAGTATGTCCAGACTGTGGTAAAAAAGTAAGTGAAGGAATGGATAGTTGTCCATCTTGTGGATGTCCATTAAAAAAGAAAACTAGTAAGATTATTAGTGATAACTTAGATAAAATAACTGGTGCTAGAAGTGAAAGCTATGTTACTTTTAAAGATTTATTTAAAGATACTTTTAAAAAACATGGTGAGGAAGAATTAGACGAGGTGTTTATTTGTGGAGGTAAAAATACTACACCTAAAGTAAGTGAAGTTGACCCACATAATGCTAAAGCTTGGGTATATTTTAAGATGTTAATATTCTTTATAATTGCTTATATACCTACAAGAATAGGCTTTATTACGTATGGTAATGCTAACTTCTTACCCGCAATGATAATGCTTGCTGCTTTCGCTGTTCCTGTAACTGTTTTAATATTCTTTTTTGAAATAAATGTATTTAGAAACATGCCTTTTTATAAAGTAATGAAATACTTTATATTAGGTGGTGCACTTAGTTTAATAGTTGCAATATTGTTTTTCTCACTTGATTTTAATACAGATATTTCAACATTTGGTGGAGCACTCATGGTTGGTGTAATAGAAGAAGTAGCTAAAGCAGTAGTTGTTGCATTCTTCTTATTTAAAGAAAAGAGAAGTAATTATATATTAGATGGCTTACTAATAGGTGCGGCAGTAGGAGCAGGTTTTGCAGCGTTTGAAACTGCTGGCTATATTTTAAACTATGGCTTAAAAGGTGGACTACAAAGTATGTTAGAAGTTATAAAGGTAAGAGGTATTTTAGCGCCTGGTGGACACGTTGCATGGGCTGCAATTGAAGGAGCTGCTTTAATGTATGTTAAAGGTTTGGATAAACTTGACAAAAAACACTTAAATGATAAAAGATTTTTACTTATTTGCTTAATACCAATTGTACTTCATGGTGTTTGGGATATGCCAATTAATTTACCTTATTATATATTACCACTTACTTTAACTGTACTTGCTTGGGTAGTTATAATATACTTTGTAAATTTAGGTTTAAAACAAGTTGACGAAGCTAAGGCTTATTATAAAAATAAAGAGTAATCAAAAAATGAAGTGGCATTATAAATATGCCATTTTTTTGGTGTTTTAACCTTGACAATTATTTAATTATTTTGTAAAATTATTCTAGGATAGAGGTGTAATGATGAAAGGTAAAAAAGATTTAACTTTAATAACTCAATTAGTGTTATCAATTTTGATATTTATTGGTGGAGTTACTATAATGATTTTCAAGAGTTTTGGTTTAATTGATATGGTATTATATGGAAGTATTATCTTCTTTATATTAGCATTTTTTGGAGTAATTTGTTACTTTATTAGAAGAAGAGAAGGAGACTATGAAATCTTATTATTTAGTTTGATAAGTATACTTACTGCAACATTCTTGTTTATATTTAAAAATGACGATGCAGCAATGATATTAGGTGCTGGATTAACAATATTTAATATTTTAGTAATAGCTAATAGAATTTATAAAATAGTTACTTATAAAAATCAAGATAATTTTATGTGGAGTGTTAAATTTATTGGAACATTTTTAATAGGTTTCTTAGCAATATTAACTTGTGTAAATCTATATAAAGAAATTTCAGTTCAAACTTTAATGTTAGGATACTACTTCACTTGTTTAGGTGTAATTATGACTATAGAAAATTTAGTTGAACTATTTGTAACAAAAGATAAGTTCGATAAATTTGTTTCTAAAGTTATTGAAAATGAATATAAAAACTTAGAAATGGTTGATGCTATTAATGAAGAAAACAAACCTGAAGTTAAGGAAGTAAATGTTGTAATTGAAAAGAAAAGAGGAAGAAAACCTAAAATTGAAGTTAATGGTAAAGATGTAAATAAAGAAATAAAAAAAGAAGTTAAGAAAGTTAAAAAAGAATTAAAACCAGCTACAAAAGAACTTAAGAAAAAAGCAAAACCTGTAGTTAAAGCTATAGAGAAAGAAACTAAGCCTTTAAAGAAGAAGATTGAAAAAGAGATTAAACCTGTTAAGAAAGAAGTTAAAAAAACAGTTAAATCTGCTAAAAAGACAGTAAATAAAGCTAAAAGAGAAGTAAAGAAAGCTGTTATTAAAGAAGAAATAAAAAAAGAGATAAAGGAAGTAAAGAAAAAAGGTAGACCTAAGAAGACTAATTAGGTCTTTTTCTTTTGTAGTTTAATATATTTTATTAAGGGGGAATTTATAATATGGATATTATTAAGGTATCTAGTAAAAGTGTACCACAGAAAGTTGCTGGTGCTTTAGCAAATTTGTTTAGAGAAAGTATAGATGAGGTTGAAATGCAAGCTATCGGTGCTGGAGCTTTAAATCAAGCAATTAAAGGAATTATAATAGCAAGAGGCTATGTAGCGCCTACTGGAAAGAATTTAGTCTGTACTCCTGCGTTTAGTGATATCTTAGTAGATGGAGAAGAAAGAACTGCTATTAAATTAATTGTTGAGGCTAAATAAGCCTTTTTTGTTTTAGTAAATTTGGAATAACACTTCCTAAACTCGGAATGAAAAGTGCTAAATCTCGGAATAAACACTTTCTAAACTCGGAATGTAAGGCGTCAAATCTCGGAGTTGATGTTGATAAAACTACAAAATAGTTGTATAATATAAGTGAAAGTTGGTGGAAATATGATTGAAAGAGAAGCAAAAGAAACAATTAGTGAAATTGCAGAGGCGTTTAAAGTTTTATTAGTAACTGGTCCGAGACAAGTTGGTAAAACTACGCTTTTAAAAAGTATTATGCCTGAAAATATGAATTATGTAACATTAGACGATAAAGTAACAAGAGAATTAGCGCAAAAAGACCCTAAATTATTTTTAGAAGAACACCCATATCCTTTATTAATTGATGAAGTACAATATGCACCAGATTTATTTTCATATATCAAAATAAAGGTAGATGAAATCAAAGAACCTAGTATGTATTGGTTAATAGGAAGTCAACAATTTAAGCTTATGAAAAACGTACAAGAGTCACTTGCCGGAAGAGTTGGAATTGTTAAACTTAATAGTCTGACTTATAATGAGATAAATAATAAAAATTCTGTAAATGTTATGTTTGACCCTAAAAATTTTGTTGATACTAGTATAATTGATGTTAATACTTTATATGAAAATATTTTTAAAGGTGGCATGCCTGAACTTTATGTAAATGAGAAAATGAAAAGATATTATTTCTTTAATAGTTATATTGAGACATATTTAACTAAAGATGTTGAAAATATTATTAGTATCACAAACACTGAAACATTTAAAAATTTTATGATAACTATTGCGAGTAGAAATGGAGAACAACTTAACTATAGTAAAATTGGAAGTGAAGTTGGAATAACAGATAAAACTGTAAAAGCATGGCTTAATATTTTGGTAACTAGTGGAATAGTTTATTTGTTAACACCATATAATTTAAGTAGAGAAAAAAGAGTTAATCATATGCCAAAAATAGTTTGGATGGATACAGGATTATGTGCTTTTTTAGCAGGATATGAAGATGCAAGAACTCTTCAAATGAGTGCAAGTGCAGGACATTATTTAGAAACATACGTTATTAGTGAAATTATTAAAAGTTATAATGCTCATGGTATGGAAGCAAATATTAGTTATTTTAGAGATAAAGATAAACACGAAATTGATTTAGTATTTTTTAATGCAACGGAGATATATCCATTTGAAATAAAGAAAACGGCTAGTCCAACTAGAGAAATGTTGTCTTCTTTTAAATATTTAAATGACACTAAAAAGAAGGTTATGCCTGGTGGAATAATTTGCTTATGTGATAAACTTATGAGAATAGAAGAAAATAACTATTGTATACCAATTTCTTCAGTGATAAACATTAAAAAGTAATATTAAAAAAATTATTACTTTTTTCTTTTGTTCGCTTGACATAACAATAAATGTTTGCTATTATATTAATGTTCTTGAATAAAAAGAAAAGAATTGTGAATATTAAAAAAAGAGGTTATGTAATATGGATAAAATTGTTATTAAAGGAGCAAGAGAAAATAATTTAAAGAATATTGATATTGAGATACCTAAAAATAAGCTTGTTGTTATGACAGGTGTAAGTGGAAGTGGTAAATCTAGTTTGGCATTTGATACAATATACGCTGAAGGTCAAAGAAGATATGTTGAAAGTTTAAGTGCATATGCTAGACAATTTTTGGGGGCTAGTGAAAAGCCAGAAGTGGACTCCATTGATGGGTTAAGTCCAAGTATTAGTATAGACCAAAAGACTACTAATAAAAACCCTAGAAGTACAGTTGGTACAGTTACTGAAATATATGATTATTTAAGACTTTTATTTGCAAGAATTGGTGTACCATATTGTCCTAAACATAAAGTACCTATTAAGAGTCAGTCTATTGAAGAAATGGTTAATAAGATAATGGACTTTAATGAAGGTACTAAAATAGAAATAATGGCGCCTATTGCTAGGGGAGAAAAAGGTACATTTAAGGACTTGTTTGAAGATTTAAGAAAAGATGGATACTCTAGAATAAAAGTTGATGGAATGACTAGAGACTTATCTGAAGATATAGTGCTTGAAAAAAATGTTAAGCACATAATATCACTTGTGGTTGACAGACTTGTTGTAAATGAAAAGTCAAGAAGTAGACTTTTTGAAGCAATAGAATTATCTTGTAAAATGGCAGGTGGAAAAGTACTAATAAATGTCGTTGGAGACAAGGAAATACTGATGAGTGAGAACTACGCTTGTACAGAATGTGACTATAGTTTAGAAGAACTAGAACCACGTATGTTTTCATTTAATAGTCCTTATGGAGCTTGCCCTGAGTGTAAAGGACTTGGCGTTAAATTGTCAATTGACCCAGACCTATTAATACCTAATAAAAACTTATCTATTAAAGAAGGTGCAGTAGAAAGTTTTCAAAGTGGAGAAACTTTAAGTATTTATTTTAGAAAACTAGATAGTGTATGTAAATACTATAACATTGACTTAAATAAACCAGTAAAAGATTTTACTAAAGAAGAATATAATACTATATTCTATGGTTCTAAAGATAAAATACATTTTAATGTTAAAACTAGAAGTGGTAGTATTTTAAAGAGTTATGACTATTTTGAAGGAATTATAACTAATTTAGAAAGAAGATACATGGAAACTAATAGTCCAAGTATAAGACTTTGGATAGAAAGTTACATGAAAGAAAGTGCTTGTCCTCTTTGTAAAGGTAAAAGACTAAGTGAAAAGATACTAAATGTATTCATTAATAAAAAGAATATCTATGATATTACAAGTTTAAGTATTAGAGATTTAGTAGAGTTTTTTGATAATATTAAGCTTACTAAAAAGGAAGAAGAGATATCATTCTTGATTTTGAAAGAGATTAGAGAGAGACTTCACTTTTTACAAAATGTAGGATTAGACTATTTAACACTTGCAAGAAGTGCTTCTAGTTTAAGTGGTGGAGAAAGTCAAAGAATTAGATTAGCTACTCAAATAGGAAGTAAGTTAAGTGGGATACTTTATGTACTTGATGAACCTAGTATTGGATTACATCAAAGGGATAATGATAAACTTATAAACAGTTTGAAAGAAATGAGAGATTTAGGTAATACTCTTATAGTAGTTGAGCATGATACTGATACAATGTTAGCAAGTGACTATTTAATTGATATCGGTCCGGGTGCTGGAACTCTTGGAGGATACGTTGTTGCTGCTGGTACTCCAGAAGAAGTAATGAAAAACAAGAATAGTTTAACAGGTAAATATTTAAGTGGTGTGTTAAAAATAGATGTACCTAAAAAACGTAGAAAAGGAAATGGAGAATTTATAGAGATTAAAGGTGCAGAAGAACATAACTTAAAGAAAGTGAATGTTAAGTTTCCTAAGGGTACTTTAACTTGTGTTACTGGAGTAAGTGGAAGTGGTAAATCAAGTTTAGTTAATGAAATACTATATAAAAAGTTATCAAGTACTATTTATAAATCAAAAGAAATACCAGGTAAATTTAAGAGTATTAGTGGTATAGATGATGTTGATAAAGTTGTTTATATTAGTCAAGACCCAATTGGAAGGACACCAAGAAGTAACCCAGCTACCTATGTAGGATTATTTGATTTAATAAGAGATGTGTTTACAGAGACTAAGGAAGCTAAGTTAAGAGGTTACACTAAAAGTAGGTTTAGCTTTAATGTAAAAGGTGGAAGATGTGAAGCATGTCAGGGTGATGGAGTTAAAAAGATAGAAATGCATTTCTTACCTGATGTGTATGTTCCATGTGACGTATGTCATGGTAAAAAGTATAATAAAGAGACACTAAATATCAAGTTTAAAGGTTTGAGTATTGCAGATGTTCTTGATTTAAGAGTAGATGAAGCTTTAGAAGTATTTGAAAATGTTCCTAAAATTAAGAGAATACTAGATACTATGCATGATGTAGGACTTGGTTATGTAAAGCTTGGACAAAATGCTGTTACTTTGTCTGGTGGGGAAGCTTGCCGTGTTAAACTAGCTAAAGAACTTCAAAAAAGACCTACTGGAAAAAGTGTGTACATACTAGATGAGCCTAGCACAGGACTTCATATAGATGACATTAAAAAACTTCTAGTTATACTTAACAGAATAGTAGATAACGGGGATACTGTTATAGTAATCGAGCACAACTTGGATATAATTAAAGTAGCTGACTACATTATAGACTTAGGACCTGAAGGTGGAGACTTTGGTGGTAAGATAGTTGCAACTGGAACACCTGAACAAGTAAGTAAAAATAAAAATAGCTATACTGGAATGTATTTAAAAAAATATTTATAAAAGCACTTAGAAAATAAGTGTTTTTTCTTGTAAAAAGTACGAAGTTATTCACAATTTTAACAGATTTTGAAAATTGATAGTAAACAAGTGAAAAATGAATTAAAAAAGTAGTGAAAAGTTAGTGAACACACTTGTAAAAAAATAATTAATTTAATATAATTAGTATAGGAAGAAGGAGTATGAGATGAATATTAAGAAAAAAGAATTTGTGACTTTTGTTTTAGAAATTTTAACTGGAGCCTTATCACTAATGATAGCTAGTTATCTGTTTAAAAGTTTTTATGTTGAGAATTTTTGGTATGCTTGTTTAGCTAGTGTAATTATTAGTGTAATAAGTGTGTACTTAAAACCACTTCTAGAATTTATTGCTTTACCAATAAACATTTTAACAATGGGTTTAACTACACCTTTAATAAATGTTGTAATACTTAAAATTACCAATTTAATATTAGGAAGTAAGTTTGTTGTTAATGGATGGATTATTCCAATATTTATAGCAATATTTATAAGTGTAGTAAATGTATTATTAAATAACTTAATAGTAGATAAATATAAAGAAAGAAGGTAATTTATGAATCCAGTAGCATTTACAATAGGGAGTTTTGAAATTAAGTGGTATAGCATTTTTATACTTGCAGCAATTTTGATTTGTTATATTCTTATTAACGGAGAAGCTAAGAAGTTTAATATTAAAAAAGAATTTATAACTAACTTACTTTTCTGGGCAATAATTGTAGGTATTATAGGTGCAAGATTATACTATTGTATGTTTAATTATGAATACTATAGTAAACATCTAGTGGAAATATTATATGTATGGGAAGGCGGACTTGCCATACATGGTGGTATAATATTTGGTGGAATTGCTAGTATAATATACTGTAAAAAATATGGGGTATCAGTGTATAGAATGTTTGATATAATAGCGCCTTACTTATTAATTGCTCAGGCGTTAGGTAGATGGGGTAACTTCTTTAATGGAGAAGTATATGGGTCTATTACAACAATAGAGCATTTACAAAGTTTAAAGTTTATTCCAGAGTTTATAATATATGGTATGAATATAAATGGAGTAACATATACACCACTATTTTATTATGAGTCTTTATGGTGTTTAGCAGGTTTTGTTATCTTGTTATTAATTAGAAAATTTAAATATACTCGCCTTGGATGGCAATTTGGTGGATACTTGATTTGGTATAGTGTTGGTAGATTTATCTTTGAAGGAATGAGAGACGCTAAATACAATTTGATGTTAGGAAATGTTAAAATAGCGCAGCTTATAAGTATAGTATTTATAATCGCAGGAGTTATAATCATTTTACTTCAAGCTAGAAAACCAAAATTAACTGAAATGTATAATGATACTGAAAAAGTAGAAATGGTTTATTTTTAAAAAAAAGGAGGTTTTATGTACGACTTAATAATTATAGGAATGGGGCCAAGTGGCATGAGTGCTGCTCTTTATGCAAAAAGGAGTAACTTAAATACTTTGATACTTGAAAAAAATAGTCCAGGAGGACTAGTTAATACAACAAATAAGATAGATAATTATTTAGGGATTCCAGATGTTACTGGGCCAGAATTGGCTTACAAGATGTTTAAGCATGTAAGTGAAATGAATATTCCTTTTAAAATAGAAGAAGTTAATAATGTAGTTAAAGAAAAAGATTTATTTAAAGTAACTACAAATAAGAGTGAATATACTACAAAAAGTGTTATAGTTAGTAGTGGAAGAAGTCCTAAAAAGACACCTTTTGAAGAAAAAGTATCCACTTTAAAACTTAGTAGATGTGCTATATGTGATGCACCTTTATATAAAGATAAAGATGTAGTAGTACTAGGTGGAGGAGACTCTTCAGTAGAAGAAAGTATTTACTTAGCTAACATTTCAAAGAACGTTAAAATTATTTCTAGAAGTGAAATAAAGGGTAAACTTAAAAGTGAACTAGAAAGTTACTCTAATATTGAAGTAATAGAAAATGCTAATATTGAAGATATCAAATTTGACGATGACGTTTATAAACTAATAGTTAATGGTAAAGAAATAATAGCTAATGGAGTATTTAGTTATATTGGTTTTACTACAAGTACTGGCTACTTAGAAAACTTAGGGGTAAATATGGAAAACGGTTACATCATTACAAGTGATGGAAGTACAAATATTGCTGGGTTATATGCATGTGGTGATATTATTAAAAAGAGTTTGTATCAAATAGTGACTGCTGTTAGTGAAGGAGCAAAGTGTGCAGTATTAGCAAATAACTATATAAGGGGGCTAAATAAATGAAAATAGTAGGAAAGAATGCAGCAAGAGAAATATTAAATAGTTCTAATATAATAGAATGTATTTATTTAAATGAGAACTTTAATAATAGTGAAATACTTAAACTTATTAATAAAAGACATATTACACCAATATATAAAAGTATGAGTGAAATGGATAAACTTAGTAAAGAAGTGCATCAAGGTATAATTATTGAAGCAGAAGACTATGAGTACTTTAGTTTTGAAGACATCAAGAATGATAGTAAAGCTAATTTTATAGTTATATTAGACCATATAGAAGACCCAAGAAACTTCGGCGCAATTATAAGAACATGTGAATGTGCTGGGGTAGATTATATAATTATTCCAAATAAAAGAACAACACTAGTTACTAGTACAGTTATGAAAACTTCAAGTGGTGCTCTTACTAATCAAAAAGTAGCTTTGGTATCTAATTTAAATAACACAATTTCTAAATTAAAAGAACTAGGCTACTGGATAGTTGGAAGTGACGCTGAAGGAACAGATTACAAAAGTATTGATTATACAGGAAAAGTAGCATTAATTATTGGAAGTGAAGGTTTTGGACTAAAAGAACTTGTAAGAAAAAATTGTGACTTTATTGCAAGTATTCCACTTAAGGGAAAAGTAAATAGTTTAAATGCGTCCGTTGCAGCAGGTATACTTATCTATGAAGTAGTAAGGAATAGAAAATGACAACAGAAGAGTTAGTATGTCTTGCTAGAAATAACGACGAATTAGCACTTAAAGAAATAATTAATATGTATAATCAAATATTAAAAATAAATGTATCTAAATATTTAAGAGCTGCAAGTAAGTGTGGACTAGAGTATAGTGACTTATATCAAGAAAGTTTAGTTGGCTTAATTGAAGCAATAAAGCTATTTGATGAAACTAAAAATAAGAAATTTAGTACAATTATAACACTAATTGTTAATAGAAAACTACAAGATTTGATTAAGAATAATAATAGAAAAAAGAATAATGTTTTAAATGAAGCAATATCTTTAGATAATGATAATTTAGGATTTTATAATATTCTTAGTACAAGTGGAAATATTATAGATAAAGTAATTAATAGTGAAACAGATAAAGAAATAAAAGAATACTTAACAATAGAAGAAATAAAAGTGTATGAGTTAAAAAAAGAAGGTAGAAGTAATAGTGATATATCTAAAATACTTGATAAACCTTATAAAAACATAACCAATACAATTTCTAGAATTAAATGTAAGTTAATCAGTTTAGATTAGCTTATTTTTTTTATTAAAAATAAGACTTTTAAATAGATAAAAAGTATTGTATAATTAACTAGGAGAGTGATTATATGAAAATACCTTTTAAAAGAGGAAATATTTTACTACCTAAAAACACTGATATGACAAAGTGGAGTGTAGTAGCTTGTGATCAATATACAAGCGAGCCTGAATATTGGAATAGTGTAAGAGAAATTGTGGGAAGTAACCCTTCAACACTTAATCTGACACTACCTGAAATTTATTTAGAAGAAAGTGATGTTGAAGAAAGAATTAAAAAGATTAATCAAAATATGGAAGAGTTAGTTAATATGGACTTCTTTAATGAATACAGTGACTCTATGATATATTTAGAAAGAACTCAAGAAGATGGTAAAGTAAGAGAAGGACTTATGGGTATAGTTGACTTAGAAGATTATAGTTATGAAAAGGGTAGTCAAACTTTAATAAGAGCTACAGAAAAGACTGTTATTGAAAGAATTCCACCAAGAGTTAAAGTAAGAGAAAATGCTCTACTAGAGTTACCACATATTATGATTTTAATAGATGATGAAAAGAAGAATATCATTGAAAGTTTAAAAAATAAAGTTACAGAAAGTGATATAGTATATGATTTTGATTTAATGAAAAATGGTGGACATATTAAGGGATATTTACTTAATAATGAAACTATGGATGAGGTAGATGAACGTTTAAAATGCTTAGCAGATAAAGATTACTTTGAAAATAAATATGGAGTAAAAGATAAAGGAATACTACTTTTTGCAATGGGAGATGGGAATCACTCACTTGCTACTGCAAAAGCTTGTTATGAAAATTTAAAGAAAGAAATAGGAGAAAAAGCACTAAGTAGTAAAAGTAGATACGCTTTAGTTGAACTAGTTAATTTACATTCAGATGCATTAGAATTTGAAGCTATCAACAGAGTTATATTTAATACAGATAAAGATAAATTACTAAATAGTTTAAAAGAATACTACACTATTAATAAAGAAGGAAATGGACAAGAGTTTAGAGTAGTAACAGATAGTATTGACGAAGCGTGGTATATTGAAAACCCTAAAAGCAATATAGCAGTTGGTAGTATTCAAATGTTTTTAGACGATTATTTAAAAGATAATGTTGGGAAGATAGATTATATTCATGGAGAAGATGTTACCAAGAGTCTTGCAAGTAAAGATAATAATGTAGGATTTATATTTGATGCAATGGCTAAAGAAGACTTATTTAAAACAGTTATATTAGATGGAGCACTTCCTAGAAAGACATTCTCTATGGGACACGCTAATGACAAGAGATATTATCTTGAAGCTAGAAAAATAAAATAAAACAAAAATATTTAAGATTAAAACGGTATTCAAAGTAAAATTTGATGCTGTTTTTTCATGTGAAATTTGACTTAAAAGCGATTTTGTGGTATATTTATGTAGTCGTTCAAAACTTTATTTTAATTTATAATAAATTCATAATAAAAAGGAAGGTGTTATTTTATGAATAAAATAAGAGTGTTTAGTCTTGGTGGACTAAATGAAAACGGAAAAAATTTGTATGTAATAGAAATTAATAATAGAATATTACTTTTTGATGCAGGGCTTAAGTATGCTAATGAAAAAATGCTTGGTGTAGATTATGTAATTCCAGATATTACTTATCTAGTTAAAAATAAAAAGAGAATAGCAGGTCTTTTTATAAGTCATGCTCATTATGAAAATATGGGATGTTTAACAGATATAATCAAGCAAATACCAGACTTGCATGTTTTTGCAACTAATTACACATCTAAAATTATAGAAATAGAAGCAAATGAAGCAGGTGTTAATATACCTAACTTACATGTAATCAAGCCATATAGAAGAGTTGATTTTAAAGAATTTAGTGTATTTCCATTTAGTGTAAGCCATAGTGTACCAGAAAGTGTTGGCTTTAGTATAAATACACCAAATGGCGCAATAGTGTATATGACTGACTTTGTAATAGATAGTACTATGAATGGAATGTATGATATGGACTTGGGTAAACTTGCTTATATTGGTAAACAAGGTGTATTAATGCTTATGAATGAAAGTGTGTTTAGTGAGAAAGTTGGTTTTACTAGTCCTAATCATAAGCTTGACAAATACTTTAAAGATGTTGTTGAAAAAAGTGAAGGAAGAATTATATTTAGTATACTACCACTTCATTTATTAACTATCCAAAATATATTTGATGCAATAAAAGGTACAAATAGAAAAGTAGTTGTAATGGGAAAATACTTACAAAATATTATTGACATGGCTATTAGAGAAAAATACTTATTTGTTGATGATGATGTAATTGGAGACTTAAGAAATTTAAGAGATAAAGATAGTGTTATTTTAGTAAGTAATGACAGAGAAAGTCCATATTATAACTTGAGTAGAATAGTAAATGGATATGATAAATATGTAACTTTAGAAAGTAATGATTCAATATGTTTTGCTGACCCATCTTATGAAGCACAAGAGTTAACTAGTGTTAGAATTAAAAATGATATTGCTATACACGGAGTTAGAATATTTGATGTACCTAAAAATAAAAGTGTTAGACTTCATTCATCAAGTCAAGATTTAATGCTTATGGTAAAAATATTTAATCCAAAATACTATATGCCTATTAAAGGAGAATATCGTTATCAAGTTAACAATGCAAAGCTTGCTTTATCAGTAGGTATACCAAAGGAAAACATTTTACTTAAAGAAAACGGAGATGTTGTTACTATAATTGATGGTGAGTTAAAAGATAAATTTGAACATATTAATGTAGATGATGTACTAATTGATGGAAAGAGTTCAAATGACGTAGGTGAATTAGTTTTAAAAGATAGAGAAATGCTTGGTAATAATGGCTTGATCCTTGTTTCTGCAACTGTTGATAAGAAAACTAAAACTATTAAAAATGGTCCTGAAGTTATTACAAGAGGATTTATTATTACAAAAGATGAAACTGACGTAATAGATGAGATTAAGAAAAGAAGTATAGAAGTGTTAAAAGCTAATACACATAATGGAAAGTATGCTGATTATACAAAGATTAGAACTGAAGTTAGAGATACAGTTGGAAGTTATATTTATAGATTAACAGAAAGTAAACCTGTTATTTTAACAGTTATACAGGAGGTATAGTATGATATATTTAGACTATAGTGCAACAACTCCAGTAAACGATAGTGTACTAGATAGTTATATTAAAACAACTACGGAGTATATAGCTAATGCTAACTCAATACATAATTTAGGTGTTAAAAGTAAAGAATTAATGATGAAAGCTACTAAACAAATTGCTAATATGCTAGGATGTAACTTTAATGAAATAATTTATACAAGTGGCGCTAGTGAAAGTAATAGTACTGCAATTAAAGGAATAGCACTCAAATATGCTAACCGAGGTAAACACATAATAACAAGTTATTATGAACACAAAAGTGTAGTAGAAAATATGGATTATTTAAGTACTTTGGGATATGAAATTAGTTATGTTAACTTAAATAGTGATGGAAGTATTGACTTAAAACATTTAGAAAGTTTAATAAGAAAAGATACTATATTAGTAAGTATATGTGCAGTAAATAGTGAAGTTGGGTTTAAGGCTCCACTAAAAACTATAAGACAAATTATTAATAAAAAGAATAGTAAGGTAGTATTTCATAGTGATATGACTCAAGCTCTTGGTAAAATTCATGTTAACTTAAGTGATGTTGATTTGGCTAGTATGTCTAGTCATAAAATATATGCTCCAAAGGGAATTGGTTTACTTTATAAAAAGAATGGAATAGAAATAATTCCATTAATATATGGTTTAACTGATAATTGTCCTTATAGGGGCGGAACACCAGCTTTACCGTTAATAGTAAGTTTTAGTAAAGCAGTAAGGCTTGCTGTTGAAAGTTTAGACGAGAACATAAAGAAATGTGAAGAGTTAAACACTATGTTAAAAGAAGGACTTAGTGACTTACCAGTTAATATAAACTCTAATAATATATGTGTGCCTCAAATATTTAATTTAAGTCTTAAAAAGATAAAGAGTGAAACTTTTGTAAGAGCTATAGAAAAAGATGAAATATATATAAGTACTACTACAGCTTGTTCAAGTAACGAGCCATCTAGTATACTAAAACATATAACTAGTGATAAAGAAATAAATTCTACTAGTATAAGAATAAGTATAAGCCATTTGACTACAAAAGAAGAAATAAATAAATTTATAGTAAGTTTTCATAAAACATATAAAGAGTTACTATTAAAGGAGTAAATGTATGAAAGAAGTAATAATGATTAAATATGCAGAGTTAACTACTAAAAAAGATAATAGGAATTTCTTTATAAATACTTTAGAAAAGAATGTGTTATCTTGTTTAGATGGGTTAAATCCAACTATTAAGAAAGACTACTATAGAATGTTTATATATGTTAGTGATATAGAAAGTAGTATTAGTAAGCTTAGTAAAGTTTTTGGTATTCATGAAATAGTAAGATGTGTGTTTACAGAAGACGCTAGTTTAGAAAATATTGAAAATATTAGTAAGACTTTGATTAAAGAAGGAAGTGCATTTAAAGTTATTACTAATAGAAGTGATAAAACGTATCCAATTAATAGTATGGAGTTATCTAGAATGGTTGGTGCTTATTTACTTAAAAATGTTCCTAACTTAAAAGTAGATGTGCATGAGCCTAGTGTTATAGTTAATATTGAAATAAGAAGAGAGGGAGTTTATTTGTATTCTAGTGGAATACCTGGAATGGGAGGATATCCTACAGGTACTCTTGGAAAAGCACTTCTTATGTTAAGTGGCGGGATTGACTCAGTTGTTGCTGGTTTCTTAACTATGAAAAGAGGAGTTAAGTTAGATTTTCTTTATTTTGAAAGTTTACCTCATACAAGTTTAGAAGCAAGAGATAAAGTAATTAGTCTTGCTAAAATACTTAAGAGTTACGGAAACACTGGAAAACTACTAGTTGTACCTTTTACTAAAATTCAAGAAACTATTTATAAAGAAATGAAAGGCGACTACATGATTACTATGATGAGAAGGCAAATGTATAAAATTGCTACAAAAGTTGCAAAAATGAGAAATGCTAATGCGATAGTAAACGGGGAAAGCATTGGTCAAGTAGCAAGTCAAACATTAACTAGTATGAAAGTAGTAAATGATGTAACAAATTATCCTATAATTAGACCACTTGCAAGTTTTGATAAGTTAGAAATAATGGATATAGCAAGAAAAATAGGTAGTTATGATATAAGTATACTTCCTTATATTGACTGCTGTACTGTGTTTGTGCCTCCTCATCCAGTAATTAACCCAAGACTAGATGTGGCAAGAAGCGAAGAAGAAAAGATGGACGAAAGCTTGCTAGATGAAGCTATAAAAAATATAATTAAAATTGATTTAAACGAAGAAAACCTAGATAATGATTTACTTTAGGTTTCTTTTTTTGAAAAAAAATGATAAAATTAATACGAAGGAAAGTGATTATATGAAAGATAAATTCAATTTGACTTTAGAAGAAAATGTATTTTTAGCAAAAAAACAACTTGTTTCAAGTATTTATATGGGAGCAAAAATAGAAGGTTTAAATGTTACATTTCCTGAAACTCAAACTATTTTAGATGGAGTAAATGTGCCAAATGTTAAATTAGATGAAATAAACACAATACTAAATTTAAGAGATGCTTGGAAGTATGTACTTGATAATATAAAAGAAGAAGTTACTTTAGACTTTATATTAAAAGTAAACTCGTATGTAAGTAGAAATGAGTCATTATCTTGGGGAGAATTAAGAACAGGTAATGTAGGTATTTCAGGCACTGATTACATTCCTAAAATTCCAGAAGAGAACGTAGTTAAAGAAGATATTAAAAATATATTAGAAATTCCAAATATAACATTAAGAAGTATTAAATATATGCTTTATGGAATGAGAAATCAATTATTTTGGGATGGTAATAAAAGAACAAGTATGATTATTGCTAATAAAATAATGATTATGAATGGTAAGGGTATAATTTTAGTTAAGGATGATGATTTATTAGAATTTAACAAACTTTTAACAGAATATTATACAACTGGAGTAGATATTAAGATAATAGAATTTTTATACAACAAGTGTGTTTATGGTTTAGAATAGGCTTTGTAGTAAAGTCTATTTTTTTCTTGTTTTGAGTGTAAATGTATGATATTATTATATTGGATATACAATATGTAAACCAAATTTATAAGTTTATTGCTTTAAATAGTTAAAAATTTGTATAAAATGTAATGTGTAAAATTTAAGTGTTGAATTTTGTTAAAAAAAGATACATGAGTAAGGTTTTAGGGTATAACTATAAAATGCATATTTTAAAATGTGATATACTTCTTTTAGAGAAAATAGATGGTTATTTGAAGGAGGAATTTTATGTTAAAAAAAATAATAATATTTTCGTTTTTTGCTTTGATTTTAGGTTGTGTAGGACTTAAGGCTTCAAATGCTGAAACTATATCACTTTGTGTAGATAAAATTGAATATGGCAATTTTAATAGAAAAATAGGATACTATAATAAAAATACTGGAACCGCACAAAAAATTAAATTAAATAGTGCGTTCACTTCATTAACAAACCCTTGTAATAGTTGTGTTATTGGATTTAAATTATTTATGAAAGATGGAACATCATTCACAGGAGTATCACTAACAGCTGGAAATTCAACTTATTTTAATTCAGATAGTGCTAAAACTGGCGACTACAAAATGGGATTTATGAGAGCAGATTTTAGTGCTCTTAAAACTAATGCAGATATAGACTGGACAATAAATTGGTAAATTGAATTAGAACCATTTATTTTCTCAAAATAATGGAGGATTTATGTTAAAATTAAAGAAATTTTTAAATGAAAATAAAGTTGCTATTATAATATTTTCTATACTTTTATTTATAGTGATGTATTCATGTTTTAAATATATTAGAAACGATATTAAAGTAAAAGAAGGTAGAGAAGAGAGAACTACATATTGTAAAAGTGACGAAGTAAAAGAAAGTGAAAAATTATCTTGTGAACAATATATTGAAGCAATTACAAATGAAGAAATAAAGACTGAATTTTATAGTATGTTTGGCGATATTTTGGTGTTTGATATTCATTATCTTAATTTTATTGCATTTCTTGTAGTTATAATTCCTTCTTTATATTGTGTGTCAAATTATTTGTATAACAGAGTAGTAACAAACTGTTTAACTAGACAAAGTTATAAAAGTTTTATAAAAGATTTTATAAGAAAAGCGTATAAGTATTATTTTATCTTACCTATAATAATAGGATTGTTAATACTAATTTGTTTATTTTATTCAGAAATGGACCCCTCTTATTCGCTTAGTAATAATTACAGTATATGGCGAAGTAATTTGATTTTTAAACCAGTTTTGTTTGTATTTTTATATTTAATAAATATAACCATATATTCGTTATCATACATCAATATATCGTTAATAGTGCTTAGAAAACAACAAAATATTATAAAAGCTATTATACTTTCTGTACTAGTATTTGTAGGAATAGAAGTGTTTTTAGAAATTGTTGTAAATGGTTTAATATTTGGTTTAGTATTTAAAAGTGAAGTTGGTAATATCTTTAATATTATGAACTTGCTTATATTTAATATAAATTATGGAGTTAGCAAATTATTAATTTTTACTATTAGTTTTTTCTTGTTAACGTTTATACTTGTGTTAATACTATATAAGAATAAAGAAAAATTAATAATAGATTGTGAAAAAAATAATTAAGGAGAGAGAATTATGAAAATTGAAGTAAAAAATGTATGTAAAAAATTTAAAAATGAAGAGGTATTAAAAAATGTTAATGTAACTTTTGAAAGTGGTAAAATATATGGCTTTAGGGGTAAAAATGGAAGTGGTAAAAGTGTGCTTTTAAAAATTATGTGTGGCTTATATGCTCCAACAAGTGGGGAAGTATTATATGATGGTGTTAACTATAACATGGAGAATAAATTTGTACCAAGTGTAAGAGCTTTGATAGAAAAGCCTAATTTCTTTCCTAATTTGTCAGGTTATGAAAATTTAAAATTGTTAAGTGAAATTCAAAATAAAATAACTGATAAAGAAATAAATGAGACCTTAGAGAGTGTTAATTTAATAAATGAAAAAGATAAAAAGTATTCTAATTATTCACTTGGTATGAAACAAAAATTAGGAGTTGCACAGGCACTTATGGAAGATCCTGAAGTTATAATATTAGATGAACCTTTTAACGGAATAGAAAATGCAAGTGTAGAAAAGATCATAGATGTTTTAAAGAAGAAAAAGAGTGAAGGTAAAATAATAATTGTTGCATCACATTATATGGAAGAATTATCAAATTTGTGTGATAAAATTTATTCATTTGATATGGGAGAAGTAAGTAATTATGAAGACTAATTATAAATTTTGTTTAATTACTTTTGTAGTAATTTTAATACCTATATTACTAAGTATATTTTCTTTAAGTAACATGAATAATCTTTATGATAGTTTATTAATTATTTTAAATAATATATGGTATATATTAGTGCTTTTTCTTTTAACAAATTGTTATGTGTATTCTTTATATAAGGATTATTTTGTAAATAAAAATATTTTGCAGAGATATTCTAGTAAAAAAGAATTGTTTCATGTTATATTATCTAAAACTATTAAATATGTTATATCTACTTTGATATTAACCGTTATTTTAGCAAGTTTAATACTAATATTAATTTTTAAAATTGATATAAGCGTTTTTAGATATAGTAATTATCCTATTAATATAGTAACTTATTTATTATTGTTTGTATTAAAAGATATAATTATGTTTGGACTAACTTCATTAACATTCATTATGTTGCTTGATAACTTCGGTGGTAAAACCTGGATTTTCTTATTGTTTGTTTTTATATTACTAGTGTTCTTATATAATAACATTTATGAAATCAATCTAATAACATCTATAAAAGAAATTCCTTTATTAATATTGCCTTACTATGGAACATTATATTTTAAAAGTTTTAATTTAGAAATATTTTCATATCTTGTACAATTTTTAATTTTGTTTGCTATATATACTATCATATATAAAAAATTTATCACTAGTAAAAGTGAGGTCATGTTATGAAATATCAATTAAATATAGTGAAAAACTTATTTCTAAGTAAGTACTATAAGTTAATACTTTTCTATTTAGTATTTTACTTACTGATGTATGTAATTTTGAAAGTTCAGTATCCAGTATTTAATGTTAGTAATTTTATAACTATGATAGGCTTTATAGACATTTATAATACTTCTTTTCTTGAAATAATATATTTTGTATTAGAAGTAACTATGATTATTTATTCACTTTATCTATATTTTTCTTATGAAGAAGAAAACTCATTGGAATACATTAGTTTAAGAAAAAGTATTAAAACTAATTTTATAGAAAAGTATATATTATCTTTTTTAGTATTACTAATTATTAGAGTAATTACATATAGTATAACGAGCTTACTTTTTAGTGGTTTTGGTAATTTGATTATGTTTAAAACGTTAGTGTTTTTTGATTTTGAATTAACAATAATTGTAGGAACTTCTTATATATTGACTTTCTTTTATAAAAGAGGGCTACTTTACAAATAAACTAATCTGTTATATAATTATTTCGTTGGAAGAAAGATTAATATGATTAAAAAATATAAAGAAGAATATAATAATTTAACAAAGAATATAATAAATAACGAGCATTTTCTTATGACTAAAAATGATATGCATCATGGTAGAACTAAGTATGAACACTTAGTTAGAGTAAGCAAATGCGCTTTTGTGATGTCTAAAATATTTAAGGCAGACACAATTACTTGTACAACAGCTGGGTTATTACATGACTTATTTTATGGAGAAAGAACAGACTCTATAGAAAATAGCTACTTAAACCATCCACATACAGCTAGAAATAATGCTGTTAAGTATTTTGGTGTAGGCGACAAAGTAGCAAGTGCAATTGAAACGCATATGTTTCATCATGTGATACTAAAGAAAATCTTTCCTTTTATAAATAGGGAAGAAGAAGCATCTATCAAATTTAGTAAACCAAAAAGTAAAGAAGCTTGGATAGTCAGTATTGCAGATTTACTAGTGAGTATTAATGACTCTAAGTTCTTTGTTAAATATAAATTTAACCTAGCATATTTGATGCTTGTTAGTTTTATATTGAGTAAATAAAAAGATAATTGAATCTTTTTTATTAAAATGCTTGACAAACTTAGAATATTCTTTTATCCTTTATTTGTTAAGTGAAAATATACCTATATATAAGAGAGGAGGAAACATGAAGAATTTAGTAATAGTAGAAAGTCCAAGTAAAAGTAAAACTATTGAAAAATACTTGGGTAAAGATTATAAAGTAACAAGTAGTAAAGGTCATATTAGAGACTTAGCTACAAGTGGTAAATTTGGTTTAGGAGTTGATATAGAAAACAACTTTAAGCCTAATTACAAAGTGATAACTGGAAAAGGGAAGTTAGTTACTGAACTTAAAAAAGAAGTTAAAAATAGTGACTATGTAATACTTGCTACCGACCCAGACCGTGAAGGAGAAGCAATAAGCTGGCATTTAAAAGATGCTTTAGGACTTAAAGATAATTATGGAAGAGTTGTGTTTAATGAAATCACTGAAGGTGCAATTAAAGAAGCATTTAAAGTTCCTAGAGAAATAGATATGGATTTAGTGCACAGTCAAGAAGACAGAAGAATACTTGATAGAATTATAGGTTTTAGATTAAGTAAGCTTATGCAAAGTAAGACTGAAGGAAAAAGTGCTGGGCGTGTACAAAGTGTAGCATTAAAACTAATCGTTGATAGAGAAAGAGAAATAGAAGACTTTAAAAGTGAAGAATATTTTACAATTGAAGGAATATTTTCTGATTTTGAAGCAACTTTAACAAAGTATAAGAATAAAAAGATAGAAATTAAGTCTGTAACTCAAAAGGATGAAATACTTAGTAAATTATCTAATGCTTTTAAAATAGAAACTGTAGAAAGCAAAGAAAAGAAAAAAACTAGTAAACTTCCATTTACAACGAGTACATTAACTCAAACTAGTAGCATTAAACTTAACTTTAGTGCATCTAAGACTATGAAATTAGCCCAGGGTCTATATGAAGGTAAGAAAATTGGTAATACCCTAGTAGGTTTGATTTCTTATATGAGAACAGACTCAACTAGATTAAGTGATGTATTTGTTAAAGATACTTTTGAATTTATTAAAAACAACTATGGAAAAAATTATGTTGGTTATGTAAAGAAAACTAAAGAAAAAGAAAATGTACAAGATGCACATGAAGGTATTAGACCAACAAGCATTGAAAGAACCCCAGAAAGTATTAAGCCTTATTTAACACCAGACGAGTATAAGCTATATAATTTGATTTATATTAGAACTCTAGCTAGTTTAATGGCAGACGCTAAAGTTATGGCTACAAGTGTAATACTTGATAATAACGACTATAAATTCACTTCAAGTGGACAGGTTGGTATATTTGATGGTTACTTGAAAGTATATGGTGAATTTGAAGAAAGTAAAGATACTTATTTACCTGACTTTGCAAGTTTTAACTCAAATATTATAGTGAGTAAAGAAATTAAAGCAACTAGCCACTTTACTGAACCACCAGCAAGATTTAGAGAAGATACACTTATTAAAGAACTAGAAAGTCTTGGTATTGGTAGACCTAGTACTTATGTTAAGATAATTGAAGTATTAAAAGAAAGAAAATATATAACAGTAGAAAATAAGAAGTTTATTCCAACTACTGTAGGTATTCAAGTAACAGATAAATTACAGGAATTCTTTAGTAGTATCATAAATGTTAAATATACAAGTGATATGGAAACTGATTTAGATAAAGTAGCAGAAGGAAAATATGTATGGTATGAACTTTTAGACAAATTCTATAAAGATTTTGAACCACTTGTTGAAGAAGCAATGAAGAAAATGGAAAAAGAAGCTCCTGAGGAAACTGGAGAAATGTGTCCAGTTTGTGGTAAACCTTTAGTTTATAGATATGGTAAGTTTGGCAAGTTTGTTGCTTGCAGTGGATACCCTGAATGTAAGTATATTCCTAAGGTTGAAAAAAGTGTTACTGTTATATGTAAGTGTCCACTATGTGACGGGGATATCATTGTTAAAAAGACTAAAAGAGGAAAAGAATTCTATGGATGTAGTAATTTTCCTAAATGTAAATATGCTAGCTGGGATAAACCTACTGGAGAAGTTTGCACAAAATGTAATGGTCTTTTAGTAGAAAAGAAAGGCAGTGTATATTGCCCTAATTGTAAAGAAAAATAAAAGTTGTAATACTTTTATTTTTCTTTTAAGTGTGATATAATTTAAAAAGAAACGAGGGATATTATGAATTTAAATAAAAATGGATGGGGATTGTTAGAGTTTTTCATATTCTTAGGAATATTTATATTTTGCTTACTTGTCAGTGCTTTTGCGCTTAGAAAAGTTGGGTTGTTAGATGAAAACTGGAATTTTAGTTTCTATCACGATCAAAAACCAACTCCACAAGAAAAAACCGATTATAGTGAAGTAGAAGAAAATATGGTTAGTGCTTCAAAAAAATATATAAATGACTTTTATAATAATCAACTAGGACTTGATACTCTTCATATTAAAGTTAGTTCATTAGTTGAAAATAATTATATGAGTGAGATAACTGATAAAGATGGGAAGTGTTCGGGATACATTTCTGTTTATGTAGATGATAACGGGGCTAGTGTTTATAAACCATATTTAAAATGTAAAAGTTATACTACAAGTGGTTATGTTGAAAGGCATGATGGATAATGAGTAATAAAGTAATAGTTTTGTGGGGGTCAATAATTGTTTTCTTAGTTTGTTTAATATTTGTAATCGGAACATTTTATCAAAATGAGATAAAGTATATTACACTTAAAGAAGAAGTTAAAACTAGTGCAAAAGAATATATTAATAAGCATGAAGTAACTTATCCATTTAAAATTACTACTGAAGAGTTAGAAAGTTTAGGATATCTTGACGAACTTAGAATTGAAGATAAAGTATGTGTAGCTGATGTAACTGTAACTAAAAAGTGGATTTTTAAAAAATACAAAATAGATTTTACTTGTATAACTAAAGAAAAGACTAAATAGAAAGTCTCTTTTTTTATTGCTGTTTTTACATAAAAAATGTAAAATTTTACGTCAAATCTTGTGTAAAGTCAAAATAAAAAAAGACTTTTGGTGATTTTTATCGAATAAATATATTAGGAGGGAAAAATTATGAAAGACAATTATTTAGAAAATATAAGGAATGAAATAATAAATGGTAATGCTAAAGTAATAGCTAAGAATTATCAGATAAATAATGTAAAACTTGCAATGAATTATAATATTGGAAAAGTTTTAAGCGAAGCTGGAAAACATTACGGAGAAGGCATAGTTAATAAATATGCTAGTATTTTGACAAAAGAATTTGGTAAAGGTTATAAGACGGAAGAATTAAGAAAAATGCGTGCATTTTATGAGTTAATTCAAAAATGCGGTCCAGTGGACCGCATTTTGTCGTGGAGTCATTATGTAAAATTACTTCCTTTAAAGAATGTAGAAGAAATTAATTATTATATTAAAATTATCAAACGAGATAATTTAAGTAAAAGAGCTTTAGCAGAAAGAATAAAAAGTAATGAGTATAGTAGACTCTCAACTGAAGCAAAGCAAAAACTTTTGAATAAAGAGTCACTTACTTTAGTTCAAAGTGTACCCAGTCCAATAATGTTGGCACCTAATAAATGTTATGAAGTTTATACTGAAAAAATATTACAAGAAATTATTTATGAAAACTTAGATAGTTTTATGAAACAATTAGGTGGTGGATATTTTTACGTTGGAAGAGAATATAAACTTAACATTGGAGACAAAAAGAATTATATAGATTATCTATTTTATAATGTGGTTGATAGTAGATATTGTGTAGTTGAAATAAAAGCAAGGGAATATAGAAAAACTGACTATGGTCAAATAAAAACATATATGAACTATATTGACGAACACTTAAAAAATATAACTCAAAATAGTACTATTGGAATAATTATAACAAAATCAGTAAATAAGTTTGAAGCTCATTACGTAAAAGATAATCAAGTAACTATAGTAGAATTCAAAATAAATAAAGTTGTAGAAGTTAGTTAGGAGGAAAAGCTTATGGAAGAAAAATATTTAGAGAATATAAGAAGTTATATTATAAGTGAACAAACAAGAACTATATTAATAAATTAGAAACAAATTACAATATTGGAAAGAAACTAGCAGAAACTGGTAAACACAACGTAGAAGGCATAGTTAAAAAGTATGCATGTATTTTAACCAAGAAATTTGGAAGTGGATATAAGGAAAAAGATTTATATAAGCAGAGTTATTATTTAAAAATTTTAGCATTAATGTATTTTATTGGAAAGAAAAAAGTGGCAAGTACTATTAGAAAATAATAAGAAAAAGTTCCATTTTTTAGGTCTTTGTCATATATTAATAATGGGTGAAGTTAATGTTTAAAGAGATAGTGACAAAAGCAGTTATTGGAAAAGGTAAAAAGACGTTTAGAAATACATATGAATTATTTACTACAGATAAAATAAGTACAGTATTAGGCTGCTGGGTAATAAATCATACAATGAGTGGAGTGAGTGAAAACGGAAAAGTTAAAATAACAGGCAGCTTTGACGTAAATATTTGGTATAGTTATGACGATAATACAAAAACAAATGTGGATGCTAGAAAAATATCTTATACAGAACTAGTAAATGTAAGACTTAACAATGACCAGGTTTTAACTAATAATTCAGAAATACTAGTAACAAGTTTAAAGAACCCTACTGTAGTTGATGTAAAAAGCAGTAATAACAAGATAACTTATGAAATAGAGAAAACTCTAGGTATTGAAATAATAGGCGATACTAAAGTGAGAGTACAAATAATGGATAACAATTTTGAAGACTTTGATATAATAGAAGACGTGCCAACAAACGAAGAAATAAATAATATAGTAGATCATGAAATTAAAGAAGATTACCTTATGTAACTTCTTTTTCAATTGCAAAACACGCTTATATCTAGTATAATACTATTAGAAGGAGAAAAAGAGTTTTATGAATTTTGATAAAATAGAGTTAACTAGTGTTGCTGTTAGAACTACGCAGTATCCAACTGATAACAAACCTGAATTTTTAATAGTTGGTAGAAGTAATGTTGGGAAAAGTAGTTTTATTAATACACTAGTTAATAGAAAGAATCTAGCACGTACAAGTGCTAAACCTGGTAAAACTCAAACACTAAACTTCTATAATATAGATGATTTATGTTATTTAGTTGATGTACCAGGGTATGGCTATGCAGCAGTAAGTAATAAAAAACAAGAAAAGTTTGGACTTATGATAGAAGAATATATTATGAATAGACCTAACTTAAAACACGTATTTTTACTAGTAGATTATAGACATAAACCAACAGATAATGATCTTATAATGTATGATTTTCTAAAATATTATAACTTACCTGTAACAGTAGTTTGTACTAAATATGATAAAATAAAGAAAAGTCAAAAAGAAAAACAAAATAAGTTAATAGAAAATACTATTGATTTAGCACTAGGTGATGAAATCATATATTTTAGTAAGATAACTAAAGTAGGAAGAGATAAAATAATTAAAGTGATGGAAAGTAAATTAGATTAAATTTTTTGGAGGGTTTATGGTAAATAATATAGGTGTATTTAAAGATTTTAATGATGATAGTATAAAAAGTGTGTTTAAAACAGAGAAGAATGAGATTATAGAAATGACTTTAATTCAAAATAAAGAGTATGAAGACGTAATATGTGTTCCAACTCATCATTTTTGTAATTTAGGATGCAAGATGTGTCATTTAACTAATAACAAACTAAATAAAAAGATGGTGTCAATTAGAATAAATGATTTTATGGAAAGTTTGATTTACAGCTTGAGAGTACAAAATACTACTACTAAAAGAACAGATAAGAAAAGACTACTTATTAGTTTTATGGGTGTAGGTGAGCCACTTCTTAATCTAGAACTTATTAAAAAAGTTTATAAATACGAAAGTATAATAAAAGAGAATTTAGGTTATGAAAGTATAGCTTATGCGTTAAGTACAATGATGCCAAACTATAATTTAAAAGAGTTAACAGAGTATGTGAATGAAACAAATATGCCTCTTAAAGTGCACTTTAGCTTGCATTCGCCAATAGATGAAAAAAGAAAAGAACTTATTCCTAATACAAGAGTTAATGTAACTGATGCTATAGACTTACTAAAATACTATAGTGATACTATAAGAGAAAATAAAAGTGTTATGGGTAAACATAAACTCCATCATAAGAGTGATGATTTAGTAGAAATACACTATACTTTGATTAATGAGGTAAACGATACAAAGGAAGAATTAAACGAATTTATTAGGCTTATAAGTGGTAAAGGTATTACTGTTAAGTTTATAAGATTTAATCCAAAGGGTAGCATGAGTGTTAGTAAGGAAGAAAGTTTGTGGTGTACTTCTCTAAAAGAGGCTAACATTAAAGTAAAAACTTATACTCCACCAGGAAAAGAAATAGGCGCTTCATGTGGAGAATTTACTCGCCATTATTACCATGAAGAAATAGAAAGTAATATGGATTTACAAGAATTCAATAATTGGAAGAAAAAACATCAGATATATGAAAGTCAAAGAACAGATAATTTAACTTGGGATGAGTACTTTATGGCTGTTGCAAAGTTAACTTCTTTAAGAAGTAAAGACCCCAATACCCAAGTGGGTGCCGTAATAGTAAGTTCTGATAATAGAATACTTTCAATTGGATATAATGGTAGTCCAAATGGATATAATGATGAAAGATTTCCTTGGAAAAGAGTAGGAGAAAAACTTGAAACAAAGTATTTGTTTGTAGTACACGCTGAAAGAAACGCAATATTAAATTACTTAGGTAATAGAAATGACTTTCAAAATGCGAAAATCTATGTAGACTTGTTTCCATGTAATGAATGCGCTAAAGAAATTATTCAGTCAGGAATAAAGGAAGTAATATATTTATCTGACAAATATGCAAATACTGAAGAGACTATTGCTTCAAAACAACTATTTGATATATGCGGGATAAAATATAGACAACTTACTGAAGAAAAAGAAATTAATTTAAAATTGACAATATAATTAGAGGTGCTTCTTTTTAGGAGTATTCTCTTTTTTGATAATTAATATTAAAACAGATATAATAAAGTAAAGGGTATAGTTGAAATTTCTTTTAATTGACTTTTCTACCATTTTTGTTTATAATTAAGTTATGATAAGGAAGGTGCGCTGGTGAAGAAGAAAAAAGGTTTTACTTTAACTGAAATATTAGTAGTAATTGTATTAATTGGCGTAATAATGGCAATTGCTATACCTAGTGTAGTAGAAGTAAGAAAAAGAATTAATAAGAGATTACTTTCTGAAAAAAAGCAAGAAATACTAGTTGCAGCTCAACTTTATGGAAATGATAGAAAATTAACAACTGATACATATATTAATGTTTATACTTTATTAGAAGACTATATTAAAAGAGATGTTGACCCTAACAATACTAACTGCAAAGGCTCTAATACAACAAATGGATGTATAATAAATCCAGTGGACGATACAAGTATGAATAATGATAGAATATTAATAAGAGTAAACGGCAAAAGCTTAGTTGCTGTGTGGGATGATGGAAGTGTAATAGGTGGACTTGAACCATCAAATTTAGTAGAAATAGTAAAATCAAACTTAAATTGTACTGAACAAAATAAGAAAGTAGATGAAGGAAAATGTGTGTATGGTTTAGATAATACGACTGATCCAAATAACTATTTATACTATAGTGGAATAATGTGGAGAGTACTAGGAGTATATAAAATAGATAACAAAGAAGTTGCTAAACTAATATCAAATGATAATGTAGTTTGGGAAATAAGTGCTTAAAAGCACTTTTAATTTTTGAATATTTGTGATAAAATAGAGAACAATTAATTTTGGAAAGGGGAAAAAATTATGAAAACAATATGTTTAGTAGGAAAACCTAATGTTGGTAAAAGTACATTATTTAATAGACTTGTTGGAAAGAAAATATCTATAATTGAAGATATTCCAGGTGTTACAAGAGATAGAATTTATAGTAAAGCTACATATAATGATACATCTTTTTATTTAATAGATACTGGTGGAATAGACTATAGTGAAGGAACTTTTAACGACGAGATAAAAGCGCAAGTAATGATAGGAATTGACGAAAGTGACGTTATTATCTTTGTAGTGGATGGTAAAGAAGGAGTTACTTCTAATGATTTATTAATAAGAGATATGTTAAGAAAGACTAATAAAAAAGTAATCGTGGCAATTAATAAAGTGGATAATAAACTTACTGAAGAGAATATTTATGACTTTTATACACTTGGATTTGACTATTATATTCCAATATCTGCAGAACATAATGTAGGGATAAATAAACTTATGGAAGAGGCAACATCTGACTTTAATTTGGAAGAAGAAAAAGTTGATGATAGACTTAAATTTAGTGTAATAGGTAGACCTAATGTTGGTAAATCTAGTTTAGTAAATGCTTTGTTAAATGAAGACAGAGTAATAGTAAGTGATGTAGCTGGTACTACAAGAGACGCAATTGATACAACTTTAACTTATGATAAAAATGAGTATGTTTTAATTGATACAGCTGGTCTTAGAAAAAAAGGTAAGATATATGAAAGTGTAGAAAAGTATAGTTTACTTAGAAGTATGAAAGCAATTGATAGAAGTGATGTGTGTATTCTTGTAATTAATGCAGAAGAAGGTATAATTGAGCATGATAAACATATTGCTGGATATGCAATTGAAGCAGGTAAAGCTTTAGTACTTGTGGTTAATAAATGGGATACAGTAGATAATAAAGATGAAGAAATGAAGTTATGGAAAAAGAAGATTAAAGATAATTTTCAATTTATGCCTTATGTTAAAGTATGCTTTTTAAGTGCTAAAACTAGAAAAAGAATAAATACACTTATGCCTTTAGTACTTGAAAGTTATGCTAATGCTACTAAAGAAATAAAGACAAACGTTATAAATGAAATTATATTAGATGCATTTATAGAAACTCCACCACCATCTTATAAGGGTAGAAGACTTAAAATTTATTTTGCACATCAAAGTGGAACTAAGCCACCAAAATTTGATATAGAAGTTAATTCTAAAGGACTAATACACTTTAGTTATGAAAGATATTTAGAAAATAAGATAAGAAGTAATATAGATTTTAGTGGTACGCCAATTATTCTTAACTTTAAAAATAAAGGCGAGTAAGTCTTGCATAAAGTTAAATAGTTTAGTATAATGTATATAGAGGAGAAATCTTCATATAATAAAAAAGGAACATTTAATTTCACAGTTAAGTGTCACCTGTTGTTTGTAATTAAAAAAGCACCATCAATGGCGAATCAGGTGCTTTTTTATTTTTGTTTGATTATAATATTTGAAGTAATAAACTAAAATATGTTATACTATTTATACGAGGAGTTTAATTTATGAAAAAAATAATAGTAATTTTATGTATCTTTCTAACAGGTTGCAGTTTTAGTGAATGGGAGTATGTAGTCAATTCCGATTATATGATTTTCAATACAAGTGCTCATGAAGTAACTTTTACAGATAGTATAAAGTATTTTGGTGATGTAGACAACACAATTACAGCTTTTAAACACAATGAAAGATACTTAATTTTAAATATGTTTGATAGAGACACAAATGAATTTTATTATTATATTCTTGATATGAACGAAGAAAAAATGTCTAAACAATATATGAGTATCAAAGAGTATGAAGAAGATTATAATTTTCTAGATAAAAGTAATTTTACTGAATGGAAAACCACATCATCTGCGCCTGATGGTTCAGAATATTGTATAGAAAAGTATTAGTATGGAGGCGTTAAATGAAAAGAATTTTAATTATAATTTTACTTTTGATAATCATTAAATATAAAGTAGAAGTTAAAACTGAAAAAATAGACGATAACTATATTATTAAGATATTTGATTATGATAATTTAATATTAGTTAATAAAGATGGTAAAGATTTAATAAAAGATAGTAACTATACAATAATGCATTATAGAAGTAACGAAAATTATTTGATATTACATATTTATAATAAAACAACAGATAATATATATTATTATGTAGTAGATATAAAACAGGATATGGTATCTGACAGAATTGATAATTTATCTGAATATTTAAAAGAAAATAATGTAGAAGAAAGTGGAAAATTAACAAGTTGGTTTGATATAGATGGATGTGAAATATAGCACAAAAAGGTTTGTGATAAAAAATAACTTGCAATTTAAGTAAAGTTACTGTATAATTAATTATGTAAGTTTTTTCAAGGTCTTTAGATACTCCAACTTTTGACTATGATTAAACGGTTATATTATGAAAGGAGAAATTAAAATGGCTTTAACAAAAGAAGTAAAATCTGCTATTGTAAAAGAATATCAAAGAGATGCAAAGGATACTGGTAGTGTTGAAGTTCAAGTTGCTATTTTAACTGAAGAAATTAAAGTTTTAACTGAACATTTAAAAGAACATATCCATGACTTCCACTCAAAAAGAGGACTTTTACAAAAAGTAGGTAAAAGAAGAAGTTTACTAGATTATCTAAAGAAGACTGATGTTGTTAGATATCGTGAACTTATTAGTAAATTAGGATTAAGAAAGTAGGCACTTTGTTTTAAGTGTCTATTTTTTTGGAAAGAAGGAAAATATATGAGAAAAGATTTTGAGTATGAATTTTTAGGAAAGAAAATAGTAGTGGAAACTGGAGAACTTGCAAAACAAGCTAATGGAGCAGTTTTAGTTAGATATGAAGATACAGTAATACTTAGTACTGCTGTTATGAGTAATAACGTTAGTACTGCAGACTTTTTTCCACTTACAATACTATATCAAGAAAAATTATATTCAGTAGGTAAAATACCAGGTGGATTTATAAAAAGAGAAGGCCGTCCAACTGATGCGGCTACATTAACAGCAAGAGTTATTGATAGACCAATAAGGCCAATGTTTGATGAAAACTTCAGAAATGAAGTGCAAGTTGTTAACACAGTGTTAAGTGTTGACAATGATTATACTCCAGAAATGACTGCACTTTTTGGAACAAGTTTAGCTCTTGGAATAAGTAGTATTCCATTTGATGGACCAGTTGCGGGTGTTAAAGTCGGTAAAATTGACGGGGTACTTAAAGTTAATCCAACAGTAGAAGAAATGGAAAGAAGTACAATTGATTTAACAGTTGCTGGTACTAAAAATGCTATAAACATGGTTGAAAGTGGTAGTAAAGAAGTATCAGAAGAAGAAATGTTAGAAGCTTTAATGTTTGGTCATGAACATATTAAAGAATTATGTTTAATACAAGAAGATATTATTAATGAAGTTGGTAAAGAAAAAATAAGTGTAGAACTTGCATCTCTTGACCCTGAAATAGTTAAAGAAGTAGAAAGTGACATTAAGAATGATATGGTTATGGCTATCCAAATTAAGGACAAACTAGAAAAATATGCTAAAATTGATGAATTAAAAGAAAGAGCAATAACTAATTATACAGAGAAACACTCTGAGAGTGAAACTTTAGAAAGTGAATTAAAGCAAGTTAAAAAGATAGCTGATAATATAGAAGCAACTGAAGTAAGAAGACTAATAACTGACGAGAAAGTAAGACCTGACGGAAGAGGTATGACTGAGATAAGAGAGTTATCTACAAGAAAAGACTTACTTCCAAGAACTCACGGAAGTGCATTATTTACTCGTGGGCAAACTCAAGCACTTGCAATAACTACACTAGGTGCTTTAGGTGAACATCAAATACTTGACGGTATTATGCCAGAAGACGAGAAAAGATTTATGTTCCATTATAACTTCCCAGCATTTAGTGTTGGTGAAACTGGTAGATATGGTGCCCCTGGTAGACGTGAAATCGGTCATGGTGCACTTGCTGAAAGAGCACTACTTCAAGTAATGCCAGATGAAGCAGAATTTCCTTATACAGTTCGTGTAGTAAGTGAAGTACTTGAAAGTAATGGTTCATCATCTCAAGCAAGTATATGTGCAGGATGCATGAGTTTAATGACTGCAGGTGTTCCAATAAAAGCACCAGTAGCTGGTATTGCAATGGGACTAATTACTGAAGACGGTACATGCGACTCAAACTACACAATACTTACTGATATACAAGGACTTGAAGATCATATGGGAGATATGGACTTTAAGGTAGCTGGTACTAGAAAAGGTATAACTGCACTTCAAATGGATATCAAAATTAAAGGTATTACAAAAAATATCTTCAAGGAAGCCTTAGCACAAGCAAAAATTGCTAGAATGGAAATACTTGATGTGATGGAAAAAGAAATATCAGAACCTAGAAAAGAATTAAGTCCTTATGCACCAAAGATTAAGACAATGCAAATTAATCCAGATAAGATTAAAGATGTAATTGGTCGTGGTGGAGAAATGATTACTAAGATTATCCTAGAAAGTTCAGGAGTTAATACAGTTAACGATAAAGACGCTGTTAAAATTGATATAGAAGATGATGGAAGAGTAATAGCATACCATACAGACTATGCAATAATTGATAAAGCGCTTGCTATGATAGAAGAAGTAGTAAGAGAAGTTGAAATTGGTAAAATTTATACTGGTAAAGTTAAGACAATTGAAGACTTCGGATGCTTTGTAGAATTATGGCCTGGTTGTGAAGGACTTGTACACGTAAGTCAACTTGATGTAAAACGTGTTGAGAAACCTAGCGATGTAGTTAAAGTAGGAGACGAAATCGTGGTAAAAGCAACTGGATTTGATAAACGTGGTAAATTAAATCTTTCAAGAAAAGAAGTATTAATGGGTAACAAAGACAAGGAAGAAAATTAATTCTTCCTTTTTAAAGGAGAATGTATGATAAATGTAGTTTTATATGAACCAGAAATACCAGCAAACACTGGAAATATTATGAGAACTTGTGTTGCAACAAATACTAAGTTACACTTAATTAAACCGTTGGGCTTTAGTTTAGAAGATAAATATGTTAAAAGAAGTGGAGTAAATTATATAGATAAGTGTGACTATACGGTTTATGAAAATATTGATGACTTCTTTAGTAAAAACAATGGAACTTTCTATTTTCTAACAAGATATGGTACTAAACCACACACTAGTTTTGACTATTCAAATAAAGAAGAGAACATCTATTTCTTCTTTGGAAAAGAAAGTACTGGAATTCCTTTAGATATACTAAAAGAACATTTAGATAATTGCATGAGAATACCTATGACTAGTAATGTGCGTGCATTAAACGTGAGTAACTCAGTTGCAGTAATGGTTTATGAAGCATTAAGACAACAAGACTTTAACGATTTGTTAAGATACGAACCACATAAAGATAAAGATATCATAGCGAATTACCACGAATAAAAATGTTTTACAATTAAAGAAAAACATGATATAATTTAATCATTAATTGCATGAAGAAGTAAAAGTAGTTTTATATCTAATTTATAGAGAGTTAACATTTGGTGGAAGTTAACAATTGGAATAAAAATGAAATACATACTTTTTAGATTAATAGGTTACGCTTTATAGTAAATGAGTATAAAATAAGGTGGTACCACGAATATTTCGTCCTTTGGTAGCCATCTTTTTATTTTTGAGGAGGAAAAAATATGACATTTTATGAAGAATTAAAAGAAAGAGGAGTAGTAAAAGATGTAAGTTCGCCTGATTTAGAAGAAAAACTAAATAATGAAAGCTTAACTTTTTATATAGGAACAGACCCAACTGCAGATAGCTTACATATCGGACACTACGCATCATTTGTGACTGCAAAAAGATTAATGTTACATGGGCACAAGCCTATAGTTTTAGTAGGTGGGGCTACTGGATTAATTGGAGATCCTAGACCTACTGCTGAAAGGGAAATTATTTCAAAAGAAACTGTAGAAAAAAATATTCTTGCTTTAACTAAACAAGTTTCAAGCTTACTTGACAACAAAGCAACTATAGTAAACAACTATGACTGGACTAAAGATGTAACATTCTTGGATTTTTTAAGAGATATAGGAAAATATATAAATGTTAATTATATGCTAAATAAAGATATTATTTCAAGAAGACTTGACAGTGGTATAACTTATGCAGAGTTTTCTTATACTTTACTTCAAGGATATGATTTCTTACACTTATATCAAGATAAAAACTGTGTGTTACAAGCTGCTGGAAGTGATCAATGGGGTAACATTACAACTGGTATAGAATTAATAAGGAAAATACTAGGAAAAGATGCTTATGGTTTTACAATGCCATTAATACTAGATAAACAAGGTCATAAATTTGGAAAGAGTGAAGGTAATGCTCTTTGGCTTGATAAAGAAAAAACTTCTCCATATAAGATATATCAATATCTATTAAATAGTGATGATACTAAAGTAGAAGAATACTTAAAAGTATTTACATTTCTTACATTAGAAGAGATAAAGGAAGTTATGAAAGAACAAAACGCACATCCAGAAACTAGAGTAGCACAAAAGACACTTGCTTATGAAGTTGTAAAAGATTTACATGGTAAAATAGAAGCAGATATTGCTAGACAAACAAGTTTAGACGTTTTTAGTGGAAAAATAAATGACGATATGCCAACTGTTAAAATAGAAGATAAAGAATTAAGTTTAGTAGATTTACTAGTTAAGTCTAATTTAGCACCTTCTAAAAGTGAAGCAAGGAGACTAATTATTCAAGGTGGAATAAAAGTTAACAATGAAAAAATGACTAATCCTGATGAAGTAATAACTATAAATGATACCGTTGTGAGTAAAGGAAAAAAGAACATAATAAAAGTAACTCAATAATAAATGTAAAACTCTTTAATTAGAGTTTTCTTTTTGCTTAAAATTTGGTAAAATTAGAGTATGGAGATGTTTTAAATGGAAAAAGTTTTGAATAAATTAAAAGATATAGGAGAGTTACTACTACTTATTGTTATTTATTTGTTTGTACCACAGTTTGTTGGTTTGTTCTTTTACAAAGTAGTGAAATTATCTGAAGTAACTAGTTTGTATATAGGTAATATTTGTGTAGCTATAATATATTTGATAAAGTATAGAGATATGTTTAAGGAAAGTATTAAGAAGTATTTTAGTAATTTTGCTAAGAACTTTGGAGATAGTTTAAAGTATTGGGGTCTAGGTTTAGCATTAATGTATTTATTTAATATAATACTAATTTACTTAGTGTTTAATGGTAATATATCTGCTAACGAAGAGTTAAATAGACAAGCAATAACATCTTATCCTATAATAGGTTTTATATCAATATCAATAGTTGCGCCTTTAGTTGAAGAAATGTTATTCCGTTATGGACTTAGAAAAGTAACAGGAAAAACTAAATACTTTCCACTTATAACAGCAATACTTTTTGGTGGAGTACATACTCTTGCTGGAATAGGTTTATCTTTAAAGGAACTTTTATTTATATTACCTTATGGTTCACTTGGATATGCTTTTGGTTATCTATACAATAAAAGTGATAATATCATATCAACTATAGTAAGTCATAGCATACATAATACTATTGTTTTTATAATAATTTTAACGGTGGCTTAATATGGAAGAGAAGAGTGTAGAAAAAGAAATTAAAAAAGACTTTAAAAGTAAATTAATAGACATACTAATTATTATAGTAATTGTTTTAGTAGGACTATTTATGTATGCAAAATATTTAGAACCTAAAACACTTGTAATAAAGGAAACTAGACTTGTAGAAAATGAAATACCACTTTCTTATAGTGGAGTAAAACTAGTATTCTTTTCAGACTTACTTTTAGGTAGTTCAGTAACAATTGATGAGTTAGATAATGTTGTAAATAAAATAAAAGAATTAAAACCAGATATATTAATTTATGGTGGAAATTTAATTTATAAAGAAACAGGTAAAAAAGAAAAAGTTATATCTTTACTTTCAAGTATAGAAACTTCTATAGGAAAATATTATGTAACAGGTTCACTTGATAAAGACGAGTCTATAGAAATACTTGATAAAAGTGGATTTACTAAGTTAGATAATAACTATGAATTGTTATACTATAAAGATGTAACTCCAATATGCTTGTATGGAGTGTCTTCTTATATTTTAGGTAATTATAAACTTGAAAATATGTCTAATTGCAAAGGATATTATACAATATTTATTAGTCATGAACCAGATGTAGTTAATAAGTTTTCTAATGAAGAAGCTAATCTCGTATTATCAGGAAATACTTTAGGTGGAGAAGTGAATTTACCACTTTTATCTAAGAAGTATGATGGAAGTACAACATATTATAAAGACTACTATGAAAATAATAATATGTATATATCAAATGGAATAGGGACAAGAACTTATCATTTAAGATTATTTAATAAACCAAGTATCAGTTTGTTTAGGTTTAAAAGCACAGGCGAAAAATAAAACACTTCATACACTAAAGTAGAGGTGTTTTTATGTATTATAGAAGTATAAACTATAAGAATGACAGATTTGTTCCATTTGCAGGTCCATTCTTATTAGGTGCTTTAACTGGAGGAGTTGCTGTGGCTGCAGTTGGACCACGTCCACAACCATATTATCCTCCAAGACCATACTACTATCCATATTATTAAAGTGAAATAGTAATTTTACAAGTAGTGTACTTTTCTTTTACACTGTCATAATTAATTGTACCACCATGAGCTTCTAATATTTCTTTACTAAGACTTACTCCCAAACCAGTTCCATTATCTTTTGTCGTATAAAACGGCACTAGTATATTGTCAAGTACGAATTTATCCATTCCAATACCATTATCCTTAACGACAATGATTAAATAATCTTCTTCTGTAAAAGCTGTAGTTGTAACCATGCCATTACTTTCCCGGCAGGCTTCAACTGCGTTTTTTATTACATTAATAATTACTTGCTTAATTCTATTGTAGTCCATATTAACTATGATATTATTTTGAACACAGAAACTATAATTAACATTCTTTTTAACAAAGAAAGGAATTAGTACTTCTTTAACATCGCTTATTAAATCATTGAAATTACATTCTTTTTTAACAACTTTAATTTTAGTAAATTCCATGAAGTCACTTAACAAGTTAAGAGTTCTATTAACTTCATTTTTGAGAATAGAAATATATCTTTTGCTTTTTTCTATATCTGTTACATCAAACATACTTAAGTAGCCATTTACTACAGTTAGAGGGTTTTTAATTTCGTGAGTTATTTTAAAGAGGTTAAGTTTTATATTTTTTTCTTTTTCTAACTCTTTTAAATTCATGTGTAAACTTATTATATTTTTACTTTCATTAATTCCATAATTTATAGCATATATGATTAAGGAATACATTATTAAAGAAATTATTTCGTCTAACATAACAATATCATTATAACTAATTATTAGATTAGCTACGAAGTAAATTAACATTAGAACAATAGATGAGTTTATTAAAAACTTGCTACTCATATTACTTTTTGAATATTTTTTGTATGCTAAGTAAAGAAGTAGAAAGAATATAATAGATGTGTATATATTGTAGTTTAAAGAGAAACATGAGTGCAAACACAAAAGGGTACTAAGTATTAAAGCAACTTTTCCTTCGTTATATAAGTAACTTAAAATAATAGGTAAGATTAAACAAGATATTTGATAATTTAGACCTACATATTTTTTAAAGTAAAGAGCTAAATACATAGATATAAATAAACTTATTTTAAGCATTATATTACTTTTTTCTAATTTCATATTTTCTTCATACACTATAAAAAATGTATAAACTAGTATTGGAAATACAACAACTATGCCATTTATAACTAAAAACATTTTCCATCACCGATATAATAATAACACATAATAATGTCGTATTTTGTCGAATTATGACGAAAAAACACAAAAAAAGTAGAAAATTCTACTTTAAATCTTTAATATACTTCTTAAGCTGTTTGCTATTAGGGCCCATTATAATTTTTAGTTCGTTGTCAATTTCAACTATCCCTTTAGCACCAAGTTTTTCAATTGCGTCTTTATTAACAATGCTAGTATCTTTTACTTTAATGTTAAGTCTACTCATATTACTTTCAACATTTAAAATATTATCTTTACCACCTAAGTACTCAATTAATTTGTTTATCTTAATTGTAAAGTCTTTCTTATTAATTCTAATTATAACAATAGATATTAATATTAATATAAGTAGTATTATTAAATATTCATAATTAAATAGTATATCCATAATATACCTCCTATAAAAATTATACTATAAATGATAAGAAAAATAAACATTATTTTAATAAATGTAGACTATTTCACTCACAAAAGTTATAAACTAACATAAATTAATAGTGAATATAAAGAAGGGGTGGATTATATGAATAATAATACAGGATGTTCTAGATGTAATCAAAATAATAATTGCAATACATGTGAAACTAATAATTGTATAGCTGAAATATTACAAGTTATAAATGTTCTTCAATCAAATGCTTGTCCAGATAATTGCTTAAATTCTTGCGATAGACCAGCACTTGGAGGTGGTACTAACTGTGTAGTGTGTAATACTAGACCAATTATGCTTTACATGTGTGGAAGTAACGGAACACCTTTGTCAATGCCAACTACTAGAACTAATACAGTATGTACAGACGCTACTAGTGAAAACTGTTCCAATGTATTTAGAGTAGAGAAAGTAGATGGATGCTGCTGTACATTCAGAGTACTTGCAGCTAACACTGATGAAACAAGTCCTTATCCATATGTAGGCACAGACTCAATATTTACAATGAACATCAACTGCTTATGCTGCTTAAGATGTTTAAATGATACTTATGTAGAATGTATATGTGGCTAAAAAAATAAAAGGCTCAGTTATTTTGAGCCTTTTTTAGTGCTTTAAAATCAATCATTTCGTCATACTCTATAAAGTAATTCATTAGTGTTCTTTTGTCAACAAATAAGCCATATCCATCAGGTTTGACACCTAAAACGATGTCTTTTAAAATTTCTCCATTTTTAAATTTTTTTCTAATTCTAATTAAATCTCTTTCTTTTTTTACATGCTTTAAACTAATAAAATGATTTTCATCTAATTTAAATAAAACATCATTTAGAATATAAGGTTTACATAGAGGTTCTTTTCCTTCAAAACCATAACACATTAACACATCAGCATATACAAAATTATCTGAATTCATATTTTTACCTCCCAAAAAACATTATAAACTATAAAAGAATAAATAACAAGAAAATGTATTAAAAAACGTTTAGGTGAGTGTCAAGAAACAGTATAATCTTTACTGGCTTTTTAAAATTTAATTAAAAATGTTTAATTTACTTTGAAATTATAACTTTTAATATAATTAGTTTAAAAATACACGATATTTCATATAATTTACTGGTGGAATATATGAAAGTAAGTGAACTTCAAAGAAAAGATATAGTTAATATAAATGATGGTAAGATAGTTGGAAGAATAATAGATGTTCTTATAAATGAAATAGATGGGACATTAGACGGTTTTGTTATTGAAAGAAGTAAATATATAAGAAGTTTGTTTAGTAGTGAAGAAGATACTATTATAAAGTTCAATCAAATTAAAAAGTTAGGTAGTGATGTAATACTAATAGATATTTAATACTTGATAAAATAGCACTTTTTTGGTATATTAGTGTTGGTGAATTTTATGAAAAAGATTAAATATGTAATTATGATTATCTTAGTATTTAGTATAGATCAAATATCAAAGTTAATTATTTCAAACAGTATTAATTTAAATGGAAGTGTAGAAGTAATAAAAAACTTTTTTAGTTTGACTTATGTAAAAAATAAAGGTGCAGCATTTGGTATGTTTTCTAGTTATACTTTTATAATATCTTTAATAAGCGTTTTAATACTTATTTACTTACTATTTGAACTATTCAGAAGTAAAAGTGAAGAAAAGCTAACTAACTATAGTTTATCTTTAATTATAGGTGGACTATTAGGTAACCTATACGACAGAGTATTTCTAGGGTGTGTAAGAGATTTCTTTGATTTTACTTTATTTAGTAAAGGATTTGCAATATTTAATGTAGGAGATGCGTTTATAGTAATTGGTTGTTTCATGTTTATAATAAGTGTTTTTCTGGAGGTTAAAAATGAAAATAGTAGTAAATAATGAAAATGTAAATGTTAGACTAGATGTGTTTTTAAGTAAAGAATTAGATAAAACTAGAAGTTATATAGATAAACAAATTAAATATGGAAATGTCTTAGTTAATGGTAGTAGTGTAAAAAATGGTTATTCATTAAAAGAAGATGACACTATTGATGTTAATTTTTCTTTAGAAGAGAGTAAACTTGAAAAAGAAAATATTCCATTAGATATACTTTATGAAGATGAGTACATCATGGTTGTAAATAAACCGAGTGGTTTAGTAGTGCATCCTGGTAACGGGAATAAAAGTCATACTTTAGTAAATGCACTTATGTATCACACTGATAATTTAAGTGAATCTGAATCTGATAGACCAGGTATAGTTCACAGAATAGACAAAGATACTTCAGGATTACTACTAATTAGTAAGACTAATCTAGCTCACAATATTTTAAGTTTAGACTTTCAAAACAAGAATATTAAAAGAAAATATATTGCTTTAGTTGAAGGTGTGATAAATGAAGAAAAAGGCAAAATAAACGCACCAATTGGAAGAGACCCAAAAGACAGAACTAAAATGATGGTAACTGATAAAAATAGTAAACAAGCAGTAACTAATTTTGAAGTTATAGAAAGATATAAAAACAGTACTTTAATTAGGTGTATTCTTGAAACTGGTAGAACACATCAAATAAGAGTTCATATGTCATATATAGGGCACCCATTAATAAATGATCCTGTGTACAATAAAAAACATGTAATAAATGATTTTGGTCAAATGTTACATGCTTACTATATTGGTTTTAATCATCCAATTACTAAAGAGTTTATGGAGTTTACAGTAGACGCTCCTAAAGAATTTAATGAGATACTAGAGATGTTTAAAAATTCATAATGTAAATACTTAGACTTAATATAAAGGCATATATATTAAATATCATATATGGTATTAGAAAGTAGCTTGCGTTTTTATTAAGTTTTTTTGTTTCTAAATATAAGAAAACACTACTTACTAAAGTAATTGTAGTAAGTACAAATCCAAAGAATGGACTTTTTAATGTAAAGAAACCGTAAATAAATAACTCGTTAGCTAAGTAGTTAGTTACTAGTACATAGAAGTAGTCGTTGTTACTAAGTACTTTTGTGTTTTCACTTATTTTATATATACTTATAGAAATTAAAATATACAAGATAAACCAAACTATACTAATAAGAAATTTTGGTAAAACAAAACTAGGTAAACTAAGCATGTTATAGTATTCTATGTCTACCTTAAATATAAGCCCACCAAGTAACCACATACCTAATATTAAAACAAATCTAATAATTTTTTTCATATTGCACCCCTTTACTAATTCTATGAAAAATAGTAAAATAATATACAAGGAGCAAAATATATGAATGAATATAAAGTAAGTAAAGAAGATAAAATGATAATGAAGTTGATACATTATTTTGTTACTAAAGAAAATTATAAGCCTGTAGTAGTAAGAGGTGTAGACAATGAAATATGGCTAGAAAATTTAGATAATGAAATACCTTTAATAAGGATAAATACTAATTATATACATAATAATGAACAGCTAGAAATTGATCAGAGAAAAGTAACTGTAATTAGAAAAACTATAAAAAAGAAGACTTTTTCAATAAACATGAATGTACTTAATTTACTAGTAAATGCAAGAGAAGAAGTTAATGTAATTGAAGATAGTAATATATTTAGTATAAAGTGTAATTCAATTACAGAGTTAAAGAAAAATAAGTTTATGACCGAGTATTTTCCTAATTTTAAAGATGGAGTATTAAATAAAAATGCTGGATATGGAGATATGTTTGAAATGACAGAAGAGTTAAATAGGAAAACACTTGAAAATGATAAAGATTTATCAAAGGTGTTCTTAAGACATGACACTCCATATATAACATATATCCTAATATTTATAAATGTAGTAATGTTTTTACTAAGCATATTAGACTATACTAAAATAATAGATTTATTTGCAAATTATTATGTAAATGTTAAGAAAGGCGAGATTTATAGGTTGATTACTTATAGTTTTGTTCATGCAAATTTCTTACATCTATTCTTTAATATGTATGCACTTTATTATATAGGACCTCAAGTAGAAAAGTATTATGGTAAAATGAACTATTTGATAATATATTTAGGAAGTGCATTAATGGGCGGACTATTTACTACTGTTTTAACTTCTTCAGTAAGCGTTGGAGCTTCAAGTAGTATCTTTGGATTATTCTCTAGTATGTTATATTTTGGTTATAAATACAGAAATGTACTAGATAATTTCTTAAGAAGTGGAATTATTCCTGTGTTAATTTTAAACTTAATTTTAGGTTTTATGATACCAGGAATAGATGTGTATGGCCATATAGGTGGCTTAATTGGTGGAATAGTGTTAAGTTATACATTAGGTTTACCTAATAAAAGAAAAACAAAAGAAATAGTTAACGGACTTATCATTACTCTTATATTAATAGCAGCTTTAAGTTACATGTTAATCATTAAATAGTGTCAAAAGTGATACTATTTTTTTTATTACGACATATATACTAATAGGAGGGTAAATAAAATGATTAACAAACAAAGTATGTGGTTTTTAACATTATTTTCTTTAGTTTTAGTGCTTGGTGTTTATTACATCACTATGCCTAATGAGTTTTTAAGTGGTACAGTTACAAAAGACAATATGACTAAAGAAGTAAACGCAAGTGTTACAGAAGGAGACAAGTTAGTTGCACTAAGAGCAAATAGAAGCGAAGAAGTAGAAAGTGAAAAGGAGAAACTAGAGACTATACTAACAAAAGAAGATGCTACTCCTGAAGAAAAGAATAGTGCATTTGAAGAACTAAAATTACTTAATTTAAATGTTACTAAAGAAAATGAATTAGAAAGCAAATTAGAAAGTGAGTTTGGAATTAAAAGTTATATAGAAATAAATAAAGATAACATTAAAGTTGTTATTAACTCTAAAGAACATGATGCTAGTTTAGCTAATAATATAATGAGATGTATTCAAAAAGAATATAAAGAAAAAATGTATATAACAGTGTTGTTTGAATAACAAAAATTAATTTATTTCATAGAATATTACTAGAGAACTTATGATAGGTGGTGTCTATGAGTAAAAATATTTTAACAATTAGAGAAAGAGAGGTATTCTTACTACTAGTTAAAAACAAAACAACAAAAGAAATAGCAAGTACTTTAAATATATCTGAAAAAACAGTAAGAAACCACATTTCTAATGTAATGCAAAAACTAGAAGTTGCGTCTCGTACAGCAGCTTTAGTAGAACTCTTAAAGTTAAATGAACTAGAGTTATAGAGTAAGTGCTTTTAAAAAGAGTACTTTTTTTCTTTTTCTCTTTAAAAACAAAAAACTTTAATGTATAAGATCTTTTAATTACAATAAAATTTTTTAAGGAAATAATATAATATTTGAAAAAATAGGTAATAGTATGATATACTATATACGTAACATAGATGGAGAACTTCTTAGATTAAAATACAATAATCAACTATATTACTACAAAAAGAATTATCAACAAGATATAATAGGTATTTATAACTCAAGTTATGAAGAAATAGTAAAATACAAATATGATTCTTGGGGTAATATAATAAGTATAACAGATAATAATAATCAAGAAATAACAGATGTTACAAATATAGGATTAATAAACCCATTTAGATATAGAAGTTACTACTATGATACAGAAACAAACTTATATTACTTAAATAGTAGATATTATAACCCAGAATGGGGAAGATTTATTAATGCTGATATCATGATAAGTAAAGACAAACATAGTAAGAACCTTTTCGCCTATTGTGACAACAACCCAGTTACCCGTATAGAAGTTGATGGTGCATCGTGGATTTTTATAGGAGCTGTCTCTGTTGCTGCTGGTATAGTTTCTGCGGGAGCTAAAGCTGTTTCAAACGTAGTTCATAAGAAAAAGGCTTTAGATGGAGTTATATCAGCGTTTGTAGGCACAACCGCAGGCACATTTGTTACTATGACTACTGGCAGTGTTACTAATGGTGCATTGGTTGCCGCTTCAGTAACAGCGCTAATTGATGGATATTCTCCATATATTAATGGTTTTGCACAAGCAAATGGTAAAAAGAAAAAAGATTTCACTGCAGAAAATTTTAAAGATACAGCCGACGAAATCATAACAGATAGTGCTATAGGTACTGTTAAAAACATTATAGCAAGCAACATAGCAGGAAAGTTTATTCCAACTAACAAGGGGTGGTTTCAACCGCAAAAGCTTGTAACCACAGTAAAAAGTAAGTATTTTTGGAAAACGGTATTTCAAGATGGAATAAGTGAAAAAGTCAATAATACTTTAAGTAAAGCAGAAAAGGGAATTAAAAAATTATGGAAAAAAATTTTTAAATAAGTGAGGATTAAATATGAAAAAAAAGAAAAAGAAAAAAGATCTAGAAAAAATATTTGAAGTCATTTTATCAATTGATGTTGCTTTTGAACTTTTTTGGCCTTTATTAATAATTATTTTTGCAGTTATAGACGGCATTTTTAAAATTGTTTCCACAGACTCTATAATATTTAACCCCTATTTCATTTTAGGAGTAGAATTAGGCGCCTTTTTATTAATGATTATTCTAGCTGAAATATTTTCAAGAGTGCTTTTAACAAAACCTAGAAGTGTTAATCCATATAAGTTTATATTAACTAAAGATTTAGTGAATGAAAAACTTTCTATTTTAAACACTAATTTAGCTAACTTGAAGTATGAATTAATTAATACCGATAAACTAGATAGTGGTAATGTGAGTATATATAATCGTACTACAAAGAGATATAATAGTTTTCTTTTAGTTTATGAAACTAGTGAGCTAAGTAAAAAGAATATCACTAATTTAGAAGATTATATGGAAAGATTTTATAATGATAATTATCCTAAAAAGAAAGTGTATACTGGTAATTACTTTAGTCCATATTCTTATATTATACATTATTCTAAATTGATAATTGTAAATAAAATGAATGAAGACACTTTAAACTTGGTAAGGGACTGTATTGTGAACTTGCCAGAGTTTACATATTTAACTGCAGTACTTGATAAGGAAGAAAGTAAGCTATATGTTGCTAAAATAAGAACTGATATAGGAAGTGGCGACTTTAAAATGCAATTAAAGGAAGTAAAAGAATTATTTGATTTAAACAAGAAGAAATAGATTTAGGTTGAACTTGTCAATAGAAAGTAGACAATAAAAGAACATTAATTAAATCCTAGTTGATTTCTATATTCAACTGGGGTTTTATAATTTAAAGCGTAACTTGGTCGTAAATTATTGTTATCATAAACTATATCATCAATAAATTCCTGAACTGTGTTATAATTATTTATGTCAAAGTCAATATACATTTCTTTTTTGAGCCAACCATTTTTAGATTCAATAACTGGATTATCAGTTGGTGTTCCGGCTCGCGACATTGAACGTGTTATAGTATAAGAATTAAGTATATTGTTAAATGACACCGAGGAATATACAGAACCTTGATCTGTGTGAAAAATTGTATCAAGGTCTTTATATCCTCTTTTTATTTTTTCATTCAGCATATAATTTAGGGCATTTTTATGATTTAATATACCATTACCATACATTGATTCCCTAACATCATAACCAACTATCTCATTATTAAAAACATCTAAATAAAACGTCCAATCATACGGTTTTCTTTTAAACCATATCTTTGTTGTGTCTGAAACTATTTTTTCAAATGGTCGTGTTGTTTTCCAATTACCATTTATTGCGTTATAAAATTTAATTGATTCTTCTCCAGGTTTCTTATATTTATAATGTTTAGCTTTAGATTTGATGTTTAATGATTTACATACCTTATGTACTAGATTATCAGAAACAACCCAACCGGTTTCATCTAATATAATTTTTTTTATTCTATGATATCCGTAACTGGGTTTTCTTTTATGAACATCTAATATTAATTCACCTAATTGTTTTCTATTTAATTCATATTGATTCAATATATTTTTATTTTTTAGCCATTTATAATAACCACTTCTAGAAACATTCATTATTTCACAAAGTGATTTTACGGAATAGTTTTTACTAAAATATTCTATTATTTCAAATTCTTTTTGCTTTATTTCTTGAATACTACAATTGAACCATCTCCTTTCACAATGTAACCTTTTTTTAATCGTTCATTCTCAATTTTTAATCTCATATTTTCGTATTCTAATTCTTCTTCCTTACTATTAAATTTTTTGGTAGTAAAATATTTTGCCATTGGATTTCCTGGCTTCCTTTTATTTTCTAATCCACTAATTCCCTCAGCTTTATATTTTTCTATCCATCTGCTTAATAAACCACTACTTATGTCATATTCTCTGCATGTTTGTTGTAACGTTTTCTTAAATTCAATTACTGGAATTACAATTTTTTCTTTTTCTTTAGTTGTCCAAATTCTATTTTTTTCTCTTTTTCTTTTCATATTATTTTATCCTTTCTTCTTTTATTATATCAAAAAAGTAGACACATTCCTTTTATGTCTACTTTTATTTTACAACTTCAATTTAGGTCTATTCCTTTTCTTTTATAATGAATGGAGGAAAAATGGCATATTTAATAAATAATATTAAGTCAAGCCCCTTTGAAGGGCTTGACTATTCTTATATGACATCAAAATTTGGTTATAGAAAATTTTGGAATGATGTTACTGAAATGTATAACACTAATTTTCATAACGGAGTTGATTTAACAAGCGGTACAGTTGTTATAGCTGTTGAAAAAGGTAAGGTTGCATCAGTTAGAAGCAATATCAACGGTTACACTGAAAAGTATCCAAGTGGAAATTATGTTACTTTATACCATGGCAATAATGTTTATACAACTTATTGCCATTTAAAATATGGTAGTGTTAATTTAAAAGTAGGAGATAGTGTAGATAAAGGAGAAAAATTAGGTTTAAAAGGCTCAACTGGATATTCAACTGGACCACATCTACATTTTGGAGTTAAAAAAGATAATGCTTGGGTAGATCCAGTTCCGTATCTTTTAGGAGAAAAGAGCATTTTAGAGTCAGAAGAAAATGAAACTAATAATACTAACAGTAGTAATAATGTTTACATTGTTAAAAAAGGAGATACTTTAACTAAGATAGCTAAAATGTATAATACTACTGTTTCATCACTTGTTAAATTAAATAGCATTAAAAATGCAAATTTAATTTATGTAGGACAAATAATTAAACTACCTGTTAAGACAAATGAAGTAAGTTACACAGTGCAAAAGGGAGACAATCTAACTAAAATAGCCAAAAAATATAATACAACTTGGCAAGAATTATATATAATTAATAAAGATATAATAGGAAGTAATCCTAATTTAATAAAAGTCGGTCAAGTATTAAAGATAAAGGAGAGCTTATGAAAAAAATAGAATATATTTTTAGTCTTATAAATAGTATATTTGCATACTTATTTGGCGGATTTGATACATTAATTACAACTTTAATCATTTTTATAGTATTAGACTACATCACAGGTGTATGTAAAGGAATATATAGAAAAGAATTAAATAGTAAAAAGGGATTAAAAGGAATTATAAAGAAAATAGGTTATTTGTTTATTATAATTTTAGCTTCACTTTTTGATAAAATAACAAACAATACGGATGGTACAATAAGAACCATTACGATATACTTCTTTATCTCAAATGAAGCTATTTCAATATTAGAAAACTGGGCTTTAATGGACCTTCCTTTACCAAAAAAACTCTTAAATGTATTTAAAAATTTAACAGAAGGAAAATAAGTGTTGACAATAAGTCCAAAATATTTTAATATAATAAGCATTAATAAATGGGAGGCGAATTATGAACGAAACTATTACACTAGAAATAATTTCACAAATGCCATCAATACTTTTAGATATCACTATGGATAAAGGAACATATAATTCTTTATTATCTAAAGAACTAGTTAATGAAATATATTACACTAATCTAAAGAAAGAAATATTCAGATATTTTGATAAATTAAATGACTCTAAAACTTATTATACTTTAGGAATGTATTCAAGTAGTAGTTTTGGTTTTAATAGTGAAATTAAAACCAGTTCTCCTATAAGTAGAGTAGAAAAGTATGTTGAAAACAAAGCTAAATATGAAGCGTTTACAAATACATTCTATTTGAAACTTAAGAACCTCTCACAAATATTAACCTATGAAGAAGCTATATATTTAACAGAAACATTTTTTTCAAAAAATACAGAAGAAAGAATTTCAGAAAAACTAGATATTAGTAAAGCCAAACTACAAGTTATTAAAAAGAGTTGTTTAGTTAAGTTTTACTTAAATATAATTGTCGGGGAATAGATAAACTATTCCCTGATTTTTATTTGTTTAAAAACTTTTCTTTTTCTCTTTTAAAACAGATAACTTTAATGTATAATAATATTCACGAGGTGGAAAGTATGAACTTAGATTATTTTATATATAATGAAAGTGATAAAATAAGTTTTAGATCTAAACAAAGTAACTACATAACTTTTTATGGAGAAATGAATGATTATTTAATTAAAAACATAATGCTAATAAATGAGAATGATTATGTAACATTGAATTTTAGTAAGGCTAGTAAAAAGAATATTACAAAGTATTATAAACTTATTAGGTTGTCTAGTTATAACTTTATTAATACCGAGCACGCTGAAACTGTAATGGACGAACTTGCTTTTCCACTTGAAAGTCTTGGTATGAAAAAAGAGAATATGGACAAAAGTATTCTAGAACTATCTAATAAATTTAATTTTAATAATTATTTAGAAGTAAGTCCTAGTAGTTTACCAGTAAGCAAAAAAGTTGTTTTAAATATTATGTGTTCTTTAATAGTGAAACCTAAACTATTAGTTATTGATAATTTATTAAGTAGTCTAGATAAAGAGGACTTAATTACTACTTTAAATGTGTTAAATGAATTTAAAAGAGATGGTCTTATAATATTTAATTTTACAACAGATATAGAAAGCAGCTTATTTGGGGATGAGATAATAATAACTGATAAAGAAAAAATAATAGTAAGTGGTAAAACGATGAGTGTATTAAATGAAGAAAAGATTATGAAAAGACTTGGACTTGGACTTCCTTTTATAGTGATGTTAAATAAATATTTAATAGACTATAATTTAATAGATAAATACATACTTGACTATAAACTTTTAGGAGGTAAATTATGGAATTAGAATTTGTTAATGTAACATATAAAGAAAACGTAAGAACTCCTTTAGAGAAAACTTATATAAATAATTTTAGCTATAAATTTAGTGAAGGCAAAGTGTATTCAATAATTGGGTCTACGACTTCTGGAAAAGAAAAGTTACCTCTTTTAATAAATGCAGTTAATAAGCCATATACTGGAATTATAAAAATTGGAGAGTTTATAAATGATGGTAAATATATTAAAAATATAAATAAACTAAGAATGAATGTTGGTTATATTAAAGAAAATCCTAATGAATTTTTGTTTAATAAAAGAGTAATAGATGAGTTAAACTTTGGTATAAAGTATTTTAAATATAAACTAAATAAACAAAGTATTAGAATTCAAGAGGCTCTTACTTTAGTAGGACTAACAGAAGATTATCTATATAAAGAAGTTAATAGTCTATCACTTAATGAAAAGAAAAGGCTTTCTATTGCTAGCAGTTTAATATTTAATCCAAGTATTATTGTATTAGAAGAACCTATTATGTTTTTGACTTATAAAGATAAAGAAAAACTAATTAAATTAATTCATACATTAAAAACTAAATATAAAAAGACTATCATAATAATAACAAAAGATACTAATTTACCTTATGAAGTATCAGATGAAGTGTTACTTTTTAGTGATGGTGAGTTAGTGGAAAGTGGCGGTAAAGAGTTATTAACTCAAGATAAACTAATTAGTAAAATTAAATGTGACATTCCAGAAATAGTTAAGTTTATTAATGTAAGCAATAAAATGAATGCAAATTTAACTTATACAAGTAACATACTTGATTTAATCAAGGAGGTGTATAGAAATGCAAAGTAATAAATATTTTGGTTCATATTATCCAGTAGATAGTAAAATACATGGTTTATCAGTAATAACTAAACTTATAACATTGTTTATGCTTATACTTTTAATGATACTTAGTAATAGTTTAGAATTACACGCTGTTATACTTTTCTTTATAGTAGGACTTCTTTACTTAAGCAAAGTTCCATTAAGGTTTTACTTTGATATTATCTATGGCTTAAGATACATTTTAGTCATATTTGTAGTAGTATTAGCGGCTAAGGGAATGGAATTAAATGATGCTTTGTTGTATTTAAGTAAACTTACTAACATAATTCTTTATTTGAGTTTAATATTCTATACAACAAGTACCAGTGAAATGAAGTATGGCTTAGAAAAAATAATTAGTCCATTTAATATACTTAACCTTAATATAAGCACAGTTATAAATAAGGTAGTAACACTTATTACATTCTTTCCACTTTTGTTTATTACTGAACATGAAGTTTTAGTAAACTCTTCTAGTAGAGGATTAGACTATTTTCATACAGATATATTATCTAAAATAATAGTGATAACTAAATCATTAAAATGCACTCTTAGACTTACTTTAGAAAAGTTAAAACTAATTAAAATAGATGGTACATTAAAATTATATTCAACTAAAACATTTAGAACTAACTATAGAACAAATAAGTTTGGTATTAAAGATATACTATTACTTGGCGTTTACTTAATATTCTTTTATTACTACTTATTGGAAAGCGGGTTATTATGAGATATAAAGTATGTATATGTTATGATGGTACAAACTATTATGGCTTTCAAAAACAAAAAGACAAACTTACAATTCAAAGCGAATTAGAAAGAGTATTAAGTAAAATATTTAATGAAAGCATTAATATAACAGGTTGTTCAAGAACAGACAGGGGGGTACACGCAAATAATTTTTATTTTCATTTTGATACACAAAAAGAAAAAGATACTACTAAGTTAGTAGTAAGCATGAATAAACTACTACCAAAAGATATCTACACTAAAAGTATAAGCAAAGTAAATAATGAATTTCATGCAAGATACAGCGTTATTTCTAAAGAATATATTTATTTAATAGATACAGGTGTGTATAAGCCTACTTTAAGAAATATTTTACTAGAATATAATAAAAATATAGATGTTTCTAAGTTAGAAAAAGCTAGTAAGTATTTAATTGGTACACATGACTTTAAGTCTTTTACATCAGATGAAAGAGAAAACACTATTAGGACAATTAACTATATAAAGTTTGAAAAAGATAAAGATATACTTAAAATAAGGATAAATGGCGATGGTTTCTTAAAATACATGATAAGAAATATTGTTGGGTTGTTTTTGGAAATCAACGAAGGAATAAAAAGTGTAAGTGATGTTAGTAAAATACTAGAAAGTAAAGATAGAACTAGGCTAGGGAAAAAAACAGAAAGTTCAGGCTTATACTTGAATGAGGTAAATTATGAAAGATTATAGTGATGAAGAAAATAAATTAAGATAATAGACTAACATCTATTATTTTTTTCTAAGATATGTTAAAATATGTATGGAGGTAAGAAGTATGAAGGATATAATTAAAAGAAAAGAAATAGAAAGTATATTAGTGAGTATTTTATTAATCGCGCTAAGTGTGTTTTTAATAATGAGACCTATTGAAATAATAAATACTTTAATTAAGGTAATAGGTATGATTTTATTAATATGTGGTGTATTTGATTTTACTACTTACTTTGTTACTAAAAAAGAAGATACTTTATTTGATTATGGACTATTTAAAGGAATTATGGAAATAACTATAGGTATATTATTTATATTTAAGTATGATTTATTAACAGATTTATTTCCATGTATATTAGGTTTAATAATTGTGTTTATTAATATCTTTAAACTACAAACATCACTTAGCTTTAAAGAATTTAGTTCTAGTTATATGGCAGGTGTAATTATATCTAGTTTATCTATAATACTTGGTATAATAATACTATTAAATCCGTTTGAAACTTTAAGAGTTGTTATAATTGTAAGCGGAAGTGTGTTATTAATTAGTGAGTTATCTAATATAATATATAGTGTATCAGTACTAAAGTTTTTTAGAAAAACTGATAAAGTAGTAAAAGATATAATTGTTAAGGAGGAATAATATGAAAGATTTGAAAATTATGAAGTGTAGTTTATGTGGTGGTATAGTTTTAAGTATTAAGGAATGTAGTTGTGAAAACTGTGTTACTTGTTGTGGTAAAGCTATGGAAGAAGTTTCTAGTGTAAATGAAGAAAAGGTAAGCACTCATAAACCATCATATTATAGACAAGATAATAAATTAATTATAAGAGTTAATCATGAACAGGGTACAGATCATTATATAGAGGCAATTATTATTAAGACAGATAATGAATTATTAGTGCATAAATTTACTAATGAAGAAGAGCCTGAACTTATTATGGGGTATGAGCAAGATATGGAAATATATTCTGTTTGTACTAAAGATGGAATATGTAAAACTATAGTAGAATAGTGTTAAAACTGTAATGGTTTTAATGCTTTTTTATAAAAAAAAGTGGACTAATAAGATACTATGTGGTAGAATGTTTTTGGAGGTAAGTTATGAAAAAAAATAACAATTTAATTTTGGGTTTAATTCTTATAGTATTAGGAATTATATTTGGTTTGAAAACACTTGGAATATGTGATATTAATGTATTTTTTAAAGGATGGTGGACACTTTTTATAATCGTACCTTGTTTTATAGGACTTATTAAAGATAATGATAAGACAGCAAGTATTATTGGTTTAGTTTTTGGTATAATGCTTTTACTAGATGTTAGAAGTGTAATTGATACTGATTTATTTTGGAAGTTATTCTTACCTTTAGTACTTATTATAGTAGGACTTAGTGTAATATTTAAAGATACTTTAAATAAAAAGATTAAAAAAGAGATTAGTAAGGTAGAAGTAAGTGATAATAAGAAATATATTACTGCAACATTTGGAGAACAAAAAGTAGACTATGACAAGGAAGTATTTGAGGGAGTTATTATTAATGCTGTTTTTGGAGGTGTTAAACTAGATTTAAGAAATGCTAAAATTAAAGAAGATGTAGTAGTTAATACAACAAGTATTTTTGGTGGAGTAGATATTTATTTACCAGAAAAAGTAAATGTTAAAGTAGTTTCTTCTAATATATTTGGTGGAGTAGATAATAAAGTTAAGAATGAAATTAGTGATAAACAAAAAACTATTTATATAAATTCAACTAATATATTTGGAGGTACTGATATAAAATGAATACGTTTCAAAAAGTAGTAAAATATATAGCTCTTGCACTAGCGCTTTCTATAATTGTCTTTATAATAACTTTAGCTTTTAATATAATAAATGAAGTATTCTTGTCTATTCATGAGGAATCTACACAAAAAGTTGAGTATAAGTTTCAAAATGAAGCTATTAATAGAATGGACATTGATATTAAAGGTGCTAACGTTAGTATCATTTATGGAAGTGAATTTAAAATAGAAACTAATATTAAAGACGTTTCTAGAAGTGTTAAAAGTGGTGTACTTAAAGTTAAAGATAATTCTAGAGGATATAATAAAGATAAAAAGATGGTTATTACTATACCTGAAAGTAATGTTTTTGAAAATGTTAAAATTTCTTTAGGTAGAGGAGTTAGCACAATTGAGTCAATAAATGCAAAAGAAGTTGATTTTGAAATAGGTGCAGGGAAAGTAGTTCTTAATAATTTAAATATAACTAATAAAGCTGAGTTTGAGTGTGGAGCAGGAAAGCTTGAGATAAATAACAGTAGAATTAATAATTTAAAGTTAGACATGGGTGCAGGAGAAGTAAGTGTTAGTGGTGTACTTACTGGCATTAGTGAGTTTGACGCAGGTGTTGGAAAACTTAGTATTGATTTACTAGATAGTATAGATAATTATAGTTTTACTGTAGATAAAGGAATTGGTAGCATTAAATTAAATAATGAAGATGTGAGTAGTGATGTTACTATTGGAAATGGAGTTAATACTATAGATATTGATGGCGGAATAGGAGAAATTATTGTAACTACAAAATAAAAATTCATAGTTTTTTATAAAAATGCACAATGACTGTGCAAAATAAGGGTCTGAAAAGCCAAAAATGCACAATATTTTTAAAATATTGTGCATTTTTGTTTACATTTTTTAAAAAATATGATAAACTTTAATCAGGTGATAAAATATGAAACCATTTGAAGCAAGTAAATTACCAATTAAATATAAAATTGATAAAGAACTAATAAATTTAATTTCAGAAGCTAATTTGAAATATGGAGAATATAAATCAAATCTAAAAAATAGTCAATTTGATTCAAGATTTTTTTTAAATTCTATAATTTTAAGTGAAAGTTTAAAATCAACGCAAATAGAAGGTACACAAATATCTCAAGACGATATGTATTATTTGAAATATATGCCTAAAACAGACGATAATTTAGAAATACAAAATTTAAAAGAAGTTATAGAATATTCTAAAAAATATTTAAAAGATAATAACAAAATAGATATTAAGTTTTTAAATAATATTCATAAAATACTACTTGATAGTGTTAGAGGAAATGAAAAAGAACCAGGAAAAATTAGAAATATACAAAACTGGATAGGACCTAAAGGGTGTACTATAGAAGAAGCGATTTTTGTACCACCTGCACCTGAGGAAGTTCCTATTTTATTAGAAAATTTATTTGAATATATGAATGATGCATATATTGACCCATTATTTATAAACTTAGCAATCTCTCATTCTCAATTTGAAACAATACACGCATATAGAGATGGAAATGGTAGACTTGGTAGAGCATTAATACCAATTCAACTAGCGTTATTGACAGAAGATGAACCAATTTTATTTTTATCTGAGGTAATTGAGTTATATAAACCGAGTTATCAAAAATTTTTAAATGAGAGTAGAAAAGGTAATATGGAAGGTTTTATCAGGTTCTTTTTACAATGCGTAATAGAGCAGTGTAATAATTATATTGCAAAAATTAATAGAATAAAACAAATATATACAAGAGACATGAAAAAATTAGAGGTTTTAAGAAGTAATGCGGTTTATAGAATTATGCCTGCAATGATGAGACAAATAGTTTTTACAAAAAAGGAAATAGAAGAAGAATCTGGGGTAACAAGAAATACTGTTTCAAATTTAATTGATAAATTAGTAGAAATTAATATATTAGTGCCTGATTCCAATTATGCAAAATTAGGCTATAGATATAACGAAATTTATAATGTTTTCGTTGGTAAAGATATATAACCATTGTTTTATTACATTTAAAAATGCACAATGACTGTGCAAAACAAGGGTCTGAAAAGCCAAAAATGCACAATATTTTTAAAATATTGTGCATTTTTTTGAAAGTATATCTATAATTAAATGATATAAAAAATATTTAATATTTAATTGAAAAATTATTTTGTCACTTTGTAGTCACTTTGAGTGTTGTATAATTAAGTTACTTGAAAGGAAGGTATTTATGGAAATATTAAGAGTTGAAAATTTAACTAAAGTTTATGGAAGTGGTAACAATAAAGTAGTTGCCTTAGATAATGTGAGTTTTAGTGTTGAAAAAGGAGAGTTCGTTTCTATAGTCGGTGCATCTGGTTCAGGAAAAAGTACACTTTTACATTTACTTGGTGGAGTAGATAGACCAACAAGTGGAAAGGTTCTTATAAATGATACGGATATTTTTAAAATGAATGATGATGAGTTAGCAATATTTAGAAGAAGACAAGTAGGACTAATATACCAGTTTTATAATTTAATACCCATATTAAATGTAAGAGAAAATATTACTTTACCACTTGAACTTGATAATAAAAGAGTAAATGATGAAGAAGTAGATAATCTTATTAAAATGTTAGGACTAGACAAGCGTAGTAAACACTTGCCTAACGAATTATCAGGTGGAGAACAACAAAGAACAAGTATTGGACGTGCTTTAATTTCAAGACCAGCAATTGTATTAGCAGATGAGCCAACTGGAAACTTGGATACAAAGGCTAGTGAAGAAATAGTATCACTTCTTAAAAAGTCTAATAAAGAAATGAAACAAACTATTATAATGATTACACACAATTTAGAACTTGCTAAAGTAGCTGATAAAATTATAGAAATAGCAGATGGACGTATTGTGGGTGAAGAAAAATGAATATTTTAAAAAATATTGCATATAAAAACTTACAACTTAACAAAAGAAAAAACATAGTTACAATAATTGGTATAATACTTTCAGTTGCTTTAATAACTGCACTTAGTTCACTAGTTGTTAGTTTTAAAGAGAGTATAATAAATTTAGAAAAACATATAAATGGTGACTTTCATTATAGTTTTGATGGTGTTCAAAGTAATGACCTCAGTATTTTTGAAAATAATAGAAGTATAGAGAATTTTTATAAAGTAGGTACTTTAGGATATGCTAAAATAAACACTGAAAATGAATATAAACCTTATGCTTATGTAATAACTATGGATAAGAATGCTTTTGATAGTGCTTTAATTGATCTTACAGATGGAGAGTTACCAAAAAATAATAATGAGATAATTATACCAAGACACCTAAGAAACAATGGTAAAGTTGATTTGAAGGTGGGAGATACTATAACACTAGAAGTGGGTTCAAGAATGAGTGAAGGCTACGCTTTGGGTCAAAATAATCCATATGAAGAAACAAACAACGAAACTATAGAAAATACGGTTTCAGTTACTTATAAAGTAGTAGGAATATTTGAAAGACCATCTACTGCTTTAGAGCCTTTTTCTTCTCCTGGGTATACATTTATAACAACTAATGCTAGTGGAGTAAAGAATTATAAAGTATTTGCTAGATATACAAAAGATGGACTTAAAAATCAATATAAAGTTACTGCTGGTATTTTAGGGGTGGATGCGAAACTGCTTGAAAAAGATATTACGCTTGACCCTAACTACGTAGAAATTTCAGAAAAAGAACTAGCGAAAAGTAAGTATACATTTGATGTTAATAGATATTTGGTAATGCTTGAGACAAATGCATATGGTGATAGCTCAATGAAAGCACTTTTAGTGTTAAGCTCTATTGTTACAGTGATAATTATAGTAACTAGTGTATATTGTATTAAAAATAGTTTTAATATTTTTATTACTGAAAAAACTAAAGAATATGGAATACTAAAAAGTGTTGGTGCTACAACTTCTCAAATCAAGAAAAGTGTATATTATGAAGCATTTTTACTGGGGTGTGTTGGTATACCTATTGGAGTAATTTCTGGAGTACTTGCTAGTTTCATATTAATACATGTAGTTAACTTCTTTATTAAAAATATGTTTGTAGGTAATGAGTACTTAATTTTTAAAATAAGTTATTTATCTATAGTAATTAGTATCATACTTAGCATAGTAACAATATTTATGTCTAGTAAGAAAGGTGCTAAAATAGCAAGTAAGACTAGTCCAATGGTTCTAATAAGAGGAAATAATGATATTTTAGTTAATAGTAAGAAACTTAAAACTCCTAAATTTATTAATAAACTATTTGGTATAGGTGGGGTAGTGTCTTATAAAAACATTAAGAGAAATAAGAAAAAATATAGAACAACTATAGTATCAATAGTATTGTCTGTAAGTGTTTATATTGCTCTATCATATTTTGTTAATACTGCATTTGATGTAGTTAAAATGGCAAAAGGAGATTATACTTATAATTTAGTTTATACTTCATATACAACTGATTATAATTTAAACTATAACAATGTTTTAAATTTTAGTAAGCATGATACTGTTAAAAAGTATTCTGTTGTTAGAACGAGTATAATAACTGGTAACTTTAAAGCAAGTAAAGATTTTAAAAAATATAATGACCCTATGAGTGAAGAAGAGCCAATACTTAATTCAGTTATATTAATATCTGTTGGTAAAGAAGAATATTTAAGGTATATTAGTAAACTTGGACTTAACTATAATAGTGTTAAAGATAAAGGTATTTTAATAGACAATAATATTGGGTATGATACAAAAAAGAAACTTGAAGTTAGTTATAATATGACTGATAATAAAAAAGGAGATATAATTAACTTTACTAGTATGAAAGAAGATAAAACCTTTGATATGGAACTTGCTAGTGTTACAAGTATTAGACCATTTGGTTATGAAAATAATTATGGCTCACTTGTAATGGTAGTAAGTGACGAGTATATGGAAAAACTAGATAAATTAGAAAGTGTTAGTTTGTATGTAGAAAGTAAAGACCCTGATAAACTACAAAGTGATATTGATAAGATGTGCAAGGATACTGAAGGATGCTATGTTAATAATGTTGATGCGACTGTTAAACAAATGAAATCTATTTATACAGTTATTGCTATATTCTTATATGGATTTATTATAGTTATCTCACTAATTGGAATTACTAATATATTTAATACTATAACTACTAATATGACTTTAAGAAAAAGAGAGTTTGCAACATTAAAAAGTATAGGTATGACTAGTAATGAATTTAATAGAATGATTTTCTTAGAGAGTTTCTTCTATATATTTAAGTCATTATTAATAGGTATTCCTATTGGAGTATTACTTTCATATTTAATATTTAAAGGATTTACTAATCAAGTATTATTTAGTTATAAAGTTCCATTTAAAGGAATTATAGTTAGTATTGCTATTGTTTGTTTACTTATAGTGTGGCTTAATAATTATAGTTCTAAAAAAGCAAATAAGGGTAATGTAATAGAAACTATTAGAAATGAGAACATTTAAAGTGTTCTTTTTTCACAATATGACGAGTAAAAAGCCAATAATTTGCTGATACAAAAACTCTATAACTCGCCGAAAAGTAAAAAATATGGTATAATTTAGAAGGAGGAAATATGGATATACTTTTAATTGAAGACAATTTAACAATAACAAAAGCGCTAACTTATACTTTTGAAACAAACGGGTTAAGTGTTAAAACTGTAAATAATTTAACAGATGCTTATGATTTAACACTAGCTCATTATAAACTAATCTTATTAGATGTAAGTTTACCTGATGGAAGTGGATTTGACTTTTATAAAGATATGCTTTTTAATAAGAATATTCCTACGATATTCTTAACTGCAAAGAGTTTAGAAGATGATGTGGTAAAAGGACTTAACCTGGGTGCAGTAGATTATATAACTAAACCATTTAGTACAAGAGTATTGCTTGCTAAAATTAATAAATATATAAAAAAAGAAAATGTAGTGAAAGTTAAAAATATTACTTTTGATTTTGATAAAATGGAAGTATATAATGATGGTAATTTAGTTAATTTAACTAGTTTAGAAATTAAAATACTAGGTTTGCTTTTTAAAAGTATCAATAAAGTTGTAACAAGAGACTACATAATAAATTATATTTGGGATATTACTGGAAATGATGTAAATGATAACACTCTTACAGTTTACTTAAAAAGAATAAGAGAAAAACTAGGGGTAGATTTAATTAAAACAGTTAAGGGAGTAGGTTATAGAATAGATGAATAAGAAAGTTTTAGTTTATTTATGTGGTTTAATATTGTTTATTAGTGTTTCTTTAAATATATTTTTTATAAGTTACTCAAATAACGTTAAAAGAAGTACAAATTTAATAATTAATAATATGGTTAATTTAGTAGAAAATAAGTACTCAGGTGTAGTTGTTGAAGATATAATAAAAGAATTAAATAGTAGTGAATTAAAAGAGACAAGTTTAAGTAAATACGGAATAGATATAAGTGATTTTATTAGTTTAAAAATGAAAAATGATAACTTAAAATATTTAATAATTTTGAATATTATAGTAACTTGTTTATCTTTGTTTATAATAATATATAATTTGATATTAAAGTCATATAAAAATAAGAAAATAGAAGAGTTGACTGATTTAATTAAAGAAATTAATAATAAAAATTATGCGTTAGATATGAAAGATAATGTAGAGGACGATACTTCTATACTTAAAAGTGAATTATATAAAACAACAATAATGCTTAAAGAAAGTGCAGAGAATTCCCTAAAAGATAAACTAAGTATAAAAGAGTTTATAGAAGACACTTCACATCAGTTAAAGACACCACTTGCATCTATTAGTATAATACTAGATAATTTAATAGATAATCCCAATATGGATAATAAGTTAAGAGAAAGTTTTTTAAAAGATATAAATAGAGAGATTAGTAAAATTAATAATTTAGTTAATACTATGTTAAAGTTATCTATGTTTGAAGTAAACGCTATTAAGTTTGATAGAAAATATAATAGTTTAAGAGGTATACTTGAAAAATCTATTGAAAATGTAAGCTTGATAATGGATTTAAAAAATGTTAAAGTTAACTTGGATATAAAAGAAGACGTATTAATTAAATGTGACTATAACTTTGAAGTGGAAGCAATAAGTAATATATTAAAAAATGAAGTAGAGTATTCTAAAGAATTTGGTAAAATTGATATTTCTGTAAGCGATAACAAGCTTTATACTACACTTATAATAAAAGACTATGGAATTGGAATTTCTGAAAATGACTTAAAAAACATATTCAATAGATTTTATAGGGGAGAAAATAGTAGCACTAATAGTGCAGGAATAGGGCTTTCTCTTGCTAAAAAGATAATTTTAATGGATAATGGTAAAATAAGTGTGGAAAGTAAGAAGAATGAGTATACATTTTTAAAAATTAAATATTTCAAATAATAGTTTACTTTAACACGAGTATTGTGTATAATTAAATACAAGAAAGAGGGATTTATATGTTAAATGATATCATTAAATTTTTAAAACCAATATTTGAAGAATTAGAATTAGGTGACTACCTAAAAGTATCTAGTAGTGATAAGGCTGACTTTCAAATCAACAGTGTTTTTCAAATAGCAAAAGATAAACACGTTGCGCCTAAAGAAATTGGAGAAATGTTAGCTAGCAAAATTAATGAAAACGATAATGTTAGTGACTATTTTTCTAAAGTTGAATTTGTTATGCCTGGATTTATTAACTTATTTGTAAGTGATAAACTAATTAACAAGCACATTAATGGATACATCACAAACGGTTTTGTTGAAAAGACTACAAGTAATGACGTGTATTTTTTAGATTATGGTGGACCTAATGTTGCTAAACCTTTACACATTGGACACTTAAGACCTGCAATTATTGGAGAAAGTATAAAAAGAATTTTAAATTTAAAAGGATATAAAACAATTGGAGATGTTCATTTAGGAGATTATGGTTTACAAATAGGTGAAGTAATTTATGGACTTAAAAAAGAAAATATTCCACTAAGTGAATTAAATATAGACTTATTAAATAGAATATACCCACAGATGAGCGCGTTAGCTAAAAGTGACGAAGAAGTATATAATGAATGTAAAAGAATTACCAGTGAATTACAAAAAGGTAACGCTGAATATAAAGAATACTATAAGAAAATTAAAGAAGTTAGTGTTAATGATATTAAAAGATTATATGACTATCTAGGAGTAAGCTTTGACTTATGGCTAGGAGAGAGTGATAGTGAGCCTTACATTCCAAAACTAATGAATGAACTAGAAAGCAGAAACTTAGTTGTAGTGGACCAAGGTGCTAAAATAGTTAATATTAAAAGAGATACTGATAAAAAAGAAATGCCACCAGTAATAGTAGAAAAAAGTGATGGTTCAGCAATATATGCAACAACTGACTTAGCTACAATAATGCAAAGAGTAGAAAAGTATGACCCTAAATACATACTATACGTAGTGGATGCTAGACAAAGTTTACACTTTGAAGGAGTATTTAGAATTGCACAGATGTTAGGTTATACTAATAATTTAGAACACATTGCATTTGGTACTATTAACGGAAGTGATGGTAAACCATTTAAAACAAGAAGTGGTGAAACTTTAAAATTAGATGAGTTAATAAATAATACTAAAGAAATATTCTTAAGTAAACGTGAAGAAAATAAGAATATGAGTAGTGTTGACTTAGATAAAATAGTTAATTCAATTATTAAATATGCAGATTTACAAAATAACAGAGAAAAAAGTTATAACTTTGATATAGCTAAATTTAGTGAAGTAAGTGGTAAAACTGGTCCTTATATCCTTTATAGTGCACTTCGTATTAGAAAGATACTTACAACAAATACATTTAACAAGGGTAATGTAAGTGATATTATTTATAATGATATAGACAAGAATTTAAGACTTAAACTACTTGACTTTAACAAATATTTAGACAAAGCTATAGAAGATAGATTACCTTCTGTAATAGCAGAGTATGTTTATGATTTAGCTAACTTACTAAATAGTTTCTATCAAAATATTAATATAAGTAAGATAGAAAACGAAACAATGAAAAATGATTATTTAAATATATTAGATTTATCATTTAATGTATTAAAGGAATGCCTAGATTTACTAATCATAGAGCTTCCTAGCGAAATGTAAGAAGTTTAAGGGCTTCTTTTTTGGAGAATAAAGGATGCGATAATATGGAAGAGTTTTATTTAGAAGTACCATCTATTAATAGAGAAAAAGAAGTAATAGAATATTGTAATGAGTTAGTTAAATATAATTCTGATATAAATGGTATAGAAGTATTAACTAGAATACTACATGGTTATACATTTCATGATACATTAGATTACTCTTTAAGATTAGGTACAGAAGAGTATGCAAAGAAATTAGGAAAAGCTCAAGTAAAAACTTATTTACTAGTTAGAAAAAACGATAATGTAGTTGTTGGTGCTTCAAATATCCGTTTTAATTATCCAGGTGGTATTAGGAAGTTTGATGGTAATATCGGATATGGAATTAGACCAACTGAAAGAGGAAAAGGATATAGTAAAGTTCTTTTATACTTAACTTTATTAGAATGTAAAAAGCTAGAGTTTAAAGAAGTAAAGTTAGTTTGTGAAAAAAGTAATATAGCTTCAAATAAAACAATTTTATCGTTAGGTGGAGTATTAAAATTATCTCAAGTAGACCCAAGTGATAAAATATTAACAAATGTATATAGTATTGATTTAGATAAAATAAATGAATAATGGAAGAAAAGTGGAAAAATTATGTATGAAAAAGTGTTGTCATCAGATAATATTCTTTATGTTAAATTAACTGAAAGTTTAGTTAATGAATATTTAGAATTAGTTAATGACCCTGAAATTCAGGAGTTAGTCAGTACTAAAAAGAAAACAATATTATTAAGTGATGAATTAAAATGGATAAAGAGTAAACTAGAAAACAATGATTATGTTTTTACTATGATAGAGAAAAATACTAATGAGTTTATTGGAAATGTTGAATTAATGGATTATAATGGGGTAAGTGCGGAACTTGCAATATCTATATGTAAGAAAATGCAAAACAAACATTATGGAATGGAAGCTATGAAAACAATTATAGAATACGCTTTTAATGAATTAAAACTTAGTACTTTAAATGCAGTAGTGTTTTCTAATAATTATAGGAGTTTACATTGTATAGAGAAATTAGGTTTTGTTAAATATAAAGTTGTGCCTAATGTAAAACAAGTAGATGATTTAGAAGTTGACGATGTTTATTTGAAACTTGATTATTCTCGCCAATAACTGGGTTGCCGTTGGAGTTTAAAAAGAAAGATATAAGAAAGAAAGCAAACAAAACATTTTTTAAAAATATATTGTCATAAATGTTTGATAAAAATATAAAATTATGATACAATTTACTTAGAAAGAGAGGTGCACTATGACAGTTTTAAGTCAAAATGAAAAAGTTCTTTACTCTTGCGATTGTAATAATAAAGGACATTCATAATAATTGGGAGAGGATTTTTAATCTTCTCTTTAATATATTAATTTTAAACTGTTATCTAATGAAAGTATCAAATTACGTAGTAAGTAAAAAAATAAAAGATGGATATATTTTGTTTTCCACTATTTCAAAAACCATTATTAAAGTTAACGAAGAATTTTATAAAGAATGGATTAATATCAAAAATTCTCCTTTGAGAGAAATAACTAATGAAAATTTAAAATTTTTGAAAGAAAATTATTTTGTTATAGAGGATAATGTAGTTGAAGAGGACATAATTGATTATGTAATGAATAAAGATAGGTTGGACCAAGTTATTTTTTCAAGTTATATTGCATTTTCAACATTGTGTAATTTTTCTTGTGTTTATTGTTATGAGGAAGGTCAGACAGAAAGAAAACATGTTATGGATATTGAAACAATAAATGAAACTTTGAAATGGTATGAAAGTAGAATAATTGAAAATAATTATAAAGAAATGAGAATTACGCTATTTGGTGGAGAGCCTTTGATACATAAGGAACTTATTAAAATTTTTATTGAAGGTATACATGTTATTGCAAAAAAATATGACTGCGTCTTAAGTTTAGCAATAGTTACAAATGGATATTTACTTGATAATGATATAATTGACTTTTTAAATAAATATAATTTAGTTGAAATTCAAATAACACTTGATGGTTTAGAAGAAAAACATGATCAAAGAAGGCCTTTAAGGAATGGTGGTAGAACATTTCATAAAATAATTGAAAATGTTATTAATGCTAAAAAATTTAATGGTAGGTTTTTATTTAGGGTTAGTTTTGATAGAAATAACTCTAATGATGTAAAAGAATTATTAAATTATATTTCTAAATTGAAAATTTCAAATGAATATCAAGTATATCTAGCCCCTATTCACAATACAACAAGTCAAGAATGTATGCATTGCTCTTTTTGTAATACAAATGTTTATGATGAAGCAACTGATATAATTAAACAATACAAGGAACTGTATTCGTATATGAAATATTTGGGACTATCAATACCTAAATATTATACTAATGGCCCATGTATGGTTGTTTCTAATGATACTGTATTAATCGATCCATATGGTGATATTTAAAAATGTGTAGAAATGATCTCTTTAAAAGAAACGTGCGTGGGTAATGTAAAAGACAAAAACTATAATCAAACTTATTATAGTTTTGTTGGGTTACCATCATATTACAAATGTATAAAAAACAAATGTAAATATGTTTGTCTGTGTGGTGGTGGCTGCCTTATGGCAAATTATTTAAAATGTAAAAAAATAAAAGGTATCAATTGTGAATACGAATATTTTAAAGAGCTAATACCTTTCTTTTTGGAGGAAAATTATGACGAATGAATTTGTTTATTACTTAACTCAAATTTTTAATGAAAATGTGTTAAAAATAGTTATAAGTAATAAAAAAGAAAAGAATTATAAATATAACAAAATTGTTTTGGAATTAAAAAGTGATTACTATTACGTTAGTAAATATACTGAAAAGCAAGTTTTTAATGAAAAAGTTAATGTGAGTAACATAATTTCGTATATGAATGAAATGATTTTCTATTTTAAACAATACAACTTTTTTACAGAAAACATAGAATTTATGATAAAAATATCTAAAAAAAATAAAATTTTTTTCAGTAAACGCACTTCTCAAAATAACATAGTTTTAAATTTAAATAATAATAGAGAAAAAAAATATATTTTAAATGAAGGAAATAAAATAGAACCTTTAATTGATATGGGAATATTTACTAGTGATGGTCATGTGGTTAACTCAATGTATGATAAATTTAAACAGATAAATCGTTTTTTAGAAATAATAGATGATGCATTAAAAAACAAGGAATATAAACAATTAAATATAATAGACTTTGGTTGTGGAAAATCATACTTGACTTTTGTGGTTTATTATTATTTGACTGAAATTAAAAATATCAAAGCAAATATAATAGGTCTTGATTTGAAAAAAGACGTTATTGATAATTGTAATAAAATAGCTGAAAAATACGGATATACTGGTATCAAATTTGAAGTCGGTAATATAAATGGTTATGAAGTTAAGTGTGATGTTGATATGGTAATAACCTTACATGCCTGTGATACTGCTACTGATTATGCCTTATATAATGCCATAAAATGGAATACTAAAATGATTTTTTCTGTTCCATGCTGTCAACATGAATTAAATTCTAAAATTGCTCCTAATCATTTGAAAATCATAAAAAGATATGGTATTGCTAAAGAAAGGATATCAGCATTATACACTGATATAATTAGGTGTAATTTACTAGAGATTATGGGATATAAAACGAAGTTGCTAGAATTTGTTGATTTTGAAAATACTCCAAAAAATTTGCTTATCAGAGCCTATAAATCTAATATTCCAAAGGCAGTAAAAGATGAATTATTAGAAGAAGTTTTATTACTTCTTGAAGAGTTAAATTGTGATCAAACATTATTTGAACTCTTAAAAGAACAGTTGGACAAAACTGAGAATTTATAATTTACATTATCAGTGAAAGTGTGCTATAACAAGTACACTTTTTATTAAGAAAAAAATATTAGTTATTGATTTTTAAAATGTAAAAAGGTATATTAATCATATAATATGTGATAAAATTATAAGTGAAAAGAATGAGAAAATTGATATTTTTGAATTTGAGGAGTGTGGTTAATATGATGGAAATATCTAGGAGTAATGAAAAATTAAAAGAACTAAAAAAATTAAGAAATAAGGGCACTGACAATTTAATGGTAGTTGAAGGACTAGATGTTATTAAAGAAGCAATTTTAAATAATGCTCAAGTTATAAGTGTTTTCTATAATGACGAAGACTTAAAAGAAGATGGTAAATTGTTACTAGAAAATTGTAAAAAAGTTTGTAATAATTTATATAAAATTTCAAATAAAACTTTTGAAAGTATAAGAACGAAAGAAAATGAAGTACCAATTATTCTAGTTATTAAATTTAAAGAATATTCTTTAAATGATATTGATGCAAATAAACATAAACTAATTTTAGTTAATGACAGAATAGAATTACCAGGTAATTTAGGTACTATTTATAGAAGTGCATATGCAAGTGGTGTTGATTTAATAATTAATGTAGACCCAGTTACTACTATATATAAAGATAAGTTTTTAGCTAGTTCTAGGGGTTGTGTGTTTAGCGTTCCAACAATTAATACTACATATGAAGAAGCACAAAAAGCACTTTTAGAAAATGGTTATGATATATGTTTATGCGAGCCAGTTAATGGAGTATCTTATACTGAAAAAGAGTATGATAAAAATACTGCAATTGTAGTTGGCAATGAAAGATTTGGAATTAATAGTAAGTGGTATGATAATAAAAATAGTAAAGTTTTTATTCCGATGAAAAGTGGTATTAATTCAATAAATGTAGGAGTAGCCGCGTCAATAATTATGTTTGATGCTGGAATTAAAAAGGAGAAAATATAACAAAAACTTATAATTTGCATTATAAGTAAAAGTGTGCTATAATAAGTACACTTTTTATTAAGGGGGAAAGTATGAAAGAAGAAATAACTAATTATCCATCAAAAGAAAAACCATGGCTAAAATATTATGATTATGATACTGAAAAATTAGTAATTCCTAATATGTCAATTTATCAAATGGCTAGTTTATATAATAAAGATAGACTTGATAATATTGCATTAGATATTAGAACAGGAAAAAACAATTTTAAAAAAGGTGTTACTATAACATATCGTGAATATTTGAAAAGAATGAGAGAATTTGCTAAGTCTCTTAGTTTGCTTGGAGTTAAAGAAAATGAAATTATAAGTTTAGTTCTTCCAAATATAATTGAAAGTAGAGTATCTATTTATGGCTCTAATATTTTGGGTGCAACTCCTTATGCAATTACACCACTTTTGGCGCCAGAAAAATTTAATACAATAATAGAAGAAAATAATATACAAAATATTTTTATGTTTAGTATGTTCTATGAAAAATATAAAAATGTTTTAAATATTAGAAAATATAAAAATGTTATATTTTTAGATGGAATGGAAACTATGCCAACATTCTTAAAAACATATTTAAGATTTAAAAATAACATTAAAGTACCTACTGGAGATAATTTTATATCGTATGAAGATTTTATAAGAGAAGGAAAAAAGTTAAAGAAAGAAATTATACCTTATTATGATGAAGATCATACTGCTATAATTGTAGGTACAAGTGGTACTACTGGAGTACCAAAAGGAGTATGTTTAACTGATAAAAATTTAAATGCTGCTGCAACAAGCCATATTAGTACTGGATTATTTGAAGAAAATGATGTATTTTTAGATGTTTTACTTCAGTCAATTGCATATGGTGTTTCTGCAATGCATTATACTACATGTGGTGGATTAAAGTCAGTATTGATACCTGAGCTCGTAAGTGATAAACTTGCATATTTATTAAAAACAATTAACCCCGACCATTTTCTAGGAGGGCCAATTCACTGTTTAAATATAGTAAAAAGTGAAGAATTTAAAAATGGAGAATTAAAACCAATTAAAAACTATGTTTCTGGTGGAGCAACTTTAAAAAAAGAACTTGAAAAAAAACTTAATAAAGTTAGTGAAGACTTTAAAGAGAATGGAACTAGAAGTGACTTGTTCGTAAGACAAGGATTGGGTTCAACAGAAAATACAGGTGGTGGTTTATATCAAATGCCAGGTTCATACAAATTCGGTAGTGTTGGAATTCCACTTCCATTAAATACAATTGGAGTTTTTACTCCTGGAACAGATATAGAACTGCCTTATAATACTATGGGTGAATTATGTATAACCGGTCCATGTGTAATGAAAGAATATTTGAATAATGAAAAAGAAACAAACAAAGTTCTAAAAAAACATAGTGATGGTAAAGTGTGGCTTCATATGGGTGATATAGGTTATATAGATAAAGATGGATGTTTTTTCCATAAGCACAGATTAAGTGATATATTTATGAGAAGAGGATTTAACGTACATCCTGGTAAAATAACTGAGTTATTAAATACAATTCCTGAAATTAAAGCAGTTGGAGTAATTGTAGTAGAACATCCAATTGAAGAAATGGTTCCAATTGCCTGTATCTCATTATATAATGAATTTGATAATGATAAAGTAAAAGAAAAAATAGAAAATATTTGTAGAAATAATTTAGATGATATGGCTATTCCTTATGAGTATGTTTACATGGAAGAATTGCCATTAAACGCAGGAGGAAAAGTTAACATACCTTTACTAAAAAGTATGTATGAAGAAAAAAATAGTTTAAAACTTAAAAAATGAAATTAATAGTTTCATTTTTTTTCTTAGTATAGTATAATTGTATTATAAGGAAGTGCATAGAATGAGTATAGTAAGTTTTTCAATTTGTAGTTTTATATTCGTATTAATGTTCATAATATTTTACTTTTCAAAAGAAAGATTAAATACATTAGATACTAAAATGTATTCATATATTTTGGTGACAAATATAATTGGAATAATGATAGATGTTTTTGGCTATTTCATTTTTAAAATATATGGATCAGAGTCTTTTATTAGTATAATGGTGTCTAAGTTTTATTTGGTTTATTACTTCTTATGGGCTTACTTCTTTCTTTTATATATATTTGTTATATCTTTTAGAGAAAAATCAGAATATTTATTACAAAAGAAGTTTACAAAGACAATAATTATTTTAACATCTTTATTCATTTGCCTTATCATATTAATAATGCCAATTCAAATAACTTATGAAGATAATGTTGCTTATTCAAGTGGATTAAGTGTAAATATGGTTTATGGCTTGTGTTTTATAATGGTAGGTATAATGCTATATTGCTTGTTGAGAAATTTAAAGAAAATCAGTACAAAAGAGTATATTCCACTTTTAACATTTATGGTTTTATCCACATTCTGTATGATTATTCAAAAAACTTATCCAGAAATTACCTTTATGTTAATGTGTCATTCAATAGTAACAAGTTTAATGTACTTCACAATAGAAAACCCAGATGTTAAAATGGTTAAAGAACTAGAAGTGGCTAAGAATGAAGCTGAGAAAGCAAATCATGCAAAAAGTGAATTTTTAAGTAGTATGTCTCATGAACTTAGGACGCCACTTAATGCAATAGTTTGTTTTAGCGAATTATTAGAAAGCAAAGAGGGATTAGATAGTGAAAGTAAAGATTTTGCAAGAGATATAGTAAGTGCTAGTCATAACTTGTTAGATTTAGTAAATGGTGTACTTGATATTAGTAAAATTGAAGCAGGTAAAATGGAGTTAATTAATAAAGAATATAATTCATTTGAGTTATTTAATTCACTTAGTACAATGGTAATTCCTAGAATTGGGGATAAACCAATTGACTTTAAAACTGTTATAGCAAGTGATATACCTCCAGTACTTAAAGGGGACACTGGTAAATTAAAACAAATAATATTAAATTTACTTACAAATGCTGTTAAATATACTGATAAAGGTTTTATAAAATACAGAGTAGAGTGTATTAATGACTATAAAAACAATCAAACTAAATTAATAATAACTGTCACTGATACTGGTCGCGGTATTAAAAAGGAAGATATTGATAGATTATTTAAAAAGTTTGAAAGACTAGAAGAAGACAGAAATACTTCAATTGAAGGAACAGGACTAGGACTAGCAATAACTGAAAGCTTAGCTGAATTAATGGGTGGAAAGATAACTGTTATTTCAGATTATGGTAAAGGGTCAACTTTTAAATTTGTAGTAGTAGAAGAAATAGTAAATAAAGAAAGTAATTTAGTAGTTAATGAACAAACAACTTTAAACTATGAAACATTTGAAGGAAAGAAAGTTCTTGTAGTAGACGACTCAAAACTAAACTTAAAAGTAGCTGAAAATGTTTTAAAGAATTTTAAAATTTCTACTGAAACAGTTACAAGTGGATTAGAATGTTTAAGTTGTGTAAAGAGTAAAAAGTATGATATAATATTTATGGATATAATGATGCCTAATATGAGTGGGGTAGAAGTATTAAAAAAACTAAGAGAAGAAAAAGTAAATATTCCAGTAATCGCTTTAACTGCTGATGCGATAGAAGGACAAGAAGAAAAATATATAAGTGAAGGATTTGATGGTTATTTATCAAAACCAATAGATAAAACTAAACTTAAAGTTATATTAAATAAGTATTTGAAAGGAGAATAGTTATGAATAGTGAATACTTAAAAAGTGCAGGTATTAATGTAGAAGAGGTACTAGAGTTTTGGGGAGATATTGATGCTTATAGTGAAAATCTAATTGAGTTTTTAAACACTATAGATACAAGAATTAATGAACTAAAAAGCTATAAAGATAATAAAGAAATAAGTAGTTATACAATGCTTTGTCATAGTTTAAAGAGTGAAGCAAGATATTTGGGGTTGAATGAATTATCTAAGGTATTTCTTACTCATGAAGAAAAAGGAAGAGAAGGTAATACTACCTATATAGAAAGTAATTTTAGTGAAATAGAAAATGCTATAGCTAAAGTTAAATCAAAATTAAAAGACTATGTTAATAGTGGAAATATTAAAAAGAATTTACTTGTAGTAGATGACTCAAATATTATAATTAATTATATAGAAAATATAGTAAAAGAAAATTATAATGTAGTAAGAGCAAATAATGGAATTGAAGCAATAAACAAATTAAATGAAAATATCTATGCAATGCTTCTTGATATAAACATGCCTAAGAGTAATGGAATAGATGTATTAAAATATTTAACTGATAATGATTTGATGGATAAAGTTCCTGTGGTTATTATAACTGGAAATGATACTAAAGATGCCATTAAAGAAGTACTTGGATATAGTGTACTTGATGTTTTAAATAAGCCATTTAGTGTAGATAATATAAAAAGAGTTTTATCATTAATTGAGAATTTTCATAATAATTAGTTAATGTAAACACTTTTCACACAATTTTCAAAATTGTTTTTTTTTTTTAATATATTATGATACAATTGATAATAGGAGGGATAAGAAATGAAAAATTTCAAAAAAATAGTTTTATCTATCTTGTTAGGTGTATTAGTAATTGTTCCGTCAACTGTATATGCTTTAACTGAAGTTAAAACTAACGAAGAATTAAAAGAAGCTGTTAAAAATGACAGTGAAATAGTTCTTCAAAACGATATTATTATGACTGATGACATAACTGTTAGAGGTCAAAAAATTAATATCGATTTAAATGGAAATAGTCTTACTTTGAAGGCATATATCCGTGTATATGAAGGAAGTCTAGAATTTTCTGGTAAAGGCTTAATTAAAGATGACCGTGAAGATTTAAGAGGAACAATTTATGTATATGGTTCAACTGATAGTAAGGCAGTTTCATATGCAACTTTAACTGTGGGAAAAGATGTTAAAATTGAGACTAAACGTTATGGTATAGTAGTTTGGCCAATAACAGAAAACAAGAAGCCTGTTCCTACATATTTTCCTACATATGGTACAGTTATTAACTTTAATGGTACAATAATCAGTACTAATGAAAATGCTGGTGGCATAACTATAAGTGGTAACTTAAAAAATGATGGTAAGCTAGAAAATGCTCCAATTATTAATATTGGTAAGACTGCTGTTGTAAAAACAACTGCAGAAGCAGCTTTATATGCTGCAGGTATTGGAGTATGGAATATTGATGGCGGCGTATTTGAAGGAAAAAGTGCTATTGGTATTAAAAGTGGTAAATTAGTAATAAATGATGGAACATTTACTGCTACAGGAGAATTAAAAACTGGAGAACTTTATGGTAATGGTATTATTTCAACAGGAAGTTCAATTCAAATTGAAAATAACAAGGGATATGCTGGAAATATTGAAATCACTATAAATGGTGGTACATTTGAAAGTAATAAAGGCTTAAGTATTTATCATTATCCACCAACAACAGATGAAGAAAATGCTTTAAAATCACTTGTTATAAATGGTGGTAGTTTTAAAGCTAAATATGAACTTTTAGACAACGATAACGTAACAATTGAATATGGTGAGTTTGCAAGTGAAATAATTGACTTATTAAAAAATGGTTATGTTCAATTGTTTACAAATGGTGTTTATACACCAAGTAATATAATAGGTGGCTCTGCTGGACTATTAATCAATGGAAAAACAACTATTGATTATATCAAACCAGGAGAAGAAGTTACTATAAGTACAAAGGGAATGTTTGAATTAGAAAGTTTAGATATAACAACATCTGATGATAAAAAAGTAACTGTTAAAGATAACAAATTTATTATGCCTAACAAACTTGTTAGAGTAAATGCTAAGACAATTGAATTATACGAAATACTTTATGAGCCAAATGAGAATGTAGAAGTTACTTTTACAGTTGACGGAGTAGAAAAAGATATAGCTAAAGAAGGAAGTAAAGTTAAATTTAGTTATAATGTAAAAGAAGGCTATGTTGTTAAGAGTATTTCTTTAGTAAATATTTATACTGATGAAGAAGTAGAAGTTAAAGATAATACTTTCACAATGCCTGACGGTTCAGTTGAATTAAAAATAGTTACTACAGAAAAAGGCGATATTAAGGAAGTAACTAAACCTATAGAAGTTAGCAAAGATGTTGATAAAGAAATAGTAGAAGATTTATCTAAAGTAAAACTTGATAATACTAAAACGGGATTATTAGAATCAGTTGATACTTCTAAATTAGAAGGTGTAACAGAAACTGATAAAGTTGAAGTTTCTATTAAGGCTACATTAAATAGTTATGATAAAGAAAAAAATACTTTAGTATTTGATATTAAGCCTTTTTATAGTATTAATGGTACAGAAAAAGGAATTATCCCTAATAATCTATTAACTAAAACTATAAAAATTGAATTACCTGTTCCTAGTAGTGTTACTGATACTCATGTTAAAGTAATACACAAATCTGGAGAAAAGGTAATTGATACTAAGAATTACAAAATTAAAACAAGGGAAGACAGTAAGTATATTACTATTGAAACAGAAAGCTTTTCAACATTTGAATTAAGTTTCTATACACCAAGCACTGTAGAAAACCCAACTACAGGTGATGGTAATATTGGTTATATCTTACTTACTATAATTTCATTACTTGGTTTAGCAAGTGGATATGGTTTACTTAAACATTCAATGAATAAATAAGTAAAATATTAACAAAGGTACTTGAAAAAGTATCTTTTTTTAATTTACATTTTTTATTTCAACTGAATTTACCAGTAAAAGCCGGCAATTTTGCCAGTGAAAAAATAAATAAACTGACGAAAGGATATGAGAGTGGTTCTTAAAAAAACAGTTCTTTCTTTTTTCTTGGGAATGTGATATTATAGTTTAGGAGGGTATGAAATGATAATTGATGGAAAGAAAGTAAGAGAAGATAAATTAAGGGATTTGAAAGCGAGAATTGATGCGTTAGATAAAAAACTAACTTTAGTTGTTGTTAAAGTAGGAAGTGATGAGGCAAGTGGGGTGTACGTTAAACAAAAAGAGCGTCTTGCTAAAGAACTAGGTGTAAACTTTATCAGTAGGGTGCTACCAAGTGATGTGACTGAGAGTGAGTTAATTAGTGTGATAAATGAATATAATATGGACAAACTAGTAAACGGAATAATTGTCCAGTTACCTTTACCAAAACATATTAATGAAACTAGAATAATTAATTCTATTGATGTCAATAAAGATGTGGACGGACTAACTATATTGAATACTGGTAAACTATTTCAAAATATGGATACACTGGTTAGTTGTACATCTAGAGGGATAATTGATATGCTTGACTATTATAATATTAAAGTAAGTGGAAAGAATGCTGTGGTAATTGGAAGAAGTTTATTAGTGGGGAAACCTGTTAGTATGTTACTTAATAATAGAAATGCTACTGTTACAATGTGTCATTCTAAAACAGAAAATCTTAGTGAGATAACTAGGAAGGCTGATATAATTGTAATTGCAATAGGTGTACCTAACTTTTTGACAAGTGATATGGTTAAAGAGGGTGCAGTTGTAATTGATGTTGGAATTAACAGAGTTAATGGTAAACTCGTTGGAGATGCAGCTTTTGAGGAGTTAAAAGAAAAATGTTCTTACATCACACCAGTACCTGGTGGTGTTGGACAGATGACAGTATATGAGTTATATGAGAACGTTTATAAAACTTTAAAATTAAAGAATATGTAAAGGAAGTGTAATAACTTTCTTTTTTTGTTTACAAAATATAATAAATATAATAATATTAAAATAGGTGATATTTATGGATAAAAATAGAAAAAAAGAAATAGTAAAAATGCTTTTAAATCAGAATATAAATACAGAAGATGAAGACGAATTAATTGACCTTTTGGTTGATAAATCTATTGCAATGGATGTGGATAAGGCAGATAAAGATAATGAAAAGTTTGGTGATAAAGTAGCAGATAAACTAACTGAAATTGCAGGCTCTTGGAGCTTTATTATTGGTTTTAGTTTGTTCTTAGTTATATGGGTACTTTTAAATGTATATGTGTTTGTTAATTTAGACCCATACCCATTCGTATTTTTAAACTTACTACTTAGTTGTATCGCAGCTTTACAAGCTCCTGTAATTATGATGAGTCAAAATAGAAGTGCTAAAAAAGATAGCATGAGAAGTAAGAATGATTATAAGACTGACTTAAAAAGTGAATTAATATTAGAAGACTTACATGATAAAATGGATACTATACTTAAAAATCAAAAGAAGATATTAAGTAAACTGGAGGATGATAAAAATGAATGATATAGAAATAAAATTAGAGCATTTTTTTGCATTTGATGCTAGAATAAAAAAACAATTATTAGATTTAGCTCCTAAAGAAGAGTATTCTTATAATGAAGAAAGTCTAATTAAATATTATGATCTTTTATATGATGGAATTAAAGATATTGAAGTTGAAGTCACATCTATATTAAAAGATTTAGATTTAGAGTATGCATTAGATAAAGCAGATACTATATTTAATGTTTTAAAAGAAAATATAACTATTGGAAATATAAGTATTAATAGATTAGAGCATTTATATAAAATATGTTTTTCTAACATGAGAAGTGAGACAGTTGATTATATAAAAGCAAATAGTGTAGGGTATAGTAATATGTCTTTAGTTAATTTACTTGATAAATGTACAAGTTTAAACGAAATACTTCACGCTATTCATTCTTATATACTTAATAATGAGAATCTTTTAGAAAGTGTACCTAAAGTTGCTTCTAAAATGACAAAGTATGATTATCCAATTACTTTATATGGAACTAAGACACAAATGAGTGAGATTATATTTAATATGTTTCCAACAGATAGTAATGTTGGGTATACTGATATTGTAAGTTTTGATAAAAGTAATAAAATACTTATGTTGATAAGAGATTTAGGTCATGCACTTAGTATTGAAATAGATGTTAATAGAAGTGATATTACTGTAAGGTATCATATACCAAAGTTATGTAATATACATATGATTAATAAGTTAAAAGGAATAAATAAAATTAGAGAAGATGCTGATATTTTCAGTGGGGCTAATGGTATGTTTGTGACTACCAAGGAAGAATTTGTAAATGACTTATTTAACTTTATTAATATGGTTCCAACAGATTCAGATATGGAAATAAATAGAATAATATAAGCGTGTTTGCTTGTATTTTTTTTTACTTAATGGTAGAATACTATGTGTATTAATTCTTAAGTGAAAGAATAAAATTAATATTTTGTTTAATCATAAAGAATGTAATTGTTATTATGTAGCTAAACTTATTATTTAATTTGGTCGGCATGCTGACCGAATTATAACTAAATAGAAAAAATAAAGAATTATAAAATGTATGGAGGAATGTTATGTTTAATTTAGTTAGTAAATTTAGTCCAAGTGGTGACCAACCAAAAGCTATAAAAGAGCTTGTAAATGGTGTTAATGAAAATAAAAAATATCAAGTATTACTAGGCGCTACTGGAACAGGTAAAACTTTTACAATAGCAAATGTTATAAAAGAAACTAATAAACCAACTTTAGTGCTTGCTCATAATAAAACACTTGCTGGACAGTTGTATTCTGAATTAAAAGAATTGTTTCCTGATAACCGAGTTGAGTACTTTGTTTCTTATTACGACTACTACCAACCAGAAGCTTATGTACCAAGTAAAGACTTATATATTGAAAAAGATTCTTCAATTAACGACGAGATAGACGAGCTTAGACATGCTGCAACTAGTAGTCTACTTAAAAGAAGAGACGTAATAGTAGTAGCAAGTGTTTCATGTATATATGGTATAGGAGAAGTAGAAGAATACAAAAATAAAATGCTTTCTTTATCAGTGGGAGACACTATTGACAGAGACGAGTTATTAACTAAATTAGTAGATATGCTTTATGAAAGAAGTACACTTGACTTTAAACGTGGTACCTTTAGAGCGCATGGAGACACTATAGAAATAATTCCAGTATATGAAAGAAAAAATGGTATTAGAATAGAATTATTTGGAGACGAAGTAGATAGAATAAGCGAGTTTGACACATTAACTGGTGTTATATTAAAAGATATGAAAAACGTTAGTTTATTTCCAGCAAGCCATTTCGTTGTTGGAGACGAAAAACTAAAAGAGGCTATTAGAAGAATAGAAAGAGAGTTAAAAACCAGACTAGAAGAATTAGATAAAGAAGGAAAACTAGTTGAAAAAGAAAGACTTAAACAAAGGACTATGTATGATATAGAAATGCTTAAGGAAACTGGATTTTGTCATGGAATAGAAAACTATAGTAGACATATGGCTCTTAGAGAAGAAGGCGAAACTCCTACAACTTTGATGGATTTCTTTCCGGACGATTACTTACTTGTGGTAGATGAAAGCCACGTTACTTTGCCACAAGTTAGAGGAATGTATAATGGAGATAGAATGAGAAAAACTACACTTGTTGACTATGGCTTTAGACTTCCAAGTGCGTTAGACAATAGACCATTAAAGTTTGATGAGTTCATAAGTAAAATTAATCAAGCAATATTTGTAAGTGCAACTCCGGGAGATTATGAGTTAGAACTAGTTAATAATAAGTGCGTTGAACAAATAATAAGACCAACTGGACTACTTGACCCAGTCATTGAAGTTAGAAAAACTGAAGGACAAATAGATAACTTAATTGGCGAAATTAACGAAAGAATTAAAAAGAATGAAAGAGTACTTATTACTACTTTAACAATTAGAATGGCTGAAGAATTAACAAATTACTTAAAAGAAGTTGGTATTAAAGTAACTTACTTACATAATGAAATTAAAACATTAGAAAGAATGAATATTATAAGAAATCTACGCTTAGGAGTAATAGATGTAGTTGTAGGAATTAACTTGTTAAGAGAAGGAATAGATATTCCGGAAGTTAGTTTAATTGCTATAATGGATGCTGATAAACAAGGTTTCTTAAGAAGTACAAGAAGTCTTATACAAACTATTGGAAGATGTGCAAGAAATGCAAATGGACTTGTTATAATGTATGCTGATAAAAATAGCGATGCTATGAATGAAGCAATTAGTGAAACTAAAAGAAGAAGAAGTGTACAAGAAGCTTACAATAAAGAACATGGTATTGTACCTAAAACTATAATTAAAGAAATAAGAGATAGCATTAGTAACTTTGAAACTTCTAAAGATAATAAAAAGACGAAACTTAGTCCTAAAGATAAAGAAAGTTTGATAAGAAACTTAGAAAAAGAAATGAAGAAAGCAGCAAGTGAGTTAGACTTTGAACGCGCTATGGAACTAAGAGATGCTATGTTTGAACTAAGTACTAGTGATTAAAATAAAAAAATCAAATATTATAAATGGTATTTGATTTTTTATGTGCTATTTTTTCTAAAGAAATGCATTTTTACTATAAATAATATAATAAAAAAATACACAAAAAAATATTCGTTTTTATATTGACTTACCTTACTAATTACGTTATAATGTTAACATGGAGCAGGAAGGGCTGGGTGTCTACCGACCTTAAGTAAATCAGGGGAACTTGGTTGAAAAAAAGGAGGTGGTAATCATGAAGAAGAGGAAATTTATAATAAAAGTACTTAACAGATTGATTATCGTTTTAATAATACTAGCAATTATGTTAGTTATTATTAAAACAGACACTTACCCACTTGGGTAAATGTCAACTTAAACAATAGGTAGACATTCAGTTACTGAATGCTCCTTACATTTATATTGTATTACATTTTTATAAATTATGCAAGAATTTTTAAATAAAAAATCTTTTGAAAAAATATTAAAATTGCTAGATAAGTTGTTTAACACTTTAATGTTTTAAAAATTATACTAGTTATTACAAAAAAACACTTACCCACTTGGGTAAATGTCACTATAAAACAAATAGGTAGACATTCAGAACTGAATGCTCCTTATATTTATATTGTATTACATTTTTATAAATCATGCAAGAATTTTTTTGAATAAAAAGTTTGTGAAAATTCATAAAAAACACTGGAAGTTGTATACGAAATGTGATATTATATTTACTTGTAGGAAGTGGAGTATGAAGAGATTTTTAGAAGATAATTTTATAACAAATTTAATTTTTAATACATTTATAATTTTTATTATAGAAGTGCTTTTTAAAGCATTAAATAACTTTAATATACTTAGTTATAGTACATTAAGGATATTCTTTAGTTCCTTAATATTTGGTATAATCATTACATTTATATCAAACTTATTTAAAAAGAGAAAAGTAAGAACTATAGGAACTTTAATATTTATATTTTTGTATACTGTATATTGCTGGTTACAACTAGGTTTCATTAACTTTTTAGGTGTTTATATATCATTTCATACAAGTAACCAATTTGGCGCAGTTGTAGATTACATTAAAGACTATTTAACTACATTTAAGTGGACTTATCACTTAATATACATACCATTTATACTTAGTATTCTATATTATATCTATTTAAAGAAGAAGGATACTTATAGCAAAATAAATTTTAATAAAAAATACTTTATATTATTAGGTGTATTTGTTTTAAGTTTTGTAAGTTATTACTTAACTTTAAAGTTAGACTTTATGCAAAATAAATTTCAAACAAAGAGTAACTTAGCATTAATCAAAAACCCAAGTGTACCAACAATAGCTGTTCATGAATTTGGACCTGTTGTATTTGGGTTAGTTGATTTAAAAACAATGATTTTTCCTGTAACAGAATCAGTAGATGTTAGTAAAAATACTCATGAAACAAAGCCAGTAGTAAAAAGAGAAGTGAGTCCTGTACTTGATAATCTTAGTAAAGAAGATAGTAGTAAATATAGTAAACTTAATACTTACTTTGCGAATCAAGAAGTAACTGACTATAATGATTATACTGGAATGTTTAAGGGTAAAAATGTAATAGTAATACTTATGGAAAGTGTTAACAATGGAATAATTAATGAAGAGTTGTTCCCTAACTTTTATAAGATGTACTCTTCAGGCTGGCACTGGACAAATAACTATAGTCCAAGAAACTCATGTGCTACTGGAAATAATGAGTTTAGTTTAATGACTGGTTTATATTCAATATACAATACTTGTACATCAAATACATATAAAAATAACACATATTTTGAAAGCATCTTTGGTTTATTTAACGATGCAGGATATACTACAAGAAGTTATCATGATTATACTGAGTGGTATTACTATAGAAATACAATTCATTCAAATATGGGTAGTGGACAGTTTTTAGATATAGATGATTTAAATATGACTATTAAAGGAGTATATGGCGAATGGCCTAGTGACGAAGTATTTTTTACAAACGCATTAGATAATTTACTTAACACTGACTATAATAGCCCTTTTATGGCATTTTTTACAACGGTTACAACACATCAGCCATATATAAAGAGTAGTTATTATGGAGATTTATATAAAGAAGAATATGAAAAAATGGGATACAGTACACCAGTAAGTAGATACTTTAGTAAAATGAAAGTCTTAGATAATGCTCTTGGAATACTTTTAGATAACTTAGAAGAAAAACAAGTACTAGATGATACTGTAATTGTATTAACTGCAGACCATTATCCATATGGCTTAAAAGACGACTATTTAAGTGAATTTTTAGATGGAGAGTTTGATGATTATGAAGCTGAGAGAACACCTTTTGTAATATATAATCCATCTATAAAGAGTGAAGAGTATACAGAATATACTTCATACATAAATATAGTTCCAACACTTGCAAACTTAATGGGTATAGAATATGATCCAAGACTATATATGGGAACAGACTTATTTAGTGATACTTATCAGTCTAGAGTAGTATTTGCAGATGGTTCATGGAAAAACGAACTTGCTTACTATAATGCAAGTACTAGTACAATAAAATACTTTACTGATAAAGAATATACTGTAGATGAAGTAAATGAAGTAAATACTAAAATAACAGATAAATTAACAATAAGTACTTCTGCAATTAAAATGAATTACTTTAATTATTTAGAAGAAAAGATTAAAGAATATAATGATAGTTTACAAAATGAAGAATAAACTATCATTTTGTATTTAAAAAATCTTTAAAATATGCTATTATTTAAATATAAGAAAGAAGGAAGATAAATGATACCTATAGAAAAATTAAAAGATTATGCTAAAAAGTTAGAGTTTACTATGGAAGAGAGTGAGTACACTACTTTACAAAGTGAATTTGAAATACTTTTAAAACAAGTAGATAAAATAAGTGAAATTGAAGGACTTAAAGACTACGAACCTATGAGTTTTCCTTTTAAGTTAGAAAGTTCGTATTTAAGAGAAGACGTGGTAGACGACGAAATAAATACAAGTGACGCGCTATTTAATGCTAAAGATAAAATGAGTGACAGAGTAAAAGTACCTAAGGTGGTGGAATAATGAATATAGAAGAATGTTTAGAAAAAATGAAGAATAATATAAGCAGTGAAGATTTATTTAAAGATGCTGTTTATGAATCTAAGAAAGTAATGGATGAGTTAAATCCTTATGTTACAATTATGAATGATTATGACCACGTAGAAAGTGATAGTTTAATAAATGGAGTACCTTATGCACTTAAAGATAACTTTAGTACAAAAGGTATTCTTACAACTGGCTCAAGTAATATATTAAAAGATTATATTCCACCTTATGATAGTACTGTTTATAAAAAACTTAAAAATGCTGGTGCTGTTTTGGTTGGAAAAACTGTGTTAGATGAGTTAGCTATGGGAGGAAGTGGACTTACTGGACATACAGGAATAGTAAGAAACCCATGGGATACAACTAGAATAAGTGGTGGGTCAAGTGCAGGAAGTGCGGTTGTAGTTTCACGCGGGATAGTACCATTTAGTATAGGAAGTGATACGGGAGATTCAGTAAGAAAGCCAGCTAGTTACTGTGGTGTAGTAGGTTTTAAACCAACATATGGGCGTGTTAGTAGATATGGTTTATTTCCTTTTGCAAGTAGTTTAGACCATGTAGGAATATTTGCAAGAAATGTAAAAGACGTAGCAATTGTAACAGATATACTAAAAGGAAAAGATAAGATGGATATGACTACACTAGAAAGTGATAGTGTTAATTATAGTGAAAACTTAAGTACTGACTTAACAGGAAAAAAGTTCTTCTATATAAAAGAAATAGTAGATAAAAGTTTATATCAAAATAATATAGAAACTCTAGACATATTAGATGTGTTCTATAAACAAATAGAAGACTTAAAAACTAGGGGTGCTAGTGTTACTGAAGTTTCAATTGATAAGACTTTACTTGAGTGTATATATCCAGTATACTTTATAATCAGCTGTGCAGAAAGTACAAGTAATAATAGTAATTTAACTGGTTTCATTTTTGGTAATAGAATGGACGGAGACACTCCTGAAGAAATAATGATGAATACTAGAACTAAAGGATTTGCTGAAATGATTAAAAGAAGATTTGTTATAGGTAGTTATATTCTAGAAAGAGAAAATCAAGAGAAATTATTTATTAATGCTAAAAGAGCAAGAAATATGATAGTATCTAAAATAAATGAATTATTTAATAAATATGACGCATTAATACTTCCAACTAGTGGAAGTATTGCACCTAAAATTAATCCAGAAACAGAGCCTGACAGATTAAGTAGTGAATACTTAATCTTGGAAAACCATTTGTGTATAGGTAACTTTGGTGGATATCCTAGTATAAGTATTCCAAATGGTTTCGTAAATAATATGCCAATAGGTTTATCAATAACTTGTAAACAAAAAGAAGATTTAAAATGCTTAAGTATTGCTTATGCAATAGAGAGTACAATGAACTATAAAGATATGAAAAGTGGGGTGAAAATATGCTAGAACCAACAATAGGATTAGAAATACATTGTGAGTTAAACACTAAAAGTAAGATGTTTTCAGGAAGTAATAACTCATATACAACTGCCCCTAATACAAATATAAGTGAGATGGATTTAGCTTTGCCTGGAACTTTACCAAGACCAAACGTTGAAGGAATAAGAAAAGCTATTAAACTTGCTTTAGCTTTAAACTGTGAAATTCCTAATGAAGTGTTATTTGATAGAAAAAACTATTATTATCCAGATTTACCTAAAGGATACCAACTTACTCAAATGACAAAGCCTTTTGGTAAGAATGGTTCATTAGATATAGAAATAAATAATGAAATAAAACACTGTTACATACATCAAATACACTTAGAAGAAGATTCGGCTTCTATGACACATGAAAACACTTACAGCTTGATAGATTATAATCGTGCAGGTGTACCACTTATAGAAATTGTAACCGAGCCAGTATTTACTAATATTGACGAAACTATAGAATTTTTGGAAAACTTAAGAATGATAATTAAATACATAGGAATAAGTGAAGCATCAAATGAAAAAGGCCAACTTAGAGTAGATGTTAATATTTCAATGAAAGAAAAAGGTAGTACTATTCTTGGAACTAGAAGAGAAATAAAAAATATAAACTCATTTAGTACTGTAAGAGAAGTATTAGATTACGAAATAAAAGATCAAACAGAAACTATTTTAAATGGTGGGACTATTAGACAAGAAACTCGTAGATGGGTAGATACTGAAAAGAAAACCGTTTCTATGAGAGATAAAGTAGACGCAATTGATTATAGATATTATATTGAACCTAATATACCAACTGTAGAATTAACAAGTGAGTTTATTAATGAGATAAAAAAGAGTATACCAACACTTCCAATAGAAAGAATTAACAAATATATAAGTTTAGGAATATCTAAAAAGGATGCTAAAACTCTTGTTAAAGAAAAGAACATTAGTGATTTTTTTGAAGAAATGCTTAGATTAGACACTAATCCAGTACAAGCAAGTAACTATATTATTACAAGATTACTTGGGTACTTAAATCAAACAAATAAATCTATTGATGATATATATATGAAACCTAAAATGTTAAGTGATATGATTAAGTTAGTAGAAAGTAATACTATAAGTACGGAACAAGCTAAACAAGTATTTAATATGATTTTAGAAGAAGAAAAAGAACCACTTGTAATAGTAAAAGAACATGGTATGGAGCAGATAAGTGATGAGGATACTTTAAGAAAAATGGTTAATGAAGTATTAGATAATAATCAAACTCAGTTAGAACAATATAAAAGTGGTAAAACAAATTTAATAGGTTTCTTTGTAGGGCAAACACTTAAAAAAAGTGCAGGAAAAGCTAACCCAAGTATAGTTAATAAACTTGTTAATGAAGAAATTAATAAAAGATAGAAAAGTACTTGAAAAATAGTACTTTTTTTGATAAGATTATCTTGTAATAAAGATA